>Ga0207675_100004772_pt1 | contig 13061 bp, 11 predicted proteins | sample KBSSwiS42_FD_184305 | JGI IMG/M metagenome (GOLD analysis project Ga0207675, IMG submission 184305) | Switchgrass rhizosphere microbial communities from Kellogg Biological Station, Michigan, USA - KBS Switchgrass S4-2 (SPAdes) (version 2) | ecosystem: Host-associated > Plants > Roots >... | reverse complement strand
GTTGCCACGCGCTTGCCCATCAGATCAGCGAGCTTGAAATCGGGTCTTTCCGTTCGACCGATCAGGAAGAAGGGGTCGCGAGTCACCACCTCGCAAAAGCACAAGAGATCGCACCTAGGGTCCTGCTCGTTCGTGTACATGACGCGCATCGGCCCGCCCCAGCCTACGGCGACGGTGCCATCGGCGAGACCGCGTGCAGCCTGCGCGGGGCTGGGGGAGCTGACAAACCGCACCTCGACGCCCTCCTGGCCATAGGCGTCGAGCGCAAGCGCTGCGTAAAAGGGCGCATAGAACACGGCGCGCAATGTTTCCTGCAGCACGATAGCCATCGACAACACTCCAGGGCGGCCGCTCTTGGGCTCCTCGATCCAGCTTAGAGCGGCCAACCCCAACGCGCTACAATTGAGGTCGATTGCCGCCCGGCACGTGGCGTCGTAAGCTGACTTCAGCGCGAGAGCTCTGCCATAGTTTCATCTTGGAAGTTGATCCGATCGTCAAAACTTTGGAGGAGCGAGCTCCATGACGGCACCGCGCAAATGGAGATACCCGACCGGCGCTATGACAGCTATAGCCGCGCTTTTCTTCTCTCCCGACGGATGGACCGCCAGCCAAGCTGGGTTGCTTATTGACGCGCGCCCGGCCCCATTTCATTCGCAGCTCCTGCGGGTCCAAGCCCAAGATCATGACCTCACGGGCGTATGGGTCAGCGAGAAGGGGGAACGGTTCGAGGTCAAGCAGAACGGCAATTCTGTCCGCGCGGAATTCCGAGGCACGGCAGCGAATCCAGGCCTGAAGGGTGTCATTGCCGGTCAATTCGACGGCAAGGTTTCCCTTGGGGGCGCCTACGAGGTGAGCGAGGGAACCAAGGAGGAGCGCGGCGTGGTCCGGTTCGTGTTGACGCCCGACGGCAAGCTGGACGGCACACGGCAATCGTTGACATCCGGCGGCAAACCCGAAAGGTGGGTGCTGACCAGGGAGAGCCGATAGCGCGCTCTATGGCGGCCGAGCGGCCCTGGGGATCCGACAATGCAACGCCGCGACTTCCTCAAATATTCCACTGCGGCGGCGGCCATGGGCGCCGCCAAGCTCGGCTTGCCCTCGAGCGCGGCGGCTCAGCAATCCCCTTTGCGCAAGATCGACCATGTCGTGGTTCTCATGCTGGAGAATCGCTCCTTCGACAGTATGCTCGGTACACTCGGCAAGTATTATGCCGCCGATGCGGGGTTTGACGGTCTGACCGGCAATGAAAGCAATTTGGACGTAAACAATAACCCGATTGCCGTCTATAACGACCCCACCGACTACGCATTTCTCATTCCGGATCCCGACCCCGGCGAGACATTCCTCGACATCAACGAGCAGCTTTTCGGTATCCATGGTCGGGTGCCGCCCGGCGCAGTGCCCACGATGGCTGGCTTCGTCAAGAACTACATGCGCCAGACGAAACCCGCCCCGAGCGATCCCCGGCATGTCATGCACTATTTCAAGCCCGAGCAAATTCCGGTCTTGAGCCGGCTGGCTCTCGAATTCGCGGTGTGCGATCGCTGGTTTGCCTCGGCGCCCTGCCAGACATGGCCCAACCGCCTATTCTTGCACACCGGCACGCCCAAAGACACCGCGGAGCCGGACGCCCACGGATACGAGGACAACTTCGTGTCGAAGATCGTGGGCGGATTCGCGTCGCCGACGATTTTCAAGCAACTCGAGAATGCAAACAACGGCAGCAGCTGGAAGATATATTTTCGCTACGGGTCCGTCCCCCACTCCTCTATCTTGACGGAATTGCAATACCTCATTGAATTGGTGCAGATCGGTGGCACCAACACCTTCGCCAGCCTCGCTCGGTTCATGTCGGACTGTGAATATGGCAAACTACCGAGCTATTCGTTTGTCGAACCGCTTTACAGGGATTTCAATGTCTCCCTGTCGAAGCCGGATGACCAGCATCCCGTTGGGGACATAACTCCCGGCGAAAAGCTCATCGCCGACGTTTACAACTCCGTCAGGCGTGGAAAAAACTGGAATTCGACGTTGCTGATCATAACCTACGACGAGCACGGAGGTCTTTTCGATCACGTCCGGCCCCCTGCAGCCGTTCCCCCCGACGACGTCGTAACCGATCCCTTCAACTTCGATCGTTACGGGGTGAGGGTTCCGGCGGTCATCGTTTCACCCTACATCAAGCCGCGCACGGTGCTGCGCGCTGCGCCCGGAGGTTATCCCTTCGACCACACCTCCATCATTGCCACATTGCGCAAGCGCTTCAGCATCGGCGCCCCCCTGAGCAACCGGATTGCTGTCGCGCCGGACCTCGAGCCGGTGCTGAACCTCGATCAGCCGTCCAACCAGGGGCCGGAGATCCTGACCCCCGGCGATGCTTCCTGGTTTACTCGCTGAGCCGTCGCCGAATTGGCGAGGGCACCTCGATGCCGACGCCCTTACACAGCGGCGTCTTCAGCATCCTGCCGTCCTCTCAACTCATCGGCCCGCCGGCGATCTGCGTCCGGCGCATCACGCGGCGGAACGGGCCGGCGTCGTGGATGGCGAGGTGCTTGCAGACGCGGTTGTCCCAGAAGGCGATCGAGCCCGTCTCCCAGCGGAAGCGGCAGGTGAACTCGGGCCGGTGGCCGTGCTCGAGCAGATATCCGAGCAGCGGCTTGCTCTCCGCCTCCGTCATGCCTTCGAAGCCCACCGTGTAGGAGGCGTTGACGTAGAGCAGCTTGCGCCCCGTCTCGGGATGCGTGACCACCACCGGGTGCGCGCTCACGGTCTCGCGCCACTCGGCGTCCTCACGCACCTTGGTGGCGCGGAACGCATTCTTGTTGGCCTGGGGGCCCGCCACCATACGGTCCGAGTGCAGCGCCCGCATCCCCGACAGCATCTTCTTCATGCCGTCGGAGAGCGTCTCGTAGGCCAGATACTGGTTGGCAAACAGCGTATCGCCGCCATAAGGCGGCACCTCGATGGCGTAGAGGATGGCGCCCATCGGCGGCTCGGGCATCATGGTGGTGTCGGCGTGCCAATCCTCGCCGACGATCTTCTTGTCGCCGGGCTCGCGCGTGATGACGATGATCTCGGGATCGGCCTGCGTGCCCTTGTAGTTGGGGTGGATGAAGATCTCGCCGAAGCGGCGCGTGAAGACCTTGTGGCGCGCCACGTCGAGCTTCTGGTCGCGGAAGAAGATGACGCAGTGGTCGAGCAGGGCTTGGCGGATGTCGCCGACGGTACCCTCGTCGAGGTCCGCGCCGACGTCGACATTGTGGATCTCGGCGCCGATGGCCCCGGCAATGGGTCGCACCTCGATCCGGCTGTTGCGCATCATGTTTCCTCCGGCTGTCTGGTTGCCGCGAGGCTATGGCGTGCGCCCTTCCTGCGCAACAGGATTGGGAGATCGCATCTTCTCCCGCTCCCCATGCTTCGTCACCGCCGCAGCACCTCGACCTGCACAGCGTCCCCCGCCTGCACGGTGAACTTGCGCTGGAAGACCTCGCCGGCGTTCTTGGCGCTGACCGTATAGGCGCCGGGCGCAAGGACATGGGTCGGCAGCGCGCCGACGCTTTCCTTGACGCTCTCGCCCTGGGCATTGGCCACGTTCCACTGTGTATCGGCGATGGCATCACCGCCGGCGCGCGCGACGAGCTTGAAGGTCACCTTCGCTGCCGCGTGGCTGAGCGTCGCCTCGGTGAGCTTGCCGGCCTCCACCGTCACGTCGGATCGGGCAACCGCATTGGCATCGCCGTAGGTGCCCACGATGTTGTAGATGCCGGCGTTGAGCCTGATGACGAGGCCCGGCTTGGCCCCGGTCATCACCCGCATTCTTTGCCCGTACTGGTCGCGCTCATCGGAGTAGATTTCGTAGCTGACCGCCTTCTCGTTGACAGCCTCGCCGTTGGCGAGGGCGGAAGCGAGCCGCAGGCCTCCGGCATTGAGCACGAAGCGCTCCTGCGCCGGGCGCTCGCTCGAGACCGTGACCTTGCGGGTCAGGTGTGCTCGACCGAAGGCAACGCTGACGATGTAGTCGCCCGCCTCCAGGCGCAGCGTCGGGTTCGCTTCACGATGCGTCGATACGAGCCTCATCTTCCCGTCGGGTCCCGGCTTGCCGCGAAAGACACGCCACACGAGCCCCTGCTCGATGTTCTGTCCGTCCTGGGTGAGCAAGGCGACCAGCGAAACCTGTCCCGCGATGGCGGCGCCAGACGCTGGTCTTGTCTCGGGCGCGGAGCGTGGCACGACTGTGGTGTTGGGCGGGACGGAGACGATCGGCGGGGCCGCGACGGGACTTGGCACGGTGAGGGGCGCCGCTACCGGCGGGGATTGCGATGCCGCCGAATTGGTCTCGGTCTGCCACGGCGCACGCTCCTGCTGCTGGGCCAGGACCTGCGGCGCCGCGACGCCAATCGCAAGCGCAACGGCAATTCGGTGCACGTGCAGGCTGCGGCGACGGGCCATGCGTGAGCCTCGTTGTTCCCCTTCCGACCGGTGACGCTCGCAACGACTCCAGCAAAATCAAGGCAACCCTATGCCCCACACGCCCACCCTTGGCAACGCGTCGGCAAGCAAAAGGAATGCGGGCTCATTCGGCGACCAGCTCCACGAGCCTCGATTCTCCCGTGCGCAGCTCGATGGCGCGGTCGTAGCGCTTGTCCCGCGTCTCCGCCCGCACCGAATAGCGGCCGGCCTGCAGCGTCGCGGACGGCTCGGATTGCCCAGTGGTCCACACCGTGGCCCCCGCCTCATCCCGGATATCCCAGGAGACTTCCGCCTGGACAGGAGCGCCGTTGGCGAGGAGACGCAGCTTGAGGGCCGCCGCCTGGTGCTCCAGGGTCAGCTGCTGCGCCTGCCCGGCTTTGACCTCGACATCGCGAACCGTGCGCGCGTTCATGGCCCCGTAGCGGCCTTGGACGCGGTAGCGGCCGCCCGGCAAAACCAGCACGGGCGCGGCGCGGCTGGTCGTGATCACCTCCGGGGGAAAGCTGTCGAGGCGCTCCACGCGGTAGGAGACCAGCTCGCTCAGCGCCTGCGTGGCGCCGACTGGCTTGGTTGCAAGCGCAAGACGCCCCCCTGCCACGTTGAGCGTACGCCGCACCACGTCGCCCGGACCGACCGCGAGACGCTCGCGCACCTCTACGCTGCCTTGCCGTGCGACCACGTAATAGGTGCCGGGCGGGAGAACGAAATCCGCCTGCCGGGTGGCGGATCGGGCGACCTCACGGCGGCCCTTCGGCGCATCCGGATCATCCTCGACGACGCTGAAGACGACTGCATCCGCAAGCGCGCTGCTATCGGTCCCGGCGGCCGACAACAGCAGGCGCGCGGCGTTGAGGGGTACATCGATCCGCCCCTGGCTCCCCGCCGGCACGACAATGGATCGCTCCGAGCGCACCAGTCCCTGCTCGACGCGCACCAGGTAGCGGCCGGCGGGCAGCATCACCAGGCCTTCGCCGCCCTTGAACATGGCGAGCGGCGGACCGCCGGCGGCCTCCTTCTTGCCCTCCACGGCCTGGCCCGTCTCGCTGATCGCAACGATGGCATCGCCGAGCGGCGCCCCGCTCCTTTGCGCCAAGGCCCTGACCAGCAAGGTGCCGGCGTTCAAGACGAGATTGGCTGCCGTGGGCTCTTTGTCGCCGGCATCCACAGTCTGGCTGGTCGACACGGGTCCTTCGCGAACCCCGACCACGTAGCGGCCGGGCGGCACCGGAACGTATGGGTTCGCTGCCCGGGCGGCGAACAGGATCGCATCGGGCTGTCCCTCGGCAAAGACGGTCCAGTACAGCGGCAGGTTCACCGGGTCTGTCTTTGCCGCCAGCATGGCGCGCAGATAGAGCCCCGGCGGCCCGTCGGCTGGGATCGCCCCGGCGCTCGGCGCCGGAGTCGGCTGCATCGAGGGGGCCGCCGCGGCTGGAGGATCGATACCGGCCGCATCGCTGCTGGCAAGCCGCAGCGCCTCCTCCACGCTCGTGCCGATCTGCTCGGCGCTGCGCGCATTGAAAAACCGGCCGCCCGTGATCTGGGGCAGACAGGCCATACGTGTCGCGTCCTCGGGCTTCAGTCCGAGGCCGACGACGTGCGCCACGAGCCCGGAGCGGCGCAACACCTCCGCGGCCGCGCACACATTCTGCTGACAGTTGTCGGCGTCGTCGTGGATCAGGACCACGCTGCGCCTGCCGGACACCGACGCCAGCGGCTTGGCTGCCTCGAGCAGCGCCGTGGTCAGGGGGCCCCTGCCCCGCGGGTTCATCTTCTCCAGGCTGTCGCCGATGCGCTGGACATCCAGCGGCTCCAAGGGCCGCAGCAGCTCCACGTCACCGCAGTCGCCGCGCCGATGGCCGAATGAGACGAGGCCCACGCGCGTTTGCGGTCCAACCTTGGTGAGCGCCTGGCGCACTGCCTCCCGCGCCAGGACGACCTTGCTGCCCCTGACGCCCTCGATATTGCCCGCCATGGAGCCGGAGCCATCGAAGATGATGACGACGGACGGGGGCTCTTGCGCCCGTAAAGCCGCCGGCGCGGCCAGCGTGACGAGGAGTGCAGCGCACGCGGAAATACGCCTGGAGCCTCGGTGCCGATGGGAATTCCACATGGCTGATGCCACCCGTCCGTACTTGCAACAAAGCCATGCCCATTGTACTCGCGGGGGAGTTGGTTTAGCGAGGGCTTTGCTTGGCGGAAGCCCCGATCGGCAGGACTTGTGTGCGCCCATGAGCCAGGAAACCCTCGAGCTGCTGTTGCAGCGCCGGTCGACCAAGGCGGCCATGCTCGGCGATCCCGGACCCAGCCCCCAGCAGCTCGAGACGATATTGACGGCGGCGGCGCGCGTGCCGGACCACAAGAAGCTCGAGCCCTGGCGCTTCATCGTCTTCGAGGGCGACGCGCGGGGTGCCTTCGGCCGGGTGCTCCTGAAGGCGTGCCTCGCCGAGGACAAGGAGACGCCCTCGGCGGCGCGACTCGAGACGGAGCGCACGCGGCTCTTGCGCGCACCGACAGTGGTCGCCGTCATCTCGCGCGTGACGCCCAATCCCGGAGCTCCCGAGTGGGAGCAGATCCTCTCCTGCGGGGCCGCCTGCTTCAATCTTTGCCTGGCCGCCAATGCGCTGGGCTTCGGCACCTGCTGGATCACGGAGTGGTATTCCTACAGCCCAGCCGTGCGCGCCGGCCTGAGGCTCGCCGCCAACGAGCGGATGGCCGGGTTCGTCTATATCGGCACGGCCAAGGAGGGGCAGCCCGATCGCGAGCGCCCCCTGCTCGCCAAGATCGTGACCCGTTGGACCGGCTGAGGGCAGGGAAGGGAGAACACCAGTGTTTTACGAGACGATCGAGAACAAGCACGGCCTCAAGCACGATCCCTTCAAGGCGCTCGTGGTGCCGAGGCCCATCGGCTGGATATCGACCGTCAGCCGCGACGGAATCTGCAATATCGGCCCTTACAGCTTCTTCAACGCCGTCGGCGAGACGCCGCATTACGTGATGTTCAGCTCCTCGGGGCGCAAGGACTCGCTCAAGAACATCGTGGAGACGGGCGAGTTCACCTGCTCGCTCGCCACCTGGGATCTGCGCCACAACATGAACATGACGTCGGCGTCCGTGCCTTACGGCGTCGACGAGTTCCCGATCGGCGATCTCACCGCCGCCGCCTGCCGCCTCGTCAAGGCGCCGCGCGTCAAGGAAAGTCCCGCGGCTTTCGAGTGCAAGCATTGGAAGACGATCGAGCTGCCGCCGCTGCATCCGGGCGGCGAGCCGCGCAATTGGGTGGTGTTCGGGCAAGTCATCGGCATCCACATCGACGACCGCTTCGTCAAGGGCGGCATGGTCGATACCGGCGCCATGCGCCCGATCGCACGGCTGGGCTACATGGAGTATGCCGTGGTCACGCCGGAGACGGTGTTCGCGATCGACCGCCCCTCGGTCGAGGAGGCCATGACCAAGGTGCGCGTCAAGGCGGCAGAGTAAGGTTGCCGCCACACTACAGGCGGGCGCTTCCTCGGCCGCCTGAGCCCCAGCGACTGCTGGAACGGGCCAAACGCGGCATCGGAACCGGGATTCGGTGTCCGGCCGAGCGCCGCGCGGGCAAATTTTCCATTGCGAGGCCTACAGCTTGCCGAAGTCGCTCGAGATTCCTACTCTGCTGTCAGAGGGTTGCTCGAGGGAATTCGGGCTCGTTCCGCTTAAGCAAGGTCTAGATGGCAGACTCCGGTAGCAGCCGACGTGTCGTGGTGACCGGCGTCGGCGTCGTAACCTCGATCGGCCACACCGTCGGCGATTTCTGGGAGGCCATGCAGCAGGGCAAATCCGGCGTGGGCCCGATCGAGCGCTTCTTCCAGAACGACCCGCACTTCCTGCTTCCCGGCCAGATCGAGAACTTCGATCTGCGGATACTGATAGCCGCCCAGATCAAGGGGTTCGATTACAAAGCCCGCCTGCGGCACTCCAAGCGCGACAAGATCATTCTCTTCGCCGACCGCTACAGTTTGTTTGCGGCGGCTGCGGCCGATGAGGCCATAAAGCAGTCGGGTCTCGAGATTCCATTCAAGGAACCCTATCGCGCCGCCTCCGTTGTCGGCACCGCCGAGGGCGGCATCTCGAATCTCGAGATCGCCTATCGGCATATCTTCGAGCTCAAGCAGCCTTCCAGCCACCCACTGACGCTCGTGCGGTTCATTGGCTCGTCCGCCGCCGCGCATATCGGCATCGAGTGCGGCGTCAAAGGGCCGACGTTCGGGGTCTGCAGCGCCTGCGCGTCGGGCGCGCATGCCATCAAGCAGGGCCTCGATTTCATCCGCAACGGGCTCGTCGACGTGGCCATCCTCGGCGCCTCGGAGGCTCCCCACACTTACGGCACCATGCGGGCGTGGCAGGCGACGAACCTCCTGTCGCCGGACGGCATTTTCCCATTTGCCAGGAAACGCAACGGCACCGTGTTGGCCGAGGGAGCCGGCATACTCGTGCTCGAATCGATGCACCACGCCAAGGCGCGCGGCGCAAACATTCTCGCCGAGCTCTGCGGTGCGGGATTGACATCGGACGACACCGACATGGTCCACCCCGACGTCGACGGTGCCAGCGAGGCCATGCGGCTCGCGCTCCAGGATGCGCAGATTGCCCCCACCGACATCGATTACGTGAATGCGCACGGCACGGCCGTAGCCGAGAGCGATCGCATCGAGACGAGCGCGATCAAGAAGGCGTTCGGCAAGCACGTCGCCAGCCTCTCGGTGTCCTCGACGAAGTCGATGTATGGCCATCCCCTGGGTGCGAGCGGCAGCATTGGAGCCGTCGTCTGCGTCAAGGCCATGCAGGAGAGCTGGGTCCCGCCGACGCTGGGGCTGGACGAGGCGGACCCCGAGTGCGACCTCGACTACACCGCCAATATCGGCCGGTCGAGGAAGCTCACCTACACGATGGCCAACTCGTTCGCCTTCACCGGCCTGAACGCCGCCCTCGTCTTCGGCCCCCCGCCGGCGTAGAGTTTTTCCGGTTTGGATTGAACTGAGAATCAATACGCCTCACGTGTCATCCCGGTGCTTGTCACCGGGATCCAGCCATCCACAAATGCGGGAGCGTGTTGATAGATGGATCCCGGGCACAAGGCCCGGGATGACAACGCCTTCACCCCTGCCCGACGGCCTTGGCGCGGGCCAGGATGCGCTCGGCACGGGCAATGTGGGCGCGATCCACCATTTGGCCCCTGATGCCGAGCACGCCGGCTTGCGGGTTGTCGGCGAATGCCCTCACGATCTCCTCGCTGACCGCGACCTGCTCCGCCGTCGGCGTGAAGACCTCGTTGATGACCTCCACCTGGTTCGGGTGGATGGCCATCTTGCCCGTGAACCCGTCGCGCACCGCCTCCGTCGCCTCCGCGCGCAGACCAGCGGCGTCGCGGAAATTCACGAACACGGTGTCGATCGGCTGCGTCGAAGCCGCCGCCGCCGTGAACAGACACAGATTGCGGGCCAGCTGATAGGGGGCCGTCCACCTGCCGTCCGCCTCGCGATTCGTGTGCGCACCGACGACACCGGATAGATCCTCCGGACCCCAGGTCAGGCCCTCCAGCCGCGAGCTGGACCCGACGTAGGTATGCATCTGCAAGAGCGAGATCGGCACCTCGGTCGCCAGGGCGATGATGCGTGTTGCACCCTTCTCTGCGCCGGCGCGCTCCTCGGCATGGTTGAGCGCGATCGACAGCGTGTGCACGTCCCCGCCCGAGCGCGCCTTGGGCAGCAGCACGCCGTCCGGCCGGCTGCCTATGACGCCGGCCAGGTCCTCTTCCCAATGCGGCGTGTCGAGTGCATTGATGCGCACGTAGAGCCGCGGCCGCTTCTCCAGCGCCCGCGTGGCCGCGATGTACTGGGCGGCGATTCCGCGCGCGGCGGCCTTGCGCGGCGTACTCACCGCATCCTCCAGGTCGAGGATCAGCGCGTCCGCGCCGCAGCCCACGCCCTTGCCCAGCTTCCTTTCGTCGTCGGCGGGAATGAACAGCAAGGAACGCATGGGCTTCACACCTTCGGCCGCTTGCGCATCATCGCCTGGCGCTTGCATTCGGCGACCATCTCGCCCTTCTGGTTGAACGCCTTGTGCAGGAACTCGACAATGCCGGCGTCGGGGCGCGACTTGGTTTCCCGCTTGGTCAGCACCTCCGTCGTGAAGTGCAGCGTGTCGCCGTGGAACACAGGCTTGGGGAACCTCACATCGGTCATGCCGAGATTGCCCACCGTGGTACCGATCGTGGTGTCGCCGACCGAGACGCCGATCATGACGCCCAGCGTGAAAATGCTGTTCACCAGCGGCTTGCCCCACTCGCTCTTGGCAGCAAAGTCGTGGTCGATGTGCAGCGGCTGCGGGTTGTGCGTGAGGCAGGAGAACAGCGTGTTGTCCATCTCCGTGACGGTGCGGCGCAGCGCATGCTCGAACTTGCGCCCGACCTCGAACTCCTCCAGATACAGCCCTTGCATGACGGCTCCCATCCACCTTCCGCGCTATCGCGCGCTCTAGCCGTTCGCGCGAACGGATGGGCGCGCCTCTTGTCACACTAGCCTAGTCTGCCCACGGTCACCAGGAAGCGCTATGCACGAAGAAATCTTCGACTTCATCGTCACGGGTGCGGGCTCCGCCGGTTGCGCGGTGGCGGCGCGCCTTTCGGAGTCCGGCCGCTACCGCGTGCTGCTGCTCGAGGCCGGGCGGCGCGACAGTCATCCCTGGATCCACGTTCCGATCGGCTACCACAAGCTCTACACGCACCCGGTCTACAACTGGAAGTTCGAGAGCGAGCCCGTCGCCGGCCTCAACAACCGCACCTCCTATCAGCCGCGCGGCAAGATGCTCGGCGGAACGAGCTCGCTCAACGGCATGGTCTACATGCGCGGCACGCCCGCCGACTACGACGGCTGGCGCCAGCGCGGCTGCGAGGGCTGGGATTACTCGAGCGTGCTGCCTTACTTCCGCAAGGCCGAGGACCAGGAGCGAGGCGAGAACGAGTTCCACGGCGTCGGCGGGCCGCTCAAGGTGAGCGACAGCCGCTTTCGCAGCGAGATCATCGATGCCGTCATCGAGGCGGCCATCCAGGCGGGCGTCCCCCGCAATGCGGACTTCAACGGAGCGACCCAGGAGGGCGTCGGCTATTACCAGTCGACCGTCGGCAACGGTCGGCGGTGGAGCACCGCCGTCGCCTATCTGAAGCCCGCGCGGGCGAGGAAGAACCTGGTCGTCACGCCGAACGCGCACGCGACCCGCATCCTCATCGAGGACGGCCGCGCCGTCGGCGTCGAATACCGGACGCCGAACGGTCTCGAGACTGCCCGCGCTAAGGCTGAGGTCATCGTCTCGGGCGGTGTCTACGGCTCGCCCCAGCTGTTGCTGCTATCGGGGATCGGGCCGGCCTCGCACCTGCACGAGATGGGCGTGGCCGTGGTGCGCGACTTGCCCGCGGTCGGCGCCAACCTGCACGACCATTTCAACTCCTACGTCGCCTGGCGGGCGACCAAGGCGGGCACGCTCAACGATCTCGCCCTCTCGCCCATGCGCAAGATCGCGGCCGGCGTCCAGTATGCGTTCGGGCGCAGCGGGCCGCTCGCCGGCATCAGCACGCTGGCCGGCATCTTGGCGCGGTCGGACCCGCGCTTCGATCGGCCCGACCTGCAGATGAACATCTTCCTGTGGTCGATCGAAAAGCGCGACCGCAACGGGGTCTATGCCCACAAGTGGCCGGGGTTCTCGATCTCGCCGGTCCACCTGAGGCCCGAGGGGCGAGGCAGGCTCAGCCTCAAGAGCCCAGACCCATTGAGCCCGCCGAAGATCGAGTTCAAATTCCTCGAGACGACCTACGACGTGGACGCGATGCTGTACGGCATGCGGCTGGCGAGGAGGATCGCTGCGCAGCCGGCACTCGAGCCCTACATCGCGGCGGAGGTGCAGCCGGGACCGGCCGTAGCAACCGACGAGGCGCTGGTCGAGGATTTGCGCAACCGGGGCGTCTCCAATCTCCATCCCGTAGGCACGTGCCGCATGGGGCATGGACCCGACGCTGTGGTCGATCCACGGCTGCGGGTGCATGGCCTGCGGGGCCTGCGGGTGATGGACGCTTCGATCATGCCGCAAGTGGTCGGCGGCAACACCAATGCACCTTCGATCATGATCGGCGAAAAGGGGGCGGCGATGATCCTCGACGACGCGCAGCGAGCCTGACTGCCGGACGGCCTCAGTACCAGAACTGCTCCGACAGGATGCGCTCGTCCAGGCTGTGGCCGGGATCGAACATCATGAAGAGGTCGATGTGGCTCGCCTGCATGACGTCGACGCGCGTCACCGACCGCGTCTCCGCGTGGTCGGCGACCGCGCTCACCGGGCGCTTGTCCGGCTCCAGCACCTCGAAGCGGATCTTGGCCCCGTTGGGCAGCAGCGCGCCGCGCCAGCGCCTGGGCCGGAACGGGCTGATCGGGGTCAACGTCAGCAAAGGTGCGTTGATGGGCAGGATGGGGCCGTGGGCCGAGAGGTTGTAGGCGGTGGAGCCGGCCGGCGTCGCCACCAGCACGCCGTCGCAGATCAGCTCGCCCAGCCGCACCCGGTCGTCG
>Ga0207675_100004771_pt1 | contig 13062 bp, 13 predicted proteins | sample KBSSwiS42_FD_184305 | JGI IMG/M metagenome (GOLD analysis project Ga0207675, IMG submission 184305) | Switchgrass rhizosphere microbial communities from Kellogg Biological Station, Michigan, USA - KBS Switchgrass S4-2 (SPAdes) (version 2) | ecosystem: Host-associated > Plants > Roots >... | reverse complement strand
CTGTACTACCTCACGTCGCTGTTCATGTGGCGCGACACGCTGAAGTTCCGCCGCGAGCTGCGCGCGTCGAGAGCGGCATGAGCACCAACCCGACCGCATTGCCGCGGCTGAGCGCGATCGCGCCGCGCATCGCCTATCTGCCTCTCGAGCCCGGCAAGCGGCTGCCCGACAACGTGCTGTTCGCCGTGCAATTCGGCACCGGCGCTGCCGCGGTTCCACCGCGCTGCGCAAGGGTGCGGCTCGAACCCCTGGCCGGGGCGGGCCTCACGGAAGTCTGGTACGCCAACGGCCCGGTGCACACCGGCTTCGACGGGCAGATCCGATTCGCCAGCGACCAGCACCACCAGGCCGCCGCCATCGAGGTGGACGAGCGCGAACACGGCGGACTCGCGGCCGCCGCGGCCTACGTGTACTCCTGCATCGCGAAATTCCAGGCGAGCTCGAAATTCCGCCACTTGCTGCGCATCTGGAACTACCTGGATGACATCAACCTGGGTGGCGGAGACAAGGAACGTTATCGGGTGTTCTGTTCGGGTCGCACCGAAGGCATCTGGACACTGCCGCCGGAGCGTTATCCGGCCGCCACGGCCATCGGCCGCCGCGACGGCTCGCACCGGCTGCAGGTCTACTGGCTCGCGGGCCGCGAGCCCGGAATCGCGCTGGAGAATCCGCGCCAGACCTCGGCGTATCACTACCCGCGGCAATACGGCCCGACGCCGCCGGCCTTCTCGCGCGCCATGCTGGCGGCGCCCGACCTGCTGATGATCTCGGGTACCGCGAGCATCGTCGGCCACGCGTCGCAACACGCCGGCAGCGTGCAGGGCCAGATGAACGAGATCTTCAGCAATCTCGACAGCGTGCTGACACGCGCCCGCGCCCAGGCGCCCGGCCTGCCGGCGCGCTTCGGCAGCAACACGCTGATCAAGGCCTACCTGCGCAACCGCGCCGACCTGCCCTTCGTGGAACAGCAGCTGCGCGAGCGGCTGCCTGCGGGTACGCCGTTCCTGGTGCTGCTCGGCGACGTCTGCCGCTCGGACCTGCTGCTCGAGCTCGACTGCCTGCACGCGGCGGAGTAGATCGGGCTGCAGCCGCCCTCGTCCGGCAACCCTGCACGGCGGAAGTCCCGCCGGAGATCACGCGTCGGCCGTCTGACTGCGTGTCAGCTCCAGCAGCCTGGCGCGCGATACCTTGCCGACCGCGTCGCGCGGAATCTGCTCCACGATGATCAGCGGCCGCGGGACGAACACCGCATCCAGGCTGGCGGACAATTGTGCCGCGATCTCTTTCGCATTGACGCCGCGGCTAACTACCACCGCCGCCACGCGATTCGCGACGCCCGCGGCGGCGGCCTCGGGCTGAAACGCTACCGCGTCCTCGACGCCCGGTACCGCGCACAGCCGCCGCGTGATATCGGCCAGCGACGCGCGTTTGCCGGCCACTTCGACCAGGTCGGAATTGCGGCCGAGCGCCACGAAACCGTCGGCGCCGCGCCGTTCGAGCACGTCCATGAGGCGCTGCGGGCGCTCGTACCAGGCCGCGGAGACCTGCGTGGAATCGGTGCCGGTTTCGAGCGAGATGCCATCGTAGATTTTCCAGACATCCTGCTGCGCGGTGCGGCGCGTGGCGAACACGCAGGTCTCGGTGGAGCCGAACATTTCGAGGAGCGGCGCCCGCAGCCGCTGCTCCACCAGGCGCGCCAGCGCCGGATCGAGCGGCGCGGTGGCGCTGACGATGATGTCGATCTCGGGAAACGTCAAACCGGATTCCGCCAGCGCGCGCAGGTGCAGGGGCGTGCTGACCAGCAGGCGTGGGCGTGCCGGCTGCGCCAGTGCCGCGGCCACGTCGGCCGGGAACAGGGGTTTTTCACACTGCAGGCTCATGCCGGCGAACAGCGGCAGCAACACGGTGAGCTCGATGCCGTACATGTGATGCGAAGGGACCGTGCCGATGACAGACAGCGGAGCGCCCGCGGCAAGCCCCAACGCCGCGCGGATCGCGGCCGAATTCAAGCGCGCGCTGTTGGCCAGCGCGCGCCAGCGCTTGGCATGGGGCTGCGACTTGCCGGTGCTGCCCGAGGTGAATCCGATCATCACCAGCTGGTCGTCAGCCGGCATCAACCGCGGCGTTTCGGCGGATGGCCCGGCCTCCGCGCGCCAGCGCTTCACGTCTTCGTCGGCGACGCAGGTGCTGTCCGGATAGTCGGCGCGCAACTCCGCCAGCGCGGTTTCACCGCGCGCCGCGGGCATGAGCTGCGTGCGGCCCGCCAGGACCGACGCGGCGAACAATAAGAGAAATATTTCGCGATGTTCGCAGAGGTTGACGATGTAGCGAGCGGCCGGCAGTCGCCCCGCCAGCGCGGCGGCCTCGCGCAGGAATGCGGCACGCGTGAGCGGCGTGTTCCCGCGCCAGATCAACGCGTCTTCGTGCGATGGGCCCGACGTCACGTGAACCGCTTCAATATCAGACTGGTATTGATGCCGCCGAAGGCGAAGTTGTTCGATACCACCACGTCGGCATCGATCTCCCGGCCGCTGTCACGGATGTAATCGAGCGGCGCGCACTCGGGATCCACGGACTCGAGATTCAGCGTCGGCGCGAACCAGCGACGGTTCATCATCTCGATGCTGAACCACGCCTCGAGCGCACCGCAGGCCCCGAGCGTGTGGCCGAGGAAACTCTTCTGCGAGCTGATCGGCATGTTCGGGCCGAACACGCTGCTGGTGGCGCGCGACTCGGCCTGGTCGCCGTGCATGGTCGCGGTGCCGTGGCCATTCACGTAGTCCACCTGGTCGGCGGTGATGCGCGCCGTCTTGAGCGCGTTCTCCATCACGATGCGCATGGTGTTCTCTTCCGGCCGGGTCACGTGTGTGCCATCGCTGTTGGTCGAGTAACCGATGATCTCGGCATGGATCTTCGCGCCGCGTGCCCGGGCGGCTTCGAGCTCTTCGAGCACCAGGAACGCGCCCCCTTCTCCGACCACGAGGCCGTCGCGTTCGGCGTCATAGGGACGCGGCGTGTGCTTGGGTTCTTCGTTGCGCCGGCTGGTGGCATACAACGTATCGAAAGCCTTGGCCTGCGTGGGGCACAGTTCCTCGGCACCGCCGGCCAGCATGCGGGTCTGTGAACCGTGCAGGATGGCCTCGTAGGCGTAACCGATGGCCTGGCTTCCCGAGGTGCAGGCACTGTTGGTGGGAATCACGCGGCCTTTCATGCCGAAGAAGATGCCGATGTTGGCCGCGGCCGTATGCGGCATCATGCGGATGTACGAATTGGCGTTGACCTGGCGGCCGTCGCCGTGGATCAGCATCTGCGCAAAGTCGAGCAGGTCGGCGGTGCTGCCGATGCACGAACCGCAGGCCACGCCCATGTTGCCGTCGCCGACCAGCTCGCTGCCCGTGAGCCCGGCGTTCGCCATCGTCAGCTCCGCTGCGCGTACCGCCAGCCGCGACACGCGTCCCATGCCGCGAATCTGCTTGCGCGTCCAGGTCTCCGGCACGTCGAACCCGTCGCAGGGCGCCGCGAGGCGCGTGCCCATGTCGACGTAACGCTCCCACTCGGTCATGTAACGCACGGCGCTGGTGCCGCCGCGGAACGCGGCCTCGATGCTGTCCCAGTCGTTGCCCAACGCCGAGACGCCGCCCATGCCGGTGATGACTACCCGCCGCATCAGCACAGCCCTCCGTTGACCGCGATCACCTGGCGCGTCACGTAGGCCGCGTCGGCCGACATCAGGAAACTCACGGCACCGGCCACCTCGTCGGGTTTGCCGATCCGCTGCATGGGAATCACTTCGAGGATCTTCTCCAGCGGCGTGTTGGCATCGACCATGTCGGTGTCGATGAGCCCCGGTGCCACGCAGTTCACGGTGATGTCGCGTTTCGCCAGCTCCACGGCCAGCGCCTTGGTCGCCGCGATGATGCCGCCCTTGGCGGCCGAGTAGTTAGCCTGGCCGCGGTTGCCGATGATGCCGGACACCGAGGCCAGCGTGACGATCCTGCCCGGCGCGCGCCGCCGCACCATGGGCATGACCACCGGCTGCAGGACGTTATAAAAGGAGTCGAGATTGGTGTGTATCACGGCATCCCATTCCTCGCCGCTCATGGCGGGAAAAGCCGCATCGCGCGCGATGCCGGCGTTGCACACCACGCCGTAGTAGGCACCGTGCGTTGCGATGTCGGCGGCCAGCGCGCCCGCCGCGGCCGCGCGGTCGGCGACGTCGAACTGCAGCAGCCGCGCGCCGCGGCCCGCCTGGCGGATTTCCGCGGCCACGGATTCGGCGGCGTCCTTGCGCGCGTGATAGTGCACGACCAGGTCGTAGCCATCGCGCGCCAGGCGCAGCGCGATTGCGCGGCCGATACCGCGGCTCGCCCCGGTGACCAGCACGCTCTGGTTGTTCTCCGGGCTCATGCCGGCTCTTCCGCCGGGGCGTGCGAACCCAGGTAGTTAGTCACCCGATCCGTCAGGCAGGCCGGCATGATGAACAACAGCTCGTTCTCGGGCGGACGCACCGCCACCTGCACGGTCTGCGCGCGCACCACGCGCGCGTCGTCGGCGAGGTCGGTGACCAGGTAGTTGATCGCGAGGCGCTGTTCCCATTCCACCAGCGAGGCGCGCACCCGCAGGCGGTCGCCGAAACGTGCGGCGCGCACGTATTTCACGCGCAGGTCGACGATCGGCCAGAGATAACGCGAGTCGATCATCGCCTGCAGCCCGAAGTCGATCTTGTCCATCAACGCCCAGCGCGCGTTCTCGAGATAACGCAGGTAGTGGCCGTGCCAGACCACCTGCGCGAGGTCGACGTCGGCAAACGCGACTTCGCAGCTGATCTGCGCGCTGATGTTCGAGTGTTTTCGCATCGCAGGGCGGGATTCTAAGGCGGCGGCGGTTCCGTGCGCCGCATGCGGCGCCAAACCAACAGCGGCGCCCGCCACAACATACCGAGAACCAGCCGGACGTGCATGCCGGCCAGCCGCAGGTTGTCGTACAGCATGCGGAAATGCGAAATACCGTCCGTGGGATACGAGACCTGGGTGTCGATCCACCGCAGGATGCGGCCGCGCCAGACCAGTTTCACCAGCAGTTCCACGTCGAAGTCCATGCGCCTGCCCACGCCGTCGCGGTCCACCACCTCGAGCACGGTGCGCAGGGGATACAGGCGAAAGCCGCACATGGAATCGCGCACCGCGCTGAAAGACAGCGTCTGCAGCCACACCAGCGCGTGCGTGATGTAACGCGACAGGAAACGCACCCTGGGAATCGAGGCGTCGAACACCGGCCGGCCGCAGATCACGGCACCGGGCTCGGCATGCGCGGCCGCCAGGAATTTCGGCACGTCGCGCAAATCGTGCTGGCCATCCGCGTCCACCTGCAGCGCGTGGGTGAAGCCCAGCTCCTGCGCCCGCCGCAGGCCGGCGATCACCGCGGCACCCTTGCCGCCGTTGACCGGCAGCCGCACCAGCGGGTCGCCGGTTTCGGCCGAGAGCCGTTCCAGCGTCAGGCGGCAGGATTCAGTGGAGCCGTCGTCGACCAGCACCACGGGCAGGCCATGGGCGCGCAGATTCGCGGCCACCGCGGGCACGGCGTGCTCGTGGTTGTACACGGGGATGACTCCCGTGACTTTCAAATCCATCACTGCGTCTGGAGGCGATCGATGCAGTCGATCAGGTCATTGACGGTGCGCACCGAGCGGAATTCGCGCGGGGTCACCCGGCGCTCGAAGATCCGCGACAGGTGGTCGATCAGGTCGACCGCGTCGATGCTGTCGATTTCGAGATCGTCGTTGAAGCTGGCTTCCGGAACGACCGCCGGGGCTTCCAGCTCGAACAGTTCGACCAGCGTCTTGCGGACGATGTCGTAGATTTCCTGGCGCGACTTCATGGGAATGAGACCTTGGGCCTAGTCTCGCATTGGAATTGCCCCGCCGAACAGCCCCGCGAGGTCAGAATTTAGACGTCGTGACGCAATTGGCAGTGGCGCGTCCCGGTAAGCCCCGAGATCGATGTCCTCTCCCACGCGCAGCGTCCATTTCGGCCGGCGCGGCGGGATACGGTACCAGGGAAGGTTTTTGGACAGAGTCGAAGGTTCGCAGCTGATGTACACGGGCGTCAGCACGCGGGCGGCGCGCAGGGCCACGTTGGCGGCGCCGCGCTGCATGTTCAGGGGCTTGCCGGGCACGGTGCGCGTGCCTTCGGGGAACATCAGCAGGGTTTCACCTTGCCGCAGGGCGGCCTCGGCGGTGTGGATCATCTCTTCGGTCGGCGCATTGGGGATGTAGCCGGCCCCGATCACGGCGCCGCGCGTGATCAGATTCCTGAAATGCCCGGCCTTGACGATGCAGGTCGCCGTGGGCGCGAAACCCAGCAGGAAACACACGTCGATGAGCGTGGGATGGTTTGCGACGATCAGCTGGCCAGGCCGTCCCAGCCTTTCGCGGCCGATGAATTCGTATTCGACGAATCGAAGGTCGCTCACGCCGTGGATGAACACGCGCATACCGGCACCCAACACGGCGCGCGAACGATGCTGGCGGCGCAAGCGATCGGGGGTCACCAGCCGGATCACCGGCAACACCACGAAGCCGAGCACGAACGTCACCAACCCGAACACCAGGAACCAGAGGCCGGTACCCACCAGGCGCAGCCAGTAGTAGTCGGTCCGTCTCACGGCCGGCGACTTTCCGCTCGCAAAATAGTCACTGGCCTCGGCATGCAGTCGGTCCGTGCGCCCTCGCATCATTGGGGAATTTCCACGTGGCTCTCGATCCACGCCTGCACTTCTTCATTGACCTCGCGCGCGTCGCGGCCGGCCGGGTCGATCGGCGGACCGATGACGACCCGGATGACGCCGCGCTTCTTGAGCAGGCCGCGGCGCGGCCAGAAGTACCCAGCGTTGTGTGCCACGGGTACGATCTTGCGCCCTTCCGCCGCGGCTAACAAAGTGCCGCTCGATCCATAACGGCGCGTTTCGCCGGGCGCCATTCGCGTGCCCTCGGGGAACACCACCACCCAGGCGCCGAAGCGTTCCATGCGGTCCTTGCCCTGCGACAGCACCTGGTTGACTGCCGCCGTGCCCGCCTTGCGGTCGATGGCGATACAGCGCGCCAGCATGCAGCCCCAGCCGACGAACGGGATCCAGTAGATCTCGCGTTTCATGACCCAGACCAGCGGCGGGAACAGGATCATGATGCCGTAAGTCTCCCACGTCGATGAGTGCTTCATGAAGATGACGTGGTTGCCGGCCGGCAGGTTCTCGCGGCCTTCGACGGTGTAGGACAGGCCGCAGAGCACGCGCAGCGCGAAAAACACCGGGTAGGTCATGATGCCGGTCATCCAGAACCGGCCACGGAACGGCAGGAACGGGCACACGAGGCAATAGACGAACGCGAACGGTATGGTCCACACCGCCATGAACACCGTGAACACGATCGAGGCCAGCATCTGCATGTAGTTAGGTACTCAGCCGGGCAGGCAGGACAGGTCCGCGATGCGGGCGAACTGCGCGCGCACCTGCGCCAGCAGCGCCAGGCGGTTGCGGCGCAGTGTCGCGTCCTCGGCGTTGACCATGACGGCGTCGAAAAAGCCGTCCACGGCCGGGCGCAGGCTCGCGAGGCGCGCGAGCGCCGCGGCGTAGTCGCGTTTCGCGAGCGCTCGTTCGACATCCTGGACGATCGCGGCCAACGCCTCATGTAATGACTTCTCTGCGCTCTCGCGCAGTAACGTGACATCCACCATGCCACCAGCGCCACCCTCGGCCTTCCTGAGGATGTTGGCGATGCGCTTGTTGGCGGCGGTGAGACTCGCGGCTTCGGGCAAAGCGAGGAAACGGCTCAACGCCCTGAGACGCGCGCCGAAGTCGAGCGGGGAAACCGGCTCACTCGAGCGGACGGCGTCGAACATCTCGGTGGTGACCGTGGCCGCGCCGGACTGCGCGGCGCCATCGACGAAGTAGGCGCGCAGGCGCTCGACCAGGTAGTCCCACAACTCGGCGGCCGTGGCGGCATTCTGCACGGGTTGCAGCGCGGCCGCGCGGGTCACCAGCGCCCGGAGGTCCAGGTCGACGTTCTTTTCCACCAGGATGCGCAGCGCGCCGATGGCGGCGCGCCGCAGACCGAAGGGATCCCGGGTGCCACTGGGTTTTTGCCCGATGGCGAAGATGCCGGCCAGGGTATCGAGCTTGTCCGCGAGCGCCACGGCGGTGCCGGTGCCGGTGGCGGGCAATGCGCCACCCGCGCCGCGCGGCATGTAGTGTTCGTCGATGGCGGCGGCGACCTCGGCGGGCTCGCCGTCCGCGGTGGCGTAGTAGCGGCCCATGATTCCCTGCAGTTCGGGGAACTCGCCCACCATGTAGGTGAGCAGGTCGCATTTCGCGAGCTCGGCCGCGCGCGTGGCGCGGGTCTTGTCCGTGTCGATCAGCAGCGCGATTTCGCCGGCGAGTGTCGCCACGCGCCGCACCTTGTCGCCGATCGACCCGAGTTTCGCCTGGAAGGTGACCGCGTCGAGTGCGCCGAGCCGTTCGGCCAGCGGCTGCTTGCGATCCACGCTCCAGAAAAATGCCGCATCGCTGAGGCGCGGACGCACCACGCGCTCATTGCCGGCGCGGACCTTCGCGGGATCGCGACTCTCGATATTGCTGACGGTGATGAAGTGCGCCAGCAGTTTTCCAGCGGCGTCCTCCACCGGGAAATAGCGCTGGTGATGTTGCAGCGTCGAGATCAGCACCTCGCGCGGCAGCTCGAGGAAACGCGCTTCGAAACCGCCGGCGAGGGCGCTGGGCCATTCGACCAGCGCGGTGACCTCGTCGAGCAGCGCGGCGTCGATGAGCGCATTCCCACCCAGCGATTGGCCGACTTTCGTGACCTGCTCGCGAATCAGTTCGCGGCGCGCGGCGAACCCCGCGATCACCTTGCCGCGCTCGCGCAGCGTGGCCTCGTATTCCGACGGCTGCACCTCGAATGCCTGCGGCGCCATGAAACGATGGCCGCGCGTGACCTTGCCCGAATCGGTGTCGAGAATCCGGACCGGGATGAGCTCGGTGCCGTACAGCAGCGTCAGCCAGTGCACCGGCCGGACGAATTCCGCGTTCGACGCCCCCCAGCGCATGCGCTTCGGGATCGGCAGTCCGTCGAGCGAGCGCTGCACCATGCCGGGCAACAGGCTCACGGTAGTTTGGCCGGGTTTGCTGCCCTCGAAAAACAGGAACTCGCCCTTGCCCTCGGTGACGCGCTTGAGCGCGGCCACCTCCACGCCGCATTTCTCGGCGAACTTGCTCGCCGCCGGCGTGGGACTGCCGTCCTTGCCGAAGGCGGCGCTCAGCGGTGGGCCCTTCAACTTGATGGCTTGCGCGGGTTGCGTCGGCGCGAGATCGCGCACCAGCACCGCCAGGCGGCGCGGGGTGGCGAACGAGCGGATTTCGCCGTGCGGCAGCGCCGCCTCCTGCAACCCGGTGCGCAGGCCTTCGGCGAATGCCCGCTCCAGTTCCGGCAGGGCCAGCGGCGGCAATTCTTCGGTGCCCAATTCCACGAGAAAATCGGCGACCGGGAGGTCACGGTTCGCGCCGCTCATGCCGACACCTTCGCCTTCGGCAACATCGGGAAACCGAGAGCTTCGCGACTGTCGTAGTAGGCCTGTGCCACGGCGCGCGCCATGGTGCGCACGCGCAGGATGTATCTCTGGCGCTCGGTGACCGAGATCGCCTTGCGGGCGTCGAGGAGATTGAAAGTGTGCGATGCCTTCATCACCTGTTCGTACGCGGGCAGCGCGAGTTTCGCTTCGATGAGGCGCGTGAACTCGGCTTCGTGCTCGGTGAAACGCCGCAGCAGTACCGCGGTATCGGCCACTTCGAAGTTGTACTTCGATTGCTCGACTTCGTTCTGGTGATACACGTCCCGGTAGGTGACCTTGCCCAGCGGGCCGTCCGCCCAGGTGATGTCGAAGATGCTCTCGACTCCCTGCAGGTACATCGCGAGGCGCTCGAGGCCGTAGGTGATTTCACCGGTGACCGGCCGGCAATCCAGTCCACCCACCTGCTGGAAGTAGGTGAATTGCGTGACCTCCATGCCGTTCAGCCACACCTCCCACCCGAGTCCCCAGGCGCCGAGCGTCGGGGATTCCCAGTTGTCCTCGACGAAGCGCACGTCGTGCACCAGCGTGTCGAAGCCCAGCGCGCGCAAGCTGCCGAGGTACAGGTCGAGAATCTCCAGCGGCGACGGTTTGATCACCACCTGGAACTGGTAGTAGTGCTGCAGGCGGAAGGGGTTGTCACCGTAACGCCCGTCGGTCGGGCGCCGCGAAGGTTGCACGTAGGCCGCCGACCACGGCTCGGGCCCGATGGCACGCAGGAAGGTGGCGGTGTGGAACGTGCCGGCGCCCATTTCCATGTCGTATGGCTGCAGGATGACGCAGCCCTGGTCCGCCCAGTATTTCTGGAGCGCGAAGATCAGGTCCTGGAAGGTGCGGGGCGGTACTAAATCGGCGGGTGATGCAGGCATTTCTGGTGTCTTTCTGACCGGCCGCGAAGTATAGCCGCTACAAATTCAGGGCCCGTATTTCGTAGACACTGGCGATGACCCGTCCATCCCAGGCGTAACGCAGGTGCACACTCTGCCGCACGTTCTGCACCAGCCGCGGCCGGAAGATCGCCACGCATTCACCCCCGGGCCGCCGCACGCTTTCGAAGGCGATGCCATTCGAGCCCGCGTCGCGCAATTGCCTGCCTAGCTTCTGCGAGGCCAAGTAACTCGCAGAGTCGTAGACGTCGGGCAGCGTCGCGCGGCGGCCGCGCAGGTCGTGCAGCTCGCAGGCGACGTCGGCGAGATAACAGCGCATCTCCAGCTCCATCGCCGCCTGGCCGGTGGCGCGCAGGAAATTCTCGCGATGGAAGCGGGTCTCCGCGATCGCGGTGTCGACGGACTCCGCCGCGTAGTAGGCCCCGAAGTGCCCGTCGGAGAAACGGGTGCCCTGCGGCGACAGGTGCGTGAACGGCGCCATCACCACCGAGGCATTCGGCCCGCTCACGCGATCCGCCACCGGCACCAGCGAGAGCTCGCCGACTTCGTTGCGAATGCGCGGATTCGTCATGGATTCCAGCTTGTACAGCGCTTCCCAGTCGGCCGGATCCGCGACGCGCTCGAAGAGGTGGATCGTCGGCAGGCGGCTGGCGACGATGCGATGACACGGCGCGAATCTCACCGCGCGCACGGTGTATGTCGTGCTGACCATCCCTGGTGTGAATCCGTCTGAGCCCGTCAGCCGCGCTCGGCGTCGAGGTACTGACGCACGATGTACAGGTCCGCGACCTGGCCGGACAACATGCGTTCGAGCGCGCTGCGGCCGCCGAAGGGTGGTGCATCGTTGGGCTTGCGGACCCATTCATCCGCCGCGCGTGGATCCGGCAGGAGGATCTGCAATGCCTTGTAGATGCCCAGCAGGTAGGACAACCGCTCGAGCGTGTCCTGCGGCAGGCGCGGCTCCCGTTCGCGGCGCCACTTGAAGAACGTCGAGCGCGAGGCGATGCCTAACAACCTGAGCTGATCGGCGATGCTGAGGTCCCAGCGTTCGGCGATGTTCGCGAATGCCCGGAGGCCGGCGCCTCCCAGGGCGGTGAATTCCGATGCACCGCCCCTGAGAGGGCGCACCGTGCTGGTCGCATTCATGGCCATGAGGGTCTCCGATAGTCCATACATGGACTATACAGACTAGATATCCATATGGATACTTTATTCTGCGTCATTCAAGTGCGACGCCTTCAAGTTGGGCATTGTTTCGGCTTGATATAGAGCAAAATGCGCGCCGCTCGCACCAAAAATGTGCGCACCAAAACCGCGGATTCGACTAACTCATTGATTCAAAAACGATTCCGCGTCTGGCACAGCGAATGCATTGAGACCGAGGCTCAAACCCCTTCCCAGAGGATTCCTAACAATGAAACCGGCAGATGTAATCAAGTTGATCAAGGACAAGGAGGTCAAGTACGCCGATCTCCGCTTCACCGACACACGCGGCAAAGAACAACACGTAACGATTCCCGCGAACCTGGTTGATGAAGAGCTGTTCCGCGACGGCAAGATGTTCGACGGCTCGTCCATCGCAGGCTGGAAGGGCATCAACGAGTCGGACATGATCCTCGCGCTCGATCCGACGACCGCGGTCATCGACCCGTTCTTCGAACAAACCACGGTCAACATTCGCTGCGACATCATTGAGCCCGCCACCATGCAGGGCTACGAGCGTTGTCCGCGCTCGCTCGGCAAACGCGCTGAGGCCTATCTCAAGGCCACCGGCATTGCCGATGGCGCGCTGTTCGGGCCGGAAAACGAATTCTTCATCTTCGACAGCGTGCGCTGGCACAGCGGCATGAACGGCACGTCGTACGACATCGACTCCGGCCAGGGCGCGTGGAACAGCAACACCGTCTATCCGGACGGCAACAAGGGTCATCGCCCCGGCATCAAGGGCGGTTATTTCCCCGTTCCGCCCGTCGACGCATTCCAGGACATTCGCTCGGCGATGTGCGACGCGATGGTCGAGATGGGAATGAAGGTCGAAGTGCATCACCACGAAGTCGCGACCGGCGGCCAATGCGAGATCGGCGTCGGCGCCGGCGGCCTGGTGCGCAAGGCCGATGAAGTGCAGATCCTGAAATACGCGATTCACAACGTGGCCGCGAGTTACGGCAAGACGGCGACGTTCATGCCGAAGCCGCTCGTCGGTGACAACGGCTCGGGCATGCACGTGCACCAGTCGCTGCAAAAGGCGGGCACCGCGCTGTTCGCCGGTGACAAGTACGGCGGTCTTTCGGACACGGCGCTCTTCTACATCGGCGGCATCATCAAGCATGCCAAGGCCATCAACGCGTTCACGAATCCGGGCACCAACAGCTACAAGCGTCTCGTCCCGGGCTTCGAAGCGCCCGTGATGCTGGCCTATTCGGCGCGCAACCGTTCGGCGTCGATTCGTATTCCCTGGGTGTCCAATCCGAAGGCGCGGCGTATCGAAGTGCGCTTCCCGGACTCCTCGGCGAATCCGTACTTCGCGTTCGCGGCCATGATGATGGCCGGACTCGATG
>Ga0207675_100004767_pt1 | contig 13065 bp, 7 predicted proteins | sample KBSSwiS42_FD_184305 | JGI IMG/M metagenome (GOLD analysis project Ga0207675, IMG submission 184305) | Switchgrass rhizosphere microbial communities from Kellogg Biological Station, Michigan, USA - KBS Switchgrass S4-2 (SPAdes) (version 2) | ecosystem: Host-associated > Plants > Roots >... | reverse complement strand
GATCCGAAGAAGGGATACGGTTTGCTGTCGCCTGATATTCTCGGCGGCTACGGCCGCGTCCTGGACGCGGCCCGCCGGCTCTTCGAGGTCAAGAAAGCGGACATCGATGCCGAGCTGACCGGCTACGAACACTGGACCCCCGAACAGCGACAGAAGTTTCTCACGCGAAAGCAGTCGTTCCTTCGCTACCTGCTCGATGACGACGATCTCCGCCACAGCCCGGAGCTGGTGGACTTCGCGTTGAGCGATGCGATGCTGGGATCGGCGACGCGTTATCTCGGGATGGTGCCCTACCTCACGCGCATCGACTTGATGTACTCGCTGCCGCGCACTGGGAAGAACATCGAAAGCCAGCTGTTCCACCTCGATCACGAGGGCATCACCCAGATCAAACACTTCATCCACCTGTTCGACGTCGGTCAGCACGAAGGGCCGTTCACCTTCATCCCTGCCGACGCCACGTCCCGCATCGTCCGCGACGTCCGGGAGCTTCGGCGCACACGAAAGTCGGGACAGGACATTGAACTGAGACGCTATTCCGACGAGGAGATCGCCGCCGTCGGAGGAACTGCCGACATCGTCACGGTCACAGGACCGGTCGGCTCTGGCGTCGCTGTCGACACATCCCGCTGCCTGCATCTCGGTAGTCGTGTGGATCCGGGATCGTTCCGATTGTGCTTGTACACGCAGTACTGCACGACGCACGAGATCACGAACGTCTACGATGTCGATCGATTCAAGGACGATCCGATTCGCTATCTGGCAGTAAAAGACAGCGTCGCGCCCGGGCGGGCACGAGCGATCGACTACTACGAGAAGATGATGGGCTGAGACCCCGGAGAGGCATGTCGCGGAGCGCACCCGCCTCTCCGCCTCCCGGCTCCGCAGCCGGAAATCGCTCTGCGCTCATACTCTTTCGCCACCGCCGCGAGTAGTCATGTATTCGTGCACCCGCCATCGCGTCATGCACCAGCAAAGCTTGTTCGGGCGTCACGGATCGCGCGTAGCGAACTCGCGGCGACGAATCGCTTCGATCGATTTCAGGCGATCAGGTCCCGAAAACCTCGAGTCGACGTCCTGGAAATTGCAGATGGGAGTTGGGAGTTGGACGACTACGGGATCTCGACGAGCGTGAGTTTTTCTCGCTCGACGTAGCGGTATACGTCCTCGCCCTGCTCCATTAACACGTCGTACTTCTCGAGCAGACGGAACGCGCGTGCCGGCTCGCAGGCCGGGATATGCGTCGCAAGGTCGTTGCGAAGGAAGAACGCATTCACGCCGCTTGGCTCCACGGCTACGAGTCGATACCCCTTGCGTGCGCCGAGGCGAGTGAGCGCCGTCAGCGACGCGCCGTAGTACGCCGTGTGATAGTGATGACGGTCGAACTTGGCGTCGTACGGAATCGTGACCGATCGCTCGGCGCCGTACATCGAGTTGTACTCGAGGATGACGACGCGCGGCGAACAGGCGGTCATCGCTTCCCAGATCCAGTAGTCGCATCCGTCCAGATCGAGGCTGAACAGATCCACTTCGCCTGAGCAGCCGTTGCCCGCGATCAGCTCGTTGATGTTGTCGCGCGTCACCCACGCGGCAACTGCCGTCACCGTCGGGAAACGGCGGCCGACCTGGATCATGTGCTTCAGATGTCCGTCAACCATGAGGCCAGACCACCCACATTCGCGTGCCAGGAATCCCGAGTTGCCTCCGCTCAAGCCAGACCCGATCTCGACGAAGCGACGGCACGTGACACCAGCTTCACCAAGGAGCGCCAGCGTCAGCCCATCCTCCTGATTCTGTGAGCTGATTCGAAATCTCCGTGCCGTGAGCCGCTCGGGATACGGAAGGCTGCTCGAATCGAGGTAGCGCTCTCTGAGGAGCGCCTGCACAGCAGGCTCGACATGCCTCGTGCGCTGCCAGATCTTTTCGACCGAATCGAGCTGACGTTCGATGCGGGCAAGACGACGACCGATGTCGGCAATCGCCTCGTCCTGCGCCGCACCACCGAGGGCGGTGCGCACACGATGGGCCAGTCTCTGAATCACACTCTGCGGTTTAGCCATGCTCTACTGCACGATCTCGAAGCGTTGTGCGTCAATCCGGGCCATGTCCTCCACGCCGGGGTGAAGCACGATCGCACGAACTCGCTCGCGGGTCGGCGTGCGCAGACGGTATTCCCAGGTTCTGCCGCGTGGATCCCTGGCCACGCGCTGCGCATCGGTCAGACCAAGCTCTGCTTCGAACTGAAGTCTTGTGGTGTCGTCGACCGTCTCGTTCCACCTGATATCGAATGGCGACGACACACTGGGCACCGCGTTGTCCGCCGCTGCGTCCGCAGGTGGACGGCCCACACCGTCCTCGCGAGAGTACCGTCGCTCGAACAACGCGAACGTCCAGGCTGGATCTCGACGTGGATCGCTCGGCACCGAGCGGAGCGCGGCGGCCCGCAGCCCTCTCAATAGCTCGGTCTGCGGCTGCGCGCCGCCGAGATCTGCGTAACGCTCCGTCCACTCGGAATGATAGTCCCACGCCGAATCACGTAGTTGTGCGTACGCTTCGGCCACCCGCAGATTCCATGCGATGGCCATCACGCTCACCATGCCCACGACCAGAGCTCGCTTCCAGCCGGTCGTCGCGGCCAGGCGGTCGAGCGTCATGGTGAGCGCGACAAACAGCAGCAGTCCGTAGCCAATCCCTGCCGATAGCGCGATGCGATCGCGCGTGTAGAGAAATCCGAGTCCACTCCCAAAGACGATCAGGACGAATCCCGCAAGGCGCAGAAGCCGATCGCGCTCTGAGAGAGGTCGGTACAAGTAGAAGGCTGCGCCGATCAGAGCAGTGGTCAGGAGCGAGGAGCCGATATGCAGCCACTGCCACAGCGCCGTCTTGCCTTGAAGGAGCGAGGCGATGAATTGATACACGCCCGCGCGAGGCTCCGAGGCGAGCACCGTCAGCACGCTCGCAATCACGTTGTATGTCCAGAAGAGCCAGGGCGCATGCTCGAAAGTGTTCCGGAGCGACTCGGGCGTGCCCTCCGAGAAACCCAGTCCCGATCCGACGTAGCTCGAACCGAGGGACGCCGGTCCACCAAAGGCGAACCGGATGCCGAGATACAGGACGAGAGCCGCGACCGTCGCTGCCGCCCCGCGCCCGCTCACGCCAGGAGCCCGACGCCACCACAAGGCCACCACGAGCGGGATGATGAGCAGACTTGATTCGAGCAGGAAGAGGGCAGCGAATGTCAGCGGGAGGAGCACCCAGTCGTAGCGCAAGGCCCGCGGATCGAGCGCGACCACCAGGGCAAGGAGGAGAAGAAGGAGCGCAGCGGAGTACGCGTTCACTGGTATGAACAGAAAGAAAATCCGGCTCGTGTGGAGGCCCACGACGCAGCTGAGTGCGAGAGCCGCAGCGAGACCACGTCTCGATCCGATCGGCTGGAACAGCCAGAGCAGGAGCGCGAGCACTGCGCCTAGTTGGGCGAGCACCAACAGCTGATAGATCCACAGGTTCAGCCCAATGAGCTGGTAGCCCGCTTTGATCGCCAGCGTCAGAAGCGGCCGGTATTCGATTCCGCGGCTGAACGCGTAGCGAACGTACTGCCGCCAGTCCCAGCTGGTCGCCTCACGCAGGTTGTTGTGAACGTCAACGTACGGCCAGGAAACGGCAAAGAACGCGACGCCGAGGACGAGGAGGCAGGCAACAGTCCACGCGATCGGGATCCAGGAAATTCGGGATCTCGAGTCCCCAGCCATCAGCGGTAACACGGCCAGTGATCGGTCCCGTACTCGCGCACCGGCGTCCTGTCGGCTCTCACCAGAACGAAGTAGGGATCGTCATCCTTGACCGATCCGCCGACGCGATAGTCGCGAGCGAGCAATTCCATGAGCTGAGGAAACGCCTTCCTCACGGAGCCCTCTGACTTGGCTCGCGTAAAGACAATCGTCGGAGGCGAACGCCGCACCTTGTCCATCTCCATCTCGCGTTCGTACGGCAGGTCGCCGAACTGCTCGAGAAAGAATGCGTGACGCGTGGCCATCAAACGATCCGAATAGTAGTAAATCTCCGGCGCGAACCACAGCACGAGAATACGCTCCGACTCTGGCACGCACTCACGCGCGTAGGCGGCCAGCCGAAGCGTCACTTCCGGATTGCGCATCCGCCAATAGTCGATCGGGGGGCTCGCCGTGAGACGTCCGGTCACTTCTTCAAATGCGCCTCGCGCTCGATTCAGCGATTCCCACTCGCCAGCCACCCAGCTGACTCGCTCGAACGACTGGCCCGCGCCCGCCAGACTCTTCATGAAGAGGAACACCGCCACAACGGTCGCGCCGCGCGTGAGCCACGTCATCGAAACCCTCGACTCAAGCGTCGAACGCACTGCGAGGGCGATGAGGATGCCCATCACGACCGCGGGTAGAACGATGCCGTCTCCCACTCGCACATGGAAGGGTCTTCGCAGGACACCGACGTCCACAATCAGCGCGAAGATCGAGAAGCAGACCAGTGGCAGGGGCCCGACCGCCGCTGGCAGGTAGTGCTTCAGCGTCATCGCGAGGCCGATTGCCACCGCCGGCAGCGCAAACAGGAAAATGGTCGCCAGCTCCCCTCCCGCCAGCTGCTCGTTCAATGCCGGGAGCACGTGAAGGCGCAACCACCAGTGATCGAAGCGGCGGCGCTGCGATGGCGGCCAGGTGGACTCAGAGATCCGGGCGGCGCCGCGGTCGATGCCGTCGGTATCCTCGAGAACGGGTTCGGCAACGAGGGCGCGCACGGCGTCGACCGTCCGCTCGGAAATCCGCGCGGTCTGCGACACGTCGTCCCGCGTCGAGACGATGGTGAGGCCGTAGCGATCGATGACCTGCTGGCGCGATTCCGGCGTGCTGTCGCGCGTCCATCGAAGACCGATCGATGGCGCGTACATCGCGGGCTGATCGACGCTGACGACATCCGTGACACGAAAGACTGGCCACCGCGGCAGCCCTTGTTGGCTGACGTGTTCTTCGAGGGCAGCCGTCATGCCGCTTTCAACGAAACGGCCGAGTCCGTGCATCTGCACAGAAGCGAACACCAGCCATGGAGCGACGAGTGCAATCGTGACCAGTCCGGCTCGGACGCACTCGCCGAGGGCACGAACACTCAGGCCGTGAGCCGCGACCATCGCCAGCGTGACCCCGATCGCGACATACGCACCGTGATCGGGCCGCCAGTAGAACGCGATCGCCGTCCATACGCCGAGGGCAATCGCGCGCCACGGAGCAGGCTTCCAGATGTAGTGCCACCACAACACCGCCGCGACGGCATAGACGATCAGCTTCGGATAGCCATAGCTGCGCGGCATCGCGACCACAAACAGCACGGCTGACAGGGTCGCCGCGGCGGTTGATTCGGTTGCGCGTCGAACGAGATCGAACACGAGAAACGTGCTCGCCGCGACCACGACGCCAATCACAATCGCTTCGGCGAGCAGACGGTACCCGAACACCAGTTGCGCGAGTGCACTGGTGAGGTACATGAGGACCATGCCGTAGTCGAAGAAGTCGCGAATCGGCCACTCACCAGCGAGAAGCTGAAGCGCGTACACGCGGTGCATGAAGTCGTCATTGACGAGCACCGATGCGTACAGCATCTTGTGCAGACTGGCGAGAAGGGCGATCACTGCCCCTAGCAGAGAGACCCACTGTCGCATTGTCTCGCTGGCAATTTATCACTGGTGCCCTCCCCATCCCGCACGCGATCGCGCGTGCGTTAGGATTGGTCAGTGCACCAACGGGCCTGGGCCACCAACCTGCTCATCACCGCAATCGGGCTGATTCTCTTCGCCGCTCTCACCGCGCGCTCTGGCCGGATCGAAGCCAACGACGGCCTGGGCTGGGATGGCCGTCAGTACGCCCACATGGTCACGGCGCGCATCGCTGACGGCACGGTGGCGACGCAGACGAGACCTCTGCTGCCGTTCTTGACACGCCTTCCCTATTACGCCGGGCTGGATATCATCCCCTCGTTTCAGGTGATGAATGTCGTTTACGCAGCCGCGCTCTACTTTTTCCTCTGCCTGATCCTCGATCTCTACGACGTCGCAGCCGTCTACAAGGCCTACTTCGTTGTCAGTGTGGCGTTGTGCATCGCCACGTCGAAGATGTTCGCCTTCTACCCGACGCTCGTCGATCTCGGAGCGCTTGCAGTGCTGAGCGCGTCCACCTATATCGTGCTGACACGAGGTGGATGGGCAGCCTGTGCGGCGGCGCTGCTCGCTGTCAGCGCGCGCGAGTTCGGCGTGGCGCTCGCATTCTTCGGGTTTCACCGCGAACTCCGCCAGGGACAGAGCTTCGTTCGGGCACTCCTGACGTACGCCCCTGCAGTGGTCGCGTTGTTTGTCATTCGTCAGTGGGCAAGCACGACCAACCTCGGCGATCGCGATCGCGTTCTCCTGACCGCGGGTGATTTCATCGCCAATCTCGCCCTCTGGCGCGACCCGCCTTTCGTCGTCTTCTTCGCCTACTTTCTCATCACGATCCTCGGCGGCATCACCATCCTGCTGCTGCTCAAGCCTGTGTGGTGTGTCCGTCGAATGATTGAAACGCCGGAGCTGCTCACGTTTGCCGCCCTGATCGTGGGTGCGGCAGCGGTCGGCAACGCCGACATCTGGCGCTATCTCGTATTCCTGCTTCCGGTGATCGCGATCCTGTTCGCCGCATATGCGCGCGATTTCCACCCTGGGCCGGTGATCCTGACCGCCGCACTTGTGCTCACACTCGTGACGCAGCAGCCGTTCACCGAAATGGACATGACGCACTACTTCCGGGACTGGTTTCCGGGCTACGTCTATCGCACTGATGATGCGACGCCTGTGTTCTGGTCGACGTGGTGGGTGCGAATCGCGGTGACGTGCGGCGGGGCCGTCGCTCTTGGCGTCATCCAGTGGACGACGCTCAGGGCACAGCGTTCGATGCTACCCGAGGCACCGATCCGGTAAAGCACGGCAACCCGACTTGGCGATCCCGTTCACTCGCCTCTTGCCCTTCCCGTCATCGCCGTCCGAACCTTCGTCTTCAGCGCAAACCCCGACCGGCGAACGACCTTCACGATGCGCGTCGGACTACGGTAGACGGCGACGACTCCGCAGAGCCAGAGCACGGCGCGAAGGGGATAACTCGAGAGCGCCATGTGCACGCGCGCGCGCGGTCCGGATGCCGCCAGTTGCTCGAGCGCAGACACGAGGACGGGAGTCGCATCGACGTCCATCCCGTGCGGGCGAATGAACGTCCGGACGAATCGTTCGCACGCGTCACGACCCAGCGAGGGATTGGCAAGCGTCTCGGCGAGCTGCGCAGCGTGCTCGGGAAGACTCTTCGCGACACGCAGGAAGCCGCCGTTCTCCGACAGCAGGTAGCGGAAGTGCAGCGTGCCACCCTGCGTGTCCTGAAACTCATCGGTCAACACGGCGTGAACCGTGCGTCCCTGGATCGCGGCCTCGACCATCGCGGTCGTGTTGACCCCGACGACCGCCTCGCTATGAAACAACGAGTCGAAGTAGTCCTGACGATCGGCTTCGTTGACCGGGTTCGCCGACTTTGGATAGACCTCGACGCCGGGCATCTTCGTCAGATCCGTATCGCGCCAGTGGAATGCGTTGTAGGGATGAGGCCGGACGAGCACGCCAACGTCGGCAAGCGCAGGCATGCGACGCAGCGCCTCAATCCAGCGCCGCACGAACCCGACCTCAGCCTCGGGCGCCGAGATCGATGCCGTCGATCCCACGAACAGCACGAAAGGCTTCGCGGGATCGACGCCAACCTTCGCGCAGAACGCCGCGCGCGACGTCGGCTGTCGCTTGAACCAGCGGTCGAATGGTTGCGCGCCGGTGACGACGATGCGATCGCGTGGGGTGTCGTGAAACTCGACTGCCTCCGCCGACTGCTCGTGGTTCCACACCGACACCAGATCGGGCTGCACGCGCACCAGACCCTTCGTCGTCAAATGGTCCCAACTCGCGACGCACAGGCCCACGGGGATGCCAAGCGCTCGAGCGCTCTTGACGAGGTCCACTTGCGTGGACCTGTCCGTGACCAACGGCGTCACGAGCAACACATCGGGCTCGCGCGAACGAATGAACGCTTCGAGGATGGGGCTGCTTGGAATCGCGCGCTCGCACGCGAGAAACGGCGCGATCGCTCGCCTCGTCGTGCTGACGCTCGCCGATTGCCAGCGTCCGAGAAACGAGAGCGCCGGCGGAAGCACGTCGCGCATTCGCGCACGCAGGTAGTGAGCGTCCGCAAACTTCGGATGAAGATAGCGGAGGTAGTCGATCGCTCCGCGGACGGCCTTCCCCACGACGCCCCACACATCGTCGCGGCGCGGTGTCTGACCCAGCCAGGTGATGCCCTGAACGCCGTCGAGTGCTTCGCTCCCCTCGGGCTGTTTGTGCGGACTGTCGAAGACGACATCCACGTGATGCCCGCGCTCGGCTAATAGGCGAACGGTCGAGTCGAAGTACCTCAGATAGCCGGGGTACTGCATGACAAACAGAAATCGTCGGCTCTGGCCGCCGGGCGGGTGCGTCCTCGTCATCGAGGGCGTTGTCTCCTCGACAGCCCCGCCCACGTAATCACGGTGAGAATCGAGAGACCGAGGCCCACACGAAAACTGGTGGGCGTGTAGCGCAATTCAACCTGATGCGATCCGGCGGGCACCGGGACAGCCGTAAAAGCGAGGTCCGCGCGCACAGGCGTGACGAGCTGGCCGTCAACGAACGCTTCTCGCTCGGGATAGAACGGCTCGCTCAAAAACACGTAGCCTGGCGCGGCGGCCTCGACGCTGGCAGTCAGGCGGCCATCCGTCTGGTCTTGAGCGCTGATGTCAACCGTGCCCGTGCCGGCGCACGCCGTCGTTCCTGTCAGCATCTCGTTGCCGGTCTCGGCCTCGGTGTCCACCGTCGCCGGCGCCTGCGTGACCGTACCGGTGATGCGGTCGACTCCATGCGTGTCCTCCACCGCCGTGTCGCGTACGAGCGCCATGACATTGGCGACAGACGGATCGTCGAGCGAGTATCGCCACGTGCGATCGTCGAGGGCGACTCCATCCTCGAGACGACGTTCCTGCTCCACAGTGCGCCGGCGATCGGCAGCAACATCCGGCGCCCATCTCACGTTGATGTAGGCGCGAGGCAGCAAGCGGCCCTCACGGTCGTAGCGCGATCTCAGAATCCGCGTCGTCGCCGCCGCCTTCGTCGTCATCAGACCTTCGCAGGTCCAGAACGCGCGCGGCCGTGCCGCATCGTTTCGATACGTGTAGATCTCATCGACCTGCGACACCAGGGTGAGCGATGGGGCGTCGAGCGGCGCACACGAGTAGATCCGCGAGACATTCGCTGCGTCCAGCAAATCGCGGCGCGCCGGCAAGACGCCTTCGGTGTCGATTCCGTGGAACTGACCGTCGTGCGGCAACGGATTTCCGGACGACGCGACGTCGGCCCAGTCTGAGTAGTCGCTGAGGATAATTCCCGCGAGACCGTCGAGCGCAGGCTGCCCATTGCGCAACATCTCACCCGCGCTGATCCGGTTCTCGCACGTCGAGATTGCGCGGCCCGGATTCGGTGGTCCCATCCACTGCCGCACGCGACTCGTGGTCTCCACCGACACCGGCGCAATCGCTCCGGACGTGAATGCCGTCATGTCTGTCGCGACAAGGGCTAACGCAATCGCGAGCGCAACGGTGGTCCTGGCACGCCCGGCGACGACGCCCACAGCAATCACACCGGCGATCGCGATGATTGGAAGCCACGGCCACGCCGGCGCTGGCGGTCGGAGGTTGACGGCTGACAGCACGATGAACGCAGCCGCGGCCATCGCAACGGCGCCTGGGATGAGTCCGAACGCAAGCGGGCGCCATCGCCGAGTACTCGCAAGCGCGACGAATCGCTCGAGCCCCATGCTTCCGAGGACCGCCAGGCTGATAGTCGCAAGGAACAGGATGCGTCCCGGGAAACGGAATCCAGGAAAGACGGCGTGGTGCAGGCGGTAGAACGGCAGATCCACGCTGACGACTGCCAGCGCGATGCATGCGATCGCTCCGAAGAAGATGGCGATCCGGCGACGAGCACCGTCAAAGAACGCGAGCGGAATCATCGGCGTCAGGATCCAGCCGACGTACGACACCGCTTCGGCCAGCTCGCGGTGCGGTGTGTTCGACGAGATGCCGAAGAAGGGAAAGAAGAAGCTCAGAAAGTTCCGCGCGTACCAGCCACCCTCGATCGCGTCCTCGTACGGTATTCCCGCAAAGCGCGCTGCCTGCGCAACGAGGCGTGCCGTCGGGACCAGTTGAAAGGCGCTGACTCCAAGCGACAACACACCTACGACAACAAGCTGTCCGAGCGCGCGAGTCCTCGATCGAAAATCGCTGTCTGACTCCGGCCACAGAACGCTGTAGACGTAGTACAGGCACACGACGCCAACCAGGTAGAAGCTGCCCTGGACGTACCCGGCAAGGAATTGCAGCGCGAGCACCACGACGAGCGCGGGATGCGGCCATACACTTGCGCGTCGCAGGGATACGATCGACAAGCCAAGTGCCCATGGAAGCCATGCCGCGCAGTACAGCAACAGCAGGTGGCCGTTGTGGAGACGCGCTCCTGCGCTGCCACCGAGCATTCCTGCCACGGCGGCAGCTGTAGACGCCAACCAGCCAAGGCCGATCACGCGGGCAAGAAAGAGCACGCCTGCGCCAGCAATCCATACATGCAACGCCGCCATCGAGGACAGAAACACGCCCGGCGGCAGCCAGCGCAACAGCATCGCTGGTGGATAGAGCACCGTGGTCTGAACGTCAGCGAGATGCGGTGTGCCGGCGAAATGAAATGGGTTCCAAAAGGGGAGCCTGCCGCTTGCCAGAACCGTGCGAGTGTAGATCTCCCAGACGTACAGGTTCACCGAATCGCGTCCCGGCAGTACGTCGTCTTCGGCGACGAACAGGTCGCGTAACGTGTAGAGGACCAGGGCGGCAAGGCCGCAGAGGATCGCTGCCGCTGCCCATTTGCGCCCGCTGCTGACGGCTGTCGGCGTCGATCGATCGAACATCGCGGGCTTTGATCATATCCCGCAAGATCTACCGCGTTGGCTTACTGCGAGATCTCCAGACGATTGGGGTCGATGCCGGACGTGTCTTCGACCGCCCGATGTTCGAGAAGCGCACGCACGCGATCGGGCGTCGGTGAGCGGAGACTGTAGGACCACGTGCGATGGCTTGGATCCCTCTCGACCGGTCCGAGAGCTGTGAGCCCCAGATCGGCCTCGAAGCCCTGTCGATCGCCATCAGACGTCCCGGGCCGCCATCGAATGTTGAATGCAGGTGACGCGGGCAACTCGGCTACGTTCGACTGGCTGACGTATCCGACCGCCTGCCCCACCGGGCTGGCGAGGAGGATCAGGCACGCTGCAACCGCCAGCGCGGCGATCTGAGGACGTGCGCCATACACCGCGGGCGCGGGCGGCGGACTGTAGTCGCCGCGCACTCGAGCCCTGACGCGATCGAACGGATGCTCGACGAGTCGATACGTGACGTACGCGAGCAGGGTGGATCCCAGCAACACCGCGAAGCCAAATGGCAGTGCTCCGGGAAGACCGAGATAACTGGCTGCACCCCCGCGCAGGAGCAATCCGCCGACCAGGAAGTGATTCAGGTACACGCCGTAACAGAGATTGCCGGCATTGACGTCGAACGCACGCAGCCTCTTGACTCGCGTCAGCGACACGAGGCCCGCAAGCAGCAATGTGAGCCACAGGTACTGCGAGAACACACCCGCCGAACGCTCCGGTCCAGCTCCGAGACCGAGCGCGGGAATCGTGACGACTGCCACCCACGCCAGCATCGGGATCGCGATGGCAACGAAGGGAAGCGGCTGTCCCCATCGACGACGGAGGTAGTAGAACGCGCCGCCCAAGAAGAACACGACCGCGCTGGCAACGGCGTTCTTGTAGACGACGGTCTGAAACAGCTCGAGATCGATGCCGGCGGTGCGAACGCTCCAGAGAAACGCCAGCAGTCCGATTCCGATCCACCCGGCGAGCGCCCACGCTCGTCGTCGGGTGGTCAAGACCACGAGTGGCGCGAGCAGATAGAACGTGCCTTCCACACCGATCGACCAACCCTGTGGAATGAGACTGGGAGTGAACTGCAGGACGGGCATCGAGCCCACCACCTCGACGTCGGGACCGAATGTGGCACTCTCGTAGAGCAGTTCGATGTTGCTTCGATCAGTGCCCTGAAGAATCCGCCTTCCGGCAGGATCGACGATCGACTGCGGGCCGAGGCCGCGCACCATCGCAAGCGTCAGCACGGTGTAGACGAGATAGAGCGGGACCAGTCGAACGAACCGGTTGCAGAAGAACCGCGGGATGCCGCGAGGCTCGCTCAGATAGACGCGATCCAGCACCTGGAAGATGAGAAAGCCGCTGATACCGTAGAAAGCGAAGACCGCGATGCGGCCGACGATCCAGCCCAGCCCCCCGAAGTGAAACAGGACGACGAGTGCGGCGAGCAGGAACCGGAAGATACCCATGGCTCGGCGGTCTCGGATGTTACTGCCACTCAGCGGTCATCGAAAACATGGGAACGACGTCACGTCGTACGTCTCGGTGGTGTGCCTGTCGTTTCGGACCCACACCGAGTAGCCGCCCTTCCCGATGTCGGCATCGCCGAAGTCCGATGTTCCCGCGAGTGAATACCGATCCCGCAGATATCCCGCAATCAGCGGGTAGTCCTCTCCAAAGCGTTCGTCGCCGGTGCGGGTCACGACAATCGGCACCGACTGCGACGCCAGAGCCTCGACGCTTCGACGCTGAAACCTCTCTTCGGACCAGTGGCTGCCGAAGAGCGCCACGATGCGGCCCGCGAAGCCCCGCTGCGCGTAGAAGTACAGGTCGGGAACGAACCACGTGGCGAACAACCGGTCCGTCGGTGCCGTGCACTCCCGCAGGTATCTCGCAAGCCCCACAATGGCCCGATTCGGGATGCCGTCGAACGGAGGCGGCGACGCCGCCCAGGTGGCGATCCCCCGCCCCAGACCCGAGGGCC
>Ga0207675_100004766_pt1 | contig 13066 bp, 11 predicted proteins | sample KBSSwiS42_FD_184305 | JGI IMG/M metagenome (GOLD analysis project Ga0207675, IMG submission 184305) | Switchgrass rhizosphere microbial communities from Kellogg Biological Station, Michigan, USA - KBS Switchgrass S4-2 (SPAdes) (version 2) | ecosystem: Host-associated > Plants > Roots >... | reverse complement strand
CGACCAGGCCAGCGCGGGCTGGCGGCGCTTCGGGGTCGTGCTCGAGCACGCCCAGGCCCTCCTCGGCCTGGGCCGCTGCGCCACCCGCCTGGGTCGCCCGTCGGCCCGCGACCCCCTCGACGAGGCGGCAGAGCTCTTCGGCCAGCTCCGCGCCCCCGGCCTGCTCGCCGAGACCGGCCACTGGCGCCTCCAGGCCGCCGAACCCATCGGCCGGCCCAGAGGTGGGCCGCGCCGCAGGTCGTAGCCAGCCTCATCGATGCCCTCGCCCGGCCCGGTAGGGTGCCGCGGTTGCTTCATCCCGTACGGGTGATGCGCTCCCGCACTCCGCTGGTCGAAATGGAGAGGACGTGCGTCGGAGACCCGGCGCCGGCGCGTTGCCCCCGACGCGAGAGGAGACCGAGATGTGCCGCTGGCTCTCGTACACCGGCTCGCCGGTCCTGCTTGACGAGTTGCTCTACAAGCCCAAGCACTCCCTGATCGTGCAGAGCCTTCACGCGACGATGGGCGCCGAGACCACCAACGGTGACGGCTTCGGCGTCGGCTGGTACGGCGCCCAGGCGGATCCTGGCGTCTTCCACAGCACCGAACCCGCCTGGAACGACCGCAACCTGCGAGAGTTGGCGACGCACGTGGCCTCCCCGCTGGTCTTCGCGCACATCCGCGCCTCCAGTGGCTCCGCGGTCCAGCAGACCAACTGTCACCCCTTCCGGCGTGGGCGCTGGCTGTGGATGCACAACGGGCTGCTCCGGAGCTTCGCCGACGTCAAACGTGACCTGACGCTGGCGGTCGACCCGGCCTTGTTCCCCGAGATCGAAGGGTCCACGGACTCCGAGCTCCTCTTCTTCCTGGCGCTCACCTTCGGGCTGGAGGACGATCCGCCCCGGGCCGTCGAGCGCGCGGTCGGCCTCGTCGAAGCCACCGGTCGGCGCCATGGCGTGGAGCACCCGATCCAGATGACGGTGGCGACCTCCGACGGCGAACGCCTCTGGGCGTTCCGGTACTCGAGCGAGGGCCGGTCACGCTCACTGTTCCACAGCACCGACGTCCGCACGCTGCGGCACCAGTACCCGGACAACCCCATCCTGCACGCGGTGTCCGACCAGACCAGGCTCGTCGTGTCCGAGCCGCTTGGCGACCTCAAAGGCGCCTGGAGCGCGGTCCCGGAGGCGACGAGCGTGCTCATCCACGGGGGGCGGGAGGAGCTGCGGCCGTTCACGCCGAGGCCGGCCGTGCCGCGGTCGGGCCGGTCCGGTCCGCCCACCGAGGACTGACCGAGGCCCGCTCATGGACACGACCGCCTATCCGACGACACCGCCCGGGTGGACGCCGGTGGCGCGGCGCTCCATCGGCCCCTTCACGACCCATGTCACCTACCGGCGGTCCGACGGCAGCACCCTCGAATGGTCCTCCCGTTCCCACCGCAAGCACGCCTCCCGGCTGTCGCGGGCGCACCGCCGTGAGCTCACCCTCTGGGCGCCGCGTCAGGCGTCGTGGTGGATCGCCATCCTGTTCGCCGCCGGCTCGGCATGCTTCCTCGTCGCCCCGTTCCCGGGGTTCCTGCAGCTCGTCGGTCCCGCCGTCGACGGCATGGTGTTCTTCGTCGGGTCGCTGCTGTTCACCTCGGCCGCATTCCTGCAGTGGCTGGAGACCATCAACGCCAACCGCGGGCCGGAACCGACGGCCCGGCAGCGGCTGCGGCTGCGGCTGCTGAGCTTCGAACCCCACCGGATCGACTGGTGGAGCTCCGGCATCCAGCTCCTGGGGACGCTGTTCTTCAACGCGACCACCTTCCGGGCGCTGCAGACCGGGCTCGACTCGCCGTCCTACGACCGGGCGGTGTGGCGGCCGGACGCGCTCGGTTCGGTCTGCTTCCTCGTCTCGGGCTACCTGGCCTACGTCGAGGTCTCCGGGCACCTGTTCGGTCGCCCGCACCGGACCCTGGAGTCGGTGATCGTGACCGTGAACCTCCTCGGCTGCCTGGCGTTCGGGGTGTCCGCCGTGGCGTCCTACGTCGTGCCCTCGACCGACAGCGCGGTCAGCCTGACCCTGGTGAACCTCTGCACCGCACTGGGGGCGCTCTGCTTCCTCGTCGGCGCGCTCCTGCTACTCCCCGAGGGAGCCCCCAGATCGCGAAGCTCTTGAGGTCGCAACGGGGTGGGACGTCGAGCGCCACGGCCCCCACCTGCAGAACCCCCGAGCCGCGTTTAGGGTGAACCCGAACAGTTCACCGCGGCGGTGGGACACACCTCGAGCTCTGAGGAGGCGGCGATGGCGTTCCAGCAATACCTGGCCGAAGAGGTCGCGATCGACCATGCCGACGGGCTCTACTCGCGGCGGGAGGCGCTGCGGCGCCTCGCCCTGCTCGGGCTCGGCGTGCCGACGGCCTCGGCGCTGCTGACCGCCTGTGGCGGCGACGGCGAGCCGGTCTCGTCCACCACCACCGGAGCGGGCGAGGCGGCCACGCCCCCCACCCCCGCGGTGGAGACCGAGGAGATCACCTTCCCCGGCCCGGAGGGGCAGACCGTCCGGGGCGCCTGGGCGGTGGCCGACCAGCCGCGCGGGGCGGTGCTGGTCATCCACGAGAACCGCGGCCTCAACGACCACATCCGCTCGGTCGCCGGCCGGCTGGCCGCCAGCGGCTACTCGGCGCTGGCCATCGACCTGCTCTCGACCGAGGGGGGGACCGCCGCCCTCGGCGGCGAGGCCGAGGCGATGGCCGCACTCTCCAGCGCCCCCCAGGAGCGGTTCGTGGCCGATATGCGAGCCGGCCTGGACGAGCTGGAGCGGCGGGCGCCCGGCCAGAAGCTGGGCGCGATCGGGTTCTGCTTCGGCGGCGGCATGACCTGGCTGCTGCTGGCCTCGGGTGAGCCGCGGCTGGCCGCGGCCGCGCCGTTCTACGGGCCGCTCCCCGACGGCGCCGACTTCTCCGGCTCGCCCAACGCGGCCGTGCTCGGCATCTACGCCGAGCAGGACGACCGCGTGAACGCCACCCGGGACGCGGCCACGGCCGCCCTGGAACGGGCCGGGCTGACCCACGAGATCGTCACCTACCCGGATGCCAACCACGCCTTCTTCAACGACACCGGCCCCCGCTATGACCAGGCCGCGGCCAGCCAGGCCTACACCAAGGTCCTCGACTGGTTCGGCCAGCACCTCAGCTGACGGCCACCATCGGGGCCCTCCTGGCCCCGGTGACCGTGCGAGCTCCCGACGTGCGGTGTCTGGGCGGTCATTCGTCCGTCGCGATGATGTCCTGCAGCTGCTCGGCCTTGTCGGGGGTCCAGCCGGGCGTTCTGAGAACCGTCGCCCACCCGTCGACGAACTCTCGGTGGTAGTTGTGGCCGTGGCCGTCCGGCACGCCGGTGGCCAGGGGGAGGTCGGCGGCCACCTGCCAGAAGGTCACCAGCGGGATCCAGATCATCGCGTCGAGCACGTCGCGGCCGTGGGGCTCGCCCAGCCAGTCCGGCTCGTCCCAGATCAGGCGTGGGCTCCACCAGACGATCGGGTCGGAGGGGTGCTGCAGGTACAGCACCCGCGGCCCGTCCCAGTCGGCCGAGGTCGGCGCGACGCCCGCGGCCACGTCGTTGGTGAAGCGGACGGTCCGGCCATCCTTGTAGACCGGCTCCACCTCATCGCTGCCCGGATCGCGGTCGTCGGTGAACTCGCGGTAGAGGGTGTTGAAGTTGGGCGGGCCGGCGAACAGCGCCCCGGCGGTCCGGTTGCGTAGGTCGTGCTCGCCGCTGAAGGCGGTCTCACCGCCGAAGGAGCCCAGGCTGAGGCCGAACGCGAACAGCCTCGGCCGGTGGGCGGGCGGTAGCTTGGACCAGCGGTCATAGACCGCGTCGAACAACTCGCGTCCCGCTTCCCGGGCCTTCTTCTGGTCGACCAGATACGAGATCCAGGATGGAAGGTAGGAGTACTGCATGGCCACGATGGCCGAGTCGCCGCCGGTCAGGTACTCGAAGCTGTCGGTCGCGCCCGAGTCCAGCCAGCCGCTGCCGGTGGTCGTGGCCACCAGCAGGTAGCGGCGGCCGAAGCCTCCGGCCCGCTCCAGGTCGGCAACGGCCAGCTTGGCGCGCTGTTCCACGTCCTCGGCGGAGACGGTGCCGGCGTACGCCCGGATCGGCGCCTTCGCCGACGAACCGGTGAACGCGGCGATCTCCGCGGCCGAGGGGCCGGTGCCGGTGATGGTCTGTCCCTGGCGGCCGAGCGACTCCCATGACACCAACGACCCTGGGCCACCGGATCGGAGGGGGCTGGTGGGCTGCTCGACGCCCTCGGCGGTGGTGGAGTTGCGGACCGAGAAGCCGCGGTCGGCCAGGGCGGCCAGCCCATTCAGCAGCAGGCCGCTGACCACCAGCCAGGTCACCACGACCACGGCCACCCAGCCGAGGGCCGTGGCGGCCCGCGGGCCCATCCACCGCCGCAGCCGGCCGGCGACCCAGTGGTAGAGCCCGCGCAGCGACCGAGACACCGCGACCAGCCCGGTGAACAGGGCCACCGCGACCAGCGGCAGCAGCACCAGCAGCAGGAGGTTGGGCGTCGGCGCGCCCATGAGGTCGCGGAGTTGCGCCTGCCACCACTGTCCAAGGACGAGGGCGACGACCAGCAGGACCGCGGCCGAGATGGCGAAGGCACGCCATGCCCCCGGCCGCGGCGGGCGCGGGTCCCGGTCGGCGAACGCCCGCCACGTCCAGGCGCCGGCCACCCCGACCCCGTAGCCGATGGCGGCGCTGATGCCGCAGACAACGCCCTGGAGCAACGCGGTGCGGGGCAGGAGCGATGGGGTGAAGGCCAGGCACGCGAAGGCGAGCGCCACCCATGCTCCCGGAAGGGTGTAGCGGAACCGGCGCCGGCCCGTGGCCGCCGTTGGCGGGGACGGCTCCGGCAGCGCCCCGCCGCCCGCAGGCCTCGGCTCAGCCTCCTCGGTCACGCTGGAGGACCTGGTCGTCGTCTCATCCCGTTGCGCCATCGACCCCTCGCACCATGTGGCAGCTAGGCAAGCAGGACAACGATGACACCCAGACCGTTGACCGTCCAATGGGCCAGGATGGGAGCGACCAGGCTGTCACTGCGCAGCCGCAGGGCACACAGCGCGACCCCGGCCAGCGACGTGAAGACCACCGTGACCACGACCCGTGCCACTGTCCCGGCGGTGCCGGCGCCCACCACGGAGGCCATCGTGGCGTTGGCCGTGCCGCCGCCGAGGGACGGCACGACGTGCCACAGCCCGAACAGGCCCGACGACAGCAGGCTCGCGGCGAGTAGGCCATACCGGCGACCCAGCAGCGCCAGCAGCAGTCCCCGGAACGCGAGCTCCTCCGGGAGCACGGTCCCAAGCGGGATCACGACCAGGACCGTCCACAGCGCCGCCCGTCCCAGGCCGCCCTCACCATCCGGGAGCGCCTCCCGGACCGGCCCGGTCACAGACGCCAGGGCGTACGCCGTCCCCACCAGCGCGGCCGCGGCCGCGCCCCACCGCAGGCCCGCCGCCCAGGTCGGCCGGGCCAGCCCCAGGTCGGCCGTCGTGAGCCCCTGCCATCGGGCGATCGCGACCAGGCACGCGACCAACCCCAGCCCCACGGCGACACCGGCGCCGGGGACGGCGCGGTCGACGACCTTGGCAACGGCCAACGCGACGATGACAAGCCCTACGGCTCGACCGCTTCCGATGCGCATGGAACGGCTACCTCGCACGCCGCGGGCGCCCGGGAGTGGAGGCAGTGAAGCCGGTGATCAGGGCGTGGAAGGCGTTGCGCCAAAAGCGTTCGGGGTCGGGCGGGAGTGGGTTGCCGCGGAGCTCGGTCCATGCCGCGCCCTCGCCAAGGGCACGGAACTGCGTCGACGCCTCGGAGACGCTGCGGCCCCCGAGGAGATCCGCGTCGGCGAGCGGCTCGAACCGCTTGTCGAGGACGGCGAGTGCGTCCACGGCCGCGGCGCGGAAGCGGGGCCAGATGGCCGGGTCGGCGCGGTGGAACGCGATCGAGAACAGCGCCGGATGCTCGAGCGCGAAGCGGCGGTAGATGAGCGCCACCTCGATGAGGTCGCCCGACGGCTGATCGCTCGCCGGCAGCGCCTCGATCTCTCGCTGGAGGAGGTTGAAGGCGCGCACGCCGAGGGCGCCGAGGAGCCCGTCCTTGGATCCGAACAGGCTGTAGATCGCGCGCGTCGTCGTGCCCGCGTCACGCGCCACCTCGCGCAGGGAGAGGGCGTCGATGCCCTGCTCGGCGACGATGCGCTCGGCGGCGTCGAGCAGCGCCGCCGCGGTCTTCTCGTCGTGCTCCCGCCGCCGTCCCATGCTTGACAGCATATCGCAACGCCGTTACCGTAACACCGTTACAAAACAGAGCAACGCTTCGGGAGGCCCCGATGGCAACAGCAGCACACACCGCGACCAGGCTCGCCTACGACGACGAAGGGGCCGGGACGCCGGTCGTCCTGTTGCACGGGTTGACCTTCGACCGCCGCAGCTGGCGGCCGATCATCGAGCGCCTCGGCGGTTCGGTGCGGAGCATCGCGGTCGACCTGCCGGCCCACGGCGAGAGCGGCGGCGCGCCCGTGCCGGTCGAGCAGGTCCCCGCTCGGCTGCACGAGCTGCTCGTCTCGCTCGAGGTCGAACGGCCGATCGTCGTCGGGCATTCCATGTCGGGCGGGCTGGCTGCCCTGTACGCCTCCGCCTACCCGACCCGCGGCCTCGTCGCTGTCGACAACGGCCCGCACATCCGGCCGTTCGCCGAGCTCGTCCGCCGGCTCGAGCCAGCGCTGCGCGGACCCGGGTTCGCGCAGGTGTGGCCGACGTTCGAGAACAGCCTCGGGCTTGAGCGGGTCCCCGAGCCGGCGCGCTCGCTCGTGCTCGCCACACACGAGGTACACCAGGACGTGGTCCTCGCATATTGGGAGATGGTGCTGCGCAGCGATCCGGCCGAGCTCCAGGCGTGGATGGACACGATCAACGCCAAGCTCGACGTCCCCTGCCTGGGCGTGTTCGGACGGCCGATCACCGACGCTGAGCGCGAGCGGTTCGCGTCGCTCCCGGACGTGCAGCTCGAGGAATGGGCGGGAGATGGCCACTTCGTCCATCTCGTCGATCCCGGCCGCTTCTCCACCCGCCTACACCAGTTCGTCGACCACTGCACCGCTGCCGGCTGATCGCCCCAATTCCGGACCAGGACCCGAGGGCGGCAACGGCTGTTGAGACGAGCGTTGCCGATGGATACGCTCCGGGGGTGGATACGACTGCCCCAAGGACGGTGCCATCCCGGTCAGCGCACAGTCGGCGTTCCCGGGACAGGCAGTCGTTCCAGCTGATCGAATCCAAGCTGCACCCACCATGGCTGCGTCCGGGAATGGTGGCGCGCAGCGCGCTGGTCGAACGGCTGCTGACGACAGCTCCCGGTGCGGTGGTCTGTGTGGTGGCACCACCGGGCTACGGCAAGACGACCCTGCTGGCCCAGTGGGCCCAGCGTAAAGGTGACCGGGTCGGCTGGGTCACGGTCGATCCACACGACAACGACCCGGCAGTGCTCTTGACCTACCTGGCGGTGGCGTTGGACCGGGTCGAGCCGGTCGACCTTGCGACCTTCCAGATCCTGGCCTCGCCGGCCACCCACGTTGGGTCTACGGTCGCGCCCCGGTTGGCGGCTGCTATGGCGGCGATGACCGAACCGGTCGCCCTGGTCCTTGACCAGGTCGAGCTGCTCCACAACCGCCAGTGCCTGGACGCACTCGAGCAGTTCGCGATGCAGCTCTCCAGTGGGTCCCGGCTGGTCCTGGCCTCCCGTACCCAACCGCGGCTGCCACTTGGGCGGCTGCGTGGCCAGGGCCAGCTGATGGAGATTGGAGCCGCCGACCTGGCGATGAACCTGAGCGAGGCACGGGCGCTGCTGAAGGGGGCCGATCTACGCCTGGCCGCGGAGCACGTAGCCGAGCTGCACCGCCGCACCGAGGGATGGCCGACAGGCTTGTACCTGGCTGCGCTGGCGCTCCAGGCCGGTACGGCCCTGGACACGCCAGCTGCCGGGGTGTCGTTCGCCGGGGACGACCGGTTCATCGTCGACTACCTGAACTCGGAGTTGCTGATGCGGCTTCCCGCCGGGCAGGTGTCGTTCCTTACCCGGACGGCCGTGCTGGACCGGATGTGTGGGCCGCTGTGTGACGCGGTCCTGGACACGACCGGCTCGGCCAAGGTGCTGGAGTCGCTGGCCGGGTCAAACCTTCTCCTGGTCCCGCTGGACCGCCGACGCGAGTGGTACCGCTACCACCATCTGTTCCGCGACCTGCTCCGCGCCGAGCTGGAGCGACGCGAGCCCGAGCTGATCCCGGAGCTGCACCGGCGGGCGGCGGTCTGGTGCGAGGCCAACGGGCTGGAGGAGACGGCCATCGACCACGCCCAGGCCGCCGGCGACGCCGACCAGGTGGGGCGGCTGGTGCTGAAGGTGATGCAACCGGTGTGGGCCAGCGGCCGCGTCGACACCGTCCTGCGATGGATGGAGTGGTTCGAGCGCGAGCAGCTGATGGACCGGTACCCGGCGGTCGCCGTGCACGGCGCCTTGATCTTTGCGTTGCTGGGCCGGGCGACCAGGGCCGAGCATTGGGCGGCGGCCGCTGAACGGGCCTCTCCGGAGGGCCGGCTCCCAGACGGCAGCACGATGGAGAGCTATCTCGCCTACTTGCGGGCCATCCTGTGCCGCGACGGCGTGGCCGAGATGCGGCGCCACGCGCGCCTCGCCTGGGACGGGCTGAGCCCGTTGAGTCCCTACCGGGCGACCATGCTCCATACCGAAGGGCTCTCGTTTCTGCTGGACGGTGACGCTGAACGGGCCGACGCGCTGTTCGCGCGTGCCTTCGAGGCCGCGTCCGAGGCCGGTGCGCCGCCGCTGGCCGCCGTGGTCCTGGCCGAGCGCTGCATCATCGCCGCCGCCCGCGACGACTGGGCGGCGGCGGCGGCGCTCGCCGACCGGGCCCTGGAGATCATCCGAGGCGGCCAGTTCGACGCCTACTGGACCAGCGCCCTGGTCTACGCCTGGGCGGCCAGGGTGGCCCTGTATCGAGGCAAGCTGAATGAGGCCCGCGACCACCTGGCGCGGTCGGCGGGTCTGCGGCCGCTGCTCACCCACGCCCTCCCGGTGGTGTCGGTCCAGGCCCTGCTGGAGCTTGCTCGTGCCTACATCGCCCTCGGCGACCCCGACGGCGCCCACGCCGTCCTCCGGCACGCCGACGACATCTTCCAGCAGCGGCCCAACCTCGGCGTCCTCCCCGCCCAGGCCAGCGAGCTGCGCACCACACTGGCCACCATGAAACGGACCGGCCTCGGCGCATCGTCGCTGACTACCGCCGAGCTGCGCCTGCTGCCGCTGCTGCCCAGCTACCTGAGCTTCCGGGAGATCGGCCAGCGACTGTTCGTCTCCCACCACACGGTGAAGACCCAGGCCATCTCGATCTATCGAAAGCTCGGCGTCTCCTCCCGCAGCGAGGCGGTCCACCACGCCCAGCAGCTCGGCCTGCTCGGCCGGTAGCTGGCTCGCTACGAGATGTTCTTGAGGCCATGCAGCACCCTCTCCAGGAGCTCCACAGGCGGGGGGTCGGCGTCCGCGACGGTGGCCCGCGGCCGGTACAGCACCACCATGCCCTGGATGGCCATGTCGCCGACGATCACGCGGGTCACGCCCAGTAGCAGGTCGAGCCGGCCGGCGATCTCCGCAACCGACGCGACCTCCCGGCACAGCGCCGCGATCGAGCGCTGCTCGGGGCCCAGCCCAGCGAGCTGCTCGTCGATGCCAGTGACCGTCTGCACCAGCGTCTCCAGCTCGAGGTTGTCGTGGGCCGGGCGGGTGCGCCCACCGGTGACCGTGTAGGGGCGGCGGTAGTGGCGGGACCAGGTCCGCCCCCCCTCATCCGCTCCACTGCCGCTCATGCACAGCTACCCATCTTGACCGCGGCGCCTAGTCGACCGGCTCGCCTGCCCCAGCGGCAGCATCCGTGTCCCCGCCACGGTTTGGTGCCGGCGCTGGCCGGCGCAGCGGCAGATGCGCGCGCGGCTGCCAGCCCGACTTCGTGGCGTTGGCCAGCAGGAGCGCCTCCGGCGAGACCATGACGCCGGCCGGCACCGGCGGTGCCATTGCCGGGTGTTCACCTTCCGAGCCGAGCAGGGCCGCCGGCAGCAGCACCAGCGCGGTGACCCCGCCGAACCAGCAATGACGGAGCTGCACTCTGATGCCGTGGCGGGCCGCGAGGCGGCCGACCACGTGGAAGCCCATCATTCTCGACACGGCGACGTCGGCCGCCAACGGCTCGGCCAGCCGCCTGTTGGCCTCGTCCAGCTCGATGTCGCTCATCCCGATGCCGTGGTCCTCGATCTCGATCACGTACCCGTTGCCGGTCGGACCACCGGAGACTTCCACCGTGGTGGTGGGAGAGGAGAACGAGGTGGCATTCTCGACCAGCTCGGCGAGCAGATGGGCGACGTCGCTGGCGGCCTGGCCGGCCAGTGGGAGGTCGTGGACACCGGCAACCTGCACGCGGGAGTAGTCCTCGACCTCGGCCACCGCGGCCTCGACCACGTCGCGCAGCGGTACCGACGCGCTCCACCGGCGGCGCTGGTCTACGCCCGACAGCACGATCAGGTTCTCCACGTTGCGCCGCATACGGGTGGCGAGATGGTCCATCCGAAACAGCTCGTCGAGCCGGTCCGGGTCGACCTCGTTCCTCTCCAGCTCGTCGATCAGCTCGAGCTGCCGGTCGACCAGCCCCTGGCTGCGTCTGGCAAGGTTGTGGAGCAGGTCACTGATGCTCGTGCGCAACGCCGCCTGCTCGGTGACGTCGCGGATGTTCAGCACCAGCCCGTTGACGCGGGGATCGTCGGCGAGGTTGGTGCAGATGCTCTCCACGTGACGCCACGACCCGTCCTTGTGCTGCAGCCGGCACGCGAAGTTGGCGGTCGCTCCCGGCGCCGCCTCCACCAGCTTGGTGAGGGACGCGTTGACGTCGTCCTGGTCGTCGGGATGGACGAGATCGCCCAGGGTGGTGCCGACGAGGTCGGCGGCTCGCCGGCCCAGCATCCGCTCCACCGAGGGGCTCTGATAGGCGATCGTGCCGTCGCGCGCAAGCACCGTGATGAGGTCCGAGGAGTTGTTCACCAGCGAGCGGAACTGGGCAGCCTGCTCAGCGCCGGCCCGCCGCAGCAGCAGCCCCAGGCCGAGGGCGGCGAGCACGCTGAGCAGCCCAAGGGCGATCTCGATCCGGACCAGCCGGCTGAGCGACGCCTCGGTTTGCTGGGTGATCTCCTGGACGGCGTCATTGGAGACGCTCGAGAGCTGCGCGCTCAGCACCCGCAGCCTGGTCACGTTGGCGGCGTAGTTCGGGGCGTCGTGGCCACCGTCCAGGACGAGGTCGCCAGTGCGGATCAACTCGTCGATGAGGCGACGGTCCTGCTCGAGCTTGCGGCGGACCCTCCAGTCGCGCGCGGGCGCGATCTCGACCCTCGAGCCACCGCCCTGGGGTGCGCGCACGCTGCCGCCGTCCAGCAGCACATCGACCGGCTGGCGCATGGCCTCGCCGCTGTCCTTAGGGTCGGCCTGGAAGCCGTCGACCTTCACCAGGACGTCCTTGGTATAGCGCTCCACGAGGGCCCGCTGGCGCGCGGCGGTGTAGACGACCAGCGCCGAGCCACGCTGCTGCGCGATGGCTCGCGCGTTGTAGCCGACGATCGCGGCCACCAGGACGATGAGCACCGGGATGACCCAGCCGAGCCGGCGACCCAGACGCAGGTCGCCAAGGATCGGGAGCCGCGGGACCAACCGGCCGATGCCGGACCGGCCTGCCGCCGGGCGCTGGGTCGCGCTCGCGGCTCCCACTTCAGCGGACGGCGAGCGAGGCATGCATCCCACCCAGGTAGTGGCCCTCCAGATTGCAGTACAAGACGTAGTTGCCTGGCGTCAGGCCCAGGACCAGGGTCTGGCGCTCGTCGATGTCGAGCCCATCGACGTCGTCGACAAGGTCGATGCCGGGTGCTTCTTCGTTGACTGTCAGCCCGTCGCTCTGCAGCGGCAGCTTCTCCGGGGCACGGTCGGTTCGTACAACGATGAGCTCGTGCCTGGTCGGGCCCTGACCTCGGACTTGGAAGCGCACGGTGCCGGCGGGCACAACGGCCGCGTCCAGCCCGACCTTGAAATCCTCAAGTACCACGTTCACGGGGGTGCCGGGCGGTGCGGGCTCCTGCCGGCGGGCCACGGTGAGGGGGACCGCGAGCGCGAGCGCGGCCAGCACAAATGCGAGCGCCCACGTCCAGCGCCGCCTTGCCCGAGTCCACGCCATCTCGTCTACCTCCTTCAGATGGCCAGGGTGTTCATGCGCCCTGGCCGCACGCCCTGCGTGACGTAGGAGCGGATCCGGCCGGCGGCCAGGGCGGCGAGCAGCACCAGCGGCAGAAGGAGGCTCGCGAAGAACTTCCGGTGGATGGGAGGTTGTCCAGCATTCAGCTCATCCTGGGGGACATTACGGCGGGAACCAAACCCACCGGAAAAGGCGCAGAAGAAGGCCGTGCGGGAGCATAACACCCTGAACCGGCACGGCGTCGGGTGAGGCGAGCAGCAACGGCTCCGCGGTCATGGGTTGGTCGGGCCCGCTTCTTGGCTGGGGAGTGCGGAGACCCGGATGCGCTGCTCAGCGACGGGGGCACTCTCCGGCATCGACCCATGGTCGCGACGGTGGGCGGCGTACCAGTCGGCGTAGCGGTTGGCGCCCGGCCAAGCGGTCAGCCCGTGGGCGTACACCGACAGCGCCACCGTCCAGGTGACCACGGTCAGCAGCAGCGAACGCTCCGGCAGCTCGGTCTGCTCGACCAGGATGAGCACGAACACGATCGAGGCCAGCCCGCGGGGTCCGAACCAGCCCAGGAACCCGACGGTGGCCCGGCGCATGCCCGTGCCCACCATGGCCAGCGCCACCGGCAGCATCCGCACCACCGTCAGGCTGAGCAGGGCATAGCCGATGATCCGCCAGTCCGGGTCGCCGAGCGCCGGGCCGAGCAGCACCGCCCCGAACAGCAGGAAGGTGACGGCATTCAGCA
>Ga0207675_100004764_pt1 | contig 13071 bp, 8 predicted proteins | sample KBSSwiS42_FD_184305 | JGI IMG/M metagenome (GOLD analysis project Ga0207675, IMG submission 184305) | Switchgrass rhizosphere microbial communities from Kellogg Biological Station, Michigan, USA - KBS Switchgrass S4-2 (SPAdes) (version 2) | ecosystem: Host-associated > Plants > Roots >... | reverse complement strand
TCACGTCGCCAGGTTTGCCACTCGTGATCTGTACCGGGGGATTCGTAATAGATGTGACGAATGTTCGCTTCTTCGAGGGAATGGTGAAGATTCTGGAGTCCTGTCCGCATTCGTTCTGGTTCAACGGTGCCGACTCCTATCCAGAGTAAATGAACAGTCTTCGCGAACTTTGTGGGATCAGCGAACGCACCTTTGTAGTCGGTCTTGGGATCGAGTTTGCGGCCGCCAAGCATTCCACCTGCACCGCTGAATCCGCCGATGTAAGAGAAAAGATCGAGATGATTGAAAGCCACTTGAAACGTCTGCATCCCTCCCATTGAGAGCCCGGCCATCGCGCGATGATCTCGATCCCGAAGAGTTCTGAATGTTGAATCAACGTAAGGAATCAACGCTTGGGTTACGTCGTCTTCGAACGCGGACGTCATGTCCTGCATTGCCTTCAACATTTCAGGAGAACCTAAAGGCCGCCCCGTTAAATCTGGTGGAGTTTGTCCAGCTCTTCGCGCATAGCCATATGCCATGACGATGATCAATGGCTTGCAACTCTTCGCAGCTATTAAATTGTCCAATATGAAGTTCGCACGCCCCTGACGAATCCATCCCGTCTCATCCTCGCCACCCCCGTGTTGTAAGTAGAGAACTGGATACCGAACCTTGGGTTGTGTGTCGTAATTTGGCGGCAAGTAAACAAGCGCATGTCGCCAAGTGCCGGTCACTTTTGAGTTGTACCAAACTTCACGCACCTGTCCGTGCGGCACATCTTGAATTGAGTAGTAAGTACTTCCTGGCTCGGGAACCTCAACAGCGCTCGCATACTTACTCCCACCGAAAAATGAGCGACTACCCGTATCGGCAACCTCTGCGCCGTCGATAACGAACATGTAGTAGTGGAGCCCCGGAACGAGTGGGGTGGTAGTGATGGTCCAGAAGCCGTCGGCTTGTTTTTGCATTTCCTCTTTGGGCCCACTCCAGAAATTCACGCGGACCTTTGTGGCGTCGGGAGCTTTCACGCGAAGTTGAACTCTACCGCTACCATCAACGCGCGGATATTCTGCTCCCCAAACGTTTGTAGTAGCGGGTTGAAAATCACTCGACCCCTGTGCACAACACACAGTCGATAATAGGAACAATAAGACAACAGCGAATGATCGCATCTTTGATCTCCTCGTTCATACCCGGACCGCAAGCGTCAACACCCTGCGTTTCAACAGTCCCATAGTTGACACGCGGGCAGGCGCAATCGTGAAGCCTGCGGTCCCGGGTAAGCTTTAGAACTGATACTTAATGCCCAGTTGAAGTTGTCGCATTGGGATCGCTGTGGTGCTAATGACACCAAAGCCCTGGTGCGCGGCATTAGCGGGAGCTCCAGCAAACGAAGCGCCAGCAAGAATGTTGGCATTCGGCGCACCCCACGACGGATGGTTGAATACGTTGAATGCTTCAAGACGAAGTTGCACCGAATGGTGTTCGCTGTAAGGCATGGTGAAACGTTTAGAGAGGGCCATGTCGATCGACTGAAAATGCGGCGTGACCATCGTATTTCTGCCAACACTTCCGAACGTGCCCTGGGGCGACACTATGAAAGATGCAGGATCGAACCATCTGAGTCCCTGGCTCGTGGGCGTTGGTGTCGAAAGGTATCCGGTACCAACTCCCGAAAAGCTTGGGCGATCTGGCAGCGGGTTATTCGTGCCGGCATTATTGATACCCGTTGTGAGTGTCAACGGCACACCGCTTTGGATTGTCGAGTTTGTGCTCAGTTGCCAACCACCAATGAATGCGTTGGCGACTGCATTATTGAAACCTAAGAATTTTCCCCGGCCGATCGGCAAGTCATAGACAGCACCGAGTACCCAACGATGGCGAACATCAAAGGACGACGGACCGCGCTCACACTTTAAACAACTGCTGTCTTGCGGGAAGAGAGTGTCAAAGCCTTGAGTACGCGTGCCGCTCGCATTATCAAGTGACTTCGAATAGGTGTAGTTCGTAGTTACGCTAATCCCCTGGCTAAACCGTCGCGTAAGCTTCATGCTTCCCGAGTTGTAGCTGCCTCTGAAAACATCGTTCACGAAAGAGAGGACGCCGTAGTTTGCGTAGGGCCGCCGTGAATTAATGCTATTTAGCGGACCAGGCGCCGCCTGGTTGATGTTTTGAAATCCATAAAGGTGCCGGCTTTGGGATCCGAGATAGCCAATTTCCGCGACCCAGTTGGCGCTAAGTTCACGTTGTACGTTCACGAGGTACTGCATCGTGTACGGTGTGGCGTGATCGTAGGCAACGGCCCACGCGAACGGTGGAGGAACTTGGACGATGGTTCCGCTACCTCCCGGAATCGCATTGTTCCAGGTAATTGGGAGTGCGGGTGTAGTCGTGAGATCCACTCGAGCGGCGATGTTCCGAGCCATATCGAAGTACTCGGCGTTCGCGATGTCCTCCATGTAGAAAATGCCAAAACCAGTTCGGACTACTGTCTTGTCATTAAACGAGTAGGCAACGCCGATCCGCGGAGCGAAGTTCATGTGCCTGGTCTCTCTAAGGTTATTGTTCAAACCACCACCGCAGACAGCGTTTGTGCTGGTCCAATGGATCTTCAGTCCCTCGTATGGATCCGTGCATCCTTTCTCCTGTCGAACGAAGAACGGCCAATTAGCTTGTGGCTGGTTAGGGGTGAAGTCGATCTGAGGGATCTTGACAGTAAAGTAATCGCCTAGCTTATTGGTAAACGGTGGTGTCAGTTCGTATCGAAGACCGAGTGATAGAGTAAGCTTGGGGGAAACCTTCCACGCATCGTCTATGAAGGCATGAAATACATTGCGCTGGAATTTTGCGTCCGCAACGGCAGCAGCGTTTGTCGACACGAAGATTTTTCCAAGTAAGAACTCCGCAAATGAGTAGCCACCGTTGCCGGAGACCGGATCTTTAGTGGCACCCGCCTGAAACGTAAACACACCTCGAGAAAACTGGTTACCTACCTGGTTGAAGTTTTGTCGAGTGTACTCACCGCCAAACGCAAACGTGTGCTTGCCATGTATCCATGACAACTTGTCGACGAACTGCATGCTGTTGTTGTCGTTTGCGAAGGGTCCGTCGTTCGCGTCGCCAATCGCGGTGAATCCGCCGCCGTTGAATACTACGTTGGGAATGCCCCAGGTGATCGGTGCGCCGGGGCTTTGGTTCGGAATCCCAATCTCCGAAACAACATCATTTGTTCCGGCGCTTAACGTACCAAGAGAGTTGAAGAAACTCGTATAACCCCAACGAGCTTCATTCACGAGTGAAGACGTAAGACTTCGTGTATTTGTTGCGGTGTACTGTTTATAGTGAGTCAGGACCTTTGTGCCAGCCGCATTAAGACCTTGAGTAGAGGTTTTTTCGTCGCCCCAGTTATATCGTCCCAGCCACTGCGACTTCGACGACTCAACGTAGTCGATTCTGACTACGAATGCATCGCGATCAAAAGGCTGATTGCTGGTCTGCGCAAAGTTGTTAGTGCCGAGAGTGCTGGCAGAATTGTAGTACTTCAAGAACTTCACAGAGATTGGATCCAGACGAGCGGTAGGAATCACATTGCCTTGGAAAGGTAGTCCAGTGTTCGGGTCATAGATGACTGTCGAGGGTAGTAACTCGCTGAAGTCCCCTGCAAACATCTTCGTGGTGGGAACCGTAAAAGTATTCAGGACACTTTGCCGCCGACGCAGTGCTTCATAGTTCGACATGAAAAATAGTTTGTCTTTTCCGTTGAAGAGTTTTGGAATGCGCACTGGTCCGTCTACTTCATAGCCATAGTCATTCCACTTGAACGGGTTCTTAGGCTTTGCAGTGGTGAACTGATACTGCTTAGCGTCGAGCGCGTCGTTGCGGTGAAACTCGAAGGCGGACCCATGAAAAGCATTGCCGCCAGATTTCGTTAGTACGTTGACCTGGGTGCTTTGATGTCCGTACTCAGCCGGGTAGACCCCGATCTGAACTTTGAATTCCTGGATAGCATCGATTGATGGAAGAGCAACATAAGTATTGAAGTTGACGTCCATGTTATTGACGCCGTCGAGGGTGTAGTAATCAAAGAAGATACGTTGGCCACCGGCGGAGATAGCTTGTTGAGCACGTTCCCCACCCTGCCGAGCACCAGCTTGACCTGCCGCAGGCGCCAGCACATTTACGTTTGGCGAAAGCGCGACGAGATTCAGGTACTGTCGCCCGTTGAGCGGCAACTCCGTAACGATCTTGTTTTCGATCACAGTGCCGAGAGTCGTGTTTTCTGAATTGAGCAACGCGACCGAGCTGTTGATAGTGACCATCTCGTCAACCTGACCAACTTCAAGCGAGACGTCCAGTCGAGCAGTTTGTTGGACTTCGATCTTGACGTTATCGATGCGACTGGTCTTGAACCCGGATTGTTCTACTTTCAATTCATAAACGCCGGGAAAAAGTGATGGGAAGGAATAAAGGCCTTCGCTATTTGATGTGATGCTGCGCGTCGCACCGGTTGCCTTGTTGGTGATCGTTACGTTGGCACCTGAAACGGCTGCGCCGGAGGGATCGGTAACCAATCCGCTCATCTCACCACTAGTTTGTGCTAAACCGACAACGGTCCAGACTCCAAGCAACAAGACGGCGCCGAAGAAATTGAAGACTAAGCGAGTTCTCTTCGTCATTACTTCCTCCCAGTTTTCCTCTCGTTTTTGAAGAACGTTCGGTGGATCTGTATCCGAGGCAGCCAACACAGCGAAGCAAGCAACCGGGACTTGTTGACTTCCATGCAGGTTCGGAATTAGTTCCTGATTAAAGACTTGAAGCTGGAATGGGCTCCTCACGTTGATCAGGAGCAAAGCTTTACGCTTCGAGCATCTTGATCTGCACTGACCCTCGAAATCCCGGATACAGTGAGCGCAAGGGTAGGAAATGAATGGAGAGATCGTCTTTTGTTAGGTTGAAAATATGAGATTCAAACTGGATGATCGTTTGTTCGCGAAACCGACATATTCATTGAGCTTATCCATGGTGTATGCGAACTAGAGGAGGTTGTGTATTCCTGAAAAAACTTGTGAAGTTGTGAATAGGGCTAACTCGATGAGGGGCTTTCTTCCTGATTTGGATTGATTAGTTCGCTGGAGATAAGTCATTTTAGCGACGGAAAACCAGAACTACCGAACCTAGCAGCAACGCAAAGTGAAGACTTAGAGAAGTACAAGAGATGGGACGACAGCCGAATGGAAGAAAGGTTCGAAGATCTTGACTGAGCGGGACGGCATCAAGGATTTTCGTTTCCTCATCTGTTCAGTGCTTTTGCTCGGCGGACGATGAGGGTCAGTGATCCTATGCGAACCCATAAGGAACTGGCCCTCAAATGTCAAAATGGCAAAGGTATTCGGAGGGGTATACCAACAGATTGGAAGGACATGGGGCGAGACGTGTGGAAGTTAATGAATGTGCGACGCCAAGAGTGAAATCAAGAGCAATCGATGTGCGCGTGAGAAGTATTTACACGATTTTTGAGTGAGGCTAAGTTATTGAAAGGAATGGTGGCCAGGGACGGAATCGAACCGCCGACGCCGGCCTTTTCAGGGCCGCGCTCTACCAACTGAGCTACCTGGCCAGTGGGAAAAGACCGCGTAGTATAGGGACTTAATTAAATCGCTGTCAACTTTGACTATTTGTCGGATTAGTCACAAAAAGTCGTTGACTGATTTCTTGTGCGGTGTATAATTCGGGGCGTTGCGGATGGAGCTGATGCCCAAACGTCAGCTTAGTTTAAAAGACACCGTCCAATTCAAAATTGATAGTGCCCGCCAGTGCCAGCTCGGCCGCCGATCGCGCCCCCCGCAGTCGCTACCTTCGAGCTGGCACAGCTCTTTTTAGGAGCTGTTTTCTCAACAAAACCTACTTCAATCCAGCCCGACCCAGTAGTCTCGCAGTTTCAACCTCTGCCCGGTTGATCACTTCACTTTCATCCAAAGTCAGCAGTTTTCGTTCATTCATCAGGATCCGGCCGTCGACGACTACGCTCCGGACGTCGGAAGCCTCGGCAGAATAAACAATCGAAGACACAACATCTCGGGCAGCCGGTGACGTGTGTATCCCTCCTAACCGAATCACTGCCAGGTCCGCCTTCTTCCCGACTTCGATACTGCCGATATCAGCATCCAAACCCATCGCGATTGCGCCATCGATAGTAGCCATTCGCAGAGCGCGTCTCGCCGGCAGCACTTCCGGCCCGTGCAACGCCTTTTGTAGTAACGCTGCCGTTCGCATTTCAGTAAACATGTCGAGACGGTTGTTGCACGCCGCTCCGTCGGCTCCCAGCGAAACTGAAACACCTCTTTCCAGTAACTCTGCAACGGGCGCTATACCTGATCCGAGTTTCAAATTCGACGACGGACAGTGAACGACGTTGGTCTTCGTCTGTAACAACGTCTCAATTTCGTCCTTACTTAAATGCACGCAGTGAGCTAACGCTACGTGGCTTCCGGTTAAGCCGACCTGGTTTAGATAGGCGACGTTGCGAAGACCCGTTTCACTCTCCACCATTTCACATTCGGTACGGTTCTCGGAAGTATGCGTATGAATCATCACGCCTCGCTCGCGCGCGAGACGGCCAACTTGTTCCAGCAACTCGCGCGTACAGCTAACGGCGAAACGCGGTGCGAAGCAATAACGAATCCTTCCATTCGCCTTGCCATGCCACTCTTCAAGCAACGCAATCGATTGTTCAATTGAGTCACTGGTTATTTCCTGCAGGGCCGATGGAACTTCGTCACCTTTGTCCATCATGCACTTGCCGACGGTAGCGCGGAACCCACTCTCTTCGACTACTCGAAAAACTTCACCGGTGTGATTTACAGTCTCCATCGTAAGCGCACACGTAGTACCACCCTTGATCAATTCCGCAATCCCCAGGCGTGCGGAGGCAGCAACTGACCCGGCAGTGTGCGCAGCTTCCATTGGCCAGACACGCTTTTTAAGCCAATCAATCAGGGCAAGGTCATCGGCTGATCCACGAAACAACGTCTGGCAAAGATGAATGTGAGTTTGAACGAAACCAGGAATAACAACGCAACCAGATGCATCGATAACAGTATCGCCAGTTTGTCCGTTGCTGCCGATGGAGGCAATTCGATCTCCTTCGATCAATAGATCGCCGCGGACGATCGAGTCGCGTTCGTCCATCGTTACAATCGTTCCCTGTTTGATAAGAATCGACGACATATTTTCGCTACGGCCAAAGACTCCAGCGGCGGATTATCTGCGTAGATACCGATAGTGTAAAGCAGCAAATAAGCGCTCGGAGAAGAGACCATGCTCCTCACCGAGCGCTTTTTAGCTTACTCAAACTGCTACTTATTTCTTATCGGCTGCTGCTGCCTTGGCGTTGACTGGCTCAGGGTCTTCGCGAACAGGTAGACCAAGTTTCACTTTTACTTCCTTCTCGATCTTCTTGAGCATGTCGGGATTGTCTTTCAACAACTGCTTGGCATTTTCACGACCTTGACCAAGTCGCTCGCCTTTATACGAGAACCACGCACCGCTCTTTTCAACCGCTCGATGGAGGACGGCCAAGTCCAATAGGTCTCCCTCTCGCGAAATACCTTCGCCATACATGATGTCAAACTCGCATTCACGGAAGGGCGGAGCTACTTTGTTCTTAGCGACTTTTACCTTCGTGCGATTTCCAACGATACGATCGCCATCCTTGATGGCACCGATGCGGCGGATATCGAGTCGCAGAGACGAATAGAACTTCAGCGCTCGTCCACCGGTAGTTGTCTCAGGACTACCAAACATAACGCCGATCTTCTCGCGAATCTGATTGATAAAAATGAAGCACGTGTTTGACTGAGCAACAATTGCCGTGAGCTTTCTCAGTGCTTGGGACATCAAGCGTGCTTGCAGTCCTGGTAACGAATCGCCCATCTCTCCATCGAGTTCAGCGCGAGGAACCAACGCTGCCACAGAGTCGACCACAATTACGTCGACACCGTTTGACCTGACGAGCGCTTCGGCAATTTCAAGTGCCTGCTCACCCGAGTCAGGCTGTGATATCAGCAACTGAGCTATATCGACTCCGAGTTTACCGGCATACTCGGCGTCCATTGCATGTTCGGCATCAATGTAAGCCGCAACTCCTCCGGCCTTTTGTGCCTCAGCGACAATGTGAAGAGCCAGCGTCGTTTTGCCAGAACTCTCCGGACCGTAAATCTCAATGATCCGGCCTCGTGGCACTCCACCAACGCCAACCGCGGCGTCCAAACTCAGCGAAGTGGTCGAGATTGCCGGAATGTCCGACACTTCACGCTCGCCCAACCGCATGATGGAACCTTTACCAAATTTCTTTTCAATGTTTGCTAGAGCAGCCTCGATTGCTCGGCCGCGATCTACGCTGTTTCGGTCATCTGCCATGGCATAATTCACTTTCTTCTGCTCCTTTTCTCACAATCGCGTCAGGTTCTGCCTCGAAGAGCCGACAGCATAACATAAGCGAAACGGGAATGGAACAGTGTTTCACGCTTGCAACAACATTAGAGGGTGAGGTTTTTGGAGTCCTGCTTTCAACGCGCAATTGGCAGCCCTCTCTGCGCTGTCGAGTCATGGTGAGGCTGCGCGCGAAAGCCTTCGTTAGATATTTCAAACCAACGAACCGTCGTCATCTTTCATCAAGTCGTCAAAACTGAGACCGGTCCGTTGCTCGGCTTGCTGACATAGCGACGGAACTTCTCCAGACGTTTCATCCTTTGCGATCCGCTCAACTCGCCACATCGGAAAGAACATTGAACCTAAACCTAAGAAAGGCTCCCGATGAACGACAGCGCTAATCCAATCGTCGAATGCTTTCAAGTCAAGACCGCGCAAGAATACTCCAGCGCTTGCGATTTCGTCGAGCATGCCCCAACACTTCTCTCGCGGGCTATGCAACACGACGAGAACCGGTGTTCCTTTCTTAAGCATGGTGTTGTGATTATCCACGGTGTCTATGCTCGAGAACTTTTTGCCGGCAACAAATTACCTGAGAACTCACCAATCCGTTTTGCTATATCCTTTTCACCAGTGACACGTTCAAGTTCCTGAACAATTGCTGATCCGACGACAACTGCGTCCGCATACTTTTGAACATCGACCACTTGATCTCGAGTCGAGATGCCAAAGCCCACTGCAACCGGCAAACTAGAATACTGTCTAAGTCTATTAACTAGTTTCTCAGCCTCAGCACTGACGTTCTCTCGTGTTCCGGTAACACCGGCTCGAGACACTGCGTAAATAAAGCCACTCGCCTGCTTCGCAATTAACTCAAGACGCGCATCCGTGGATGTAGGAGCAACGAGATAAATCATGTCCAGTCCACTTGCGCGCAATGCTGACTCAAAAGACGCGCCCTCCTCAGGCGTTAAATCCGTCACCAAAACCCCATCGATTCCTGACGACGCCGCCTGCTTCGCCAATCGCTCGATGCCATACTGCAACAACGGATTGAAGTAGCTAAACAAAATGATCGGTGTAGCGATTCGGTCACGAACACGAGACACCATTGCCAGGATTTCATCCAAACCAAAATCGTGTTTGAGCGCTCGTTCGGATGCCCGTTGAATAACCGGACCGTCGGCCATCGGGTCGCTGAAGGGAACGCCCAACTCAATGACTGTTGCGCCAACTTGCGCCAGTTCAATGAGTAATTCTTCAGTCGTCGCGAGATCAGGATCACCGGCTGTGATGAAAGGTATGAAGCCCTTTTCACCACGAGACCGCAAAGTATCAAACGCTGCTGAGATTCTTCCCAAGACTACGACTCCAAGTATGCGCGTGCCGTGTTCACATCTTTATCACCACGGCCGGAGAGGTTAACGATCACTATCTCTTCACGCTTCATCTGACTTGCCACTTTGATCGCATGCGCGACAGCATGAGCGGATTCAAGCGCAGGAATTATCCCCTCCAACTGCGAAAGTAATTGGAACGCCTTCATTGCTTCAGAATCATCGACCGAATCGTACGAGACCCTTTCCGAATCGTGGAGAAACGCATGCTCAGGACCAATCGAAGGATAGTCCAGACCGGCGGACACGGAATGAGTTGAAGCCACTTGTCCATGCTTATCTTGCAGGACATAACTCATTGTCCCCTGAAGGACTCCCGGTCGACCTCCGCCATTCGTATTGAACCTCGCCGCGTGCTGTCCGAGGAGTTGACCACTACCGCCAGCTTCAACGCCGATCATCCTGACAGACTCGTCTGCGAGAAACGGATGGAACAGTCCAATCGAATTTGAACCACCACCAACACAAGCGATCAATACGTCCGGCAAGCGTCCTTCCTGTTCCAGAATCTGAGCGCGTGCTTCCTTGCCAATAACACTCTGAAAGTCTCGCACCATTAACGGGTACGGATGGGGACCCAGGGCACTCCCCAGCAAGTAATAGGTGTCTGCAACATTCGTAACCCAATCACGCAAGGCTTCGTTGATTGCGTCCTTCAGTGTTTGCGAGCCTGCTTTCACTTCCCTGACTTCAGCGCCGAGTAATTGCATGCGAAAAACATTCAACTCTTGCCGTCGCATATCTTCAGCGCCCATGTAGACGATGCAGGTCAACCCAAACAACGCACAAACAGTGGCGGAAGCAACCCCATGCTGGCCCGCGCCTGTCTCGGCAATAATCCGTTGCTTGTTCATTCGACGGGCCAGAAGAACCTGACCGAGGGTGTTATTGATTTTGTGTGCGCCGGTATGTAAGAGGTCCTCTCGCTTCAAATAAATCTTCGCCCCGCCGGCATGTTGGGTAAGGCGATCGGCATAAAAGAGCGAAGTAGGACGTCCAGCATAATTTTGCAGAAGACTGGTCAACTCTGACTGGAAAGCCTGGTCATCACGGGCAACGAAATAAGCTTCCGTCAACTCGTCGAGTGGTGCCACCAGAGTCTCAGGCACAAATCGACCACCGTATGGTCCCCAGTGTCCGAGTTTGTCGGGTTCTGTTTTAGGAGAAGTCATGGGAGGGGGGCTTTCGGAGTTACGAGTTATACGCCGGGCAATTTCTCCTGAAGTGGCGGAGCAATTGACACTCTGTTTCGTCCGCCATTTTTGGCAACGTAGAGCGCTTGGTCGCTGGCAGCATAAAGCGATCTCTCGTCGTTTCCACTGGCGGGACAGCCGGCCACGCCAATGCTCACCGTCGCCACGCCAACTCCTTCCACGGTCCTTCGGCAAATCACTTCGCGCAAACGTTCAGCAGCAGCAGCAGCTTTTTCAACATCTATTCCTGCCAGCAATAGTCCAAACTCTTCGCCACCCAACCTCGCTGCAGTGTCGTTGTCGCGCGAGACTTCTGAAAGTATGCGGGCGACTTGTTTGATCACTAGATCACCCGACGGATGTCCAAATTTGTCGTTGATGTCTTTCAGATGATCGATATCCAAAATCAGAAGTGCGCACGGTACACGGTAACGACGCCAACGCTCAAGTTCTCGCACCAGGGCCACTCTAAAACGCCGTCGATTTGCGAGGCCGGTCAATGCGTCAAGATCAGCGTCCGCACGTAGCTTCTCAATCTTTTGACGCATTGCAATCAACTGTTCACTTCGTTCCACTAGCAGGTCCATCTCCGCCGGCAATTCGAAATAATCAAAAGCGCCTTCACGAAGAGCAGCCAGCCGATTTGTGTGATTTGCTGGAATGGTGCCGGCGAGTACGAGCGGAACTCCGTTATCAGATTGCTCGAGCATTTTTGCCAACTCACTAACACTCAACCCAGTGGCTAACGGATTGGCAACGACGAGGTGCGGTCGCGAGCGTTGCAATGAAACAATCGCGGCGGTTCCGGTTGAAACTCCAACTACGTCAATTCCCCGGCTTTGAAGCATTTCAACCAGAGCCGGCTGCTCATGGTCACTCACCAACAACACACGCCCCCGCGAGCGAGTCTTCTTTTCCGGAATTCTCTGTTCAGCGTACGCAGACATATTTCGACGACGCATGATCAATTTAGCTGACGGATTTAAGTGGGGAGGACTACCGAGTATCGAGGGGACACTCACTAGAATACTCTGGACGACAGGCACAGCGTCAAGGTTTAACACCATCTGTTTATGAATTGATTGTAAGTGCCGCAAATTTACCTTCCTAAACGAGCGCGTTCCAAGAAATCTTTGAGACGAACCAAGTCCTTCTTTCCAGGTGCGGCCTCAATCGAGCTGCATGCATCTACTGCATAAGGGCCTACGCTGGCGATAGCTTCCTGCACATTCTCCGGGGACAAACCTCCAGCCAGAAACAATCGCACGCCCAACTCGTTGACGCGCCTCGCAACTGACCAATCAATCACCTGACCGGTACCGCCTCTTAAACTCTGATGACGCGCGTCGAGCATTACAGCATCGACGTCGTACTCAAGCACGTTATTCACGTCGAAGTTTTCATCGACCGCAAACGTCTTGATCACATATCTATCATTCAGCAATTTACAGTACGAAGGCGATTCGTCGCCATGAAGTTGGAATGCTTCAACTCCTGCTTCATCTGCGATGGACTTCGGATCCTCTTCGTTAACAAACACTCCCACGGTCAAAACCTGCTTCGGAATCTGTTCGATGATCTTTCGTGCTACGACAGGTTCAACATAACGAGAGCTGGGTCGATAGAAGTTGAACCCCAAAGCATCGGCCCCGGCCTCAACTGCAGCTAACGCATCGGGAAGATTGGTAATACCGCAAATCTTGATAAAGGTCATTTCTTACGTTTCACTTCAGTAGCTACCTCGACCTAACGGGCGCGCTCTTCTGGGACCGCAGGCGTCCTCGCCTGCTCTTCTTTGACACTGGTGGCGCTCTGATTCCAGAAGCAGGCGAGGACGCCAGAAGAGCACGCCCATTAGTCCCGTGATACTACTGAAGTGGATCTGCCTCAAAGCAGTGATCGCAACACCTCATCCGGTCTCTCAGCACGCATTAGTGTCTCACCGATCAAGAATCCCTGGTACCCAACGCCCCTCAACATTGCCAGGTCCTCCGCACTTCGCAGTCCACTCTCACTGATCAATGTCGCGCCTTTTGGAGCAATGTCGGAGAGTGTGACGGACGTCTGCA
>Ga0207675_100004763_pt1 | contig 13073 bp, 10 predicted proteins | sample KBSSwiS42_FD_184305 | JGI IMG/M metagenome (GOLD analysis project Ga0207675, IMG submission 184305) | Switchgrass rhizosphere microbial communities from Kellogg Biological Station, Michigan, USA - KBS Switchgrass S4-2 (SPAdes) (version 2) | ecosystem: Host-associated > Plants > Roots >... | reverse complement strand
GATCCTGGAGAAGGTGGCCTACACCATTCGGGAGCGCTTCCGAATCATGGGCGACCTGAAAACCCTAACAACCAGTTCGCGCATGTCAGCATGGTTGCTGTGCGGACTTCCAATAGCTGTCTCGCTAGTGATTACGATAATGAACCCGGAGTACATGAGTATTCTTTGGAAAGATCCCAGAGGTCACCTCTTGATTGCTGTTGCTCTTTTCATGCAATTAACGGGCATGCTGATCGTGCGTAAAATTTTGAACATAAAAATCTAGACTTGAACTTGGACCAAACCAGGGACGCCAAATGTTACTAATCATCACTCTATCAACGTTTGTTTGTATCTCGCTCGGCATGATGGGAGTCTATTGGCTCCTGAACAAGCCACAAAGCGCGGCTACTGAAAGGTTAAAGCGACTCGGTGGCTCCACATCCGTTTCAAGTTCGATCTCAGTTGATGATGGACGTCGAGGCGCCGAGCTGGCAGAGCGCTTAGCCTCACCACTCATGCGTTTGGCTCCGCCGTCAGCGGCGGAGGCGAAAAAACTTCAGAAGCTGCTAATGCAAGCGGGCTTTCGATCGGACAATGCTCCGATTTTCTATCGAGCGCTTCAACTTTCTGCCCTCTTTGGTTTTCCGATGGCAGTAGCAGTTGGTTGCGTGCTGCTCGGAAAGCCTCTCGACGGTAGTCTGCTTTGGATTCTTTCGGCTTTCGTCGTCGGTTTCTTTCTGCCGCGCTATCTATTAAACCGATTGATTAAATCGCGAAAACAGCGCGTACGCTGGGGACTGGCCGATGCCTTGGATTTGATGGTCATCTCGGTCGAAGCTGGTCTCGGGCTGAACGCAGCGATGCTGAAGGTAAGTACTGAGTTGAATGAAGTGCATCCAGACATCAGCGAAGAATTTGAGTTGGCGAATCTGGAAATACGAGTCGGCCGTGATCGCGAGGAGGCTTTGAGGAACCTTGCTGAGCGCACCGGCGTTGACGATCTCCACAGCCTCGTGGCGATGCTCATTCAAACCGATCGCTTCGGTACGTCCGTAGCCAGGGCTATAAGAGTTTTCTCAGATTCATTGCGCACGAAGCGCCGGCAACGAGCTGAGCAGGCCGCACAGAAGGCTGCAGTCAAGCTACTTTTTCCACTCGCATGCTTTCTTTTTCCGACGTTGTTTATCGCTCTCATGGGCCCCGCAGTCCTTCAGTTAATCGACACTTTCGGGAAAATCTAAAGGAGTTAGATAATGACTAAAAGAAGACTGATCGCCGCTCTAATTGCCTTGGTGTTAACCATCGCTGTTACCGGAATGTGGAGTGCCGCAACCATTGAGCGGGAGGGCGACCCGGATGCAAACGCAATCGAAGATTCAGGGTCTTCAGCTGGTGTGTCCGAACAGAAAAAGGGTGGCAACCGGGTCGTGAAGGTGCTAGCCGCCCCCTTTAAAGCGTTTGGCAGGTTGTTTGGCCATAACGGCGATCGGAAGATCGAGCGAATGACAGAAAAGGATGCGGAGAAGTTTGCGAGCGTTGGAGTAACGCGAGTAGATGACGCTCGCACTGTTGACGCGAAAAAGCTCGTCTCTACTACCGCAAAGGAACATCTGGCTGCGGGTCGTGAGTACTTAATGAGTGGTCGTATTAACGAAGCGGTGACAGAGCTTTCTACAGCGGCTTCGCTCGATCCGAAGCTCACGGAAGCGCACAACCTACTGGGCGTGGCCTACGATCAAAAAGGGTTAGCTGAAAGAGCTCAAGACTCTTACAAACGCGCTATCCAAGTTGAGCCCGAAGATCCGGAAACACTGAATAACTTAGGATTTTCGTTTTATCAAAATGGCAACTATCGAGCGGCGGTGGATCGTTTGAAACGGGCTGCAAGGCTTGCGCCAACTGACGAACGCATCCTCAATAACTTGGGACTGGCTCTCTGCCGTCTCGGAAAATTTGACGAAGCATACAAGAGCTTCGCTCGCGCCACCGGTCCCCTGACCGGAAATATAAACATGGCCAGAATGCTTGAAAGGTTCGGGCGCGAAGATGATGCAATCAAGTACTACGAAGCCGCTAGACAGATCGATTCAAACAACACTTTTGCCCTCAGACGGCTGGCAGATCTTTATGACCGCGTGGGCAAGCCTGTCGAATCGCAATCCGCACGTACCGCTCTTTCATCCCTGGCGAGTGGGGCAAGCGCGGTCAGTTTCGAAAAGTAAAGTTAAATAAGGAACTCACATGTCTCACACGACGATTCTGACGCGCTCGGAAATTGAAAGCATGGGACCGCCACCACCCGAGGAGTTGACTGATACGGGTATCGCAGAGGGTTTCCTCTGTGATTTGGCTCTGAAACATGTTGCCATGTTGCCCGAGCCAACCACAGCAGCAGTTGCCGAACGTTTGCAACTCCCTCGCACCCTAACCGAGACGCTGCTGCAAAAGTTATATCGAGAGAAGCTAATTGAAGTTCGGGTCCAGAACGCCGTCGGTTCGAGTCGTTACGCCATGTTGGACCACGGATGGGACCGTCTTACCCGGCTGTTGGGAATTTGCGGCTATGTTGGGCCAGCGCCAGTCTCGTTGAACGACTATGCTCATATGATGAGGTTGCAATCGATTCCAACCGATCCAGCCTCGATCGATACGGTGCGGCAAGCGTTTCATGATCTCGTCTTGCCTGATACGTTGCTGCAAACGCTCGGCTGCGTAATTAACTCCCGTCGATCACTGTTCCTAACGGGTTTGCCCGGCACAGGTAAGACAGCGGTAGCTGAACGAATAAACGGCGCGCTGGCGGGTGCTATCTGGATACCATACGCGATCGAAATCGATGGTCAGATTATTCGCGTCTTCGATTCCCATTGCCACCGTCAAGCACACGAAGACTACATTCCCGCTGAGTTTGATCGGCGTTGGATTATGATCGATCGTCCGCTAGTCATAGTTGGTGGTGAATTAACGCTCGAGAACGCAGATTTGACGTGGAGTGATGCAAAATTCTATGAAGCGCCATTCCAGATGAAATCGAACGGCGGAACACTGGTAATTGACGACTTTGGTCGTCAGCGCGTAGCTCCGCAAGATCTATTGAATCGCTGGATTGTTCCCCTTGAGCGCAGAGTTGATTATTTGGCACTGCATACTGGAAAGAAGATCGAAGTCCCCTTTGAACAGTTGGTTGTGTTTTCAACCAACCTCGAGGAAAAGGATTTAGCGGATCAAGCTTTTCTTCGTCGCATGGGTTATCGAGCACGAGTTGAACCGCCAACACCCGGCGCGTACTCGGAGATTTTTAAGCGCCAGGCAAGCAACCGCGGGTTCGTGTGTGAACAGTCAGTTCTTGATCACATTCTGACGAAGTACCGGATAGAACGCCGTCAGATGAAAGGTTGCGAACCGCGCGATTTGCTGGATCGAGCTACAGACATTTGCTTGTTTGAAAGTCACAGTCTCGAGTTAACACCACACATCGTCGACGTTGCATGGCGCAACTACTTTGGAACCTCTCATACCTTCGCGCCGGTGCGGACTGAGGAAACGATGATTGAGCGAACACTGGCCGATCCGCTCGAATTGTAAAGTGCCAGAACGATAAATCGAACGACTATTTAGGACGGTTAGTCCTGATAAAGGTTTCGGCATGATCAAAACCCCGCGCACGATCAACGTTTTTCTATTCTGTGTTGCACTAACTGCGGGATCCGTTCCGCTCGTAGCGCAAACTCAGTCGGTCAAGAGCACAGAAGAGCAAAAGAGTGAAGAAGTCAGGTTAAAACTGACTGACGGTACCTACATGGTTGTGGACGACGCTTGGCAAACACCACAGGGAATCTGGTATCGAAAGAGCGGGCTGAGTTATTTAGCCCCAAAGGATCGCGTGAAGTCGATCCAAAGAGGACCCGAGCCAGCGCCAGCTCCCAAAAAACAAAAAGAGTCGAACGATGGCCCGCTGTACATGACTCCGGTCGTTGTTCCTAAGCCTCCACCTGCTAAGGCGCAAAACAATGCTTACGAGCAGCCTGTCTGGATCTACCTCGTTGGAGGAGCTCGTGTTGAAGCCGATACCGCGATCGAATCGCCCGCCGGAGTTTGGTACAAGCGCGGTCCAATGCAAACTTTCATCGAACGGAGTCGGGTCGATCGGGTCGAGTTAGAGGAACAGATTGCCGATGCGGCGCCAGGGAAGAAAGAACGAGGCTGGAGTACAGGTAACGGAAGACTAGATTCTTTGATTAGGCAAAATGGCTATCGTTATGGTGTCGATCCTTACTTAGTCTTTCTCGTGATCGAGAAGGAGTCGCAGTTCAATACCCGAGCTTTATCACCTAAAGGCGCACAGGGACTAATGCAACTGATGCCAGGCACTGCTGCGCGTTTTGGGGTTCGTCGTCCACACGATCCAGCGCAAAATATTTCAGGCGGCACTCGCTATCTTCGTGAGCTGCTTAATCGTTTTAACAACCGTGTCGATCTGGTGCTGGCGAGCTACAACGCTGGTGAAGGTGCGGTCATGAAATATGGTGGAAGAGTGCCTCCCTATAAAGAGACTCGGGATTACGTTAAGCACATTAGCTACCGATACCGGCGCAATGCAGTGAAGGCAAAAAAGCCGAACGCGAGTGAAACTGGATCAACCCCTTCAAGCGAAAGATGATTGCATGAAGACTATGCTCCGCGCTTTGTTAGGAATCGCTTTAGTCTGTGTTATGGAGACTAGCGCATACTCCCAGCAATCATCAGAGGCACCTTTGACCAATGGCGCGGTAATCAAGCTCGTGAAAGCCGGCTTCAAAGAGAAGACGATCATCGCGATCATCAACAGCCGACCCAACCGCTTCAAACTCGAAACGGAACAACTAATTGAGTTGAAACACAACGGAGTCAGCGAAAACGTCATTCTTGCGATGTTATCTCTGGCGGGGTTGACGGGTGAGCAGGGCGATGACTGGGAAGACGATGCGTCGTTCTTTAAACGTTCAACTCAGCAGGCTCGAGACAGCCAACAGAACAATCAACAAGGTGAAAGCACTAATATCTTTGGTTCTGGGAGCGGGTCGAAATCGAAGACTGAGTCGCGTGGAGGTCAGGGTGGTAACGAGAGCGAGGGTAACGTCACCGGGTCGGCTACAGTTCGCATCATTCGACCAGGTGAGTCCAGCGGTGAACCAGCGAAACTGGAACGAACTCCGACACTGAATAACGAGGCTGTAATTCGACTTGTGGAGGCTGGGTTCTCCGAGGGGACGATCATAAAGCGGATCGAAGACTCACCTGTAGAGTTTGATCTTTCACCAAACAAGCTGCAAGAACTGCACAAGCGCCGAGTTACCGATTCGATCATCGCGGCCATGACCACAGCGATGAGCGATGGCCCAGCCAAACCCGAATTGGAAAAAAAGAATTAAGAGTGCCGCCCTTCACACGATCTCCGGTTCTCATCTGTTTCCTCCATCGATACTCTTCATCGTCCTCAACTCAGACACCGTAGGTTTCCTTCGTTAATAAGCCTTCTCCTGATTGAGACTGAAACAGCTCCTGGCGTTCTCTCGGTTACCAAAGATCGAGTTGTTTCAGCCAAATCTGAAGGTCTCATCGCTGCCCGGCTTTTGTGCTGCAGCCAGATAATCCCCGGCGGCCAAAATGTCACATGGCCGCCTACATCAACGCATCTGTTCCATTAAGACACGCGCACGACCCCTTCGCGAAGTTACGCTTTGAACTCAAATCTAGACCTAAGTGTAGAAATAATTAAGCTTGTTGCTTTCGCTGCTATGACGGCATGGTCATTGCCATTGAATTTCTGACAAATCGGCAGCTACGGGTCTGCCGAAGGCCTTAATTCAATCAACTATTAAAGAAAAAACAGACGGAGGAATGATGCGACCTATCAAGCACGCGGAGAGAGGTTTGACCCTGTTGGCAGGTGGGCTTTTCAATGCAATTCAGTCGGTGAATAAGTACAAGCCCAACCCCTCATTTACCCCGAAATGGTCAGACAAACCGCTTTTGAAATCCTGGCAGAAGAGCAAGCCGACTCTCGGCTGGCCTCGTACCACAGATTCGTTGTGCCCAAACTGCGTGATAGAAGCGCGAGAAGCAATTGTCAGCGGTAAAAAGGATGTGAGTGTCCTTATTAATGAGAAGGTTGGTGAGATCAAGGCTCAGATCATTGAACGCGATGGCGAAATTTGGATGATCAAAGACTGTCCAACCCACGGCCATTTCGAAGACATGATGGCGATCGATGCGAAGTTCCTGACGCATATCGAAAAGATGTTTCCGGGTAGAGACATCGACTCGCATAACGACGAAAAACTTCATAACCACGGATCGAGCACAGTTAAGTATGGCCGCGGCGCCGTGTTGACGGTGGACCTTACCAACCGCTGCAACATGATGTGTGACCCATGCTTTATGGACGCAAACCAAGTAGGGTTTGTGCACGAATTGAGCATGGACGAGATCAAGGAGATTCTGGACAACGCAATCACGATTAAGCCGCGACGCCAGATGTCCGTTCAGTTTTCAGGTGGCGAACCTTCAATCTCGCCGCACTTCCTCGAGGCAATCAGATATTCGCGCAAGGTTGGCTATAACAGTGTTCAGGCTGCAACCAATGGTATCGAATTCGCGAAGAGCAAAGAGTTCTGTAGGGAAGCAGCCGAAGCTGGTTTGCGTTACGTCTACCTTCAGTTTGATGGAATCGGTAACGATGCAAACAGCCACCGCCAAGTTGGTAACTTGTTTGACGTGAAGATGAGAGCCATTAACAACCTGCACGAAGCGGGAGTTGAAATTGTTCTTGTTACTACCTTGGTCAACGGCATCAACAACGACCAGGTTGGTTCAATCATTCGTTTCGCGCTCGACAATCCCAAAAAGATTGCTTTCCTGTCGTTCCAGCCAGTGTCGTTCACTGGTCGCGACGAAGAGATTACCGAGCATCGCCGTCTCCAGCAGCGATATACACTTTCGCACCTGGCGCACGACGTTAAGAATCAGGTTGGTATTACTGAACCAACTCGCGATTGGTTCCCGCTATCACTGATGGGAGCTTTCGCAGACTTTGCTGATCTTGTACACGGACCTCAAGCCGAGTGGGGCCAGGTTTCATGCGGTTGTCACCCGAATTGTGGTGTCGGAACCGCAGTGATGATCGACAAGGAAAACAAAGAGATGCGTCCAGTGCCGGAGTTCTTGAATATTCCGGGTCTTGTCAAAGACATGCAGAAGATTACGGACGCAGCACGTGGCAAGTGGATGTCGAACCTCATGATGGGCTTGACGCTCTTGAAGCACTACAACCCATACAACTCGCCATCGCAATTCACTCTGTACGAGCTCTTCAAGAAGTTTGACAAGTCATTCGGTTTGACGGGCAAGGACTACGGGGTCAGTGGCGATCGTAGTGTGCAGGACATTGAAAAGCGGCGCTCTGATCGTTGGAATTTCCTTTTCATCGCTGGCATGTGGTTCCAGGATCTCTTCAACTATGACTTCCGTCGCACTGAAATGTGCATCATCCCGTACGGTACACAGGAAGGTGAAATCTCCTTCTGTGCTTACAACACGGGAATCGGTTGGAGAAACATTATCGAGAACATGCACCAGAACGCTACCGTTGCTAAGTGGTATCAGGAAAATGGCCGCCATGAGATTTTCGCCGGCGGCAAGGACGTCGAATTGACGGACAAGGCCCACGGGATGATCTTGAACGAAGTCGACCTTGCCCGTCCAAACAAGCCGCAAATGGAAGGTCCAAAGACAGCTCACGAAGAGGCTGTCATGATGCGTAAGATGTACCAGGAGATGGTGCTCAATAAGCAGTTGGACATCAAAGCTGCCGACAAGCCGGTTCAAATCAAGGGCATCGGACGCAAGAAAGAAGAGCCCGCCGAGGCCGTGTTGGTTTAGTTTTGGAAGGTTTCTAGGTAAACCCCGCGAGCAGAGTCTTGTTTCGCGGGGTTTATCTTGTCAGGTCATTGCAGATTTCAAATTGCAGATTGCAGATTAACCAGCAGGAATTCGGACAATTTCAATCTGAAATCTGCAATCTTCAATGCCTCCGCTTGACCAACCGTGTTCTTGCCGTGTTAAATAACTTCAACAGACCTATTTGAGAAGGAAAGCATAGAGAGAATGGCTATAGTTACTGTAAATTCGGGTGAATCGATCGAGAGCGCGCTGCGTCGTTTCAAGCGCAAAGTCATGACCGAGGAAATTATCAAAGACGCGAAAAAGCACGCGTTCTTTATCCCACCAGGTCAAAAGGCGAAGTTGAAATCTGCACTCGCCCGCAAACGTAATAAGAAGAAAGGTCGCATGCGAATCCCGCGCGACTAATTCCTGCTCCCAACCGAACGCGGCTCAGGCCGCGTTCTCATCTCACCAGCCGTTTCAAAAAACCGGTCGAGAAGTGGACGCTCCTGAGTTTGAGCGAGGCCATCGAAACTGTAGTGTGTTAAGTCGAGTCCTCTCGATGCAATCCATATGACGAGAATCCTGATCACAAACGATGACGGCATTCATTCTGACGGGCTCCATAAACTAGAGACAGCCCTTAAGGAATTGGGCGACGTCTACGTGGTTGCGCCGGCGTCAGAAATGAGTGGAGCCTCGCATAGCCTTACGCTCGCGCGTCCGCTGCGCATCCGGCAACTCGACGATCGTCACTGGGCTATCGATGGCACTCCAACCGATTGCGTTACATTAGCTTTAAACAAGATTCTTTTTCCCGATGAGCTTCCAGATATTTGTGTTTCTGGAATCAATCACGGTGGCAATCTAGGTGACGATGCGACGTATTCCGGCACCGTGGCCGGCGCTTTGGAAGCGACAATACTCGGTGTTCCCGGGATTGCTCTGAGTTTGGTCGCCCGCGACAACTTCGATTTCTCAGCGTCAGCGTCTATAGCTGTTGCGGCGGCTCGGAAAGTGTTGGAGGAAGGTTTGCCGGAAGGGACATTGCTGAATATCAATATTCCGCCTGGTGAAATCAAAGGTGTGAAAGTGACGCGTCTGGGAATTAAGATGAAGTATGCGCGCCCAGTGATCACTGAGCACATCGATCCTCGTGGCAAACCCTACTTTTGGATTGGTGAAGAGTACTTCAACAGAAACTCGGCCGAGGGCACTGACTATCATGCAGTCGAACTTGGTCATGTTTCGGTCACTCCGCTGAAGTGTGACATGACGGATCACGATGCACTGACGGCGATCGAAACCTGGAATTACCTGAGTGACTCGGAACTGCTGCACAAGGACTGATTGTAGTACTTTGTTCTTTGTACTTTGTTCTTTGACCCTCGAGCGCTGATGTCTTCCTCGACAAAGAACAAAACACTAAGCACAAAGTACAAAGTACAAATTTCAATTCCTAAGGTCGACTTCTTTCCTTGCAATCCGCAAATCGACATCAGCCTGCCGCCTTGCAGGAATACACCATCCCACGGGATCGAATGGTCGCTCGTCTGCGCGAACACTACGGCATTAAAGATCTGAAGGTTTTGGAAGCGATGCGAAACGTACCGCGTCACTTCTTTGTTCCGGAAGCCCTTCGCGGACGGGCGTATGGTGACCACGCGTTACCCATCAGTGCCAACCAAACAATCTCGCAACCGTACATCGTGGCGAAGATGACGGAACTGTTGGAACTCGATGCGAACGCTCGTGTGCTCGAGATTGGTGCAGGTTCTGGTTATCAAACCGCAGTGTTGTCGAAAGTCGCGGCGCAGGTTTATTCGATTGAACGCATTGGCGATCTGGCGCGTGAAGCCCAAACAAGGATTCGACAGCTTGAGATTTACAACGCCACCGTGAAGTGTTTCGACGGCACGCTCGGGTGGGCTGCGCACGCTCCCTATGACGGAATTCTGGTGGCAGCCGGTGGGCCAACAATACCTGAACCTCTCATTACGCAATTGAAGGTTGGTGGTCGCTTAGTACTTCCCGTCGGCGAGTCGCGCGATGCGCAGCGGTTAATGCGTGTCGTTAAGACCGAGCAGGGAAGAAAAGTTGAAGACCACGGAGCCTGTGCTTTTGTTCCGCTCATCGGTCAGCACGGTTGGACGGAAAGATAAGTTAGTTTCGAGTTTCAGGTTTCGAGTTTCAAGTTAGTGACTGCAGGTTAACTCGAGACTCGAAACCCGAAACTCGAAACTGTTAAGAACCCAATGATCGCAAAAATAATCGAGTACTTGTCGTACTTCATCGTTTCGGTAATCTCTGCGCTCGGATATTCCGGCGTCGTTTTACTAATGGCGATTGAGTCCGCGTGCATACCGCTTCCTTCCGAGATCATCATGCCTTTTTCGGGTTACCTGGTTTCACGAGGCGAAATGAATCTTTGGGGCGTGGGTATCGCTGGAGCAGTTGGATGTGTGCTTGGTTCCTTAGTGGCCTATTGGGTCGGAATGTATGGCGGTCGACCTCTTATTGAAAAGTATGGTCGTTACATTCTTCTGTCGCGGCATGATCTTGATTTGGCCGACCGCTGGTTCGCCAAGTACGGCGAGGCAATCGTTTTCATCAGTCGCCTGCTTCCTGCGATTCGCACGTTCATTGCTTTTCCGGCAGGTGTTGCGCGAATGAATCTGACGAAATTCATTATCTATACGTTCGCCGGATCTTTACCGTGGTGCTTGGCACTCGCATACGCCGGCCAGAAACTCGGTGAACAATGGAACAAGGACGACACGCTCAAGACTTGGTTTCACCGGTTCGACTTCCTAATCGGTATCGTCGGCGTACTGGCAGTTGTCTGGTGGGTTCGCCGTCACATCAAACACTCGCGACTGGAACCCGCCAAGTAGTTCAGACCTGAAACTGATTCCAAGGGCCATAAGTCGATCAACTGCAGTTTCGGAAGGGCTACTTAGAAAGATCAAATAAGGCCTTTCTGAAAACCAGGATTCGCATTCCTTCCTGATCCAAATACAAACCATTCACGTCTCGAACGGTCGCGTGCTGCGCGCTCTGCACAGTCTTTCCTGCGAAAACTATCTTCGTGAACGACTTTCCAATAGAATCAAATTCAAACGCACTAATATCTAAACCTAATGACCACCATTCCGCTGTCTGGTAGAAGAAACTGGTGAAAAAAGATCTGACAGAACAAGGGGCCAATCTACAGAGATCAAAAGGTGAGGCGTTGACCCAGAATCCAAATAACAAGTTTATGGTGGTGGGACTGGGGGCCTCAGCCGGCGGGATTCAGGCACTTAAGGAGTTCTTTTCCAGGGTTTCTACCGACAGCGGGATGGCCTACGTCGTGATCCTGCACATGTCGCCAGAGCACGAGAGCAAGCTTGCTGAGATTCTACAAGTGACCTGCTCCCTCCCGGTTACCCAGGTTAGTAACCGGGAGGGAATCGTTCCCAACCACGTATACGTTATCCCTCCCAATCAAAAGCTTGAAATCACTAACGGTCACCTCGTACTCACCACCATGATTGGTATCGAAGAACGGCGTTCACCTGTCGATCTTTTCTTTCGCACACTCGCGGAAGCACGCGAATCGGAGGCCGTTGCGGTAATTCTTTCGGGGACGGGGGCCAATGGCTCAATGGGTTTAAAGCGCATTAAGGAGCATGGCGGCGTAGCTTTCGTGCAGGATCTAAACGAAGCCGAATATTCTGATATGCCCCGAAATGCCATCGCCACTGGCATGGTTGACTACATACTCCCGGTCGCCGAAATACCGGCGAAGATCCTCTCTTACAAAGCACACATCGGAACTGTTCAGATTCCTGAGCTACCAGAAGAAGCTCCAAAAACCGACGAACAGGCGCTGGTTGATATTTTTATGCAACTGCGCATTCGCACTGGACATGACTTTTCAAATTACAAACGGGCCACAATTCTCCGTCGGATTGACCGGCGACTCGGCCTGAGCGAGGTTAACAGTCTTTCGGATTACTCTCATTACCTGCGTGAAAAACCATCAGAAGTCCAGTTACTGATGAAGGATCTGCTCATCAGCGTTACTAATTTCTTTCGAGATCATGAATCGATCGAAATGCTGACGTCGAAAGTGATGCCTAGGTTATTCGAGTCAAAGAAATCTGACGAGCCGATTCGAGTGTGGGTGCCAGGGTGTGCAACTGGCGAAGAGGCTTACTCGATCGCCATACTTTTTTCCGAGTACCTCTCGACCAATGTGCGACCTCCTAGTCTACAGATCTTTGCTACCGACCTCGACCAGGAGGCGATTCAGGTCGCTCGGGAAGGACTTTATAAAGATGCCGAAGTGGCAGACATTTCTCCAGAAAGACTACGACGTTTCTTTAATCGTGAGTCTGATGGTTACAGAGTTCGTCGCGAACTGCGTGAGGTGATCCTATTTGCCGCGCACAATGTGATCAAAGATCCGCCATTCTCTCATCTTGATTTGATCTCGTGCCGGAATTTACTCATCTATCTGAATAGGACTGCGCAGACGAGAGTGCTCGAAGTTTTTCATTTTGCGCTCAATCCGAGCGGCTACTTGTTCCTTGGCGCTTCTGAATCAGTCGATGGTACGGGTGATTTGTTTGGTGTAGTTGACAAAGAGCATCACATCTTTCGCAGCCGACCCGTTCCATCCAGGGCTTTCCCAGTACCTGAGGTTACATTCAGGCCGATACTCTCGCTGACTGAGAGGGAAAAGACACCCGAGGAGAGGAGGGCCATCGAAAGACTCTCATACGCAGATCTTCATCTTAGGTTGCTTGAGCAGTATGGGCCGCCGAGTGTAGTCGTCAACGAAGAATACGATATCGTCCATCTTTCTGATCGGGCGGGTAAATACCTGCAAGTAACTGGCGGCGAGCCTTCGCACAATCTCCTGAAGGTCATTCGGCCGGAGCTGCGCCTGGAACTACGCACAGCTCTTTACCAGGCTGTTAATGATCGAACAAATGTAGAAGCGCGGGGATTGACAGTCGGAACCGAGGAGGGAGTTCAGCTAGTTGACATCATCGTACGTCCGGTCCTCCGCGAGGAGGATGCGACGCGAGGTTTCGTGCTCGTCCTTTTTGAAGAAGCCGGCACACCAGAGAATACTGCGACCAGGCAAACAGTTCCGTCGGATGAGCCAATTGCTCGAA
>Ga0207675_100004762_pt1 | contig 13073 bp, 10 predicted proteins | sample KBSSwiS42_FD_184305 | JGI IMG/M metagenome (GOLD analysis project Ga0207675, IMG submission 184305) | Switchgrass rhizosphere microbial communities from Kellogg Biological Station, Michigan, USA - KBS Switchgrass S4-2 (SPAdes) (version 2) | ecosystem: Host-associated > Plants > Roots >... | reverse complement strand
AGCAGGTCACCGGCCGCATTGTCTATCGCCGGTCGACAGGTGCGATCGACCTGGAGCTGCGGGACGTGCGTTTCGGTAGCGGTACGGCTGTCGTGCACGCTTCGTTGTCGGACGAGAATTGGGATGTCCGAGCCCAGTTGCACGGCATTGCAATCGCCAGCCTGCTGCAAGTATCGCAATCCTTGGGCATCGCCCTGCCGGCTTTCACGGCGACAGGATCGATTTCTGGATCGCTCAGTGCACGCGGAGGGGATGCGTTGCGGTCCGGAGCAGCGAAGCTCTCTATCGCCGCGCTGACGGCCAACAATCCCGCAGGCAGTATCGCCACCGAGAAGCTGTCGCTGACCATCGATGCCGAAGTCGAGCGGATTGCCTCGCTCGCAGCTGAACGCGAACGCGGTCGTGCAACGTGGCAATGGCAGGCTCGCATCGCATCCAGTTCGGGCCAGGCATATGCGGAGCCGCTGTTCCTCGACTTCGCAGCGCATGGCATCGACGCACGGGCGCGTGGCAGGTACGGCGACGATGGCTCGTTGTCGCTGGAATCGTTCGCCATCGAACATGAGCAAGTGCTGAGTGCGAGCGGTACTGGACGCCTGGATTTTGCGGCGGAGCAGCCGCTGCGAGATTTGAATCTCGACGTGGCGGCGCTGCGCTTTCCCGGCGCCTACGAGAGCTATCTGCAACCGCTGCTGCTCGATACGAATTTCAAATCGCTCACTACGAGCGGGAAGCTAGCGGGCCGCATCTCGGTTGCGAACGGCCTGCCGCAGAAATTCGATCTGCAGCTCGACGCGATCGATGTCGATGACGGCGCCCGCAACCTGGTGCTCAAGGAACTGCGCGGTGAATGGCACTGGCTTGATGATAAGAGGATCGACGATAAGGCGGCGGCCACCGGCGATATCGAAAAGCAGTCGACGCTGCAGGTGGCGAACTCGCGGCTCGAATGGACCGGCGGCGTCCTGCTCAATCTCGACCTGGGAGCGGCCGCGATCCAATTCTCGACGCGAGGGCGGCAGTTTCGATTGCTGCAACCCGCACGGCTGCCGCTGCTCGACGGTGCAATCGAACTCGAAAGTTTTCGCGTGCGCAACGCCGGCGAGCCGACCGTTGCGTTCATCGTCGATGCGACCATTCAGCCGATCAGCGTGCAACGCCTGAGCAAAGCATTCGGCTGGCCCGAGTTCGGCGGCAGCATCGGCGGCGTCATCTCCAAGTTGCGCATGCGCGATGGCGTGATCACGCTCGGAACTACGCTGCATGCACAGGTCTTCGATGGCGAGGTCACCGTCAGCGACCTGCGATTGGAGCAACCGTTCGGCAAATGGCCCCGCTTCGCATCGACCGTCGGCCTGGAGAATCTCGACCTGGAACTGGTGACGCGGGCATTCTCGTTCGGACGCATCACCGGCCGGCTGTCGGGTGCGATCGCCGGCTTGCAGCTGTTCAATTGGCAGCCGGTGGAATTCGCTGCCGATCTGCATACGCCAGCAGGCGACCGGTCGGCGCATCGCATCAGCCAGCGTGCGGTGGAGAACATCGGCAGCATCGGCGGGGGCAGTGCGGGAATCACCCAGGCGCTGTCGAGCGGTTTCCTGCGCTTCTTCGACGACTTCAACTACGACCGCATCGGTATCTCCTGCCGGCTGCAGAACGAAGTGTGCTCGATGGATGGGGTCGAGCCGGCGCCGCATGGCGGTTATTACCTCGTCAAGGGCAAAGGCCTGCCGCGTATCGATGTCATCGGCGGCGCACATCGCGTCGACTGGCCGCGCCTCGTGCAGCAGTTGATTGCCGTCACCGAATCCGAAGGGCCGGTGGTACGTTGAGCGCTCAACTTCCCAAGCGGGAGTCGATTCTGGGATGATCGTGGGTCGGGGACGATCGTGGGTCCGGTCAAGGAGCTGTTCGATGTTGCGTTTGCTGCCATTGAAAATCGCTGCACTGTGCCTGCTGTCGGCATGCGTCACGATCAACGTGTATTTCCCGGCCGCGGCCGCCGAGAAGGCTGCCGATAAGATCATCGAGGATGTGTGGGGCGCGAGCGGCAAGCCGGAAGCAAAGAAGTCCGACAAGCAGACTTCCACCGTCGAGGGTGAGCCCGGCTCGCAGGTGTTGCTGGCGGCGGCGGGATCGGTGCTCGACTTCCTCATTTCCCCTGCGAACGCGCAGGCGGATCTGAATATTTCAACGCCGGCCGTGCGGCAGCTCACTCAGTCGATGGAAGCGCGGCATGCGCAGCTCAAGAAGTTGTACGACAGTGGGGCAGTGGGCCTGACCCGCGATGGCTTGGTGGAAATTCGCGACCAGAACCTGATCCCGCTGCCGGAGCGCAACGCGGCCCGCAAGCTCGTGGCCGATGAAAATGCCGATCGGTCGAGCCTGTACCGCGAGATCGCGACGGGCAATGGCCATCCGGAATGGGAAACGGATATCCGCAGCACGTTTGCGCAGCGCTGGGCGGAGAAGGCGTCGTCTGGATGGTGGTACCAGGATGCGGGTGGGGCCTGGAAGCAGAAGTAGGAGACTGGCTCCCGAAGCGCCAGCGTAGGGTGCCTGTCCCCGATCTCCATCCGGAGAGCCGCAACGCTTCGCTACAAAGATGAAGACTGGGGACAGGCACCTTACGCTGCGTTTCAGGAGCCAGTCCCAGTCAAAAAAAAGCCCCGCGTACGCGGGGCTTTTCGTTTCCGAGTCAACGTCTGTTCGAGTTATTTGGCTGCGTCGGCTAAAACCAGAAACGTCGCTGTTGCTCCAAAATCTCATCCTCCTGCCGGATTGCTCCGGCCGCGTTGTCCCTGCGCTACTCCTTATTCCTCTGCTCCCCTCGCGGCCCATCCCCGCTTCTCTGCCTGGCTCGCGGCGCGTTCAGGGAAACCACCCTAAGTCTACGTCGCTGCGATTATTTCGTTGCTGGCGTTGAACTTTTCAGCCACCGTATCGAGTGCATAAAAGTATGCATCGGACGACGCGCAATCCGCAAGCTCCGTGGCTAGGGTGCCACAGTCATAATGCAAATTTATTTTGCTGAGCGCGCTGCGAGTGTCAGGGGATTCGTGACAGCGGCAGTTCCACGCCGATCGTAACGCCCGAATCGTCAGGCAGATTGCGAGCATTGGCGTGGCCGCGATGAAAGTCCGTGATGAGACGGACGATGTACAACCCCAGTCCCAAGTGCGGTCTGTCGGTAGCCGCGGAGCGTGCACTGACCAGGGATTCGAACAATCGTCCGTCCAGTTGCGAAGGCAACACAGGTCCCTGGTTGCTGACGGCCAGGGTGCAGGTCCGGCCTGCGGCGACCAGAGATAACGTTATCACCCCGCTGGGGCCGCTGAAGTCGGTGGCATTGTCCATGAGCTTGTCGAGCAGCTGCGCGATCAGTTCCGGCGACCCGTCGATCATGCAGGGGGTCGGCGGCGTTCGCGTTTCGATCGTATGGCCACGGAAACTCTGGCCGTAGGCGGTGCCGATGTCCCGAACCAGGGCGGCGAGGTCGAATTCGACGCGATCGGTGTGTTCGATGCTTTGCTCGACTCGCGTCGCTTCGGTCATCGCTGTCAGCAGGGCGTGCAGGCGATTCGTTCCGGTGCGGGCGCGTTCGAGATAGTCCTGTGACTCCGGTGCCAGCGTCCGGTCCGAGGCGAGATTCTCGAGCGACGAACTCACGATGGTCAGCGGCGTGCGCAGTTCATGCGAGAGCTTGGTGCCGAGCGTCTGCAGGTAGCTGGTGTATTCCTGGACGCGGCTGAGCAGCGAGCTGTAACTGCGGGCGAGTGCACCCAGTTCGTCACGCGAACGCGTCTCCGGGATGGTCGCTTCGATGCGGCCTTCGGGACTCAATGCGGTCCCCGCTGCACGGCTGAGCCGACGGATGCGATGCGACAGCCGGGCCGCGAAGACCAGCGTGACCACGATCGAGAACAGCGTCGCGACCAGGGTCAGGTTCAGCAAACGAGTCAGCGCGAGTTCGCGGATAAGGACCAGTTGCTCACCCGGCTCTTCGACCACCAGGGCGCCCAGGACTTCGCCATTCGATTCGATAGGGACTGCGGCTCGTACCAGCGAGGGTTCGCCGCCGCTCTGTTCGAACCAGATGGCGCTGCGTTTGCCGCTTCGGGCTGCGTCGACCGGCGTGCCCCACATCCCGTACGGCAGCCCATAGGGATGGGCAGATTCGCCGCGGCGGCCCAGCAACGAACGATAGATGGACCGTCCAAAGCCGTTCTCGTCTTCCTGCAATCCGCGGTAGTCGCTACGAACTTCAACGGTGACGGATCCAGCGCGCGCCAGTAACCATCCACGCGTATCGACGACCGACACGCGCAGGCCATCGGGTGAGTATTCCTGTAGCCGTGCCTTGAGCGCTTCCGAGCCCGTATGGAGTCGGCCGAGCGTCGGCGGCGATCCGGCTCCATCGGCGCCGATAGGGAAGATCGCGAGTTGCGTACCGAAGATACTCATGGGTGCACGCAGTTCGATTGCATAACCCTTCGCGGTCTCGCGCCACACGCCGACTACTTGCGGGACCGACTCCGACAGGTCCCGCCAGGGAGCGCCGACCTCTGCCGCCTTGACGATCACCGGTCCCGGCGCCACCGCCTGCACCGACCAGGCTCGTTCGCGGTCGTATTCATCGCGAGTGAGGAACACGACGCGATCCGCATCCCGGGGCACGATCCGGTCGGATGCGGAATCGTCGGTGTCGGCGGGCTTGGCGTAGTGAATGTCGCTGTCGTCGACTTCGACATACAGGTACATGAAGCGGCCCAGGACGCCCAGGCGCGAGATCGGTTTGTCGGGACCGAAGCCCGGAACGTCTCGCGAAGGAGCCGGCCACTCGTCCGGAAAGCCGTCCAGCAGCGGTTGACTCGACAACAGGGGAGCGAACATGTCGCCCTGCTCGACGTCGAACTGGTGCCGAAATTCGGGAACGCGATACAGGTCTTCAGGCTGCGAGGCGACCACGCGGCCCAGCACTTCCGCCGTCGTGAGCAGCGCCTGTTCCTGACCCTGTCGCAGGCTCGATTCCATCTGCTCCGCGTACTGCCATCCTGCCCAGGGCAGAACCAATGTCAGCAAGCTGAGCAGCAGCAGTTTGGCGCGCAGGGACATGGAGCCGAGACCAGCCGGGAAGCTGGCTCGTTACGCCTCCTTCCAGCGGTAACCCATGCCGTACATGGTCTCGACATGATCGAAACTCGGCTCGATGGCCTGGAATTTCCGGCGGATGCGCTTGATGTGCGAGGTGATGGTGTTGTCGTCGAGCACGACGTTCGCAGCATCCATGAGCTGCTGCCGGTTTTTCACGTGTCCCGGATTCTTGGCCAGCGCGTGCACGATCCAGAACTCGGTGAGCGTCAGGCCCAGCGGCTGGTCTTGCCAGGTTGCATGCAGTCGGGCTGTATCGATGAGCAGCGGTCCGCGCGATACCAACTGATCGCGATTGGACGGCTGCGTCAGCGCATCGATGCGGCGAAACAGCGCCGTCACTCGCGCGATCAGGTGAGTGAGGCTGAGATCCTTGGTGAGATAGTCATCGGCGCCGAGGCGCAGGCCGGATACCGCATCGAGTTCGCTATCGCGTGCGGTGAGGAAAATGATCGGCAGCTCGGCGGACAACGACCGCAGTTCCCGGCACAGCTCGAAACCGCCTTCGGGTTCGTCCTTCAAACCGACATCGATGACCGCGAGGTCCGGCAGCCGCAATCGAAACGCCTCGATGGCCTCGGGCCGCGTGCCATAAGTCCGCACCGCGTAGCCCTGACGCTGGAAGGCCGCGGCGTAGTTGTCGCGGATGGCGGGTTCGTCTTCGACTATGGCTATGACTTTCTTCATGATTCGCCGTGGGAGGCGCCGTCGGTGGCTGCGATGGGGCGCAGTGTACTGCCGCCACGGCGGGAATTGGCATGGCGCCACGATTGATCACAATGCGCCCGCAGCCGGACGCCATGGCGAGTCTTTGTGCCCGCTTGCCTTGCTCAAATGACACTCACCTCGGGTCACCCCGAGTCACCAAGAGTGGGAGTGTCGTCATGAAACTGGTCGTTGCAGCGGGTGAGTTCGGATCGGATCGGCTGGCTGTCAGTGGCAGCTATCGCGCGAAGCTGCGTCGTCACGAAATTCTGTGGGCCTGGTTGTCGCTGCTCACGCTGGTGATCTGTTGGGATGCCGCGGCGAGACTCGATGACAAGGTCTCGCCGCCTCGACCACGGCTGTCGCACATGGCCGAGGAGGAAGAGCGAGCCGGTCAGAACGCGTTGATGCCCGTGAGGGCACGTCCCACCGTCAACTGATGGACGGTCTCGGTGCCCTCGTAGGTGATCACGCTTTCGAGGTTCAGCGCGTGGCGGATCGGTGAGAACTCGGTGCTGATGCCGGCGCCACCGAGGATGTCCCGGGCATCGCGAGCCACTTCGATGGCGGCGCGGACGTTGTGCCACTTCGCGACCGACACCTGCGTCGGCACCATGGTGCCCGCATCCTTGAGCCGGCCCAGCTGCAACGACAACATCTGCGAGGTGGTGATCTTGCGGGCCATCTCGGCCAGGCGGATCTGGATGCTCTGGGTTGCCGCCAGCGGCCGCCCGAACATCACGCGCGTCTTGGTGTATTCGATCACGTCTTTCAAACAAGCCTGCGCTGCGCCGGTCACACCCCAGGCGATGCCGAAGCGCGCCTGCGTGAGACACGACAGAGGACCTTTGAGTCCGACCACTCCGGGCAGCACGTTCTCTTCGGGTACTACGACGTTGTCGAAGAACAAGCTGCCGGTGATCGAGGCGCGCAGGCTCATCTTGTGTTTGATGGTCGCGGAGGTGAAACCCTTGCAGTTCTTCTCGATGAGGAAGCCGCGAATGCCTGCATCGGTCATGGCCCATACCACGGCGAGATCGGCGATCGAGCCGTTGGTGATCCACATCTTCGCGCCGTTGATGACCCAATCCTTGCCTTGCTTGCGCGCGACCGTTTTCATGTTGGCCGGATCAGAGCCGCCATGCGGTTCGGTGAGGCCGAAGCAGCCGATCACTTCGCCCTTGGCCATGCGTGGCAGCCACTTCTGTTTCTGCTCTTCGCTGCCGAAGGCGTAGATGGGATACATGCACAGGCTCGACTGCACGGAGACGAAGCTGCGCAGGCCCGAATCGCCGCGCTCGAGTTCCTGGCAGATCAGGCCATAGGAGACGCCATTCAGGCCGGCGCAGCCGTAGCCGGGAATGGAGCTGCCGAGCAGGCCGAGTTCCGCTACACCTGCCACCAGTTCACGGGGAAAGCGTTCGTGTTCGAAGCACTCGCCGATGATGGGAATGACCTGGTCGTCGACGAAGCGGGCGACCGAGTCCTGCACCATCTGTTCATCGTCGCTCAGCATCGAGCGCACGGAATAGAGATCGACGGGATCGAGTTCGGCGCGGGCGGAATTCTTCGGGGAAGTCTGGGGCAGTGCTGACATGAGGGTTCTCCTTCGCGCAGCAATAATAGCCCAGGGTGTCGCCATGGGCCGCAAGGGAAGTGTCAATGCTGCATAGCGGGTCTGCTTCGCGAAGCCCTTCATCCTGTCGAGATGGCGCCGCCGCGTCGCCGATTCCACACAGCCAGAAGTGAGATATCCGCCTTCCTGCGCTTGCGCGCGATATGTTCAAATCGCGCCGCGCTTGCGAGGCCGCCAGTGGGAACTGGAGCTTGCGTGCATCGCCGTGCGCTCATCGCTATTTTCGAGGAGATCGTAATGCATAACCGACTTGCTCAGCTGCGCGCGACCACTGTGGCGCTCGCCGTTTCCGTTTCTCTCATCGTCGGCTGCTCGACTGTGAATCCCTATACGCGCGAGCAACAGACGAGCAAGGTTGCGAAAGGCGCGGGCATCGGCGCGGCTGCAGGTGCGGTTGTTGGATTGCTGACCAAAGGCGACAAGCTGCAAAACGCGTTGATCGGTGCGGGCGTCGGCGCTCTCGCTGGCGGCGGCGCCGGTTATTACATGGATGTCCAGGAAGCCAAGCTGCGACAGAAGCTCGAAGGCACCGGCGTCAGCGTCACTCGCATGGGCGACAACATCACGCTGAATCTGCCGAGCAACATTACCTTTGCGGTGAACAGCGCGGACTTGAATGCGCAGTTCTTCAGCGCGCTGGAAGGCGTGTCGATGGTGCTGAAGGAATACGAAAAAACCGTGGTGGAAGTCGCCGGCCACACCGACAGCACCGGCAGTGAACAGAGCAATCAAGTCCTGTCAGAGCGTCGCGCGCAGTCAGTCGCGAGCTATCTTTCGACTCATGGCGTCAAGAGCCAGCGTTTGATCACGATAGGCGCCGGCGAAGGCCATCCCGTGGCGTCCAACGACACGGAACAGGGTAGGGCTGCCAATCGCCGTGTCGAACTGACCATCGTTCCGATCACCAAGTAGCCGGACCACCTGACTCGATCCATTCGACCGGGTTCGAACGACGCGCCAAAGAAAAAGGCCGGCTGTGCAAAGCCGGCCTCGATTCTCGATCTGGCGTGGAAGCTCAGGCTTCCGCGGGTTCGGCGACCATGCCACGCAGTTTCTTGATCGCGTTGGCTTCGATCTGCCGAATGCGTTCCGCTGAGACGCCATACTTGTCAGCCAATTCGTGCAGCGTGGCCTTGGTGTCGGTCATCCAGCGGCTGCGCAGAATGTGCTGGCTGCGTTCGTCCAGGCTTTCCATCGCTTGCGCCAGGCGTTCGGTGGTGTCCTCATCCCACTGTTCGCGTTCGACCGCCACCGACGGATCCGCTTCCGGATGCGGCAGGTAGGCCGACGGCGAATACGACGACTCTTCATCGTCCGTGTCCGGCGTCGGATCGAACGACAGGTCGCGCGAACTCAGGCGCTGTTCCATGTCGGTGACTTCACTGGTCGATACCCCCAGGTCGAGGGCGATCGCTTTGGTCTCCGACTCGGTCAGCCAACCCAGGTTCTTCTTGAACTTGCGCAGATTGAAGAACAGCTTGCGCTGTGACTTGGTGGTAGCGATCTTCACCAGGCGCCAGTTGCGCAAGACATATTCGTGAATCTCGGCGCGGATCCAGTGAACGGCGAACGAAACCAGTCGCACGCCGACCGTCGGGTCGAAGCGCTTGACGGCTTTCATCAAGCCCACATTTCCTTCCTGGATCAGGTCGCCGACGGGCAGGCCATAGCCGCTGTAGCCGCGGGCAATGTGGACGACGAAACGCAGGTGCGACAACACCAGCTGGCGGGCAGCGTTGATGTCGCTGTCATCGCGGAATCGGGTAGCGAGCGCGACTTCCTCTTCCCGGCTCAGCACGGGAATACGGGCGACGCGGTCGACGTAAGCATCGAGACTGCCGACCGGACCGGCGAGGGCCAGGTCGGTAGTGGAGCGAATCAGGGCAGTAGCAGTAGTCATTGTGAGAGTGTCCCCTCCAGAATTGATTCGGAGTTTAGCAGTCTCATCTTCAGAGTGCTAAAACCAGCGGAAGTTCCGGGGTGCTGAAAGGCGATGCCTGACAGGCGCCGCGTCTTCAACTCAATGTTTTCACAGGGCTTCGTGTTCCGAGCGCTGCGGTCACTACAGTCGTGCCCGAGAGGCGCGCTAGCTCGGCTCGATCTCGCGCAGATGGCGGCTGGCGGCTATGAACGAACCCAACCACCCTAGGACAACGCCGGTCGCCAAAAGTATCCCGCTGGCCTCCAATCCGAGGCCACTCAGTCGAAAGGCGCTGTCGTAATACCCCGCGATCCGGACCACCGGCCCGGTCAGGGCGGCCACGATGAGCTGGGTGATGACCCAGGCGATGATCCCGCCGCCAATGCCGTACCAGACGCCGCTGTAAAGGAATGGCCGACGCACGAAGGCGTTGCTGCCACCGACCAGCTTGGTGACCTCGATTTCCTGGCGGCGGTTCTGGATGTCCAGACGGATGGTGTTGCCGACGATCACCATGACCCCCAGCGCAAGCAGGCTGGCGGTCACGACGACGCTGCGCCGGATTGCGTCGAGAATGGCGTTCAAGCGATTGACCCAGGCCGTGTCGAGCTGCACGACATCGACTCCGACGACTTGCCGCAGATCGGTCGCCAGCGTTTCCAGATGGGCTGCATTCAAGTATTCGGCCGCCGGCTTGATGACCAGTGCGTGCGGCAGGGGATTGCTGGTCAGCGCATCGATCGCCTCACCGAAGCCGGAGTGGCGCCGAAATTCCTTGAGTCCCTCATCGGCGGTGATCAGCGTGACTTGGGCGACGTCGCGGCGCTGTCGAACGCGTTCGCTGATCCGTCGCGCTTCATCGGGTGCGATCTCCTGCTTGAGATACACCGACAGGGTGATTGCATCGTCCCAGCTACTGCTGGCGCTCTGCAGGTTCGTCACCAGCAGGTGCAGGCAGGCCGGTAGGGCGAGCGCGATGCCTATGACCAGCATGGTGAAAGTCGTGCCCAGCCAATGGGTCGACAGCCGACCCAGGGAGCCGATCAGCGTCTGTAGATGCCGGATGAACCACGCACTCATGGCGCGCCGCTCGTAGCGGAATCGATCAGGCGTGCCGGGTCGAGCAGCTCGGCACTCTCGGCACTGACATTGCCTGCGATGCGGCCACCTTCCAGGCGAACGCGACGCAGATTGAAATGCTGGAGCAGGTGCAGGTCGTGACTCGCCACCAGCACCGTGGTCCCGACTTCGTTGAAGCGACGGAAAATGTGCATCACCTCGATCGACAGGTCGGGATCGAGATTGCCGGTAGGCTCATCGGCAATGAGAATCTGCGGCTTGCTCACGACTGCTCGGGCTATGCCGACGCGTTGCTGCTCGCCAGTAGACAGCTCTAGCGGAAATCCCTGTTCGCGACCGAGCAACCCGACTTGGTCCAGCGCCGCTCGCACACGCTTGCCAAGCTCGCGCGAGCCAATGCCCGCGATGATGAGCGGTAATGCGACGTTGTCGAAGATGGTCCGGTCGTGCAGCAGCTTGTGGTCTTGGAAGACGACGCCGATCTGGCGCCTGAATGCGGGAACGCGCGATCGCGAGACGCCGTTGACGTTCTGGCCGTTGACGATGACCTGGCCGCGAGTGGGCCGCTCGATCAGCGCGATCAGCTTGAGCAGACTCGATTTGCCGGCGCCCGAGTGCCCTGTCAGGAACACCATTTCCCCGCTCTCGATCTGCAGCGTCAGGTCGCTGAGCGCATCGCGCCCGTTGGGATAGCGCTTGAAAACGTGCTCGAAGCGGATCATGTGAAGCGCGTGGGAGCTGGGATCACGCGCGATCCCGTTTCAACAGCGCATCGACGAAGGCTTCGGGCTCGAACTCGCCGAAGTCCTCGGCCGACTCGCCGACGCCAATGAAACGGATGGGCAATTTCAATTCGCTCGCGATGGCGAGCACGATGCCGCCTTTGGCGGTGCCGTCGAGCTTGGTGAGAACCACGCCGGTGACTCCGAGCGCTTCATTGAACAAGCGAGCTTGCTGGAGAGCGTTCTGGCCCTGGCTGGCATCGAGGACCAGCAGCACTTCATGGGGAGCGGCCGGATCGACTCGGCCCATCACGCGCTTGATCTTCTTCAGTTCTTCCATCAGGTTGGACTGCGTGTGCAGGCGGCCGGCTGTGTCGGCGAGCAACACCTGCATGCCTCGCGCCTTCGCTGCCTGCATGCCATCGAACACAACTGCGGCCGGATCCGCGCCGGCGGACTGCGAGATCACTGGCACTGAGTTGCGCTGTCCCCAGATCTGCAATTGTTCGACAGCCGCCGCGCGAAAAGTGTCGCCCGCAGCGAGCATCACACGGACATCGTTGTCCCTCAGGTAACGGGCCAGCTTGCCGATGGTCGTCGTCTTGCCGGCACCATTGACGCCTACGACAAGAATGGCGAATAGCGGAATGTCACGATCCAGCTGCAGCGGACGCGCCGCGGGCTTCAATACCTCCAGCAGTGCACTGCGCAGCGCGTTCAGGAGCGCGTCGAGGTTGCCAAGTTCCTTGCGCGCCACCTGCTTGCGCAGTCCTGCCAGGATGCGTTCCGTCGTCTCCACACCGACATCGGCCGTGATCAGCCGCGTCTCGAGCTCGTCCAGCACGCTCTCGTCGATCTGCCCGCCCGGCAACAGGTTCGCAAGATCGTACGTCAGCCACGAATTGCCGCTGTTGAGCTTGGCCCGCAGGCGCTGAAACAGACCGGGCTGTTTCGGGGCGGCCGGAGCCGCCGGAGCCGCAGCACTGGCTTTCGATTTGAAGCCGAACATCGATGGATGGGTCACCGTAAGAGGGGAGGCGCGCAATTCTATCAGCATGTCCGGCCGGCACCGCCGCGGCGGGGATATTCCCAACCGGGGACACCCATCCAATCCCGACACCCCTATCCGGGGACATTCCCAACCGGGGACACCCATCGATTCGCCGGGTCCGCAGTCCGGGGTCAACTACTGGGGCCAACTTCTGGACACCCATCATCTTGGGCGACGCCGAAATCTAAGGAATTGGTGGGTGTCCTGGAATCGTGGGATCGGCCAGCCGAATTGTGATGTCCAAGACTCAGGTACAACGATGGGTGTCCAGGATGAGCTGGAATCGGATTGGGAAGGATCGGTGGGTGTCCCAGACTTTCAGCACCGCCACCGTATATCCTTCGCCCCCCACCATGACCCCACCCCGCCAACCCGCCAACCCGCAGAATCGCTTGAGGATCATCGGTGGCCGGTGGCGGGGATTGAAAATTGCATTTCCGGATCACGCCGAGCTGCGTCCGTCGCCGGACCGGGTGCGGGAGACGCTGTTCAACTGGTTGCAGCCGGTCATTCTGGATGCGCGATGCCTGGACCTGTTCGCAGGTAGCGGCGCGTTGGGGATTGAGGCGTTGTCCCGCGGCGCTGCGGCAGTGGTCCTGGTCGAGCGGGACGCGCGCACGGTCAAAAGCATTCAAACGACCTTGCAGCGCCTGGACTCCACCGCTGCAACCGTCGTGCAGGCGGACGCGCTGAGGTACGTGGACAAACCGCCAGCTGCGCCCTTCAACGTGGTATTCCTCGATCCGCCCTATGCTTCCGGAGTACTCCCGGAGATCTCCGACAAGCTGGTGCGCAACGGCTGGCTGG
>Ga0207675_100004760_pt1 | contig 13076 bp, 13 predicted proteins | sample KBSSwiS42_FD_184305 | JGI IMG/M metagenome (GOLD analysis project Ga0207675, IMG submission 184305) | Switchgrass rhizosphere microbial communities from Kellogg Biological Station, Michigan, USA - KBS Switchgrass S4-2 (SPAdes) (version 2) | ecosystem: Host-associated > Plants > Roots >... | reverse complement strand
ACGAAGCAATCTGCAGCAGGAATACCGACGCCGCAGCCATCCGCCCGGGCTCCGACGCAATGAGGTCGAGCGCTTGGCTCGCTGACCCGTTATGCTGTCGTGCGAGTGATGGTCTCCGCTTCCCGGCGCCGGTTGCCTGTCTTGCCCGCAGCCAGTGTCTGGCCCGCAGCCGCTGTTGTACCCACCGCCGGTTTGCTGCCTGACGGCTCGCAGCCGCTGCCCGGCTCCGAGCACCTGCGTTTTCGTTGCAATGGCTGCGGGGATTGCTGCCGCCAGCTGCGGGTGGCGCTCACGCACCACGAGCTGCGACGCCTCAGCGAGGGGCTGGGGCAATCGGCGGCGACGCTGGTCGAGTGGCTCGAGCCGGCGGAGGTGGACATGACGGGCGAGCCCGGCAGCTTCGTGCGCTTGACGGGCGGGCGGCGTTTGATGGTGCTGGCGCAGACCGAGGGAACCTGCCGGCTGCTCACGGCCGATCAGCGCTGCAGCGCCTATGCGCTGCGACCGCTCGACTGCCGGCTGTTTCCCTTCGATCTGGAGCGAGACGCACAAGGCCGGCCGCTGCGGCTGTCGCGCCTCGACCCCAACGGCTGCGGTGACGAGCAGGGCGAGGCCGCCGAGCTCACGGAGCTCGCGGCGCAGGATGCGCAGCGCTGGAGCGAGCTGCAGGACTATCAGCGACAGTTGCAGCGCTGGAACCAGGTGGCAGCGCACCGCGCGCGCTCCGGCCGGCGGCTGGGGGATGCAGCGGACTTCCTGGCGTTCCTCGGCTTCGCGCGAGCTCCGAGCCAAACAGCCTAGCCAACGACCGAGCCCTCAGCCGTCTTCTCCGGAGCTTTCTGCGCTGCGGCCCTGATCTGTGGGGCCCTGATCTGTGGGGCCCTGATCTATGCGGCCCTGATCTGTGGGGCCCTGATCTGTGGGGCCCTGATCTGTGGGGCCCTGATCTGTGGGGCCCTGCGCGCGGACGTGATCGGTGTACCAGCTGTAGAAGCGCTGGATGCCTTCCTCGAAGCTGATGCGCGGGTGGTAGTTGAGCAGCTGCTGCGCCTTGCCGATGCCGGCGTAGGTGTAGTGTACGTCGGACTCGGGCATGGGCACGGTGTCGAGCTGGGCCTTGCGCCCCGCCACGAATTCGAGCGTCTCCACGAAATCGGCGAGCAACACCGGCTCCCCGCGGCCCAGGTTGATCACCTGGTAGCCCAAGCGCCGCTCGGACGCCGACACGATGCCATTGACGATGTCATCGATGAAGGTCCAGTCGCGGTGCATCTGCCCGTTGTTGTGATAGGGCAAAGCTGCTCCGCCGAACGCGCTGTCGAGCCATTTGTAGGCGAGCATCTCGGGGCGACAGCGCGGCCCGTACACGCTGAAGAAGCGTACGGCGCTGAAATCGAGGCCGTGCAGGTGATGGTAGGTGAAGCCGAGCATCTCCGCCGCGCGCTTGCTGGCCGCGTAGGGGGAGAGCGGGTGATCCGCCGAGTCCGTCTCGACGAAAGGGATCAGCTCCGTACGGCCGTAGACGAGCGCGGTCGAAGCGAACACGAACTGGGCACGCCGCGGAGCGGGTTGGGCGCGCACGGCTTCGAGCAGGTTGAGCGTGCCGTTCACGTTGACGTCGTAGTACTGCCACGGGTTCTGGATGGAGCCGCGCACACCGACCAGCGCCGCCAGATGGATCACGGAGCGAAAGCCGTGCTGCTCGAACAGGCGCGCGAGCAGCGCGCGATCGCGCACGTCCCCCTCGACGAACTGGAACTGACCCGAGCGCGCCTGCTGGCGCGCCACTTCTTCCAGATTGTGACGTTTGCGCTCGGGCGAATAGAAGCTGTTCAGGTTGTCCAGCCCGACGACTTCCTCACCACGACTGAGCAGCCGTACTGCCGTGTGGCTGCCGATGAACCCCGCTGCGCCCGTGACGAGTACGGTCATGATTCTTCATCACATAGCCGTCGCGCCTTGTCGATAGGACCGTCACTCGCGCAGCAGCTTGCCGAGCCAGCGCGCCAACGCACTCAGAATCTCGAGCTCCAGCGCGCTGGAGCACTGGGCTGCTGGTAAAGGCGCTGCTGGTAAAGGCGCCGCTGGTAAAGGCGCCGCTGGTAAACGATCGGCGCGGGCAGCTGCCGCTTCCGGGGATGCTTCGGCGCTCGAGACGAGCGCGCCTCGAGCTTTGCGCCGGCCATATTGAGCTTTGCGCTGGCCATACTCTACGCCGGCGCAGAAATAGGCGCGATGCAGGCGCGAGCTGTGATCGAACAGCGCCTCTTCGAGCGCGAGCCAACGTTCGCGCTGCGCGGCATCGAGCACGCCTTGCAGCTGGCTTCCCAGCTCGAGCACGCTCTGCAGGGACTGGCGATACTCGGGCGTGCGCTCGAGTTGCGACGTGACGCGCTCGAGCCGACGCTGCAGAGCCCGGCGCTGCGCGTGCCGCAGCCGCCGAGCTTGCCGGTTGCCGCGCCGTGCTGGGCTCACGCCGCCTTCTCTGAACAGGAGCACTCGCTCCGCCATGGCTGACCCCGCCGACCACTTTGCGAGCACTGGCTGCATCGAAAGCACCGGCTGCATCGAAAGCACTGGCTGCATCGAAAGCACTGGCTGCATCGAAAACCCCACCTTTCCCCGGAGAGCCGAGCCAGGGTAACCATTTGTTCAGTCCCTGGGAAGACCCAACGTCGCTCGCTTGAGTGCCTGAACCACCGGCAGCGACACCGGCTTGCCGAGCACCAGGTGAGCCAAGTAGCGGTTTCTCGGGAGGTCTCTCTGCGGGACGACCTGCCTGGCGAGCAGCACTCGAATGGCGTCGGGCCAGCGCCCCAGCTGCTGCAAGAGCTCTTCGCCCAGCATGACCGGCAGGTCGAGCTCGAGAAATGCGAGGTCCACGAACGCGAGTTGCTCGAGCACCGCCGCAGCGCGGAGCGCGGAGTCCGCGACTTGCACGTCGAACTCCGGGGACAGACACTGGGACAACACTTGCAGCACCTCTGGATCTCGATCGACCACCAGCGCGCAGGGTCTGCGCTCGCTGGCGAGCCGAGTGGATCGCAGCTCTGCCAAACAGCCTGTTGCCAAACAGCCTGTTACCAAACAGCCTTCGGCCAAACGGCCTCGTGAGCGAGGCCCTGCTAAGCGAGGTCCTGCTAAGCGAGGTCCTGCTAAGCGAGGCCCTGCGAAGCGTGGCCCTTCCCGGTGACGCCCTTCCCGGTGGCGCCCTTCCCATTGACAGCAGAGTTTCATGTTCCCCTCCGTCCCCAGAGCGAAGGGAGTATGTGCGAGCTCCGTGCCTACGTCAAATTTGACGTATTCAAATGGGACGTAGGCGCCCGTACAACGGGCGACCGCCAATGGCCGAGTCACTCGAAGTGCGCTTCGGAAAGCGTTGCCGAAAGCTGCGCCATCAGGCCGGCCTGTCGCAGCTCGACATGGCGCGCGATCACGGCTTCTCGCTCTCGCACTATCAGAAGATCGAGCGCGGCACTCTCGACCCGCGGCTCAGCACCTTGATGAGGCTCGCAAAATGCTTTGGCGTTACCGTCTCGGAGCTGGTCGATGCGCTGTGAACGCGGCCTCAGGCGGCCTGCGCCGGGGGAGCGAGGTCGGTTGCGTCCTCTGCCCGCAGCAAGCGCCGCCAGAGCACGACGTGGCCCGCTGCGGCCGCCGGCACGAGCACCGTCGGCAGCCAGATGAACGGGGCGTAGGCCACCCAGGTATTGGCGTGGGCCGCGTCCGCGCCGAAGGCGAGCAGCGGTGGTGCGCTGACGACCGCGATGATGACGATCACCAGTAGCAGGAAGCTGCCGATCGCGTTCCAGACCAACAAGGCCGAGCGGGTCACGCCGCCGAACGCCGCCAGCGGCGCGACGAGCAGCGCAGTGACGCCCGTGACGATGTCGAAGTTCCAGCCCGAGTACGACATTTGTCGCGGCATCAGCTGCGCGCCCGCGCTGGCATGCATCAACAGCTCGAGCGGCAGACGAAATACGTGAAAGCCGATCAGCGCGGCGATCGGCAGCGACGTCAGCGCGCGCCCGACGCGTGACGACGAGATGCCGACCCAGAGCGCGATGCAGGCTGCCGTGAGCGGCACGAACGGCGGCGGCCGGGCAGCGAATTGTGCCAGCGCACCTTGCGCGGCGAGCGCCAGGCTGCCCGCCATGGCCCCGACGACCAGCAGCGCCACCAGCCAGTAGGCGAGGCGCGAGAGGCCCGCCCGGCGCACGGCAGCGGCCACGCCGATCAGCGCGACCAGCACGACCAGCATGGGCAAGAACACGAAGCCGGAGATCAGCAGCGGCGGTGCAACCGGGGGCGAGAAGTCCATCGAGTCGACAGCTTAAAACGGCTCTCCGGCGTTGGGAACGGCGCTCTCGTGTCGGCCACCGAGTGTGCCAGCGTGGCCGGATTGGCTTGGCCGCCGGGGCACGCTAAGAACGGGGCATGGCCAAGCCGTTGTGTGTCGTGCTGGGGATCGGGCCCAAGAATGGGGCCGCGTTCGCGCGCAAGTTCGCGCGCGAGGGCTATCAACTGGCGCTCGTGTCGCGCCAGACGCAGCTCTCGCTGGAGCTGGCGGCGGAGCTCGGTGACGCCAGCGCCTACGCTTGTGACGTCGCGGATCCAGTCAGCGTGCAGCGCACGTTCGAGTCCATCCGGCGCGAGCGGGGCGTGCCGGAGGTGCTCGTGTACAACGCGGGCTCGGGAGTGTGGAAGACTGCAGAGGAGCTCACGCCGAGCGAGTTCGAGCAGTCCTTCAAGATCAATGCGCTCGGCCTGCTCAGCGCCGCGCAGCAGGTGCTGCCCGGCATGCGCGAGCTCGGGCGCGGCCAGATCGTGGTGGTCGGTGCCACGGCGTCGCTGCGCGGGCGGCCCAAGACGGCGGCGTTTGCCGCAGCCAAGGCGGCGCAGCGCAGCCTGGCGCAATCGCTGGCGCGGCAGTGCTCTCCCGAGGGCATCCACGTGGGGCTCTTGATCATCGACGGTGCCATCGATGCGCCGGGCGCTGCCGCGGACCATGCGCAGGCGAAGAAGTTGCGACCGGAAGACATTGCGAACGAGGCCTTTCATCTGGTGCGCCAGGACCGCTCGGCCTGGACGTTCGAGCTCGATTTGCGGCCGCTCCACGAGAGCTGGTGAACGGCTGCGTGCGCCGCGCCACGAGCTCGGTCAGCAAAAATGCAAACACCTCGGGCAGAGGTTGCATGATGAGCTGGCTGCGCTGGCACCGGCACGCTGCTGGCGCCGTTGAATCGCATATCGCGATTTGAGGTCGTCCGCCGCTCTGGTAGCGTACCTGGCGCGTCGCGGCCGCGGGCGGAGCGCTGCGCGAAGTAAGCCGGAGTGAAGATGTTGTGTTTCTCCTTGGACTATCTGCGCTGCGGCTGGACCGCCGCGCTGCTGCTCGCGTGCAACTACGGCTGCGCGGAGGGTTCCACGCCGACCGGAACCGTCAACACGGGCGGCACGGCCGGGGGTGGCGCGAGCGCCGGCGGGAGCACAGCAACGGCGGGTAATTCATCCATGGCAGGAAACTCGGCGCAGGCGGGTAGCTCGGGTAGTGCCGGTTCAGGTAGTGCCGGCGCCGGCGGCGAGTCACCGATCAACATCCCGTGGAGCTGGGCCGGCATCGTGGGCACCGGTCAAAGCCTCGCCGTCGGCGAGCCCGCCGGCACCCGCGGCACGGTCGACGGCACGGTGAAGTCCACGACGCAGCCGTTTCAGAACATGAAGCTCTCGACGGGAAACGCCGCCTGGCCGGTGGATCCGAATGACCCGACGCTCGCCATGGTGCCGCTGGTCGAGCCGGTGGGGCGGCTCGCGTCCAACTATCCGAGCTCCTGGCCCACCAACATCTCGGGGGAGACCCCACACTCCGCGATGGCCAACCAGCTCACGACGCTGGTGCAGGCCGCCGGCGGCGAGGACTACATCAGCGTGCACGGTGAAGTCGGCGAGAATGGCCAGTGTCTCAGCTTTCTGGTCAAGGGTGCGATGCCGACGGGCCCGATGGACGTGAGGGCGCACGCCTATGAGGCCACCCTGATCGAGGCGCGCGCCATCACGCGTCTGGCGCAGGCCGCCGGCAAGACGTACGGCGTGGGCGCGATCACCGTGACTCACGGCGAGTGCGACGCCGGCAACTCCAGCTATGCGGCGCAGCTGCATCAGCTCTGGTCAGACTACAAAACGGACCTGTCCGCCATCACCGGTCAGACCCAAGCGCCGCTGCTCATCGTCTCGCAGATGAACTCTGGCGGCGATCGAGCGGCCTCGGCGCTTGCGCAGTGGAAGATCGGTGTCGACTACCCCGCGGATGCCGTGTGTTCGGGGCCGAAGTACCAGTACCGCTACGCACCCGACAACACGCATCTGGTCGTCGAGGGCTACCAGCAGCTCGGGGAGAAGTACGCCCAGGTGTACTATGAACGTGTGGTCCGAGGCAGGGACTGGCACCCGCTCGAGCCGATCGACGTGCAGCGGGACGGGCGAGTGATCCGCGTCGTGTTTCACGTGCCGGTCGCGCCGCTGGCCTGGGAGGACACGTTGCAGGCGCCGCACCAGACCATGCACCCGGAGTGGAGCATGGGCAAGGGTTTCGAAGTCCGCGGCGGTGCCGGCAACATCGAGATCAGCTCGGTCGAAATCGCCGGCGACGCGGTGAACATCACGTGCGCGGCAGATCTGCCGGCCAGCGGCGTGATCGTCGGCTACGCGCTGACGGGCGACGGCGTGGCCATGAGCATGCCGTTCACGGGTACGACGCACTGGGGCCAGCTGCGCGACTCCGATCCTTTCGTCGGCAGCAGCACCCAGAAGCCGCAAGCCAACTTCGCCGTCGCCTTCGAGCTGCCGGTGCCGAACGGCTGAAGCGAGCCGTCACGCCGGCAGCGAACGAACCAGCCGCGGATAGCGCACGAGCAGCGTGCCCGTGCGCGCGGCGTAGTGCACATAGAAGGCCGCCCACAGCCCGTGGTTGCCAAAGCGCGCGAGCGCCCACCATGCCCCGAGGAAGATCACGAGCGCCTGTAACATGGCATTGCGCATGTCGCGCGTGCGCGTCGCCCCGATGAAGATGCCGTCGAGCTGAAAGCACCATACGCCCGCGAGCGGCGCCGCCACGGCCCAGGGCAGGTACTCCCGGGCGCTGGCGCGCGCGGCAGCATCCACCGTGAGCAGATTGATGCTGGCCGGCCCCAGTAGCGCGAACAGCAGCACTGCGCAGCAGGCGAGCGCGACTGCGATTTCCGTCGTGCCGCGGGCCGCTGCGCGCAGCCCGGCGCGCTGCGCGGCGCCCACCGCTTGCCCCACCAGCGTCTCGGCGGCGAACGCCAGCGCGTCCAGAAAGAACGCGGCCACGCCGATGAACTGCATCAAGATGGAATTGGCGGCGAGCACGACGTCCCCCGCCTTGGCGCCCTGAGCCATGAACCAGGCGAACACGAACAGCAGCGCCAGCGTGCGGACCATGATGTCGCCGTTGATGCCGAGCGTGCGCTTCAGCCGCCCGATGTCGAACAGCGCCGCCTGCCGCCAGCTGCCGCCCAGGGCGCGCAGCGTGCGAGCCGCGACCGCGAGCCCCAGCAGCGCCGCGATCAGCTCCGCCAGCGTCGTGCCGAACGCGACGCCCTTCACGCTCCAGCCGAGGCCGACGACGAACAGCAGATCGAGCAGCATGTTGCACAGGTTCAGCACCAGCTGCAGCACGAGCCCGAGCTTGGAGCGTGCGAGCCCGATGAACCAGCCGAGCAACGCATAGTTGACGAGCGCGGCCGGGGCCGACCAGATGCGGACGGCGAAGTAGCCGCGTGCCAGCGCCTCTACCTGGTCGCTGCCCTCGAGCAGCGCGAACGCTGCCAGCTCGATCGGCTTCTGCAGCACGATCAGTGCCAGGCCGAGCCCGACCGCCAGGAGCAGTGAACGGCCGAGGCTGGCGCGTAGCTCGAGCGTGTCTCGCGCGCCGAGCGCCTGCGCGGTCAGGCCCGTCGTGGCCATGCGCAGAAAGCCGAAGCCCCAAAACAGGAACGTGAAGATCAGCGCCCCGACCGCGGTCGCGCCGATATACGCCGGATTGGGCAAGCGGCCCACGACCGCGGTGTCGATGAGCCCGAGCAGCGGCGTCGAAACATTGGAGAGCATGATCGGCAGCGCGATCGCCAGGATCTGCCGCCGGCCGATGGAAGAGTCTCGTGGGTCGGACATCTTTTGGCAGCGACTTCCCGAGGGCTGAGCTCGGAACAGCGTAGTACCAGATGGCGACTTCACTCGGCACTAATTGAGCGCCCAGCGCGCCTGACGCGCGAGGCCTTCGACCACCGCGTGCAGGCCGCGGAGCGAGTGCAGTCGGTCGACCCCGAAGCGCTCCGTCAGCGCTTGGCGCACGCGCGGCACACGTGCCGTGCCGCCGGTCAGGCACACCACGTCCACTGCCTCGGACGTCACGCCCGCTCGAGCGAGCGTGGCGTCGAGTGCGCCCACGATCGCGCCGAGCTCGCGCCGGGCGCCGGACTCGAACTCCTCGCGCGTGAGCTCCTGGTCGATGTCGATGCCCGGTACGTGAAACGAAAGCAGCGTGCGCAGCTCGCTCGATAGCTGCTTTTTCGTGTGCTCGACCGCCTCGAACACCACGAAGCCGAGCGTGTCATCGACCAGCGTGAGCAGCTGATCGATGTGGCGCCGGTCTTCGGCTCCGAGCGACCAGCTGCGCACGTCTTGCAGAAAGCTCTGCGCATCGCGCTGCCCGAGCAGCGACATTTCTGCCGGCGAGCACAGCTTTTCCAGCAACGGGCGCGGCATGCCGAGGATGTTGTCGCCCAGCGGAACTCTGTAGCGCACCTCGGCGCCGAAGTGACGAGCCAGCCGGGAGCGCATCAGCGAGCCATCGAGCGCGTCCCCCGCCACGCTCACGCCGTGCGTCGCGAGCACGTTCTCGAGCGCAAAGCCTCCGTCGCTCATGCGCACCAGGCTGTAGTCGGACGTGCCGCCGCCGAAGTCGCCGACGAGCAGCAGCTTCTGTCCGCGCAGCTCGCCGCGGAAATCGCGCGCGGCCGCGACCGGTTCCGGGCAGAAATCGACGCGGCGGAAGCCCGCGAGGCGAGCCGCCGCGCGCAGCCGCTCTTCTGCGAAGGCGTCGTCTTCGTCGCGGCCCGAGAAGCGCGCCGGCCGCCCCAGTACGGCCCGCTCCACGTGCGCCCCGAAGAAGTGATCGGCGCGCAGCCGCATCTCGCGCAGCACTACCGCGATCAGCTCCTCCAGCGCATAGCTGCGAGAACCAATCTGCGTGCGCGAGAAGCCGCGCGCCGGCAAGAAGCGCTTGAGCGAGCGCAAGAGTCGGCCGCGCGAGCCGCGTGCCACGTATTCGTCGAGCGCCGCTTTGCCCAGAAAGCAGCGCTCTTCCTGCAGCTCCTGCGCCTCGGGAAAGAACAGAACGCTGCGCAGCACGGTCGGGTCTTCTGCCCGCGGGTCGAGCGGCACGGCAGGGTGGACCTGTGTGCGGTTGGCCGCGGCCAGCAGCGAGTTGCTGGTGCCGAAGTCGATTGCGTAAACTTCAGGTACGAATGAGGCCATCCGATCCTGATGCCGCTCGCTAGTCGGGGTCGCGGGCGCCCGCAGACTCGCTAGATGGCAACCGGAGAACGCTTCGGCCCCACCACTCCAGATTCCGCCTGCGGGGCATCGAACTCGGCGCTGCGGGTGCGGATGTCTTCCACGGCGAGCAGGACCACGGGCTCGGCCCGTGCCATCACGCTGGCCAGGAGCTGCACCCTGACGACGTGACTATCGAGGCAAAACAACTCCAGCTCGCATGCCTCGCGCGCATCGTTCTCCACGACCAGGCGCAGCAGCTCCGAGAATTTGCCGCGGTCGCGCGGCACCACGAAGGAGTCGAAAGGGCGCCCGTGCAGCTGGGACCTCGTCCTGCCGAGCAGGCGAGCGGCAGCATGGTTGATCTCGTGCACGGTGCCGTCGAGCGAGATGGTGGTATAGCCGATGGGCGCGTACTCGAAGATCTCCGTGTAGCGGGCCAGCGCCGCCTCCAGCTCGACGCGAGCTTCGCGCAGCTCATCATTTTGCATCTCCAGCTCGATCTGGTGCACCTCGAGCTCGTGAACGAGTCGCTGGAGATCCGGCTCCGCTGCGCGCGCCTCTTGCTGCCGCTCGAGCCAGCGTTCCTCTGCTCGACGTCGCAGATTGCCGAGATCCAGCGGGGCCCGCGTTTTTCCTTTTCCCATTATGTCTGCGTGTGTGCGCGGGGACTGCGTCGAGGCCCGTCGAGTTGAGGAAGAATTTGACAGAACCGCTGCCGGGACAGACCAGTAAATATACACGAGAACCGGCCTGCTATCACTCACCCTGTTGCGGGGCGGCGCGCAGCGGGCAAATGGCTCGGTATTGACCTCGTGCCTCCCACATGTGACCACTCCCGCCATGGCAATCAAGCGCATGATCGTGACCGGGGGTAGCGGCAAGGTGGGGCACTGGGTCGTCCGGCACTTGCTCGAGGAGGGCTACGACGTCGTGAGCGTGGACGCGCGACCGCCGGCAGAGCCGCAGGGCGGCCGCCATCTCAGCGTCGACTTGACTGACCTGGGCCAGGTGATCGATGCCTTTTCGCCCCACTCCACCGGCAATCGTGCCCCTTATCTCGGCGTGATCCACATGGCAGCGATTCCGCGGCCGCACATGCATCCCAACGGCGAAGTGTGGCGCGTCAACACTCTCAGCACCTACAATGTGCTCGAAGCCTGCGGCTTGCTCGGCATCCGCAAGGTGGTGATCGGGTCCAGCGAATCCTCCTACGGCATCTGCTTCGCGGACCAGTTCTTCGAGCCCAGGTACTTGCCGGTCGACGAAGCGCATCCCCAGCTGCCGGAGGACACCTATGGCCTGAGCAAGGTGGTGAACGAAGCCACCGCCGCCATGTTCCACCGCCGCGACGGCACGCAGATCCTGTCCTACCGCATCGGCAATGTGCTCACTCCAGAGGACCATGCGCGCGTTCGGGCGCGCTTCGATCACCCGGAGGATCGCCTGCGCATCCTCTGGTCGTACATCGACTCGCGCGACCTCGCGATCGCCTGCCGCCTCGGCATCGAGCGCGACGATCTGGGGGCGGAGCCGCTGATCATCGCGGCCGACGACACCTCCTCGAATCTACCCTCGCGCGAGCTGGTGCGTCGCTTTCTCCCCGGCGTGAAGGACTTCCGGTCCGAGCTGCCCGAGCGCAGCGCGTTGATCTCGAACCAGCGAGCCAAGCAGGTGCTGGGCTGGCGGCAGCGTTTCCAGCTGCTCTGACCTCGCGCGCCCAGGTTCTCGCGAGCCTGGCTCTCGCGAGCCAGGTTCTCGGAGAGAGAGGCTCGCCCTGAGGTCCCGCTCCGCCCGACTCCAGTATGCGCCCGCTATGCCGCGCGTCAGCGCTGGCAGCGGGGCAAGAGCACGTCGAAGCAAGTCCCACGCCCGACCTCGGATTCGACCTCGACGTCACCGCAACCTAGCGCAGCGCAGCGGCCTGCGACGGGCCTGCGCCCGCAGCTGGCGGGAACAACCGACCGGGCCCTTCCGGCTCACGGTAGATCAAGCCGGAAAGGCGCCACGCGAGCTTGCGACGGAAGGGCGGCAGCAATGACAGGGTCCGGAGCAGCAGGTTACGCAGCGTGCGCAGCACGGGGCGTACGGTCGCGAGGCGAGTGAGCACGTCGGCGAACGCGACGATCTGCTCTGCCACCGGGCGGCGCTCGGCGGCATACGCATCGAGCGCGGTGGGATCACCCGACAGCGCCCGGGCCAGCGCGGGAGCCAGGCTCAGCGCGTCGAGAATGCCCGCATTCATACCCTGCCCGCCCGCCGGGCTGTGCACGTGAGCCGCATCACCCGCGAGCAGCACGCGATCGGCGCGATAGCGATCCGCGACCCGGTGGTGGACGCGGAAGCGCGAGCCCCACAGCACCTCCTGCACGAGCGCGCGCTCACGCTGCGGGCCGCGCGCATCGAGCAGCGCCTGCACGTACGAGGCGCTGGGGTTCTCGGGCGCATCGTCCACCGTTGCCACGATGCGGTGCACACCGCCGGGCAGCGGAGCGACGACGACCATCCCGGCCGCCGAAAAGTACAGGATTACTTCGTCCCTCGGCACGGCGCCCGTGAGGCGGACGTCTGCGAGCACGAATGACTCGCCATAGCTGCCGCCCGAAAATGGGATGCCCACCGACTTGCGGACGGTGCTGTGCATGCCGTCGGCGCCCACGATGTAGCGAGCGCGCAGCCGAGTGCCGTCGTCCAGGGTGGCCGTCGCTCCCGACTCGTCCTGGCTGAGTGCGACCAGCGTGCGCGGTCGCAGCACCTGCCCGCCGAGCTCGGCCAGGCGCGCGGCGAGCACACTCTCCGTGATCTCCTGGGATACCATCAGCGTGTATGGGTAACGCGTCGGCAGGCCCTCGAAGCTGATCGGCACCAGCACTCGGTCGCGATCGCGAATGGTGAAGCGCTGTGCCGGAATGCCGCGCTCGACGAGAGCGCCCGAGACACCGAGGGGCTCGAGGACTTCGAGCGTGCGCGCATGGACAACCGCCGCGCGCGACGTGTTGGCTCCCTCGCTCAGCCGGTCGATGACGATCGCGCTGACGCCGCGCGTCGCCAGGGCCACTGCCAGCGCGAGGCCGGTCGGGCCGGCGCCGGCGATCAACACGTCGGTGTCAAAGACGTCTGCTTGTTCGGGCTTGAGGGGTAGGGACATGCGAGCTCCTGATCCAGATGAGATGACGCTGCCAACAGCAATCGCCGTGCCACTGCCGTCCCGGAGCGTGACCTGCAGATTCGCGCCATTTGTCGCTCCGAAGGCGTCACTCTGTGTCCGCCTTCGGACGAGTGTCCGCGCGCGAGCCCGGATCGCGATGACGCTATGGCCCGCTCGGCTCTCGAGCTCCTGCGTCGATGCCGAAGGGGATCGTCATCATGGCGCCGCGCCGGCGGTCTGCAGTGGGCACGGGGCAGCTCGATTGTGAAAGCGGACTGTTGAATGCAGTCGATGAACTCGAGGTCGGGAAGCTCGTTCATGCCGTAGCGATCGAGGGCAGCTGCGAGCCACG
>Ga0207675_100004757_pt1 | contig 13078 bp, 11 predicted proteins | sample KBSSwiS42_FD_184305 | JGI IMG/M metagenome (GOLD analysis project Ga0207675, IMG submission 184305) | Switchgrass rhizosphere microbial communities from Kellogg Biological Station, Michigan, USA - KBS Switchgrass S4-2 (SPAdes) (version 2) | ecosystem: Host-associated > Plants > Roots >... | reverse complement strand
CGGCCCGACCTATCGCGAAGCGCAGCTCTGCATGGAGATGATCTACGACTCGGGGCTCATGCGCTCGCTCGACGTCATGGAGCTGAACCCGGCCTACGACGAGGGCAACCGCACGGCGGAGCTCGCCGTCGAGCTCGTGCAGAGCCTGTTCGGGCTCCAGATTCTCTCGCGTACCTCGGACAAGTACACCCTATGAGCGGCAGCGGCGACGTCATCGCCGAGACCGAGCGCGTCAGCGCGCCGAACTACTCGCCGCTTCCGATCGTGGTCAGCCGCGGCGAAGGCGTCTGGGTCTTCGACGTCGAAGGACGAAAGTACCTCGATTGCATCAGCGCGTACTCGAGCCTGAACCAGGGGCATCGACACCCGCGCATCGTCGCGGCGCTCGTCGAGCAGGCCGAGCGCCTGACGCTGACGTCGCGCGCCGTGCACAACGACCGCATGGGCCCGTTCCTCCGCGAGCTCTGCGCGCTCGCCGGCATGGAGATGGCGCTGCCGATGAACACCGGAGCCGAGGCCGTCGAGACGGCGATCAAGCTCGCGCGCAAGTGGGGCTATCGCGTCAAAGGCGTGGCAAAGGACCGCGCCGAGATCGTCGTCTGCCGCAACAACTTCCACGGCCGCACGACGACGATCGTCGGGTTCTCGTCGGAGGCGCAGTATCGCGAGGACTTCGGTCCGTTCACGCCGGGCTTCACGCTCGTCGACTTCGGCGACCTCGCCGCGTTACGCGCCGCCATCACGCCGCAAACCGTCGCGTTCCTCGTGGAGCCGATCCAAGCCGAGGCCGGCATCATCGTGCCGCCGCCGGGATACCTGACCGCGGCGCGCGCGCTGTGCCGCGAGCGCAACGTGCTGTTCGTGCTCGACGAGATCCAGACGGGCCTCGGGCGCACCGGCAAGATGTTCGCGTACGACCACGAGCCGAAAGCGGAGCCCGACATGCTCGTGCTCGGCAAGGCGCTCGGCGGCGGGGTCTATCCCGTGTCGGCCGTGCTCGCGAGCCGCGCGATCATGACGCTGCTTCGCCCCGGCGACCACGGCAGCACGTTCGGCGGCAACCCCCTCGCCGCGGCCGTAGGGCACGCGGCGCTGCGCGTGCTGATTCGCGAGCGGCTCGCGGAGCGCGCGGCGGAGCAGGGTGACTATCTGCTCGGCAAGCTGCGCGCGCTGAATGCGCCAAGCATCGCGGAGATCCGCGGCCGCGGCTTGCTGATCGGCATCGAGATCGCCGCGAGCGCCGGCTCGGCGCGTGAATTCTGCGAGCGGCTCGCGCAGCGCGGGATCCTCGCGAAAGACACGCACGAGCAAGTCATCCGCCTCGCGCCGCCGCTGATCGTCGAGCGCGCCGAGCTCGACTGGCTCGTCGAGCAGCTGCGCGCCGTATTGGACTGACTCGAGAACGATTTGGGTTGGGGTCGGCTCGAAAGCCGCAGATCGGCTCGCTGGATTTGCGGCACTCCCGCCGTCCATGCCGGTCGGCGTATCCTTGATACGGGACGGAGACTGACGATGACTCAAACGGAAACCGCGATTCTCGCGGGCGGCTGCTTCTGGGGCATGCAGGACCTGATCCGCAAGCTGCCCGGCGTCGCATCGACGCGCGTGGGCTACAGCGGCGGCGACGTGCCGCACGCGACGTATCGCAACCACGGGACGCACGCGGAAGCCATCGAGGTCGTGTTCGATCCGAAGCGGCTGTCGTACCGCGAGCTGCTCGAGTTCTTTTTTCAGATTCACGACCCGACGACGAAGAACCGTCAAGGCAACGACGCCGGGATGTCGTACCGCTCCGGCATCTACTATCTCTCGGACGCGCAGCGCGACGTCGCCGAGGACACGATCGCCGACGTCGACGCGTCGAAGCTCTGGCCGGGCCGCGTGGTGACCGAGGTCAAGCCCGCCGGCCCGTTCTGGGAGGCCGAGCCCGAGCACCAGGACTATCTCTTGCGCTATCCGGGCGGCTACACGTGTCACTTTCCGCGCCCGAATTGGAAGCTGCCGAGGCGCGCGGCGGCGCGGACGGGCTCGACATGAGCGCCGTGCAAGAGCCTACGCCCGCCGAGCTGCGCTGGAAGAACGTCATCGAGCTCGCGCGAGGGGGCGGCGAGCCGCCGCCGCGCCGCGTCGAGAAGAGCGACGCCGAATGGCGCGCGCAGCTCTCCGACGAGGAGTTCGAAGTCGCGCGCAAGAAGGGCACCGAGCGACCCTTCAGCTCGCAGATGTGCGCGCTGTTCACGCCGGGGCGCTATCACTGCGTCTGCTGCGACACGCCGCTGTTCGACTCGACGAGCAAGTTCGACAGCCGCACGGGCTGGCCGAGCTTCACGCAGCCGCTCGAGAAGGGCGTCGTCGCCTATCACCTCGATACGAGCTTCGGCATGCAACGCGTCGAAGCGCTCTGCAACGTCTGCGACGCCCACTTGGGCCACGTGTTTCCGGACGGCCCGCCGCCGAGCGGGCTGCGCTTCTGCATCAACGCCGTCTCATTGCGCAAAGCGACCGCTTCCAAGTGATCGCCCATGCGGAGATGGCTGCTCGCGGTATTGGTCTCGACTCACGGATGCACGGCTGACGAGCCTGTCGCCGCGGCGACCGACGCTTGGGTCGGCCGGTGGAACGGACCGGAAGGAACGTATCTTGCGATCGCGGGTTCCGGCGGCGTCTACGAGATCACGATCAAGGATCTGGACGCCGCGCGAACGTTCAGCGGCTCCGCCGCCGGCAGTCGCATCGAGTTTCGCCGCGACGGCGTGACGGAGCAGATCGCAGCGACGAACGGCGACGCGACCGGCATGAAATGGCTGGCCGGCAAGACGACCTGCCTCACCATCAAGCTCGGCGAAGGCTATTGCCGCGACTGACGAAGGAGGATGCATGAAGTACAAGGGAAGCTGCCATTGCGGGCGCGTGGCGTTCGAGGTCGAAGGCACGATCGAAAGCGGTCTCGCGTGCAACTGCTCGATGTGCGAGCGCAAGGGCTCGCTGCTGTGGTTCGTGCCGCGCGACAAGCTGCGCCTCGAGACGCCGGAATCGAGCTTGAGCACGTACACGTTCAACAAGCACGTCATCAAGCACCGCTTCTGCTCGAACTGCGGAATCCACCCGTTCGGCGAGGGCGTCGATCCGAAGGGCAATGCGACGGCCGCGATCAACATCCGTTGTCTCGAGGGCATCGAGCTCGATTCGATCACCGTGAAGCATTTCGACGGCCGCTCGCACTGACGTCGGCCGCCGCGGTGGCGTCCGCGTCATCGCGGCCCATGACGCGCCGCAGCCGAGCCGTGTCGACGTACTGGTGGAAGCTCGCGACCTCGCCCCCGCGGAACCGCCATACGTGGCAGACCTGGACGTCCATGCGCCGGTCCGTAGGCTTGTATCGGCCCGTGTAGCGCCCTTCGACGATGACGGCGTCCGAGGCTTCGATCGCGCTCTCGACGCCGATCGACCAGCCGTCCCACTCGGGACCCGCGACGGCGAAGAAGCTTTTGGCGATCTCGTTCTTGCCGCGCCACGCGCCCGCGGAACCGCGATACGGGTGGCCTTCGGCAAGGCGGAACTCCACGTCGTCGGCGAACACGGCCAGGATCGCGGCTGCGTCGCCGGCCGAGAAGTCGCGATAGATCTTGCGTACGGTGTCGAGGTCACTCATGGCGCTTTCTCCTGCAACTTCGAGCGTGCTGGGCTTGTCATCACATAGAGAGCGTAGAACGCGCGGTGGAGCGAATCTTGGCGAAAATTGCGGTCTCGCTGGACGACGCAATCGATGAGCGCGAGCGGCTCGGCGCTCCGCCGGGCCTCCGGACGCGGGTGCTCGCCGAACGCGCCGACTGGTCCGTCGAGGACGTCATTTGCACGTATCGCCCGAGCGACGCGCCGTTCGAGGAGCGCCACGATCGCTATCGCGTCGCCCTCGTCGGGGCCGGTGTCTTTCGGTGCCGCGGTGCCCATGGACGCGAGCTGCTGACGCCGGGCTCCTGGCTGCTCGGCAACGCGCGCGACTGCTTCGAATGCGGCCACGAGCATGGGCAGGGCGACGTCTGTCTCGCGTTCGGCTACGCGCCGGAGACATTCGCGCGGCTCGTGTTCGACGCCGGCGTGCGCGGCAAGCCGCGCCTCGGGGCACTGCGCGTCCCGCCGCTCGCCGCGCTCGCGCCGCTGGTGGCCGAAACCTGTGCGGCGTGGGCCGAGGCCGAGGGTCCGCTCGCGGAGGTCCGCTGGGACGAGCTCGCCGTTCGAGTTGCGGCCGCGGCGACGCAACTCGCCGCCAACCCCTCTCGCGCGCCGCGGAACCCGCCGAACGCGGAGCGCGGAATCGCCCGTGCCGTCCGGCTCATCGAGCGCGATCCGCGCGCGCCGCTCACGCTCGACGAGCTCGCGCGCGAGGCCAGCCTGAGCCGCTATCACTTCGTGCGCGCGTTCGCACGCGTCACGGGACTGACTCCGCATCGCTATGTGAAGCGCGCGCGTCTGCGGCGCGCCGCCGTGGTCCTCGCGACGAACGGCGCGCGTGTCATCGACGTCGCGCTCGATTCGGGGTTTCGCGACGTGTCGGCCTTCGGTCACGCGTACCGCGCGGAGTTCGGCGCGCCACCGCGCGAGCACCGCGCGCGGCTGCGCGGCGCCGATTGACGCAAAACGAGCGGACTTGCCCTAAGATTGCGCCCCGATGCGCTCCAAGTGTCTCGCCGTCGCGGCGGTTGTCGGGTTGCTCGCGTCCGGCGCCGGCGCCGATCCTCGCGATCTCATCGACGAGGCCATCGAAGCTCACCCGGGTGTCACGGGATCTCTGGTGCTCGAGCACGGCGAGCAAGCGCTGCTCGCGCGAGCATGGCTCGTCGACCACGCGCGAACCAGCGTCGAGATCCAGTACTTCATTTGGAGCACCGACAACATCGGGATCTTGGCATCCGAGGCGCTGCTGCGCGCCGCGCAGCGCGGCGTTGCGGTGCGCGTCATCGTCGACGACTTGCTCGTCGATGCGCCCGACGAGACGCTGCTGGCGCTCGCCGCGCATCCGAAGATCGACATCCGCATCTACAATCCGAAGCACTCCGTCGGCGTTCCGTGGTACCGGCGACTATGGAGCGCCCTCACGGATTTCCGCGGCTCCAATCAGCGCATGCACGACAAGGTATTGATCGTCGACGGCGAGCTCGCGATCACGGGCGGCCGCAACATGGCCGACGAGTACTTCGACTACGACCACGAGTACAACTTTCGCGACCGCGACGCGCTCGTGCTGGGCGCCGTCGTTCCGTCGATGCACACGAGCTTCGAGCGGTTCTGGTCGAGCGAGCTGGCCGTGCCCGTCGAGCGCCTGCTCGAAAGCGGCGACGGGACGCCCGCCGTCGGCGACGCGCAGGTCGAAAAGGTTTACGGCGAGCTCACGGCCTACGCGGCCGACAGCACGAAGCTCGCGCCGGAGGTGCGCGCGGCGATCGCTTCCATCCCCGACGACTTCGCTCGCCTCGCCTTAGGCATAGCCTGGGGGCGCGTCGACTTCGTCAGCGACGTGCCGGGGAAGAACTCCGGCACGCATGGCCTCGGCGGCGGGGGCTTGAGCTCGGCGGCGCTCGGCGCGCTCGTCGAGAGCGCGCAGAGCGAGGTCCTCATTCAATCGCCGTATCTCGTCGCGTCGGACGCGGCGTTCGAGCTGTTTCGCGAGCTGCGCGCGCGTGGCGTGCGCGTTCGCATCAGCACGAACTCGCTGGCGTCGACGGACAACTTGCAGGCATTCAGCGGTTACCTGAATCAGCGCGAGGACTTGGTCGCGGCGGGCATCGAGGTGCTCGAGTACCGGCCCGACCCGCAGATCCAAGCGGAGATCATGGACCGTTACGCCGCGCTGCGCGCCGAAGCGCCGGTATTCGCCTTGCACGCCAAGACGCTCGTCGTCGACCGGCGCGTCGTGTTCGTCGGTACCTACAACCTCGACCCGCGCTCCGAGAATCTCAACACCGAGGTCGGCGTCGTGATCTACGACGTGGGGCAAGCTGCGGCCGTCGCCGACGCGATTACGACGGACATGCAGCCTGCGAACAGCTGGAACGCGGCGAGCGACGATCCCGATCAGTACGCTTCCTTGGGCAAGCGCCTGCGTGCGTGGCTCTTGTCTTGGCTGCCGCTTACGCCGGTGCTATAGCGCCGGAGTATCGTTGCCGAGCATCGCGCGGCGCACGAGCGGGATGGGCGGTCCACCGTAGCGCAGGAAGCTGTCGTGAAACTCCTTCCACGCCGCGCGGCCTCCGCGGCTCGCGGTGTAGTCGTCGCGCAGCTTCCGGATCATGAGCTTGCCGAGCGTGTAGTTCAGGTACGCGGGATCGTACGTGCCGCGCGCCGACTGCTGGCGCGCCGTGCCTTCGTCCTGGTAACACTCGTTACGGAAGAGCTCGCGCGACTGCTCCTGCGTCATGCCGCGCGCGTGCAGGCCGATCGCCGACAGATAACGGCAATTGCGCAGCAGCGCGTTCGAGAGCTGGCCGATATGCGTTTCCTCGTTTCCGCTCTCGTAGCCGGCCTCCCACATGAGTTCCTCGGCGTAATGCCCCCAGCCTTCGGCAAACGCATAGCCGACGAACACGCGGCCGAACAGCGACGGCGCGCGGTTCGAATGCAGGAAGTTGAGAAAGTGGCCGGGCCAGACCTCGTGGACCGAGGTGAAGAGTAGGTTCTTGCTGCCCGGTATGTACGCGGCCTGCTGCTCGGGGGTCCAGGCCGGGTCCGGCGGCGCGATGTAATAGGTCGACGGCATTCCCTTCTCGTACGGCCCCGGGATGTTGATGTAGGCCTGGTTCTGGCGGTTGTACGGCGGCGCTTCCTCGACGAGCGCCTCCTCGGTGCCCGGGACCGACACCAGGCCCCTGTCGATGATGAACTGCTTCAGCGCCGGCAGCTGGACGCGCGCCTCGGCGACGGGGCCGAGCGGCGACTTCGCGGCGTCCATGCGCAGCATGCAGTCGCCGAGTGCGGCGCGCGGCGCGAACGAGGCGCACGCGGCCGCAAGCGCCTGCTGGTTGCGCTTAAGATCGGCGCGGCCGATCGCTTCGAGCTCGTCGAGCGAGACCGTGACGTCCTCGGTCTCCTCGAGCATGCGCGCGAAGCGCTCGGCGCCGAGCGCGAAATCTTGGCTTCCCGTCGCGCGCTGCGACTTTAGCCACGCTGCGGCTTCGGTCATCGTCGCCGCGGCGGTCTCGACAGCGGCGGCGAGGTCCGCTTTCAAGGCCGCATCGTCGACGGCCGCGAATGCCGCCGTCGCGTCGCCGCGGTAATACTCGGCGAAGCCCTCGAAGCCCGCGATGCCGTACTCGACGAACGACAGCGGCATCGGCGTCTCGAGGTTCGCGCGGATCTGCGCGACCGCGGTCGGCACGGCTCGCAAGTAGCCGATGAACGCGCGCAAGCGCGTCGGGGCATCGGCATAGGGGCGCGCGATGTAGACGTTCGGATCGAGGCCGTTGTCGAAGTACCAGGTCAGGTTCTTGTGCGGCTGGTCGGCGTCCTCGAGCCAGAAGAGATCGCCGCGCGCGACGTGGACGAGATAGTCGCGCTCGAAGCGCTGTGCGTCGGAGAGCTGCGCCGCGTCGAACGCTTGGGCGTCCGTTACGCTCTCGCGCAGGAACTCGATCCGCCGCGCGAAGCCGGCATCGCTCCAATCGCCGATTTGGCCGTCGAACTCGTGCCGCCCCTGGCTGACGGCGTCGCTCGGATTGAGCCGGAAATAGCCCTCGAGGTACTCGTCGCGGAATGCGTCCCAAAGCGCCGCTTGCGACGCGCTTGGTGCCGCAGCGGGTGGCGGGGGCTCGGGCGGCGACTGGCAGCCGGTGAGCAGCACCGCGAGCGCGGCGTAGGCGAGGGACGAGGACTTCATGCGGGTCTCCGAGTTCGAGCGCAGAAGCTTCAGATCACAGCACGAGGCGGCGTTTGCGTAAACTCTCCACCGATGGCCGTCTCGCCTCCCGCCTTACCGACTCTGAGCCGCACGCTGCGCTCGCGGCATGTGGCGTTGATCTCGATCGGCGGCATCATCGGCGCCGGGCTCTTCGTCGGCAGCAGTGTCAACATCCGGACGGTCGGGCCCGCCGTCCTCGTGAGCTACCTCATCGCCGGCGCGCTGATGTTTTTCGTGATGCGCATGTTAGCCGAGATGGCGGCGGCGAACCCCAACGCATCGTCGTTCGCCGATCACGCGCGCGCCGGCCTCGGGGCCTGGGCCGGGTTCGTCTGCGGGTGGCTCTACTGGTACTTCTGGGTCGTCGTCGTCGGCATCGAGGCCATCGCCGGCGCCACGATCCTGCAGATCTGGATACCGCTGCCCGTCTGGCAGATCGGCCTCGCGCTGATGCTGATCCTGACGGCCACGAATCTGCTGTCGACGCGCTCGTACGGCGAGTTCGAGTTCTGGTTCGCGTCGATCAAGGTCGCGGCGATAGTCGCGTTCATCGCCGTCGCGGGCAGCTACGCGCTCGGACTCACGTCGCCGGATGGATCCACGCTCGGCAACCTCGTCGATCACGGCGGATTCGCGCCGTTCGGCGCGGCTGCCGTGCTCGCCGGAGTTACGGGCATCGTGTTCTCGATGACGGGCGCCGAGATCGTCACCGTCGTCGCGGCGGAATCGTCCGAGCCGTCGCACGCGATCGCGACGATGACGACGTCGTTGATCGCGCGGATCCTGCTGTTCTACGTGGGCTCGGTGTTCTGCATCCTCGCCGTCGTGCCGTGGAACCAGGTCATGCCGGGGTCGTCGCCTTTTGCGCTGGCGCTCGACGTCATCGGAATTCCGTACGCGGCGACGATCATGAACTTGATCGTGCTGGTCGCAGTGCTGTCGTGCCTGAACTCGGGGCTCTACGTCACTTCGCGCATGTTGTTCGGTCTCGCGGCGCAAGGCGACGCGCCGCGCTCGCTCGTCGCGCTCGACGAGCGCCGCGTGCCGTCGCGAGCGATCCTGATCGGCACCGTGTTCGGCTACCTCGCGGTGCTGGCGTCGGTCGTCTCGCCGCAGCGGCTCTTCACGTTCCTCGTCAACGCGTCTGGCGCGATCATGCTCGTCATCTATCTCATGATCGCGCTCGCGCAGATCCGGCGGCGGCGTGCGCTCGAGCAGGGAGCGCAAGGGCGCCTCGTGATTCGCATGTGGCTCTATCCGTGGTTGAGCTGGGCAACCGTCGTCGGGATCGTGCTCGTGCTCGCGTCGATGCTGTTCCGTCCGTCCGAGCGCGCGCAGCTCGCGGCGAGCGCACTGTCCGTCGCCGTCGTCCTCGGCGCGTGTTGGTTGAGGCGCCGCAGCGCCAAGTAGAAAAAAAGGAGACACGTTCATGCCAAGAGCCTTAGTCGCGCTCGCCGCGGTCTTGACCGTCCTCGGCGCCAACGCCGAGCCGCCGGAATCGCCGGCGCGGCAATTCACGGGTCGCGACCTGTTCGGTCTCCAGGTCGCGACGGATCCGCAGATTCGCCCCGACGGCGCGGTCGTGGCCTACACGCGCGTGTCGCACGACGTCATGACGGACCGCGCGCGGCGGTCGATCTGGCTCGTCGACGTTGCGACGGGCGCACAAACGCCCCTGATCGCCGGCTCGGGCTCGCATTCGACGCCGCGCTGGTCGCCCGACGGCAAGCGTCTCGCTTACGTCTCGACGGCCGACGAAGGGCGGCCGCAGTTGTTCGTGCACTGGCTCGAGGCGGGCCAATCGACGCGGCTCGCGGAGCTCATCGACGCGCCGTCGGCGATCGCCTGGTCGAACGACGGCACGGCACTCGCGTTCACGATGTTCGCGCCCGACGAGGGCGCGAAGCTCGGCGAGGCGCCGCCGAAGCCGGAAGGCGCCGACTGGGCGAAGCCGCTCGAGATCATCACCGACATCACGTATCGGACCGACGAGGGCGGGTATCTCAAGGCCGGCTACACGCACGTCTACGTCGTCTCGGCGGACGGCGGCGTGCCGCGCCAGGTGACGTTCGGCGCCTACAACGAAGCCGGGCCGCTCGCGTGGTCGGCCGACGCCGACTTCGTCTACGCAGCCGGCAATCGGACGCCGAATTGGCGGCGTGATCCCGTCGAGAGCGAGATCTATCGCATCTCGCTCGCCGACGGCGTGGTGACGGCGATTACGAGCCGCGTCGGCCCCGACTCAGCACCGGCCGTCTCGCCCGACGGAACGAAGGTCGCGTACTTGGGCTACGACGACAAGCTGCTCGGCTACCAGAACGCGCTCGTCTACGTCATGGACGCCGATGGCCGGAATTCGCGCGCGGTCTCGGGGCGGCTCGACAGCAACGTCGACGCCGCGGCGTGGGCCGACAATAGAACGCTCGTCGTCAAGTACGACGACAAGGGCGTCGCGAAGCTCGCGCGGCTCGATCTCGCTGGACGTCTCGAGCCGCTCGCCGAAGGCTTGAGCGGCGCCGGGCTCGATCGTCCCTACACGGGCGGCGAGTTCTCGGTGGCCGCGAACGGAGCCGTCGCGTTCACGAGCGGAACGGCGCAGCGGCCGTCCGACGTGGCGGTCGTGGCGCGCGGCCGCCGCTCGCAGCTCACGCATCTCAACGACACGTTTCTCGGCGGCAAGACGCTCGGCGCCGTGGAGCCGTTGCCCGTGACCTCGAGCGTGGACGGCCGGCCGATCGGCGCGTGGCTCGTCACGCCGCCCGACTTCGACCGCAGCAAGAAGTATCCGTTGATACTGGAGATTCACGGCGGGCCGTATGCCGCCTACGGTCCGACGTTCGCAACGGACATGCAGCTCTATGCGAGCGCCGGTTACGTCGTGCTCTACACGAATCCGCGCGGCTCGACGTCGTACGGCGAAGAGTTCGCGAATCTGATCCAGCACCGCTATCCCGGCGACGACTACGGCGATCTCATGAGCGCCGTCGACGCCGCCGTCGCGACGGGCTTCGTCGACGCGGACAAGCTGTACGTTACGGGCGGGTCGGGCGGCGGGATTCTGACGGCGTGGATCGTCGGCAAGACGAATCGCTTCAAGGCGGCCGCGGCGCAGAAGCCCGTCATCAACTGGGCGAGCACGGTTCTGACGACGGACGTCTCGACCTACATGCCGAAGTACTGGTTCGAGAAGCTACCCTGGGAGGATCCCGACAGCTACTGGAGCCGCTCGCCGCTGTCGCTCGTCGGCTCGGTGACGACGCCGACGCTCGTCGTCGTCGGCGACCGAGACTTTCGCACACCCGTCAGCGACTCGGAGCAGTACTACCAGGCGTTACAGCTGAAAGGCGTGCCGACGGCGCTCGTGAAGGTGCCCGACGCTTCGCACGGCGGGTTGGCGGGGCGGCCGTCGCAGTCGGCGGCGCGCGTCAGCGCGATCCTCGCCTGGTTCGGGAGGTACCCGGCGGCCAAGTGATCCCGCGCGTCCTCGCGAAGTTGTGATGACGGTCGCGGACGCTGCCTGACGGGTGGCGGACCCTGCGGCATTGCCTCGCTGAGGATGCCGCCGCCATGCGTTCCCACCTCGCTTTTGCCGCCTTGTTGCTCGCGTGCTCGATCGCCGTCGCGCTTCCGGACGGTGCGGCTCGAGCCGCTCCCGTCGCCCCGGCGTGGACGCGAGACTTCGCGGCCCCGATCGAGTGGCAGCGCGTGACGGCGTTCGGCCAGCTGCTGGTCAGCACGCGCGCCGGCCTGCATGCCGTCGATCCCGCGACGGGCAAGGTCCTCTGGACGCACGTCGACGTCGCGGGTTTGCCCGAGCAAGGGCTCCAGGAGCTCTCGGGCTCCCCACTCGTGATGATCACCGGCAGCGTGGGACTGGAGACTCCGCGCACCGTCGTGCTCAACGTGTTCAACGGGCAGCTCGTCTTCGACACCCGGATCGCGAAAGTCGGCCAGATCTCGGCGCCGCGCGTGCTACCCCAGGCCGGCAGCTTGCTCGTCGGCGGCTTCGAAATCGGCAACGTGCAGCCGACGCTGTTCGCGTACTCGATGAACGACGGCAGCCTGCTCTGGAAGAGCGACGTGCTCGCGACGGCGATGAACCCGGGCGGCAATCGATTGCTGGGTGCATTGCTCAGCGTGACGCTCGCGGTGGTCAAGATCGACCCGGTGCAGAGCCAGCCGCTCGAGCTCGGCGACGGCACGTTCCTGCTCGGCGCCATGGGCCACGTCATGCGTCTCGACGCCGCCACGGGCGACGTGCGCTGGAAGACGCCGTTCGCGGGCGGCGTCTTCGAGTTTCGCGAGACCGATGCGCGGCCCGGCATCGTGTACGTCGGCGCGCAAGAAACCGAGCAAGTCATGGGCGCCGATCAGACGACGCAGCAGCCGCGCATCCAGACGCACTACCAAGGCTTCCGCATCGACGACGGCATGGCGGTGTGGAAACGTGCCGTGAGCTTCTCGAAGCCGATGAATCGCTCGATCATCGCGCTCGACCGCGGCCTGCTCGTCAGCGACGGCGACAGCGACAAGGGCAAGCTGCAGCTCATCGACTACGACACGGGCGCGTCGCTCTGGGGTAACAAGGGCCGCGGCATCGAGGTCGCGGGCCAGGTCGTGGAGTATTCGTTCGCGGGCACGGACCTCGTGCTGACGACGGGCTACGACAGCATCTGGACGAACAAGGACACCGCGTACCTGCTCTACGTGCTCGACACGACGAGCGGCAGCTTCAGGTTCGCGAAGCCGTTCGAGGTCAAGGGCCGCATGCTCGGCACCGAGCTCACGGATCAGGGCCTGATCTACGTGACGACGCACGAGATCAACATCTTCGATCCCGCGACGGGCGCGCTGCGCAACGCGCCCGTGCTGCGCAGCCGCGCGCCGATCGTCACGGTCGACGACCGCAATCTCGTCTACGCCTTCAACTCCGACGACGGCTTCGTCTATAGCTTCGACCGCGATACCGGCGCCGTCGCCAAGCTTTCGCAGACGCCGTTCGCGCTCGACGACGACCACGCGCGCGCGCTCGACCTCGTCGACGGCACGCTCGTGCTCATGGGCCAGCAGACGGTCGCTGGCTTCGGGCTCGACGGCTCGCGGAAGTTCGCGGTGCACTACGATGCGCCGCGCAACCCGACCTGGATGCGCGCGCTGGCGTGGGCCGAAGGCGTGCGCATGGGCATG
>Ga0207675_100004755_pt1 | contig 13078 bp, 16 predicted proteins | sample KBSSwiS42_FD_184305 | JGI IMG/M metagenome (GOLD analysis project Ga0207675, IMG submission 184305) | Switchgrass rhizosphere microbial communities from Kellogg Biological Station, Michigan, USA - KBS Switchgrass S4-2 (SPAdes) (version 2) | ecosystem: Host-associated > Plants > Roots >... | reverse complement strand
GCTCGTTCACCGGCGCGACCAACTCGCACGCCGGCAAGTTCGAGCAGCAGCGTGCCGCTGGCGCTGCAGGCCAAGCTGCTGCGCGTGTTGCAGGAGCGCGAGGTGGAGCGCATCGGCGGCACCGAGCCCAAGCAGCTCGACGTGCGCGTCATCGCCACCACCAATCGCCTGTTGCGCGCCGAAGTCGCCGCGGGCCGTTTCCGCGAAGACCTCTACTACCGTCTCAACGTATTCCCGCTGGCGCTGAGCCCGTTGCGCGATCGCCGCGACGACATCCTGCCGCTGGCCACCCATCTGCTCCAGGTGCGCGCGCGCCCCGGTGTGCGCATCCCCGCGCTGACGGCGGACGCCGCCCACCTGCTGCTCACCTACACCTGGCCCGGCAACGTCCGCGAGCTCGACAACCTGCTGCAGCGCGCGCTGGTGCTGGTGGAAGGCTCGGTCATCGAGGCCGGCCACATCCTGTTCGAGAAGCAGCCCACGCGTCTCGACATCGCCGGCCACGGCTCTGTGCCGGCGCTGCACCAGACCATGGAACGCGCCGAGCGCGACGTGATCCTCGAGGCGCTGCGTGCCGCGAATGGCAGCCGCCGCGAGGTGGCCGAGAAGTTAGGGATCAGCCCGCGCACGCTGCGTTACAAGCTGGCGCGCATCCGCAACGCCGGCATCGACGTCCCGGCGGCCTGAAGAATCGGATAACCGGAGCTCACCATGAGCCAGATGGAAATCGATCGCGTACTGGCGCAGATCCGCAGCATCTCCCAAATTACCAAGCCGGGCGGGGTGGGTGGAGTCGGCGGTGTGGGCGCGGGCGGCGCTGGTGGCGTCGCCGGCATCGACAACGGCTTCGCGAAGCTGCTCAAGCAGGGCATCGACAGCGTCAACGCGGCGCAATCGAAGTCCACCGACCTCGCGAACAAGTTCGAGCGCGGCGTGCCGGGTGTCGAATTGCCGCAGGTCATGCTCGAAATGCAGAAGGCCAACGTGTCGTTTCGCGCGTTGACCGAGGTACGCAACAAGTTCGTCGAGGCGTACCGCGAAATCATGAACATGCCGCTCTGAGCGGAATTGAAGGACTGACTCCATGGCTGCTGACAACCTTTCCGGGCAACGCGTCATCGCGGGCTTGAAGCCGCTGATGCTGCTGGTCGGCGTGGCCGCCGCGGTCGCGGCCGGCGTCGGCATCATGTTGTGGTCGATCGGGCCCACCTACAGCCTGCTGTATGCCAACCTGGCGGGCGAGGATGCCGCGCAGATCACGCAGGCGCTCGACAGCGCCCGCATTCCCTACAAGCTCGAGGATGGCGGCAACTCCATCAGCGTGCCCGCCGAACAGCTCGCCGCGGCGCGCATGAAACTCGCGGCGCAAGGCCTGCCCGAAGGCGGCGGTGGCGTGAACGCCATGACGCGCGATCCGGGCTTCGGCGTCAGCGCGTTCATGGAGAACGCGCGTTATCAACATGCGCTCGAGACCGAGCTCGCCCGCACCATCGCCTCCCTGCAGAACGTGCAGGGCGCGCGCGTGCACCTCGCCATGGCACGCCAGTCGGCGTTCGTCGGCGATCGCAAGCCGGGCTCGGCCTCCGTGTTCCTGCAGCTCAAGGCCGGCCGACGTCTCGACGACGAGCAGGTGCAGGCCATTGCGAACCTGGTGGCGTCGAGCATCCCGGAGATGTCGGCCGCGCAGGTCACGGTGGTCGACCAGGCCGGACGCCTGCTGTCGGCGCCGAACGCCGACACCGAACTCGCGATGCGCGACAAGATGTTCGAGTACGCGCACCGCCTCGAAGAATCGTACGCGCAGCGCATCCAGGAGATGCTGACCCCGCTGGTCGGTCCCGGCCGGGTGCGCGCGCAGGTGGTCGCGCAGGTGGACATGTCGACCACCGAGCAGACCCGCGAGCAATACAACCCGCAGGGCCAGGTGGTGCGCAGCGAGTCGACCTCGGAGGAAGCCGCGAAGAACGGCGGCTCTCCCGCGGGCGGCGTCCCCGGTGCGCTGACCAACCAGCCACCGCAGCCCGGTGTGGCATTGCCGCCCGGTGCCTCACCGGCCGTGGCGCAATCCGGACAGAACAAGCCGGCCGCGGGTGCGGCGGGTGCCAACGGCGCGGCCGCGCCCAACAACGCGGCTTCCACGCAGGTCACCGGCCCGGATTCCACGTCGCGCCAGACCACGCGCAATTACGAGATCGATCGCACCATGGCTTACACGCGCAGCCCGGCCGGCACGGTCAAGCGCCTGTCGGTGGCCGTGCTCATCGACAACCTGCGCACCACGGACAAGGACGGCAAGACCGTCGAAACGCCGCTGCCCAAGGAACAGCTCGAGCGGCTCACGGCGCTGGTGCGCGACGCCGTCGGCTTCGATGCCGCGCGCGGCGACAGCGTCAACGTGGTGAATTCATCGTTCCTCGGCGAGACGGCCCAGGCCGCGGGAGAGCTCGAAACGGTGCCGTTCTGGGAACGCGCCTGGGCGCAGACGGCGGGCAAGATTCTCGCCGGCCTCATCGTGCTGCTGATCCTCATCTACAGCGTGCTCAAGCCGCTCACCAAGGGCCTGATCAATGCCGCCAAGGTGCCGGTGTTGCGCCAGGGCGCGCTCGCCGCGGCCATGGCAGGCGGTGGAGTCGCGGGCGCAGGCCCGCCCGAGGCGCCGGCGATAGCCTACGAACAGCAGGTCGCGCAGGCGCGCGGCCTGGTCGCCGCCGATCCCAAGCGCGGCGCGCAGGTCGTGAAGTCATGGGTATCGAACGATGAGTGACGCGAAGGGCGCGGCCAAGGGCAGCCGCAACGGCGTCGAACGCGCCGCCATCCTGTTGCTGACGCTCGGCGAAAGCGAGGCCGCGGAAATCCTCAAGCACCTCGGTGCCAAGGACGTGCAGCGGCTCGGCCGCAGCATGGCCGAGCTGACCAATGTGTCCCGCGAAGAAGTCCGCGGCGTGCTGGGTGAGTTCACCACCGCGCTGGAAAACCAGACCTCGCTGGGCGTGGCCAACGAAGATTTCGTGCGCAAGGTGCTGGTCAATGCGCTGGGCGAGGAGAAGGCCGCCACGCTCATGGACCGCATCAGCCTGGGCGGCACGCGCAAGGGCCTGGACGCGCTCAAGTGGATGGACGCCAAGGCGGTGGCCGACCTCATACGCACCGAGCACCCACAGATCATCGCCATCGTGCTGTCGTATCTCGAAACGGAACAGGCGGCCGAAGTCCTCTCCTGCCTGCCCGAAGGCCTGCGTTCGGACCTGGTGATGCGCGTGGCCACGCTCGACGGCATCCAGCCCACCGCGTTGGCCGAGCTCGACGACATGATGGAGAAGCAGTTCGCGGCCACCGGCGGCGCCTCGGGCAAGAGCTCGGCGCTGGGCGGACTGCGCACCGCGGCCGAGATGCTCAACCTGCTCGACTCCTCGCTCGGCACGACGCTGATGACCGAAATCGGCAAGACCGACGAGGGCCTGTCGCAGAAGATCCAGGACCTGATGTTCGTGTTCGAGGACCTGCTGGAAGTCGACGACCGTGGCATGCAGGAGCTGCTGCGCCAGGTTCCCGCCGACAAACTGCTCATCGCGCTCAAGGGTGCGGACGAGACCTTCAAGGCCAAGGTCTTCAAGAACATGTCGCAACGCGCCGGCGAAATGCTCAAGGGCGACCTCGAAGCCAAGGGCCCCGTGCGTCTCGCCGACGTCGAAGCCGCACAGAAGGAGATCCTGCTCGCCGCCCGCAAGCTTGCCGACGATGGCACCATCCAGCTTGGCGGCAAGGGCGAGCAGTATGTCTGAGACCGACGGCGCACAACGCTGGGATCTGCCGGCGGTGGAGGGCGCGCCGCTGCCGCGGCCCGGCGCCAAGGGTGTCAACGTCATGCACCTCACGCTGGTGGAGCGCGAAGCCTGGGATCATGGCTTCCGCGACGGACACGCCGAAGGTGTGCGCAAGGGCGAAGCCGAGCTCGCCAGGCGCATCGCCGAAGTGGACGTGAAGCTCGCCGCGCTCGACGCCATCATGGGTGCGCTGGCGCGTCCCCTCGAGGAACTCGACAACGCCGTCGAAACCGAATTGACACGACTCGCGCTGGCCGTCGGCAAACACCTGGCGCGCCGCGAGCTCAAGATCGATCCGACCCAGATCATCGGCATCATCCGCAACACCCTGAGCCTGCTGCCGCTGTCGGCGCGCAACATCCGCATTCACCTGCACCCGGACGATGCGGCCATCGTGCGCGAGAAGCTGGCGCGTGCCACGGGTGATCAGGAATGGCAGCTGGCCGAAGATCCGCTGATGGCGCGCGGTGGCTGTCGCCTGACGACCGATACCTCGAGCGTCGACGGGCGTTTCGAAGCGAGCGTGGCGGCCGTGGTGTCCGGATTGCTCGGCGACGAACGTAATGTGCGGAGCGGCGCTTGAGCGGTGCACGCGAACTGCGGGCGCAACGCGCGGTGGGCTGGGCCGAGCGCATGTCGCGGCAGGTCGCGCGCGCCTCGCAATTGCCGTCGCCGCCGGTCGAAGGCTCGCTCACGCGCATGGTGGGTCTGGCGCTCGAAGCGTCGGGCTGCCAGGCGGCGGTGGGCGATGTCTGTGATCTGCTGAACGGCGACGGTTCGCGCGTCGAAGCCGAGGTCGTCGGTTTCGCCGGCGACAAGTTGTTCCTCATGCCCACCGGCGAAGTGCACGGGCTCGCGCCCGCGGCCCGCGTGGTACCGCGCCAGCGTGCCGGCAGCGTGCAGGTGGGACCGGGCCTGCTGGGCCGCGTCATCGACGGCAACGGTGTGCCGCTCGACAGCCTGGGTCCTATCCAGTCCGACGAACGCGTGCGGTTGCTGGGCCAGACCATCAATCCGCTGGCGCGCCACCCGATCGACACGCCGCTCGATGTGGGCGTCCGCTCCATCAACAGCCTGCTGACGGTGGGCCGTGGCCAGCGCATCGGACTGTTCGCCGGCTCCGGCGTCGGCAAGTCCGTGCTGCTGGGCATGATGGCGCGTTACACCTCGGCCGACGTCATCGTGGTCGGACTGATCGGTGAACGCGGCCGCGAAGTGAAGGAATTCGTCGAACGCATCCTGGGTCCCGAAGGCCGGCGGCGTTCGGTGGTCGTGGCCTGTCCGGCCGACAATCCGCCGCTGATCCGCCTGCACGGCGCCTGGCTGGCGACTTCGATCGCCGAGTATTTCCGCGAACGCGGCCTGTCGGTGCTGCTGATCATGGATTCGCTCACGCGTTTCGCCCAGGCGCAGCGCGAGATCGGTCTCGCCATCGGCGAGGCGCCCGCGACGCGCGGTTATCCGCCGTCCGTGTTCGCGCGTCTGCCGGCGCTGGTCGAGCGCGCCGGCAACGGCGCCACCGGCAGCGGCTCGATCACCGCCTTTTACACCGTGCTCACCGAAGGCGACGACCAGCAGGATCCGATCGCCGACGCGGCGCGCGCCATTCTCGACGGGCACGTGGTGCTGTCGCGGCGCATCGCCGAAGCGGGTCAATACCCGGCGGTGGACGTGGAAGCCTCGGTGAGCCGCGTGATGCACGAAATCATCCCGCAGGAGCACGCGGAGCTCGCGCGGCGTTTCCGCCAGACGCTGGCCGTCTACCAGCAGCATCGCGATCTCATCAACATCGGTGCCTACCAGAAGGGCAGCGATCCGCGCATCGACGCCGCCATCGAGTTGTGGCCGGCGATGCAGAAATTCCTGATGCAGCCCATCGAGCAGCGCGTCGGCCATGCCGATGCCGTGCAGGCGCTGCGGCAGCTGTTCTCATGAAACGATCCGAAAGACTCGACGTCGTGCAGCAGGCCGCCTCGCGGACCGAACGCGAACGTGCCGAAAGGGTCGGGGCCGCCGAGCGTCACCTGATCGAGATGCAGCAGAAGCTCACGGCGCTGGAGAAGTATCGCGGCGAATACGAGAACGGCTTCGCCTCGCGGGCCGGTGCGGGTGCCGACGTGATCGGCATGCGCGACTTCCAGACATTTCTCGCGCGCCTCGGCGAGGCGCTGGCGCAGCAGCGCGAACTCGTGGCGCTGGCGCAGGGTGCGCTCGACGCCGAACGCTCGCAGTGGCGCGAGGCGGCGCAACGCGCCCACGTGGTCGAAACCCTGGCGGAGCGCTGGCAGGGCGAGGAATCGCGCGCCGCGAATCGCCGTGATCAACAGGAAAGTGATGAGCTGTCGCAACAACGCGCGGCCACCAAGGACACGAAATCATGATTTCTTCCGCAAGCGCACCGGCGTCCAAGGACTCCGCTACCGCGACCGCCGCCACCGCGACCACACCGCAGGCAGCGGCGACACCGTTCGACGCCATCCTGTCGCTCGAATCGCTGGCCGCGACCATCGAGACGCTGGGTCTGGCCGACGCGGCTTGCATGAGTCCGGACACCGGTCTCGAAGATCCGGCCGATTCGCCGGTTGCAGAAGGTGACGACGATGGCGACGACGGCGATGTGGCGGGATCGCTGGAATTCCTGGCGTCGCTGCTGGCCTTGCCGATGACCGCACCGGTGCAGCCGGTCAATGACGCTACGTCCGCGGGAGATGGGGAGCAGGCCGACGGCGCAGACCTGCCGGGGCAGCCCGTGGCGGGGACTCCGTTGCTGTCGGCGACGCCGGCGGATCCCGCCACGCAGCCTGCCGACGGCGCGGCGGCCGGCAAACTAGTGCTGCCTGACAGCGTCACCGACGCCGCTTCGGACAGCGATCCCACCTCCCAGGCGCCGGTGCGCGGCGCGGAGTGGTTCAGCCACGCGGTGCGTCACGCGGCCGCGGGCGAGCGCAACAGCATCGTCACCCACGCGCGCGATCCGCGTTGGGCCGAGGAATTCGGCGCCCGTATTTCGCTCATGGTGCGGGGTGGTGAATCCACCGCGTCGCTGCAGCTGACGCCCGTGGACCTGGGGCCGATGGAAGTCAGCATCAACGTGCGCGACTCACAGGCCTCCATTCACTTCGGTGCCGCGCAGGCCGAGACGCGCAACCTCATCGAAGCGTCGATTCCACGATTGCGCGAAATGCTGGCCGCGCAGGGATTCCAGCTCATGGATGCGAGTGTCTCTCAGGGGTTTGCCCGCCAGTCGCGTTCCGACGTTCCACCGGCGCAGCGCCACGAGGGCGACGCCGAGCCCGAGACACAGGCCACTACGCGCATCAGCGCCACGGGCTTGCTGGACACCTACGCGTAATTCCGTCCGCCAAAAAACTGGCGGAAACCCACCACATTTCGTGATGCCGCTCACACAAGCGGCCATGGCACGCCCGTTGCAGAACTTCCGCCAGTCGACGTCGACGCGCGAAGGGTGAATGCATGGCTGATGAAGAGCAGACAGAGGCGGTTGAAGGCGAAGAAGGCGCAGCAGCTCCCAGGAGCAGGAAGGGCCTGATCATCGCCATCGTGGCACTGCTGGTGCTCGGCGGCGGCGGCGCCGGCGCGTGGTTCGCGTTCGGCGGCAAACACGATCCCAACGCCAAGGGCGCGAAGCAGGAAGAGGGCCCCAAGCTCCCACCGCGTTACATCAATCTCGATCCGCCGTTCGTCGTGAACTTCGAGGCGGAATCCATGGTGCGGTTCCTGCAGGTCACCGTGGGCGTGATGACGCGCGACCTCGAGGTCGAAGGCCTCATCAAGGAAAACGACCCGCGCGTGCGCAACGACATGCTGATGATCCTCAGCAACCAGACCTACGCTTCGGTGTCGACCGCTGAAGGCAAGGAGGCGCTGCGTACACGCTGCCTCGACGCCGTCCGCACCATCGTCAAGGAAATGGGCGGCGACCCGAAGAAGGTCGAGGCCCTGTACTTCACTTCTTTCGTGATGCAGTAGGCGGGCGAACATGAGCGGCCAGGAAGTACTCAACCAGGACGAAATCGACGCGCTGCTGAACGGCGTCGATGCCGGCGCCGTCAGCACCGACCCGCCACCCGTGCCCGGTGAAACGCGGGCCTACGATTTCTCGCGCGAGATGCGCATCGTGCGCGGCCGCATGCCGACGCTCGAGATGGTCAACGAGCGATTCGCGCGCCAGCTGCGCGTGACCCTCTACAACCTGCTGCGCCGCACGGTGGAAATGTCGGTCGGCCAGGTGACCATGAAGAAATTCAGCGAATACACCCATTCGCTGTCCCTGCCGATCAACCTGAACCTCGTCAAGGTCAACCCGCTGCGCGGCACGGCGCTGTTCGTGCTCGACCCGAAGCTGGTGTTCACCATCGTCGACAACTTCTTCGGCGGTGTGGGCCGGCACGCCAAGATCGAGGGGCGCGAATTCAGCACCACCGAGATGCGCGTGGTGCACATGCTGCTGCGCGGCGCCTTCGCCGACATGAAGGAAGCCTGGCAGCCGATCGCCAACATCGACGTCGAGTATCTCAATTCCGAGATCAACCCGAATTTCGCCGGCATCGTCACGCCCTCCGAGGTCGTGGTGGTGTGCCCGTTCCAGATCGAGCTGGAGGGTGGTGGCGGCGCGCTGCACATCGTGATGCCGTATTCGATGATCGAGCCGCTGCGCGAAGTGCTCGATTCCGGCGTGCAGTCGGACCGCGCCGAGCAGGACGAGCGCTGGCTCGCGTCCCTCAAGGACTGCCTGCAGGACGCCGAGGTGGCACTGACCACCGTGCTCGGCAGCGGCAGCATCACGCTCTCACAACTCGTACAGATGCAGCCCGGCGACGTGTTGCCCTGCGACTTCGCCGGCAAGGCCACCGTGCTCGCCGAGGGGGTGCCGCTGTTCCGCGGCGCTTTCGGCGTCTCGCGCGGCCAGCAATGCGTGCGTTACGAGCAGCGCATCCGCCGTCCCGGTGGCAACACCATGGACGCCGCGCTGCTCCGCAAGAATAGCTAGAGGAAACAGACCATGAACGCCAAATCAGAAGCGGCCGTGCCGCAAACCACCGACGAACCGGGACGCGACGTCAACCTCGAGGTGATCCTCGACGTGCCGGTCACGCTGTCGATGGAAGTCGGCCGCACCCGCATCGCCATCCGCAACCTGCTGCAGCTCAACCAGGGCTCGGTGGTCGAGCTCGACCGCGCGGCCGGTGAGCCGCTCGACGTGTTCGTCAACGGCACGCTGGTCGCACACGGCGAAGTCGTGGTGGTCAACGAGAAATTCGGCATCCGCATCACCGACGTGGTGAGCCCGGCCGAACGCATCCGCAAGCTGAAGTAACCGGACTGACCGTGTCCGACTCCACGCTGTTCGCCGCGCCCAGCGCGGCCGCGCACGGCACCGCAGGCGGCGGCGCGCTCGAGGTCACACTCGCGCTGCTGCTGGTCGTCGGGCTGATCGCGTTGCTGGCGTGGGCCGCACGCCGCATGCGCGGTTTCGGTGTTGGAGTCCAGCATCGGATCCAGGTGCTCGCAGATCGACCGGTGGGTCCCAAGGAGCGCTGCCTGCTGGTTCGAGTCGGCGAGACCGACATCCTGCTCGGCGTCGCCGCCGGATCGGTGCAGACGCTGCACGTGTTCCCCGTGGGCGCGAATACCGAGGCCCCGCCGGCGCCACCGGCGACCGGGCCCAGGATGCCCAACTTCAAAGACCTGCTGATGCGGAGCCTGGGTAAATGAACTGGCTGCGCCGCTTCCGCCGTCCGCTCACCGCCCTGGCCCTGCTGCTGGTGCCGATGCTGGCCTCGGCCGCATCCGGCCTGCCGGCGGTCACGGTCACGACCAACCCGGGGGGCAGCCAGACTTATTCGCTGACGCTGCAGGTCCTCATCCTGATGACGGTGCTGACGCTGTTGCCCGCCATCCTGCTGATGATGACGGCCTTCACGCGCATCGTGATCGTGTTGTCCATCCTGCGCCAGGCCATCGGCGCGGGCCAGACGCCGCCCAACCAGGTGCTGGTGGGACTCGCGCTGTTCCTCACGCTGTTCGTGATGGCGCCGGTCGTCACGAAGATCAACGCCGAAGCCGCGCAGCCCTACCTCGACGGGAAGATCGAGGCCGATGTGGCGCTGGAGCGCGCCATGGTGCCGCTCAAGGGTTTCATGCTCGAGCAGACGCGCGAGGCGGACATCGCGACCTTCGTGCGCATCTCCGGCGGCAAGGGTTTCGCCAAGCCGCAGGACGTGCCGCTCAGCATCCTGGTGCCGGCGTTCGTCACCAGCGAGCTCAAGACGGCCTTCCAGATCGGGTTCCTGCTGTTCATTCCGTTCGTGATCATCGACCTGGTGGTGGCGAGCGTGCTCATGTCGATGGGCATGATGATGCTGTCGCCGGTGCTGATCTCGCTGCCGTTCAAGATCATGCTGTTCGTGCTCATCGACGGCTGGTCCCTGGTCATGGGCACACTGGCAGCGAGTTTCTTCCGATGAGCCCGGAAACCGTCGTCACCGTCGGCCGCCACGCACTCGAGATGACCCTGATGCTCGCGGCGCCGCTGCTGCTCACCGCGCTCGCCGTGGGTCTCATCGTCGGCATCTTCCAGGCCGCGACGCAGATCAACGAGATGACGCTGTCGTTCATTCCCAAGCTGCTGGCGATGGCCGCGGTGCTGGCGCTCACCGGCCCATGGATGCTGCGCACGCTGATCGAATACACGCGCGGCCTCATCGAAAGCATTCCATCGATGATCGGCTAGGACATGTCCATCGCCCTCACAACCGGTCAGCTCGAAGCCTGGGTGGCGCAGGGGTTCTTCCCGTTCACACGTATCGGCGCCTGTCTCATGGTCGCGCCGATGTTCGGCGCGCGTTTCGTGCCGACTCGCACGCGCATCCTGCTGGCGCTGGGCATCACGGCACTGGTGGTGCCGCTCATGCCCGCACCCGACGTCGCTCCCTTCTCGGCGCAGGGCTTCGTGGTCGTCGCACAGCAGCTGCTGATCGGCGCGGCCATGGGTTTCGCGCTGCAGGTGGTGTTCGACGCGCTCGGACTCGCCGGCCAGTTGCTGGCCAACAGCATGGGCCTGTCGTTCGCGTTCAACGTCGATCCGCTGCGCGGCAGCAGCACCGCGGCGCTCGGCCAGCTCTACATCATCCTCGCCACGCTCACCTTCCTGGCGATCGGCGGCCACCTCGCGCTGCTCGAGGTGCTGGTGCGCAGCTTCGCCACCTTGCCGCTGGGCACCGAGGGCTTCGGCCGCGAGGGCCTGTGGTCGATGGTGCTCTGGGGTGGGCAGCTGTTCGCCGGCGCCATCGCCATCGCCTTGCCCGGCGTCACCGCGCTGCTGATCGTCAACCTGGCGTTCGGCGTGGTGAGCCGCGCCGCGCCTTCGCTGAACCTGTTCGCGGTGGGCTTCCCGATTTCGCTCGTGGTCGGCCTGCTCGTGGTGCTCGCCGGCATCGGTCCCCTGCAGGAAGGGGTGGCCCAGCTCATCGCGCAGGGATTCGAATTCCTGCGCGCCTTGATCAGGAGCTGACGCCATGGCAGGGAGCTCCGCAGAACGCACCGAACAAGCGACACCGAAGCGCCTCAAGGAGGCGCGCGAGAAAGGCCAGGTTCCCCGCTCGGCCGAGCTCTCGACGGCGGCGGTGTGTATCGCGGCCGCCGCGGCTATCTACTCCATGGGTCGCATGACGGCGGGGCAGTTCGCCGACTTCATGCACGATTCCCTGAGCCTGCGGCCCGAGACGGTGATGGCCGAGGACGCGATCTGGACCACGCTGACGAGCGCCGGTGCGCGCGCGTTGTGGATCGTGCTGCCCATCCTCGGCGCGACGTTCTGCGCGGCGCTGGCCGCGCCCATCGCCATCGGCGGCTGGAATTTCTCCGGCGCCGCGTTGCTGCCGCAGTTCTCGCGGCTCAATCCGGTGAGCGGCATGGGCCGGGTGTTTTCGACGCGCGGCCTGGTCGAGCTCGGCAAGGGCCTCGCCAAGGTGGGCGTGGTCGGCCTGATCGCCTGGGTGCTGCTCAAGGGACTGACGCCGCAACTCATGGGCCTGTCGGCCGAGCCGCTGAAGAATGCCATCGGTCATTCCGTCGCGCTCGCGGGTTACGCACTGCTGGTGCTGGTCTGCGGTCTTGCGGTGATCGCCGCCTTCGACGTGCCGTTCCAGCTCTGGCAGCACGCGCGCGACCTGCGCATGACGCGCGAGGAAGTGAAGGAAGAATACAAGGAGAGCGAAGGCTCGCCGGAAACCCGCGGCCGCATCCGCGACGCGCAAAAGGCCCTGGCGCGCGGCCGCATGCTGCAGGACGTGCCCACCGCCGACGTGGTGATCACCAACCCGACGCACTATGCCGTGGCGCTGCGCTACGACGAGAACAAGAGCCGCGCGCCGCTGGTGGTCGCCAAGGGCACCGAGTTGCTGGCGGCGAAGATCCGCGAAATCGCCACCGAAGCCGGCGTGCCCATCGTCGAAGCGCCGCCGCTGGCGCGCGCGCTCCATAAGAGCGTGGACATCGGCCGCGAAGTGCCCGCCGCGCTGTACGTCGCCGTCGCGCAGGTGCTGACCTACGTGTACCAGCTCAAGGCCGCGCGTGAGCGTGGCGCCACGCCGCCGCCGCCTCCGACCATCCAGTAATCCATGGCAGCACCCAACGAAAACTCCGGCCTGTCGCTCATGACGAAAATGGGCATCGGCGTGCCGCTCGGCCTCATCTCGATCCTCGCGATGATGATCCTGCCGCTGCCGCCGCTGATGCTGGACGTGTTGTTCACGTTCAACATCGCGTTGTCGCTGGTGATCGTGATGGCGGTGTTCCAGGTGCGCCGCCCGCTCGAGTTCGCGATTTTCCCGACGGTGCTGTTGCTGGTGACCCTGCTGCGCCTGGCGCTCAACGTGGCATCCACGCGAGTCGTGCTGCTGCACGGCCACGAAGGTCCGCACGCCGCCGGCAAGGTCATCGCCGCCTTCGGCGAGTTCGTCATCGGCGGCAACTACGCCGTCGGCGCCGTGGTGTTCATCATCCTCACCATCATCAACTTCGTGGTGGTCACCAAGGGCGCGGGGCGTGTCTCGGAAGTGTCGGCGCGTTTCGCGTTGGACGCCATGCCGGGCAAGCAGATGGCCATCGATGCGGATCTCAATGCCGGCATCATCACGCAGGAGCAGGCGCGCGAGCGCCGCGCCGAGGTGCGCGCCGAATCGGATTTCTACGGCTCCATGGACGGCGCCAGCAAGTTCGTGCGCGGCGAC
>Ga0207675_100004750_pt1 | contig 13080 bp, 11 predicted proteins | sample KBSSwiS42_FD_184305 | JGI IMG/M metagenome (GOLD analysis project Ga0207675, IMG submission 184305) | Switchgrass rhizosphere microbial communities from Kellogg Biological Station, Michigan, USA - KBS Switchgrass S4-2 (SPAdes) (version 2) | ecosystem: Host-associated > Plants > Roots >... | reverse complement strand
CGGGCGGCAACTTCACGCTCTCCGGTGGATTTTGGATCGGCGGTAGGACGCAGGTTACCGGTATCGGCCCAAACGAACCCCCAAAAATCGCGTTCCGCTTCTACCGGGCGACGCCCAATCCGGTACGGGCAAGATCCCGGCTCGCCTTCGATCTGCCGGCGGAAGGACCGGCCCAGCTTTCGATCTACGATGTCGCGGGCCGCGCGGTTCGCACCGAGGACTGGGGGACCCTGCCGGCCGGACATTACGAGCGGACATGGAACGCCGTCGATGGCAGCGGCCGGCGTTTGGGCAGCGGGGTCTATTTCCTGCGCTTCGCGGCGGGTACCGAGCGGGCAGTGCAACGGGTTCTCGTGCTTCGCTGATCGTTACTCAGTCGTGTGGTGGAGGATCAGTGTAGGCCGCCCCACCGCGAAGACGTCGCTCCCCGAGCTACCCCAAACACCAAGTAGGTCCTCGCTCGTCCCACTGGTCATCGCGGTCCACGCGCTTCCGTCGTAATGCAGGATGGAGCCATCAGTCGCGGTCGCGAAAACGTCGCTCCCCGAACTCCCCCAGACCGCGGTGAGATACGAGGTCGAGGCGGTGTTCAATGGGCTCCAAGCGCTGCCACCGTAGTGCAGAACGGTGCCACCATACCCGACCGCGAAAACGTCACTTTCCGAGGTTCCCCAGACACCGAGAATGTGCACATTCGTCCCGCTGGACATCGTGCTCCACGCGCTACCATCGTAGTGAAGGATAGTGCCCTCAAGCCCCACCACGAACACATCGCTTGCCGAGCTCCCCCAGACACCGAAGAGGTGTTTGCTTGTCACGCTTGTCACACTGGTCATGGAGCTCCAGGCGCTTCCGTTGTAATGCAGGATGGTGCCGTGATCACCTACCGCGAACACGTCGCTCCCCGAACTCCCCCAAACGGCGTGAAGGTGCTCGTACGTCCTGCTGCTCATGGCGCTCCAATCGCTTCCGTTGTAGTGACGGATAGCGCCATCAGCACCGACCGCGAACACGTCGCTCGACGAGGTCCCCCACACCCCGAAAAAGCCCTTGCTCGTCCCGCTGTTCATATAGCTCCATGTGCTACCGTCGAAATGCGGGATAACCCCCCCAGTGCCGACCGCAAACACATCGGTCCCCGAACTCCCCCAGATATCGTAGAGGGCCTCGTTCGTCTCACTGGTCACGATGTTCCACCCGCTTCCAGTGAAGCGCAGGATGGTGTCGCCTTCCCCGACTGCGACCACGTCGAGATCCGAGCTTCCCCAAACGCCGAGGAGATTTTTGAACGTCCCGCGCCGCACGGCGCTCCACCCGCTCCCGTTGTAGCGCAACGTCACGCCACCCTCTCCGACCGCGAAGACGTTCCCCCCCGAACTTCCCCAGACCCCAGAGAAATGCGTATTCGTCCCACTCGTCATGGGACCCCAGGCGCTCCCGTTGTAGTGCACGATAGTGCCGGCGGTCCCGACCGCGAACACATTGCTCCCCGAACTCCCCCATATGCTGCGGAGGATTTGGAGTGTTCCGCTGGTCACGGTGCTCCATGCGGTCCCGTTGTAATGCAACACGGTGCCGTAATCTCCGACCGCAAACACATCGCTCCCCGAACTTCCCCAAACGCCGAAACAGTCTTTGCTCGTCCCGCTGGTCATAGGGCTCCAATCTTTCCCGTTGTAGTGCAAGATAGTGCCGCCAGTTCCAACTACGAACACGTCACTTCCCGAACTTCCCCAGATGCCGAAGAGATACGCGCTCGTTCCACTGGTCATCGTGGTCCACGCTTTACCGTTGTAGTGAACGATCGTGCCACTATTCCCGACCGCGAACACGTCGTGACCCGAGCTTCCCCACACGCCGAAGAGGGGCTGGGTTGTACCGCTGTTCATGGTGCTCCGCACGGTTCCGTTGTAGTGCAGAATGGTGCCACTGTCCCCCACCAAGAACATGTCGTGACCCGAGCTCCCCCAGATGCCCGTCAAGGCATATGCAGATTTCTGCACAATCCAATCGGGGGTGACGGGAGGAGGTTTGATGACGTCATCGCTACACCCGGGCACCAGCAACAGGCACCCACTCACGAGTGGGGCGGCTAGCAGCGCGCGTGATCGCAACATTTCTCTACCTCTCTGATCTAACGGCGCGGGCGAGGGGCCCAGACCGCGTCGTTGGAATTCCAAGGCGCCGCGAAGACCCGCTGTCCCGCGGAATCAATCACCGAAGGATTTCCCCCAACACCGGGGATCAAAACAAAACCGCAGCGTTCCGCCGCAAGCGATCTCCTTATGCCATCATCCCCCGCCACCAACGTTTTAGTCCGGCGCTCAAGGTCCACGAAATAGACGGGACCATAAATACCGGACCAATCGCCTTCCGGGGCGGTGGAGTCTAGAAACTGATACGCGATGCCACGCTGAGGTGCGGATTCCAGCCGTAGAAAAAACCACTGATCAGAAGAATGTCCGTCGCCGGGAACGCCCTTGGTAACAGTGATGGTTGACGTATCGAAAAATGCCGACTTTTCCAACCACGTCTCTGACCAGGCATCGCTAGCAAGATCGTCCAGGGTAACTACTGCAATCCCTTTCGGAACAGGACTCCCATCGACCCATTCTCCATGATCTCTAGGGTCGTCGTAGTAATACACCGAATCAGAGCGGATAAGTTTCCACGTACCGCCCTCGGACTCCAAAAGCTCCCCGCCCTTTCGGCTGAGTTCTAAATTGTCCTTTCCTTCAGTGTTGGTCTGTTCCCGCAATCGCAGGAACTGCCAGGATGCGCTGTCGCGATTAAACCACCACGGACCGTCACCACCTGGAAGGCCGACGATGAACCGCGGCTTGGCCCCCAAGCGCCATTCTGCGCTGTAGATAGAATCCCCGGTACTGAAGTACACGTGATCGAATGTCGTGTCCCAACGAACCTGAGCGAATCCTCGCGGAAGGGAAAGAAAGAGGGTGTCTGTTCCGCGTGATGGGTCGAGAATTCGCCATTCCTCGTTTTGGATTTTGGATCCTTGATACGGAAAGAGAAAGTAGGAGATGACACGGCTGCAGGTGTCTGCGGCGGAGCTTGGCTGGGTCAACATGGCTAATGATACCGTGAGAATCGAAATCGCCACGAAGACCGCGCTGCACAGGCAATTCTTCATCCGAGTACGGGAACCCAGCAACTGGCTCGCTTTCATCCTTAAAGAATAACGTTCAGTCCCATTCGTGGCCTATCTGAATACGCGATTCGCTATATCTATGAACTTTCGACCGTTTGCCTGGAAAACGGAAAACCTGGCCGCTGGTCTGTATTTCTACAGAGTCAGCGGTCCAGGTTTTCACCGAGACGGGACAATTGATTCTGACGAATTAGTGGCCGCTTTGATCGTGCGGAATCACCACGTTAACCGTAGCATCGTCGAACAAATCGGGAGCAATGGAAGCGCGCACGTGAATCGTATACACGCGTCCCGCCTTGCTGTGACCCGATCGCTCGGCGCGCAGATTACACGTTTTGTCGCCGGTGATCTCCCAGTCGGACTCGTTATGTCCGGATCCTGGACTGTTCGCCGGCTCGTTGCAGGTGATCTCCACGATCCGGCAGGTGACCGGTAGGTCGCACGAGGTCTGGACCACCGCATTGCAGGTCACCGCAACCATGTTGTGGTTCGGGGGCCAAATGCGGTTGGGGCTCGCGGTCAAGCTGGTGATCACCGGGGGAGGCGGAGACTGCAAGGTGACGTCAAACGAGCATATCTCCGTATTTCCCACCGTGTCCGACGCCGTGCAGGTTACGGTGGTCGTCCCGATCGGGAACATGCTTCCCGAGGGAGGGTCACAAGAAACAGACACTATAGGCGAGCAGTCGTCGAACGCCGTTACCACGTAGTTTACGTTCAAACTGTCCCCCATGACACACAAGACCACGGTGTCCTCAGGGCAGTTGATGACCGGGGCATTCACATCCGGCTGGAAGACCGGCGATTCGGAAAGGAACGCGCGTCCCCGCACGGTGTTCAGATCTCCCCGCCAGGAAACCAACAAGGACGACAGCTGGCTTAGATACACCTGATGCGATGAGATGATCGCGTTGAACGCGGGAACCGTATCGAGGCCTGCGCTCACGGTTGAGTCGTTCAGCGTCGCTTCCCATTGCTCCAGCACGGGAACCAGGGCGACCAGATAGTCACTGACGTTGGACTCGTCCCCCCAAATGGGAGGGGTGTTGAGGATGTTGGTCGAATCCTGCCAGGCCTCGATCGAGTCTTCCCAGCTCGCTAGAACCGGGGATAGTTGGGACAAATAGGTAACTTCCCCGCAAACCCCCTGCGCCACCGCCTGTATGGACAACGGCCGGGAAGGGATATCGGAGTCTTTGCTACACCCAACTACAATGACCAATACGAAGATGGAAAGAATTGCGGAATAGAGAAAGAGCTTTTTCATGGTGTTCGCCCTATGGGGATGCCGAGTTTCCTGCCCACACCCTAGGGGGCAAAAAGTGGGCGACGGAATAAGGGCTTCCCTGATTAATGGCCGCCGTTGAAGAAATTTTTCGGCCCATAAGAGTGACTCACCTTTCAAGGGATGCGTTTCACCGCATGCCGTTCTTCGGAAGATCACGCCATTCCGATTTCCGTGCATTTTCCCGTTTAGCGTATGCTCAGCGACCGGGCGCGCCACCGGACGTCCCGGGCATCGAGCGGTCTAAGCACCAGGAGGTACGTCCATGTCGATCCGTTCGTTCCTCATACTTGGCTCACTTCTCTTGCTGCCGGGTTCGGGGATGGCCGACATGATTAACTGCCGGTTCGCCCTGCACTACAAAGCCAAGTTTTCGCCAACCAGCACCATTCCCAGTCGTTGCGACGATCCTGGCACTCCCACCATCGAACCCAACTACAGCCCCAATTGGAACAGCACCACCGACATCCCCAATCCTCTCCCCTGCACCGACTACACGGTCATCGGCCCCAGAAAAGCCGGCACTGTGTATCTGGTCATTGGGCATGCCGGTACGGAAGGCGTGGCTGGGGTTTCGTTTGGCGTCGACTATTCCGGTGGGATCACCGCAGCTTTCGTGACGTGGACCACCTGCGCGGATGGGCTAATTTTTCCCAACAGCGGCGGGAATGGCGACTTTCCGAGGCCGAAGGGTGGCGTTCGGATTACATGGGACACTCAAACATCGTGCGCGCAGCAGGTGATCGAACCGGCGGGCGTGCACGCGGTCGTTGGCTGCTTTTACATCTACGCCTCTTCGTCGGATCAGCTCAAGATCACTCCCAACAACAATCTGAGTAGCGGGGTTCCGGAACTCGCGGTGGTCGACTGCGCTAATCGGACTACGGACCTGGCCCAGGTCTGGCCTCCACAAATCCTTCCCATGCTCATGGGCATTGTTGGGGTTGGGGGTCAGACCGGATATAACCCTTGTCTCGTCACACCAGCTCAGGAAACCACCTGGGGCAAGATCAAGAACAAGTACAACTGAATGATCGCGAGTCACGGATGAAGACGCTGGGCATCGATTGGAACTGAGCTCACCGTGACTGCCAACGTCTCGCTCGTCGCGCTCTCGTTCAGGCCCTGGTCCACCGCCGTCACCCAATACTTGTAGGTGGAATCCGCCACCACGTTGGGATCTACGTAGCGCGGCTCAGATACTTGGGGGAACACAAACGGCGGAAAATCCGGTGCGCGGAACACATTGTAATGATCCAAATCTCCGGCCGGTGACGGAAACCACGTCAGCTCCAATCCCGTGCTGATGGACGTAGCGTTCAAACCCGTGGGTGCGGGGGGCGGCGTGAAGTCCGCGCGCGCTACCGCGGGCGCGCTCGGGACGCTTTCGATACCTGCCGGGCTCACCGAGCTCAATCGATACCAATAGCGCACGCCATCCGTGATGTCTGCGTCTCGATACTGGCTATACGTGTACGGATTGGAAAACAGGCGATGGTAAGCCGTGTCCGGGGGCGCCGTGTCTCCGTTTGCACGATATAAGAGCCATCCATCGATGTAGGTGAAGATGGAGCCTTCCGAGTTCCAACTCACTTCAATGCCTTGAGAAAACGGATACGCGACCAGCCCGCAACACGCGTCGCTGCCGTCGCTGCTACAGCAAATCGGGATGCTCTCCGGTTTCGCGTAGTTTTCGGTGGGGGTGACGTCGTGGCCGCATCCGAACATGCCGGCAAGAAGCAAGAGTCCGAACGAGCGATGTCTCATTTCCACAACGTCCACACTGGATTCGTTGCCAAGGCCAGGGTCCAGCGCGTTCCGGCCAGCGCGTTCTCGCCCATCACTGTGCTTCGTACTTCGCCCTCGATGGCCACGCCATGACCCACGGCCACTGACAGCGTTCCCGCCAAGTCCAGATAACTGGGGTTCTGCGTTTCGGGGTTGAAGAAACCGCTCGAGGTTGCGGTTGAATCCGGGACTCCCAAGGACAACGCGCCCCGCGCTTCGCCTCGAACGCCAACTCTTCGAAACATCGTCCACCCACCCCCGAGCGCCCCGCGAAGTTGCTCGGCATAGCCCTGGTTGCGCACGCGAAATTCAGTTTCCAGATTCGTCCAGGGTCCGCCCCAGCTTCGCCCAAGCTGGGCCTGGACGATGCCTTCCGTTGCGCCGGCGCCAAGCGCGGGATATTCGTTCACGTCATATCCGGTGGGGAAACTAATTCCCGCCACCACCGAAGCAACTGTCGTCCAGCTTGAATACAGCGATCGTTTCACGCCGAGGGCGACATCGCCCAATCCGTAGGTCGTGAAGACGGCGCTCGGCTGCTGCGCTTCCAGATGTTTCCATTCCGTGAAGAAGATGGCGTTCCAACCTCTCGAAACACCCACTTCTCCATACGCGGTCACATTCATGTCGTGATATTCCGCGTCGCGCAAGCCGCCGCCCGAAGTGTCCCAGGGCACGCGATCGCCGTTCTCGTCGAAGCGTTCGTCGCTCACCAGCACGCCGGAGGTGATGCGGAGATATGCGGTCTTGTAAGGCTGAAGCCAGGCACCCGCTTCTGCGGCTTCAGCAGGAAGAAGTGTGGACAGAAGACAGAAGGAAAGGAACCGGAGCCTCACTCCAGACCCGATGCGGCGTCCTGATCCAGAAACCACTCCGTCTCCTTGCCCATCACCAGGGTCGCCGGAAGCAGCGTGGACGGCTCGGTCGCCACGATCGTACGAGTGACCGCGTCTTTCTTCGCCGCTCCGGTGACTAGGAACCACGTTCTCGCCGCGTTCTGTAACGCAAGAGGTGTCAACGTGAGCCGGTTCGCTCCGCCGGCATGAACGGTCGTGGCGGCGTAGTGCACGCCGAAATCCGGCCAGGCCGCCCCGGGAAACAAAGAAGCCGTGTGCCCGTCCTCACCCAAGCCCAGGAACACTAGGTCGAAAAGCGGCACGCGTTGCGCCAAATCGATGAGCTCGCGATCCATGACCTCCGCTGCTCGTTCGGGTGGCTTTTCGCCCAGGAACCGAATGACGCGATCCTCTCTGATCCCCAAGGGGCTCAAGAAGATTCGCTGAATCCGGCCGAAGTTGGAGTCTGGATGATCGGGAGGAACAGACCGTTCGTCGCTGGTAAAAAACCAGTACGCGTTCCAATTGACTCCTCGTCCTCGAGCAACGACGCGCTCGTAAACCGGAAACGGCGTGGATCCGCCAGACAGAACGATACGGCTCCCCGGCGGCAGCTCGGCCACGGTTTTCATGAATCGATCGAGGACCGCATCGACCAAGGCCTCGCTGGAGGCAAACACTGACACACGTTGTCCCAGCGGCGTTGTTCGAATCTCTGTCATGTATCTTCCGCCAGCTCGAGCGCCATGTTCCGCGCAGCCACGGCCACCGGGCTGAAGTCATGCCGGTGAAGGGTACGGGAAAGCGGAGCGCTGGGCGTTTCCGTTCGCAACTCTTTGGATACCCATGTGAGTGGTTCGCTTTCGTCCTCGAACCTTAACGTGACCGTGTCGCTGGCGGGAGCGGACTGCAACTCGAGGATCGTGAGCCCGCCGGGGCGTTCCACTTGAATACGGTTCGCGCCTAGCTTCCGTGTACGCTTCCATCCCAACCGCGAGCCCAACCAGCCGGCCAGAAGCCAGCCCGCCGGGGAAGGCTCGGGGCGTTGCCCGATCTCGATCTTCACCTGAGACAGCGCTTGTAACCGAGCCACATTGTCGGCTCGATCGAACGTGCTTTGGATGGCGGTGCGCCACGGGCGAAGCTCATCCCAGGTGACGTCCTCCACTCGCGGCAACCCGGTTCGCTTCACCGATTCTCGCCAAAGCTCCTGCGCTTCGATGAGGTCCAGGCCGCCCGAGCGCCCCACGATCACGTCCACGTCATCTCCCAGTTCGTCCACCCAGCTCAAGTGCAAGGGCGATGGGCCGCGGCTGATCACCGCCAACGGAACACCGCTCACCGCAAGCGATCGCACGATGCTGGGCAAACGATCCTCGGCTTCCTCGCCGGTCAAGAAATGAAGCGTCTCGCTGCAGACGAGCATGCCCGAGGATCGTTTCATGCAACACCCGCTCGCCCAGGCGACCACATCTCGCGGAGGAAGTTTCGCGTCGTGCTCGACGCGCAACACGCGCGAGGGATGGGTGAGCACCAGATCATCAAGCAGCGGGTCTGGATCTTCGCCCGGCGAGACCATCAGAACCAGTGTGGCATGACACGCGCGCGAAACACCCTTTCCTTCGTCGCGCCACAACGCGGTTAACTCGCTCCTGAGCTGCTGCAAATCAAGCGGGCGCGGCGGGGTGTGGCCGAGCGGGACTAGGGTGCGATCCATCGCCGTCCATCTCGCGCCGGCAGCTCGTCCGCTTCCGTGGGTCCCCAGGTGCCTGCCGCATAAGGGAGGGGTTTCGCGCCCGACGCCTTCCAGGCATTCATGAGCGAGTCGACGATCTTCCAGGATAAGGCCACTTCGTCTTCCCGAGCGAAGAGCGTCGAATCACCATGAAGCGCATCGAGCAACAACCGTTCGTAAGCCTCCGGTGATTCGCTCCCGAACGAAGTCGTGTAGCTGAAATCCATCCGCACTTCTTCGATGTGAAACTGCTGCCCCGGCATTTTGGCTTCGAACGACAACGAAATGCGCTCTTCGGGCTGGATGCGTAACCGCAAAACGTTGGGGGACGGCCGCGACGCGCCTCGCTCCCGAAACAACTCGTAAGGCGGACGCTTGAACACGATATCGATTTCGCTCGCCCGCTTGGGCAATCGCTTCCCCGATCTCAGGAAGAACGGCACTCCGGCCCAGCGCCAGCTATTCACCTCGAGGCGAACGGCGAGAAATGTTTCCGTGGTAGACGTCGGGGAGACGCCCTCTTCTTCGAGGTACCCCTTGGCCGCATTTCCCTCGACCATGCCTCTGGTGTACTGACCCCGAACCGCGTTTCGCATCGCGTCCTGGGAGCTGAACGGAGAAATCGCCTTCAGCACCTTCACCTTCTCGTCGCGCACCGACTTCGCCTCGAAATGCACCGGCGGCTCCATGCACACCAGCGAAAGAAGCTGAAGCAAATGGTTCTGGAGCATGTCACGGCTCACCCCCGCGCTCTCGTAATACCCCGCCCGCGTGCCGACTCCCTCCGCCTCCGCTACCGTGATTTGCACGTGGCTCACGTGGGCGCGGTTCAAAAGCGGCTCGAAAAACCCATTGTCGAGGCGAAAGACGAGCAGGTTCTGCACCGTTTCTTTGCCCAAATAATGATCGATGCGAAAGATCTGACTCTCCTCGAACACGTCAGCCAACACACCATTCAATTGCATCGCCGACTGCAGATCGTGACCGAAGGGCTTCTCGACCACGATCCGCACCGCGGCATTCGACCGGTTGGCCAACGTGTGCTCGGCGAGCCGTTTGACGATCGGTTCGTAAGACGCCGGTGGCGTGGCCAGATAAAAAAGACGAACGCCGGGATCATGACGCTCCGACTCGATCGACGCCAAAGTCTTGGCGAGCTTGGGATATCCATCCGCCAGGTCGAAATCGCCTTGCACGTAGCGCATCCCCTTGGCGAGAGCGCCGAACACGTTTTCATCGATTGGCTGGCGGCGCGAAAACTCGGTCACCGCGCGGTGCATTCCATCTTGGAAACCCGCATCGTTCCAGTCCCGGCGCGCGAAACCAACGATGCTTGTGCTCGGCGACAGTAATCCGTCTACGGCCAGGTTATAGAGCGCGGGAATGAGCTTTCGCCGGGTGAGATCGCCCGAGGCGCCGAAGATCACGATCGTAGCGGGCGGCGCGGTTTCAAGTCCTTCGGACGGATCCCGAAGCGGGTTCTGTTCGATCATTCGCGAACCGGACGGCGGAGCAAATCCAGAAATTCATTTCGCGTCCCCCGGTCTTTGCGGAACGCGCCCAACATGGCACTCGTGACCGCGACCGAGTTCTGCTTTTGCACGCCGCGCATGGTCATGCAGAGATGCGTCGCCTCGATCACCACGCCTACACCCAACGGCTGGAGCACGCGGTCCAGCGTAGCGGCGATTTGGGACGTCAACCGTTCTTGCACTTGAAGGCGCCGCGCGTACACGTCCACCAACCGCGGAATCTTGGAGAACCCGACGATGCGCCCCTTGGGCAAGTAGGCCACGTGCGCCTTCCCCACGAAGGGAAGGAGATGGTGCTCGCACATCGAGTAGAGCTCGATGTCGCGAATGCAAATCATCTCGTCGGTGTCTTCCTTGAAGATGGCGTCGGTAAGAAGCGCGTCGGGATCGGTGTGATATCCCTGAAGCAGATAACGCCACGCCCGGGCCACGCGGTGCGGCGTCCGCACCAGGCCTTCGCGCTCCGGATCTTCGCCCAAATCCGAGAGGAGATCCCGCACCAGTCCCGCCAGACGCGCGTTTTCGGGCGAGGGTTCGTGTTCGACATCCTCGGCCAGATGAAGTCGCGTGTTGCGGTCGCCCGTCTCGCTCATGAGCTCTGTCCTTTCTCCAGGGACGAAGACATCCGGTCCGTCCATGTCTCGATCAAGTTCGAGATTGCTTGCGCGGGAAGCTTGCCTTGTCCCGATCGCTCCGCGCCCCCGCCTTTTCCGCCGGCCTTCACGAGTAACTCCCGCAAGAAGTGTCCGGCGTGGAGGCTCGAGTCGGGGGGGACCGCCATAACTGCCCGGGCTTCGTCATCCACCGCGGTTACCAAAAGCGTGGGACCGTTCCGCCGTTCTGCAAGCGCGATGGCCATCGGCCCCAGCCACTCCACCCGCGCGTCAGTTAGCACACGCGCCAAAGGCCCGGGGGCTTCCGACGCAAGCTGTTTCACCCAGGCGTCTCGTACCACGCTTTCCGCCATCTCCAGCCGGGCACGTTGATCTTTCAATTCATCAAGGAGTCCCTGTACGCGCTCGGTCACGCGCAGATCTTCGACCGAGAGTAAACGCGCCGTGTTGCTGAGCGCGCGATGGCGCCGCCCGTAATCCTCGAGGGCCCGGTAACCACACACGAACTCGATGCGCAAACCACCACGCCGGCGTTCGGTGCCGAGCACCTTGATCGAGCCCACTTGTCCCGAGCGCAAACAATGCGTTCCGCCGCAGGGGGTGGCGTCGAATGTTCCAATGGACAGAATGCGGATGGGTCCCTCCATATCCGGATCTTTGCGAAGTCCGTCAGGAACCTGGCTGATCGTCTCGTACCACGTGTCGACGATCGGCTGATCCGAAATCACCACATCGTTCGCCAGCCGCTCCGCTTGGGCGACCGCAGCCGCATCGGGTTCGCGATCCAAATCGATCGTGCAGGTGTCCTCGCCAAGGTGAAATCCCACCGTCATCGCCTCATCCACTTCCAGAAACGCCCGGCTCAAGATGTGCTGACCGGTGTGCTGCTGCCGGTGATCGAGCCGGCGCTGCCAGTCCACCCACCCTTCCACTTCTCCCGAAACCGCGCCTCCCCGAACCCGGTGAACGATCGTGCCCTCGCGTTCAAAGACATCCACCACCGGAAATCCGGCCAGGACGCCGGAGTCGTGCGGCTGTCCCCCTCCGGTGGGATAAAACGCGGTGCGATTCAGCACCACGTCAACCGTGCCTTCGGGGCCGGGACGACACGATTCGACACGGGCGAGAAACGTACGAGCTTCAGGATCTTCGTGATAGATTCGGCGGGTCATGAGAACTCCGAAGTGAGTATACGGCAAGGCGATGCACCCCAGCCGGGCCCGGTCGAGCATCCAGATGCGTGGCCTGAGCGCGTGTCGGTCGAAGGCCGCCGGGTCCGCACCTGTTTCCGGGTCCGGTATGCCGAGACCGACCAAATGGGCATGGCCTATTACGCCGGCTATCTGGTCTGGTTCGAGGTGCTCCGGGGTGATCTGATGCGGGCTGCGGGGACGCCCTACCCCTGGTTCGAGGAGCAGGGCTATCTGCTCCCGATCGTGGAAGCCCATGTCCGATATATGACCCCCGCCCGCTATGACGACCCTATAGAAGTCGTGGGATGGATCGAAGAGCTCCGGTCGCGGAAGGTACGGTTCGCTTACCGGGTAGAGAGATTGGGTGAAATATTGGCGGATGGGTGGACGATCCATATCCCCGTGGGCCGGGACGGCCGCCCTCGCGGGTTTTCTCAGGAACTTTTAGGACGTCTTGAGCATTGGATACTTGCGCCCGGTTAACCCGTTGGCATTTATGCGCCCGGCTAACCCGTTGGCATTTATGCTATACTGCCTTCGGCGTCGGGGCTACAGCGAGGAAGAATGAAGCAACAGCGATTTTTCGACCGCCGGTTAGTTACGCAGGCAGTGCTGGCGATAATTTTAGTAACCTCCATTAATTCAATGAGTTACGCCGGAAGTAGACCCGTAGCGAAGCCCAAACCTCTGTCTACGGTTGTCTCCCGCGCGTACCTGTCCTTCGATGCCAAGGCTCTGAACCAGCTCGACCCCCTCATCCGTCTATCCCCGTCAAATCACGACCACACCATAGAAACGCTCGCCCGTATCTCGGTCGTGGGGGGATTCCTTCTCACCGCCAACCGTCTCATCCAGCAGATGGATTCGGTGAAGGATGTTCTGTTGGTTCTGCGCGACGACGGCTCCTGTTTTCGGATCAGCACTGCCG
>Ga0207675_100004749_pt1 | contig 13081 bp, 11 predicted proteins | sample KBSSwiS42_FD_184305 | JGI IMG/M metagenome (GOLD analysis project Ga0207675, IMG submission 184305) | Switchgrass rhizosphere microbial communities from Kellogg Biological Station, Michigan, USA - KBS Switchgrass S4-2 (SPAdes) (version 2) | ecosystem: Host-associated > Plants > Roots >... | reverse complement strand
GCGGGGACCGGGTTCGCAGGGACCGGCGCGGCCGCACGCGGAGGCGCGGGCGGAACGGGCGTGGCGGGAGCCGGAACCGGCGGCGGCGGTGGCGGTGCCGGGACGGCGGGCGGCGGCGAGTGCACGCCGCGCTTGTTGATGGCCGGATCGCAGATCCTGATCGCGTTCTTCGTCGTCGATGAAGGGGTCATCACCGTGCTGTCCGATCAGGTGGCGCTGGTGGGTCGCAACGCGCAGGTCATCAAGTCGGTGCCGTTCCCGCGTGAGATCAAGGCGGCCGCATTCGACGGGACGACACTGGTCATCGCCGATCTCGCCGCGCTGACCGTCATGACGCGTTCGCTGGACACCGGACCGTCGGTGTTCGTGACCGAGACGTGCGCGGCGGGCGTGCTCGTCAGCGGCAACCGTTTCGTGTGCGGACCCGCGAACGACTGGGACCGCATCTTCTACACGTACGACATCGGCGCCGCGACGCCCGTGCAGATCGCGATCTCCAGCCCCTACACGTACAACGGCACGCCGATGCGGCGCGTGCCGGGAACCGACGACTTCATCACCGTGACGACGAACCTGTCGCCCTCGGACTTCCACCTTTATCGCGTCGACGCCACCGGCAAGGCGGTCTACATCAACGAATCGCCCTACCACGGCGACTTCGCCGTGGGTGTGACGTATGCGTTCGACGGCAGCCCGGCCGGGCGCCTCATTCAAACCGCCGGCCTGATGCTGAAGATCTACGGCGACGGTTGCGACGCGACGATGAATCCCTTCACGACGGGCTGCTTCATCAAGGACGGCGTGCTGGGCACCCTGCGCACAGGCGAATCGTACGCCGGCCTCGCCGACGACGCCGCCGGCAGCGTGTTCGCGGTGGTCGCAGCGGGAAACACCTTCGACGCGCCCTGCAAGGGCGGCTGCACGTTCCAGCGCATCGACATCGCGACGCGCACGATCACGTCGCAGAAGACGCACGCGTTCACGAACTCGTACTACTACCCGATCATGACGGCCGCCGATCCGAAGTGCGCGAACATCGTCCTCGGCACCTCGACCTCCACCGACCCATTCACAAACGCAGCGGGCTTTCGCCTCGAGTCGTTCGACTACTGAAGGCTCCGATAGATCTCGAGCGCGCCGTCCGGCCCGGCCTCGCGCGTCAGCCAGGGCCGCGGAGGAAGCGAGAGGTCGACGCAGCAGATACGGAGCTGGCGCGTGCGCGCGATCGGTTCGAGATCGTCGAGCACCTTCGCCAGGCGGGCGCCGCTGAACGGACAGAAGAAAAAGAAGACCGAGCCGTCGACGAGGACGCCCGCGGCCGCCGCGGCGTCGCCTTCGATACAGCGGACGCGGGACAGGCCGAGGCCGGCCGCGAGGCCGCGGGCAGCGCGCACGAGCTGCGGCTGAACCTCGATGCCGATCGCCCCGGCGCCGGTGAGGAGGTGCACGAGCGCGATCGCCCTCCCCGGCCCGGCCCCGACGTCGACGAACACGTCTGTCGGACGAATCGGCGTCTCGTCGACCACGCGCAGCAGGACCTCGACCGAGCACGGCAGATAAGGCACGCCGCCGGCCGGGAGCGCCGGGCCGTCGCCAGGCAGATCGTCGGTTCCCAGCACGAGATCGACCCAGGCGTCCCGGTCGCCCACGGACACGGCCAGCAAGGCAGCGCGAAACGTTTCCGGATCGTGAAGCCCGCGCTCGATCAATCGACGAGCCTCCTCGGCCGATGTGAGGTGGCGCGCTTCCATCGCGACCGCAGTGTATCGCACGTGCGCCGGGCCGAAGGTGCCGTGACGGACCATCCACGGCTCAACATTGTGCGCGTCCCGGTCCGTTTCTTTCAGCGCGCAATTAACGGAAGTTAGTATTGCCGTTGTTTACGACATTATTGCCAAATAAACATCTGGTTCGTTGCTCTCGTTGTTTTAACCGTGCTACAGGCGCTCAAAATGCTCGGCCGCGCGATCGCGTGATCGCCCCGAACATTCAGGCGCAGGTTGGACAAGGAGAGAGCGATGATGAGACAGGCAAGGTCGACTGCGAAGATCGGGCTGATGTTGGGGGCCATCTGTTTCGCCGGCTGCGGCGAGCTGAGCGCCGACGGCGACGCGACATCAGAGGCATTGACGGGACATCGTCGGCCGGCCGGATCCGTCTCGGGGCCGGTGTCATTCGGATCGATCGATCAGACGGGCGGCCAGGGCGCGTGCACCGGCGTCGTCTCCGCCAGGCTGTGGACGTTGACCAACAAGCACGGCTTGATCGCGAAGCTCACGGACTTCGGCGCCACGCTGGTCGAGCTCCACGTCCCGGACAAGCGCGGCACGCTGGCCGACATCGTTCAAGGGTTCGACACCGTCGCGGGTTACGCCAATAGCCAGTTCGCGGGCGCGACGGTCGGCCGCGTGGGTAACCGCATCGTGGACGGCATCTTCACGCTCGACGGCACCACCTACCAGGTGACCGGCGCGGGTCCCGCGGGCTCGAACAACCACGCCCTGCACGGCGGTCCCTGCGGCTGGGACAAGCAACTGTGGGCCGCGACGACGAAGCTGACCGACGACGGTCCCGAGATCACGTTCACGCTCACGTCGCCTGACGGCGACATGGGCTTCCCGGGCCAGGTGAAGGCGAAGTCGATCTACCGGCTGAACAATCACGACGAGCTGGAGATCTCGATGACGGCGAAGGCCGGGGCGGCCACGCCGATCAACATGCTTCACCACAGCTACTTCAACCTCAACGGCGTGGCTTCGGGGACGTCGATCTACGACCACGTGCTGCAGATTCACGCCGACAGCTACACGCCCGCCGCGGCGGCGACCGGCGTGCCCGACGGAACGATCGCCGGCGTGGCCGGAACGCCGTTCGATTTCCGGAACCCGCACGCGATCGGTCAGTTCGCCGGCCAGCCTGGCGTCGGCGATCAGACGCCGCCCGGCTACGACCACAACTGGGTCGTGCGCGGCAAAGCCGATCAGCTTCGCCCGGTGGCGCGGGTCGAGGACCCTGCCTCGGGCCGGGTGATGACCATCAAGGCCGATCAGCCGGGCGTGCAGTTCTACACCACGAACTTCCGGCCCGATCCCACCGCGCCGGGGTACGTGCCGACGATCGGCAAGGGTGGACACGCATATGACATTCACCAGGCGCTGGCGCTGGAAACGCAGAAACACCCGAACGCGATCAACTTCCCCGCCTCGGTGGTCCCGGGCCGCGAAGACGAGATCATCAGGCCCGCCCAGGGCGAGAGCTACCGGCACGAGATGGTCATCAAGTTCTCGGCGAAGTAACGCAGTCACGATCGATCGCCCGCGCGACAGACCTCCGTTCCTGTCGTCTTCATGAATGATGGGAATGGCTCGGTCCGCGCTGGCGGTCGTCCCGCTCGCGGCGCTGGCGGCGACGCCCGCGTTTGCCGAACCCGATGCCGGCGTCGCGACGCCCGATGCGGCGGCGCCGGCATCGTTCCATTACTACCGGGAAAGCGAACCCGGCTACCGCGCCCGATCCGGCAGCCGACGTGTGCCTGCGCAAGCTCGTCACGCGCGTCGCCTTCCCTGCTTCAGTCGGCCGGCCCACGCGGATCGCGTGCGTCCTCCGCTACACGGTCGAGGATCCGCGCCAGTTCGTTAAGGACCGCGCGGGCGATTGACCCGATCTACGTCGACACGTCCAGCGCATCGTCATACGCTGTCGGCGTGTCGCTCGTTCGCAAGCGTCGAGCGCTGATCGCAGCGTTCGTCTTTGCTGCCGCGGGTTGTGGCTCCGGCAGCAGCAAGACCGACGGCAGCGCGGGGAACGGCGCCGGCGGCGGTGGCTCGGGCAGCGGCGGGACCACGGCGGGTCTCGGTGGCGCGGGTGGAGCGGCCGGATCCGGCGGGACCGCGGGAACGGCGACGGCCGGATCGACCGGCGCCGGAGGCATCGCTGGTGTCACCGGGGCGTCCGGGAACGGCGGAACCGGCGCCGCGGGAAGCGCCGGAACGGGAGCTGGCGGCGCGGCCGGATCGGTTCTGAAAGTCATCTCGTTCGCCGCGCCCGTCACCTATGGGTACCTCCCGCAGGACGCCGTGACGCTGGCCGACCTCAACAAGGACGGCAAGCTCGACATCGCGAGCGTGACCTTCGACGGCTCCGTCAGCGTGCTGCTCGGGAACGGCGCCGGAACGTTTCAGCAACCGAAGACCTTCAAGTGCAGCGCCGACACGTCGGGCGCGGGAATCGTCGCGGCGGATTTCAACAATGACGGCAATCCGGATCTGGCCGTGTCGCAGTCTCGCTACGGCTTTGGTGTGTTGCTTGGAAAGGGCGACGGCACGTTTGGGGGCGGCACCCTCGGTCAGTCCGGCTACACCGAGGGTGGCCTCGCCGCGACGGATCTCAATAGCGACGGGAAAATGGACGTCTTGATGGCCATCTCGACTGGATATTTCGACGTGTCGTACGGTAACGGGAACGGCACCTTCCAGCAGTTCCCACCTCTCTACAGCGCGTCCCCGAGCATTTACGGCGGATTCGTCCTCATCGACTTCAACAAGGACGGGCGGCTGGATGTCGTCACCGCGGGAGGTAGCGTGGTCAGTGTGGCGCTCGGAAACGGCGACGATACCTTCGGGGACGTCAAACACTTCCCGGTCGACTCGGGCACGACCATCCGATCGGTCGCCGTGGGCGATCTCAACGGAGACGGCGTCCTCGACGCGGTCGCGCCCGACAGCGGCGGCGTGACGGTGAACGTCTTCCTCGGGAAAGGTGATGGAACGCTGCTGGCAGCGACCCAGGTTGCCTGCGACAGCGGCCCCGCCGACGTGAAGATCGCGGATCTCAACCTGGACGGAAAGGCCGACATCATCGCGACCAGCCTCAGCGGCAGCGCTACCGGCGTCCTGGACGTGCTGCCGGGAAAAGGCGACGGTACGTTCGAGTCTTTCAAGCAATTCGAGTCGGGAAGCGCGGGCCCTCGCGCCGTCGCTGTCGCGGATCTCAACGGTGACGGGCTGCTCGACCTGGTGGTCGCGAACGATCGAAACGGCAGCGACGGCAGCATCGGCGTGCTCATCAACAACAGCCACTGACCGTTCGTCGCGTCACGCGCGCGCGACGACGACGAAAGCGGCGCCATCAATGAAAACGCCGCGCGGGCTCGCGAAGGGCGCGAACGCCTCGCGGAGCGCGGCCGCCAGCGCCGGCTTCAGCGTCTCGGGCGCGTCGGTCGTCGCGCGCGCCGCCGGTCCGATCTGAAGCGAGTACTCGACGACCTCGTCCAGCGTCGCGGCGCCGCCGAGGTGCAGCGGCATCTCGACGGGCTCGATCGACACGTCCGTCCAACCGGCGTCGCCGAGGATCGCGCGCACGCGCGCGGGATCGGACATGAAGAACGGCCCTGGCCGCCCCTCGCGCAGCATGTCGGGCATCGCCGACGCCGGTAGCAAGCGCATCACAGCCTCGAGCGGGAGCGACGCCCATGGGTTCTTCGCCATCTCCTGCCAGCAGACGAACGACAGACGGCCGCCGGACCGCGCCGCCCCGCGCAGGTTGCGGAACGCCGCGCGGTGATCGTCGAAGAACATCACGCCGAAGCGTGAGTAGACGGCGTCGAACGCCGCCGGCGTGAAGGCGTAGGTCTGCGCGTCTCCCAGCGCGAGCGCGATGTTCGGCCGGCCCGCGGCGCGCTCCCGCGCGCGCCCGAGCATCGGCGGCGAGATGTCGACGCCCAGCACGTGTCCGGTCGGGCCGGCGATGTCAGCGAGCTGGAGCAACGTCTGGCCGCAACCGCACCCGACGTCGAGGATGCGCTCGCCCGCGGCGACGCCCAGGCGCTCGATCGCGATGCGTCCCAGCGGCTCGATGAGCGCGTCGGTTTGATCCTGCATGCGCGCCCATGCTTCGCCTCCTTTCTCGACGAAGGACTGGCTCGCGCGCGGCGGATCGGGAGGGCTCATGACCCTCGAATCACTTGTCCATCCGCCCGACGATCACGGAACCGCCGGCGTCGACCGCGATCATGGTGCGATCGGAGATGAGCTCGAGATCCGTGAGCGCTCGGATGATGCGCGGGATGTCCTCTTTCGTCACGGGATCGCCGCAAGACCCGTTGCGGACCGTCTCCACCTTCAGCTGTCGATCGATGACGAGGCTCCACCACCGCGTCTCCCGGGCGTCCTTCCCGCCCCACGCCTTCCGGGCGAGCAGCACATGACAGCGCCCGTCCACCTCGACGCGCTCGGCGAGCACGACCCGGCACCTTCCGTCCTCCGCCAGCTCGAGCACCCCGATCGTCTCGTTCGGCCCCTGCCGCCGTTCGCCCGTCTCCCAGGTGATTCGCGCGTCCGCCACGTGCCCAGGATAGCGCTTCTGACCGCCGTCAGACGCGGCTGGCGATGACCAGCAAGACGGTCAGGGCGGTCGCGGACACGGCGGCGATCACCATTCCGGCGCGCGGCCGCCGATCGCTCACCGTTTCATACGACGCCTCCTCGGAAACTTCCCCGGGTTCGCTCTCCTCGAACCAACCCCCGAACAGATCATCGTCGTTCTCGTTTTTCCCCAATTCATCCGTGCCGTTCATGTGGTTTTCGCACTGCAGCGGACATGCCAGCTGCCCGCCCGGAGAACTCGCGCCGCACCATTCCATGCCTTGCTCGGTCGGCCCAAGTTGCGCAGCACGCGCGCACAACTTGTCCCTGCTAAGGTCGCGTCGTGAGCGAGATGGACATCCGCCGGGCCACACCCGCCGACCGCGACGCGACGGTCGCGCTTCTCGTCGCACAGATGCGCGAGCACGACATCGCGACGCCGGCTGAACGCCTCGCCGACGCATTCGACCGCGTCGTCGCCGACCCTGAGCGCGGAGTCATCCTGCTCGCGCGCGACGGCGAACGCGCGGTCGGCGTGGCCGCGCTGTCGTACGCGTTTCCGATCGAGGTCGGCCAGCGGACCGCGTGGCTCGAAGAGCTTTACGTCGAACCGGCAGTACGCGCGCGCGGTATCGGCACGGCGCTGTTGCAGTCAGCGCTCGAGATCGCCGACGCCGCGGGAGCCGTGGCCGTCGACCTGGAGATCGTCGTGGGCCACGAGCGCGTCGAGCGGCTCTATTCTCGTTTCGGTTTCAGCCGAATGCCGCGGGCGCGCTGGACGCGGCCGACGCCGCGACGCTAGCGCAGCCACGACGCCGCGACCCGTCGGCGCGCGCCCGCCCGTCCAGTGGCGTCGGCCACCGTCATGTCTAGGTTCGAGGAGGGAGGAGGTACGCATGAGAGGCGAAACTGACAACTCGGTCGATGCTTTAAATGGGTTCCTGCGCGGGGAGATTTCTGCGGTCGAGACGTATCGGCAAGCGATCGAGAAGCTGGGCAGTAGCCCGAACCGGATGCAGCTCGAGGATTGCCGGCGTTCGCATGAGCAGCGCGTGGCCAGGCTTCGCGAATGGGTCACGCGCCTCGGAGGTGAACCGGCGAAGGACTCCGGTTCGTGGGGCGCGTTCGCGCGTCTGGTGGAAGGTGGCGCCAAGACGTTCGGCGAGCGCGCCGCGGTCGCCGCGCTGGAAGAAGGTGAGGACCACGGTCTGAAACTCTACCGCGACGATCTCGCCAAGCTGGATCCGGCGTCGCGCCAGATGGTGGAGGCCGACCTGCTTCCCGCCCAGGAACGCACCCACCAATCGCTGAGCACGCTCAAACACACGCTCCACTGAAACGGGGCGGCGGCACTGCGGTATGGTGTGCGACATACCGCAGTGATCTCGACGCGCGATCTGTCGTTGCTACCGGACGTGGACGGACTGCGCGCGCTGCTGCAAGCGCTCGCGACACTGGACGCGATCGTCTGCCCCGAATGGGGGTACCGTTACTATTCGTTCAATTGCGCGTGGAGCGCCGTCGAGCAAATGGGCTCGATGCGGAACGGCTCGGGCGATGACTTCTTCGCGCACTTCAGCGCGGCCGGGTGCTGGTTGAAAGGCTTCGCTCATGAGTCGCCGATGTCGCCGTACGCGCACCAGCCGAAACGCGTCTGGCCGGGACTCCTGGACAGCGTGCCGGCGGAGTTCGCGGCATGCTTGCGGGAACCGGCCTTCAGCGCAGAGAACGTCACGTTCTGCATCTGGCGCCGCACGACCGATCGTCGCTGGGAAAAGGGATCGATCAGTTACCCGTCCGACGTCCCGGACCCGGATGGGTCCGAAGACCTCCTCTCCATCCTGGACGGACGGCCCGAGAAATATCGCAAGTTCGCCGGGCACTATTACGACAAGGACTTGAGCCTCACGAGCATCGAGCACGTCTATCGCGGTCGTCCGCTCACGCCCGAGATCGTCGCGTCCTTGAACCCGGAACGATCGATAGACGAGCTGGCCGGCGATCTGACCGAGATCGGATATCCGTTCGGCTAGCACCCTGGCGTTTGTCAGACAGCGAACGTTGATTGATCGTCGAGTCGTCGGCTGAGCTCTCTCCGTCGGAGAACGCCCTGTGCGCGGATGTGCGTGTGCGCTGAAGTTTTTTCGCGCGCGACGCAATTTCGCACTGCCGAAACGATCGCGAACGGGAGTACAGTGATTCGTGCAGACGTCGTCGCGCTCCCGTCTCCCCGGCAGCGAACGGCGCCCGATTCGGAGGTGACCATGACTCCGCACGGACGAGACCCGCAGAAGATCCATCGGCTTCGGATCGCCGCCGCCCTCGTGCTGGCGGGCTGCTTCGGGTGCACCGGCAAGATCACGAATCACGGGGAGGGGACGATCACCGGCGGCGCGGGTTCCGGCGCCGGCAACGGCACGGGCGGTAATGGCGGATCCGCGCCCGGCGTGTTCACGCCGGCGTCACCCGCGCTGCGCCTGCTCACGACCGCGCAGTACCAGAACAGCCTGCGCGCCTTGCTGGGCGACAACATCACGCTTCCCGCCGACGTGCAGCTGGACACCGTGCTGAACGGGTTCGCTTCGATCGGCGCGTCCCGGGTCGACCTTTCACCGCTCGCGGTCGAACAGCTGGAGACGGCGGCGCTGGCGGTGGCGAAGCAGGCGCTGGCCGACACCGCGAACCGCGGCACGCTGGTCGGCTGCACGCCGGCGGGCACGACCGACGACGCGTGCGCGCGCAGCTTCGTCACCAGCTTCGGCCGGCGCGCGTGGCGCCGTCCGCTGTCCGACGAGGAAGTAACCCGCTACGCAACCATCGCGACCACCGCCGGCACGATGGTGGGCAACTTCTACGGCGGCCTCGAATACGCGCTGGCGGGCCTGCTGCAATCGCCGAACTTCATCTACCGCGCCGAGATCGGCGAGCCGGATCCGCAGGATCCCAGCCGGCGTATCCTCAACGGCTACGAGGTCGCGACCCGACTCTCGTACTTCCTGTCGGCGACGACGCCGGACAACGCGCTGTTGGACGCCGCCGCGGGCGGTACCCTGGCGACGCCCGACGGCGTGCGCAGCGCCGCGCAGAGGCTGGCGGACGCGCCCGCCGCCCGCACCGCCGCGCAGAGCTTCTTCTCCGAGTTGCTGCGGCTCGACCAGCTCAGCAATCTCAGCCAGCTGCCGTCCATCTTCCCCGCCGCCATGAGCACGACGCTGGGCCCGTCCATGCGCACGGAGACGCTGCGCGTGCTCGAGGACGTCGCGTTCACGCGCGACGCCGACTACCGCACGCTGTTCGACACGACGAACACGTTCGTGAACGGCGAGCTCGCCAAGATCTACGGGCTGACGTCGCCGACCGGAACGGCGTTCGTAGCGACCACCCTCCCCGCTTCGGGCCCGCGCGCCGGCATCCTGGGCCAGGCGGGTTTCCTGGCCATGACCTCGCATCCGAACGCGACGTCGCCGACCCGGCGCGGAAAATTCATTCGCGAGGTCTTCCTCTGCCAGTCCGTGGATCCGCCCCCGCCCGACGCCAACCCGGTCTTTCCGCCCGATCCCGCCGGCCCGCAGACGATGCGCCAGCGGCTGGCGGCGCATTCGATGGGCGCCTGCGCCTCCTGCCACAGCTTCCTGGATCCGATCGGGCTCGGCCTGGAGAACTTCGACGGCGTCGGCGCCTACCGCACCGATGACGCCGGCCAGACCATCGACGCGACCGGACAGCTCGACGGCCAGGCGTTCACGGACGCGCGCGGCCTCGGCGACGCGCTCAAGAACCACCCCGCGCTCAGCACCTGCCTGACCCGCGGCGTGTATCGCTACGCGCTCGGCCATCTCGAGACGTCCGGAGAGGATCCCGCCATCTTCGACTTGAACGACAAGTTCGCGACCGGCGGTTACCGATTCAAGAGCTTGCTGCTCGAGACGGCGGCGAGCTCCGCGTTTCGCACCGTCGGAAAGCTGGATTAGGAGGACCAACGTCATGCGCAAACTGATCTTGAATCGGCGGACGGTCCTCCGCGGCGCGCTGGGCGGCGTGGGCATCTCGGTGGGATTGCCGCCGCTGGAGGCGATGTTCAACGCCAACGGGACCGCCTACGCGCAGTCGAACGCCGCCATTCCCAAACGGCTGGGGCTGTTCTTCTGGGGCAACGGCGTGAAGCTGGATCGCTGGGTGCCCAGCACCACCGGCGCGGGGTGGACGCCCAGCCCGTCGCTGCAACCGTTCGCGACCGCGGGCGTGAAGGACTACGTCAACGTCGTCACCGGCATGAACATCAAGTCCGGTAACGAGCGCGGCCACCACTCGGGCTTGACCGGCATCATGTCGGGCGCCGCGCTGATCGCGGAGCCGCACCCGAATTCGAACTACGTCTCGACCTACTCGCAGCCGAGCATCGATCAAGTCGCGGCCGGCGTCATCGGCACGACCACCCGCTTCAAGTCACTGGAGGTCGGCGTATCGAAGAAGGTGGTCGACGGCGAGGGGACCACGCTCCATTACCTCTCCCACAACGGCCCCGACAGCTTCAATCCGCCCGAGTACAACCCGGTGAACGTCTTCAACCGTCTGTTCGGTACGGACTTCGTGCCGCCGATGGGCGGCACGCCGGTCGTCGACGTGACCAAGACGCTGCGCAAGAGCGTGCTCGACGCGGTGCTGGCCGACATGAACACGCTCAAGGGTCGGGTGGGCGCGACGGACAAGATCCGCCTCGACAGCCACATGAACAACGTCCGATCGCTCGAGAACCGGCTGGTGTCGGCGACGCCCACGCTGCCGCCCGGATCGACCGCGTGCGTGCGGCCGGCCCAGCCCACCAAACCCTCGACGTCGGGCGGCGAGCCCATCAAGGCCACGAACAAGGCGATGAGCGACCTCATCGCGATGGCGCTGGCCTGCGACCAGACCCGCGTCTTCTCGGTCATGTTCTCGGGCTCGGTCGGATACACCGTGTTCTCCGACATCGGGATCACCACCGGTCACCACGATCTCACCCACGACGAGGCGGGCGACCAGCCGCAGGTGCAGGCCAGCACCGTCTACACCATGGAGCAGTTCGCGGTGCTGCTCGCCGCGCTGAAGGCCATCCCCGAAGGGGCCGGCAACCTGCTGGACAGCTGCGCGATCCTCGCCAGCTCCGACACCGCCGACGGCCGGGACCACAGCATCACGAACTACCCGATCCTCATCGCGGGCAGCGCGGGCGGGAAGCTGAAGTACCCGAGCGTTCACTACAAGTCGAACGGCGAGAACACCACGATGGTGCTGCTCAGCATCCTCCGCAGCGTCGGTCTCAGCCTGACGGAGTTCGGAACCGGCGGTGGCCGCGTGACGACCAGCTGCACCGCCATCGAAGCCTGAACGACGCCTGATCAGCCTCCGGCCCGAAGCGCCGAGAACTCGCCGGGATTGTGAATCGTCGCGCCCGCGGTCGCGCCCAGGCCGCCTCTGAAGTCCGTCGTCTGGTCCGAATAGCCGAAGTGGGTCACGGGCGCGGCGCCGCCCTTCATCGGGAATCCGGTCTCCGCCGCCTTCACGCCCAGCGCGTTCATCAGGTTGCAGTAGTACTTGTTGATGGGCGCGTTGGCGATGGTCGCCGGGGTTCCGGTGGCCTGGGAGATGCCGTTGATGATCCCGTCGCTGCCGGCGTAGCACTGCGACTCGCTGTTGCCGACTGACAGGTTCGCCGCACCGGTATTCACGGTGTCGACGTTGACGGCCCAGCCCGTCTTGAAGTAGCCCCCGCAGCCGCCGGCCTGGATGATCGGCAGGTTGTTCAGGTTGTGGGCCAGGCCGTCCGACATCTCGTTGAACCAGACAGTGGCGGAGCTGTCGAGCAGGGTGGAGCCATCGCTGTTCTTGAGGGCGTCAAGCATGCCGACGAGCTTCGCGAACTTCGCCGCGTAGTACCTGTCGATCGTTCGGATCAACTCGATCGCGTTCGGGGCGCACATTCCGGTCAGGCCCGAGTTGTCCAGGCGGTGAGAGATGCTGTGCGTATCCTTGCTGACGCCGAGCCCGGAGTAGACGTAGCTGGGCGGGTACTTCAGGAAGATGACGGGGTTGGCGTTGCAGGCCGCCGCCAGCACCGCCATGACCGAGTACATGTCCGCTCCGTCGAGGTCGGGCGTGACCATCGACGCGAGGTTGCCGGTCACGTTCAGGGCCTCCGGCGTCGCGCCGAGCCGCGTGACCAGGTCCAGGCCGCAACTCCGGGTCACCGCTGTCCCCGTTTCGTTGACCATCGCCTTCCAGGCGGCGACCTTGTTCCGATCCTCGGCGCTCATATCCTGGCGCTCGAAGTCTTCGAGGCTGCCCTTCACCAGGTCGGTGACCTTCTTGCCGCGGCTGGCGGCGTGGTCGTCGGGCGTCGGCGAGCCAGGACCGAACAAGCCGGTCAGCGACGTGAACACCGTCATGGGCGAGCCATGACCGGGATAGATGTCCGCCGGGGCGGCCGTCGCGGCGGCGTCGGATTTCAGGTACGAGATGGCCGACTGCGGGCCTTCGTTCAGGCCGCCGACCCGCATGAACAGGGGCGTCCCGGACGGGCTGAGCTGCTGCGCGATGACGTGATCCAGCGAGTTGCCGACCGGCCTGGCGTTGAACCGCGTCGCCGCGTCGGAGCTGAACGGGTCGTTGCTGTTGGGCGTGACGGGCTGCAATGTGAAGTACGACCCTACGACCTGCAGGTGGGAGTCGTTGCCCTGTCC
>Ga0207675_100004746_pt1 | contig 13089 bp, 8 predicted proteins | sample KBSSwiS42_FD_184305 | JGI IMG/M metagenome (GOLD analysis project Ga0207675, IMG submission 184305) | Switchgrass rhizosphere microbial communities from Kellogg Biological Station, Michigan, USA - KBS Switchgrass S4-2 (SPAdes) (version 2) | ecosystem: Host-associated > Plants > Roots >... | reverse complement strand
GCCGGCGGCCGCGGCCTCGCGGGCGTGCTTGATCGTCTCGATGCCCTCGGCGATGACCAGGGCGTCGGTCCGCTCGGCCTGGGCCCGGACGGTGTTGACGATATGGGCCGCCTCGGCGGTCGTCCGGCCCTGGAGCAGGCGCATGTCCAGCTTGATCAGGTCGGGGCGGACGAAGGGCAGCACGGCCAGGCTGGCCGGCGCGGCGCCGACGTCGTCGAGGGCGACGCCCCAGCCGGCCCGGCGGGCCTGGGCGACGGTGGCCAGCAGCCGGGCCGGGTCGCCGGCCACGGCCCGCTCGGTCACCTCGACGACCACCCGCAGGCGGTCCTCGCCGAGCTCGATGGCCGGACTCAGATCGTCGGGGCAGGCGACGCCGAGGGTGACCGGCTCGGCGTTGACGAACAGGGTCAGGGGCGGGACCAGCCCGCAGCGGTCGGCCTCGGTGAAGGCGGCCGCCCGGCAGACCCAGTCCAGCTCGGCCACCCTGCCCGCCCGCCAGGCGGCCCCGAACAGGGCCGCGGGCGACTCCAGGGCCGACCCCATCGGCCCCCTGGCCAGGGCCTCGTAGCCGAGGACGTGGCGGCTCTCCAGGTCGATGAGGGGCTGGAACAGCGGCTGCACGGCCCGCTCGTCGAGGACCCGGAGGAAGTCCTCCACCGTCGTCGGGGAGGGGTGGGAGACTCCAGGCGTACTCATGGTGATCTGATCGACCACCGGCCAGCCCAGGTTGAGCCCCCGGAGCAAGGAGCCCGATGAGCTTCGTCACCGAGAACCAGCCGGACGGGACCCCGACCTGGATCGACCTCGGCATCCCCGACCTGGAGCAGGCGATGCGGTTCTACGGGGCCCTGTTCGGCTGGGAGTTCCAGGTCGGGCCGCCGGAGACGATGCGCTACACCCGGTGCCTGCTCGGCGGCCGGCCGGTGGCCGCCCTGGCCGAGAACCCCGACCCGGAGGCCAGCCGGTTCTGGTGGAACGTCTACCTGGCCACCGGCGACTGCGACGCCACCGTCCGGCGGGTCACCGACGCCGGCGGCAGCGTCGTTCTGGCGCCGGCGGACGTCCCCGGCCAGGGCCGTATGGCCATCGCCAAGGACCCGGTGGGGGCCCAGTTCGGCCTCTGGGAGGGCCGCGGCTTCGTCGGCTGCGAGGTCGTGAACGAGCCCGGGTCGCTGGTCCGCAACGACCTCGTCACCCCCGACCCGGAGCCGGCCCGGGCGTTCTATGCGGCCGTGTTCGGCTTCACCCTCGACGGCAACCAGGACCTGCCCGACTTCGACTTCACCTTCCTGCGCCGCCCCGACGGCCACGAGGTCGGCGGGGTCATGGGCGTCCCGGGCGCGCCGTCGTCGTCGTGGGCGACCACCTTCGAGGTCGCCGACACCGACGCCGTGGTCGCCCGGGCGGCCGAGGCCGGCGGCAGCCCCGGCCAGGCCGAGGACTTCGTCTACGGCCGCCTGGCCACCATCACCGACCCCTTCGGGACCGAGTTCTCGGTCATTGCCCGCCCCGAGGCTCAGCGGGGCTGACCGCCCGGCCCAGGAGGAACCAGGTGACCAGCTCGCCCTTGCCCTTGACCTGGACCGGTCCCCGCCGCTCGAACCGGTAGCGGTCCCGCAGCCGCCGGTAAGCCCGGTCGGTCACCTGGATGCAGCCGGCCACCCCGTTCGACTCCATCCGGCTGGCGGTGTTGACGGTGTCGCCCCACAGGTCGTAGCTGAACTTGCGCCGGCCGATCACCCCCGCCACCACCGGGCCGGTGTCGATGCCGATACGGACGGCCAGCGGCCGGCCGGCCGCGTCGAGGTGGCGGGCCACCTCCTCGCGCACGGCCAGGGCCATCTCGGCCACCGCCTCGGCGTGGTCGGGCCGCGGCTCGGGCAGCCCGCCGACGGCCATGTAGGCGTCGCCGATGGTCTTGATCTTCTCCAGCCCGTGCCGCTCGGCCAGCTCGTCGAGGGCCGAGAACAGGTCGTCGAGGATCCGCACGACCCGCTCCGGGGTCGTCTCCTGGCTTCGCCGGGTGAAGTCGACCAGGTCGGCGAAGAGGACGGTGACCTCCGGGAAGCCGTCGGCGATGACCTCCTCGCCCTGCTTGAGCCGGGCCGCGATCGGGGCCGGGAGGACGTTGAGGAGCAGCTGCTCGGACCGCTCCCGCTCGGCCAGGAGCAGCCGGTGCGCCCGGTCAAGGGCCCGGCGGCCGCGCACCGCCTCCCCCAGCAGCAGCACCGCGGCCAGCAGCGCCAGGTCGGAGACAGCGAGGCTGACCAGTTCGGCCCTGGTCTGCTCGGGGAGGTCGGCCACGGCCAGGAAGATCAGCGGGGTGCCGCCGAACCAGGCGACCACGGCCAGGGCCCAGCCGCGCCGGCCGGCCGCCCAGGCGGTGGCCAGCGCGACTGACAGGGGCACGGCCGAGAACAGGCCCGGGTAGTCGAACTGGTTGTAGAGGAACAGGGTGGCCGCCGAGGCCAGAAGCACGGCCAGGGGCCAGCGCCGCCGGAACAGCGACAGGGCGGCGATCAGCAGGCCCAGACCGTAGGCGAGCGCGTCGGGTGGTTCGCCCTGGCTCGGCAGCACGCTGATGGCGACCGTGATCGCGACCGCCAGGGCCACCGCCAGCCCGGCGTCCACCACCGGCGCGGGCAGCCGCCGCAGTCTCGACCGCCAGGACGTCCAAGCCATCCCGGGCACCATACCCCCGGTCAGGCCGGCGTCATGGCAGGGGGAGCAGCCGCACCGCGAAGCTGACCGGCGCGGGGTCGAGACGGTAGGCGGGGAGGACGCCGGGGCCGCAGGAGGCCGAGCCGATGCCCTGCTGGGCCAGGTCGAGGTTGACCCAGATACGGTCGCCGGGGACGAGGTCGGTTGGGTGGCGGGCCTGGTCGAGGTGCTCGGTGGTCCAGGGGCGGACGGTCAGGTCGACGGTCGGCTCGCCCTCGACGCGCAGGCCGCGCCCGCCGCCCTCGGTGAGGGTCGCCCAGCGGACGTCGCGGCGGTTGCCGTTCTCCTGCGGGTAGAGGTAGGGAGTCTGGAGCTCCTCCACCGTGGCCGCGAAGCGGCCGACCCGGGCCGCCCGGCCAGTGTCGGCGTAGGCCTCGCCAGGGCCGCGGCCGAACCACTCGACCCGGCGGAGGCTGGCCGGCACGGCCATCCGCAGCCCGACCCGGGGCAGCGGGCAGGGCCACTCCCCCTCGGGAACGATCCCCACCTCGAGCCGCAGCCCGCCGTCGGTGGCCGTCCACCGGTAGGTGGCGACCACACCCAGGTCGGTGGCCGCCGGCGCCACCCGGGCCCGCACCACCAGGGCGGCACCCTCGACCGCGACCTCGTCCACCCGATGCTGGAGCCGGTGCAGCCCGACCCGCCGCCACAACGGCTCCAGCGCCTCTCCATGGTGCCCCCGGTCGTTGTCGGTCGGCGCCCGCCACAGGTCCACCCGCGGCCCGGCGACCGGCAGGTCGCCGATTCCCACCAGCAGGCCAGTGGCCGCGTCAAAGGTCCCGCCCCCCAGCGCCAGCCCAGAGGTCCCGAGCCTGGTCGGGGGGCTGTGGACAGCCGGACGCACGCCCCTTCCAGGGTCGGCTACGCTCCCCCACCGGGGGACCCGGCCCGGGTCCGTCGGGCTGGAGGGTGCCCAGGGGTGGGTCGGGGGCGGGACCTGCTCGGTCTGGGAGATGGGGACCTGGCCCCAGGCGACCTCGTGGCCGGCCGGGGCCCAGGGGTGGTCGGTGGCGAGGACGGCCTGGACGGTCAGCCAGGTCTCGGCGTGGGTGGGCGGCAGGTCGGGCAGGGGGACGGTGGTGGACTCCCCCGGACCCACAGCGGGGAGCTCGAGGCGGCCGTTGGCGACCGGGACCCCTTCCTCCTCCAGGGACCAGCTGAAGGCCAGGTGGGACAGGTCGAGGAAGGTGTGCAGGTTGGCGACCCGGAGGCCGCCGTCCGGGGCCGCGCCGATGCGGACCGGCTCGACCACCTTCTTGAGCTCGGCCAGGCCCGGGGATGGGGTCCGGTCCGGGAACAGCAGGCCGTCGGCCACGAAGTTGGCGTCGTGGAGGGGCTCGCCGAAGTCGCCGCCGTAGGCGAAGTACTCGCGGCCGTCGGCGGTGCGGGCGCGCAGGCCGTGGTCGATCCACTCCCAGACGAACCCGCCCTGGCAGCGCGGGTGCCGCTCGAACAGGTCCTGGTACTCCCAGAGGCCGCCGGGGCCGTTGCCCATGGCGTGGGCGTACTCGCAGAGGATCAGGGGCATGGCCCGGCGCCGGGCGTCCAGCTCGGGGTCGGGCAGTGGCGGCTCCTCGCCGCGGCCGATCGTGTCGACCTCGGCGTGGGTCGGGTACATGCGGCTGTAGACGTCGACGTCGGCGCAGGACCGGTCGCCCTCGTAGTGCAGCGGCCGTGACGGGTCGCGCTCCCGGGCCCAGGCGGCCATCGCGGTCAGGTTGCCGCCGACACCGCTCTCGTTGCCGAGCGACCACATGATCACGCTGGGCCGGTTCTTGTCCCGCTCGACCATCCGCCGCATCCGGTCCACCAGGGCGTCGCGCCAGCGGGGGTCGTCGGCCGGGTTGCCCCGCCAGCCGACCGGCTCGAACCCGTGGGTCTCAAGGTCGCACTCGTCGACCACGTACAGCCCGTAGGTGTCGCACAGCTCCAGGAACCGCGGGTGGGGCGGGTAGTGGCTGGTCCGGACGGCGTTGAGGTTGTGGCGCTTCATCAACAGCACGTCGGCCAGCATCACCTCCTCGGGCACGGCCCGGCCCCGGTCGGGATGGAACTCGTGCCGGTTCGCCCCCCGGAACAGGACCCGGCGGCCGTTGACGGTCAGCACCCCGTCGGCGACGGCGACGGTGCGAAAGCCGATCCGCAGGGCGACCCGCTCGCCGTCGGTGGCCAGCTGGCCGTCGTACAGCCGGGGCGACTCGGCCGACCAGGGCTCCACGGCCGGCAGCTCGACCGTCTCCCCCGCGGCCGCGTCGACCCCCAGCTCGGGGACGCTGACGCGGGCGGGCACGTCGGCGTCGACCCGTAGGGTGCCGGCGCCTGTCTCGTGGTCGTAGCCGGCGTGGACGAACCAGTCCCCGACCGCCCCGGCCGGGCGGGCCAGCAACTGGACCTCCCGGAAGATCCCCGAGAGCCACCACATGTCCTGGTCCTCGAGGTAGCTGGCGGCCGACCACTGCCGGACCCGGACGGCCAGCAGGTGCTCGGGGCCGTCGGCGGCGGCCAGGGAGGCGGTGGCGTCGAACTCGGCCGGGAGCCGGCTCCCGGTGGAGCTGCCCAGCTCCTGGCCGTTGCACCACACCTGGAGGTGCGAGTCGGCCCCCTCGAACCGCAGCACGGTCCGCTCGGCGTCCCAGCCGTCGGGCAGGCGGAACCAGACCCGGTGGTCGCCGGTCGGGTTCTCGGTGGGGACGTGCGGCGGGTCGACCGGGAAGGGGTAGACGACGTTGGTGTAGGCGGGGGCGCCGTGGCCGTGCAGCTGCCAGTGGGACGGCACCGGCAGGGTCGCCCAGCCGGCGTCGTCAAAGCCGGGCTCGGCGAACCCATCATCGACGTCGGCCCGCTCCGACAGCCGGAAGCGCCAGTCCCCCGACAGGTCAAGGGACGGGGCGTCCGAGCCGCCGGGCCATGCCCTGGGCGGCAGGGCCCCGTCGCCAAGGCCGAGCCGGTCCGCGGCCCCTTCCGCGCTCGTCGGCGCGGGCCGGTTCCCCGCCCCCGGCGCGCTCATGGGCTGGTCAGGTGCAGCAGCAGGGCCTGCTCGGGCCGGAGGACGGGCAGGGGCAGGCCGACCTCGGCCAGGGCCCGGCCGTCGAGGGTGACGCCGCCCGCCTCCTGCCAGCGGGGGGCCACCACCTGCTTGGTCTCGGGCTCGCCGGCGACGGCCAGGGGGGTGACCCGGTAGGCGCGGCCGGTGTCCAGCCCGGGCAGCCGGGCCTGGCCCGGGGTCTCGAACGCCGAGGCGGTCAGCTGCACGTAGGCGAACAGGGCCTCGGCCCGGTCGGGGGCCACCACTCCGTGGAGGTAGGCGGCCGGGTCGGGATGGTCGGCCCGCACCACCGTCCCGCCGTGGAGCAGGGGCCGCAGCCGCCGGTAGCAGGCGATCGCCTCGGCCAGCGCCTGCTGCTCGGCGGGCGAGGCCGAGGCGATGTCCCATTCGATGCCGAAGTGGCCGAACAGCGCCGTCGCGACCCGGAAGGCGAGGTCGTGGGTGCGGCCGGTGGTGTGGGCGCGGGGCGGGCCGACGTGGCTGCCGACCAGCTCGGGCGGCACCAGCAGCTGGGTCCAGCGCTGGATGTGCTGGCGCTCCAGGGCGTCGTTGGTGTCGCTGGCCCAGACCCGGTCGGTGCGGGCCAGGATCCCCAGGTCGACCCGGCCGCCGCCGGACGCGCAGCTCTCGATCTCGACCCCGGGGTGACGCCGGCGAAGCTCGTCCAGGAGCCGGTAGACGGCCAGGGTCTGGGCGTGCACTCCTGGCCGGCCGTCGTGGCCGGCCTCGATCAGGTCGCGGTTGTGGTCCCATTTGAGGAAGGCGATGTCGTGGTCGCTGAGCAGCGCGTCCAGCCGGTCGCGGAGAAAGGCCCAGCAGCCGGGGTTGGCCAGGTCGAGGACCTGCTGGTTGCGCCAGGCCTCGGGCAGCCGGCCGGGCCGGCCGGACCCGGACAGGACCCAGTCGGGGTGGGCCCGGAACAGGTCGGAGTCGGGGTTGACCATCTCCGGCTCGACCCAGAGCCCGAACTCCATGCCGAGCTTGCGGACGTGGCTGATCAGCGGGTTCAGGCCCTCGGGCCAGACGTCGGCGGCCACGTACCAGTCGCCGAGGCCGGCGGTGTCGTTGCGCCGGCCGCCGAACCAGCCGTCGTCGAGCACGAACCGCTCCACCCCCAGCCGGGCGGCCACATCGGCCAGCTCCGTCAGGCGCTCCAGCCGGTGGTCGAAGTAGACGGCCTCCCAGGTGTTGAGCACCACCGGCCGGGGCGTGCGCGGGTGCGAGGGCCGGTCGCGCAGGTAGCGGTGGTAGGCGGCGCTCAGCCCGTCCAGGCCGTCGCCGCTGTAGGTGGCCAGCACCGGCGGTGTCGCGTAGGTCTCGCCCGGGGCGAGGGCGATCTCGGAGGGGCCGAGCAGCTCGGCCGCGCCCACCCCGGCGTGGCCGTCGGGGTTGCGCTCGGCCCAGTGGACCGCGTCCCCGCTCCAGGCCAGGTGCAGCCCCCAGACCTCGCCGGAGCGGAACCCGAACCCGGGGGTGCCGACGGCCAGGACGAGGGTGGCGTCGTGGCCGGTGCGCCCGTGGCGGCCCTCGCGGACCCAGGCGCCCTGGGGCAGCTGGTGCCGCTGGGGGATGCGCTCGCGGCACCACCGCCCGGTCAGGTCGAGCACCTCGGCCGCCCTTGCCGGCAGAGGCAGGCTGGCCGCCAGCTGGCCGACCAGGTACGGCCCGGCGCCCAGGTTGCGTAGGCTGTGGCCGACCTCCAGGACCCCCGAGGGGTGCAGGCGCAGGCGGGTCACCAGCTCCAGCGCGGCCTCGGGGTCCTCTGAGGCGACCACCGCGCAGGTCCCATCCTCGGCCAGCTCGACCGAGGAGACCAGGAACCGCGGCGACCAGCCGCCACCGTCGGGCCGGGCCCCGGCCAGCCCCGGGCGCAGCCGCCAGCCGTCGGCCGGCATGGGCAGCAGCCGCCGCCGCACCGGCCGGTCCACGGCCGAGTGGGCCGCCGGCGGCACCAGGGCCTCGGCCAGGCCGTCCTCGTCGGCCAGCGGGCCCAGGTCCGGCCCCCAGTGCAGCACGACCGGCAGCGGCGCTCCCGCCCCGCCGCGGGCGTCCAGGACCAGCGAGACCCCGCCGGCACGCAGATGGAGCACTCCCGGCAGGCTCACCCCTTGGTCGCGCCCAGCGTCAGGCCGGCCACGAACTGCTTCTGGAGCAGGAAGAACACGATCAGCACCGGGATGGCGACCAGGATGGAGCCGGCCGAGAGCAGGTTGTAGTCGGTGAAGAACTGGCCTCGGAGGTTGTTGAGAGAGCTGGTGATCGGGAACTTGTCGCCCGACTGCATCAGCACCGTCGCCCAGAAGAACTCGTTGTAGATCCAGGTCACCTGGAGGGTGGCCAGGGCGGCCAGGGCCGGGCGGCACAGGGGCAGGGTGATGCGGAAGAACTGGGTGGGCACGCCGGCCCCGTCGACCCTGGCCGCCTCGTACATCTCGTGCGGCAGGGCCTTCATGTAGTTGCTGAGCACGAAGGTGCAGAAGCCGGTCTGGAACGCCACGTTGACCAGGATGAGGCCCCAGTAGCTGTCCAGCAGCTGGCCGGAGTCGCTCATCCACAACGGCAGCGGGATCGAGCGGTAGGCCCGGAACAGCGGGATCAGCAGGGCCTGCTGGGGCAGCAGGTTGGCCGCGGTGAACAGCCCGAGCAGGATCAGGTTGAACCGGAAGCTGTAGCGGGCCACCACGAAGGCGACACAGGAGGCGAGGAACAGCGTCAGCAGGACCGCCGGCACGGTGATGATCAGCGAGTTGAGGAAGTGGCGGGTGAAGTCTCCCTGCTCCCAGGCGTTGAGGTAGTTCTGGATGGTGAACCCGCCCAGCGACACATAGCCGTGGAGGGAGGGGTAGTTGTAGTCCCGGAAGGAGCTGAGCAGCGCCCACACCACCGGGAACAGCCAGACCATGGCGGTCGCGGTGACGAAGACGTACAGGATGACCCGCCCTGGGGTGAGGCGGCGCCTGGTCTTGGCGGTTGCCGCCCTGGCAGTGGAGGGGCGGGTGACGGTGGTGGCGCTGGTCATCGCTGCTCCCCCCGCATCACGGTCGACAGGAAGATGGTGATGAACACCAGTGAGATGACCAGCATGATGGTGGCCAGCGCCGAGCCGAAGCCGATCCGGCTGGCCTCGCCGACGACGTTGGAGGTGACCAGGGTCGAGATCAGCTCCAGGCCGTTGGTGCCCTTGTTGATGACCCAGACGATGTCGAAGGCCCGGAGCGACTCGATCACGGTGACGACCAGGATGATGATGTTGATCGGGCGCATCACCGGGAACACCACCGAGAAGAACGTCCTGACCGGGCTGGCGCCGTCCACCGCCGCGGCCTCCCGCAGCGAGGGGTCGACGCCCTTCAGCCCGGCCAGGTACAGCAGCATGATGTAGCCGGCGTGCCTCCAGCCGGCGGCCACCAGCACCGCCCACAGGTTCCACCTGGAGTCGCCGTACCAGTCGATCTGGGTGTGGAGCACGGCGTTGAGGACCCCTTGGTCGCGCGAGTAGATGAGCTGCCAGATGAACCCGATCAGGGCCAGCGACAGCACCACCGGCAGGAACATCGCCGTCTGGTAGAAGCGGGTCCCGCGCAGCTCCCGGTCCAGCAGCACGGCCAGGAACATCCCGAACAGTGTCGGCAGCACGAACAGGAAGACCAGCCAGAGGACGTTGTGCCGCAGCGCCGGGGCGAACGGCGGGTAGTTGGTGAAGACGTTCTTGTAGTTCTCGGTCCCGATCCACTGGATCGTGTCCAGGCCGCCGACCCCGCTCCAGCGGGCGAACGACAGGATCACCGAGGCGATCGCGGGCAGCCACACCCACGCCACGACCAGGACCGTTGGGATGGCCACCATCAGGATAAGGAAGATCCGGTCGGTGCCGGACACCCGGACGCGGCCGCCGGAGCGGCGGGACGGGGCCGCCTCGGCGGGAGCCGCCGGGACGGTGGGCAGATCGGACATCGGCGCCTCCTTCGATCGACGACCCCGCCCAGCCTCAGGAGGTGAAGATCGACTTCTTCTGGCTCTCCAGGCTCTTGGTCAGCCCGTCGATGTCATTCGGGTTCTTCAGGAAGGTCTGGATACCGGGAAGCATCACCGTCGCCGCGAAGTCGGGCCGGGTGTCGCGGTCCAGGAACTGGGCGATCGACTCGGCCGAGCCGATGAACTCGACCGCCTTCTTCTGCAGGCCGGTGTAGGAGGAGGTGTCGGCCTCGCTGCTGGCCCCGATGACGGTCGGGTCGGCCTTGAGGGCGATGTCCTCGGCCTTGGCCGTGCCCAGGTACTTGAGCAGCTGCTTGGCCCCTTCCTCGTTCTTGGGGTCGGCCCGCATCATGAAGCCGTCGATCGGGGCCTCGATCGCGCCCGAGCCGACCGCCGGGTCGATCTCGGGGAAGGCGAAGAAGTCGAGGTCGTCCTGCTCCTTGCCCTTGGGGAACTGCTGGCCGACGAACATGCCCAGCAGGTACATGCCCGACTGCTTCTTGAGCAGCGACTGGGCCGCCTCCTGCCAGGTCCGCCCGAGTGCGGCTTCCTGGTGGTAGGGCAGCAGCCCCTTCCAGGTGTCGAACACCTTCTTGACCTCGGGCGAGTCCCAGGCCTTCTTCCCGCCCATCAGGTCGACGTGGAACTGGTAGCCGTTGATGCGCAGGTTGAGCTGGTCGAAGGTGCCCATGGCCGGCCAGCCGTCCTTGTCGGCGAAGGCGATCGGGACGAGACCATCCTTGTCCATCTGCTTGGACAGCGTGACCAGCTCGTCGAGGGTCTTGGGCGGCTGGTAGCCCTTCTCCTCCCAGACCGACTTGCGGTAGAACAGCGCCCACGGGTAGGTGGTCAGGGGCACGAAGTACTGCTTGCCGTCGTCGCCGGTGGAGGCCTGCTTCAGGGCCTCGTTCATGCCCGAGAGGCCGCCCCAGACGTCGCTGATGTCGCCGGCCAGGCCCTGGGAGGCGAAGAACCGCATCCGGTAGCCGGCGAACCAGGTGAACACGTCGTCGGGGTTGCCCTGCAGGTAGTTGTTGATGTTCTCCTGGAAGGTGTTGTGGTCGACGGTGTTGACCTTCACGGTCATCCCCGAGGCGGCCAGCATGTCGGCGTAGGCCTTCTTGGGCACCGCGTCGGACTGGTTGGAGCCGAAGGTCACCTCCTGGTTGGCGCTGCCGCTGCTGCCGCCCTTGTCGTCCCCACCGCCGCAGGCCGCGAGCAGGCTGGAGAGCGACACGGCCGCTCCAGCGCCCAGGGTCCCCTTGAGGAAGCCGCGCCGGCTGAGGCCGGCCCCGGCCACCGACGGCGGGATGAGACGGGCGAGGTACTCGGACTCCGACCGGGGACGGGACATGGTCGCCTCCCTTGCGTGGCGCTCGGGCGCCGTGGACGTGGACCTGAGGGCACTTGCGGTGGGTCGTTCAGCCGGCGAGCTCCACCCGGCAGCCGGCGGCGGCGATCTCGGCCACCACCTCGGGGTCGGCGGTGGGGTCGGTGATCAGAAGGCTCACCTCCTCGATGTCGCACACCTTGGCCAGCTCGACCTCGCCGACCTTGGAGCCGTCGGCGACGATCACCCGGCGTCGGGCGGCCAGCAGCATGGCCCGCTTGACCTCGGCCTCGGGCAGGTTGACGTTGGTGATGCCGACCTCGGGGTCGACGCCGTTGCAGCCGACGAAGGCCACCGAGGCCCGCAGGCGCTCCAGCAGGGTCGTGCCCAGCGGGTTGACCAGCGAGTGCTGGAGGGGGCGCAGGGTGCCGCCGGTGACCACCACGCTGATGCGCGGGGTGGCCCGTTCCAGCTCGAGGGCGATGTTGAGCCCGTTGGTGACCACGGTGACGTCGCGCAGGCCGGTCCGCAGGACCAGCGCCCGGGCGATGGCGGTGGTGGTCGTGCCGACGTCCAGGATCACCGTGTCGCCGGTGGTGATCATCCCGGCGGCGTGCACGCCGATGCTGGACTTCTGGAGGGGCGCCTCCCACTGCGACGATTCGAAGGGCTGCTCGCCCAGCAGCCCCGAGGGGGGCACGGCGCCGCCGCGGACCCGCCGCACCCGCGCCCTGGCCTCCAGCGCCGTCAGGTCGGCCCGGACCGTGACCGCCGACACCCCGAACCGGCCGGCCAGGTCGCTGACCCGCGCGAACCCCTCGTCCCAGATGATCCCGGCCATGCGGGCCTGGCGCACCACCGCGAGCGGGTTGAGCTCGGAGACGCCGCCTTCGCCCGGCCCATCGCCCATATGTGCCCTCCTATGGGCACATTGCGAACGCTTGCCCGATGCATGTCAAGTCTTCGGTCTCGTCAGCTTTCGCAAGCGTTCGAAACACCCCGGGGGTGGGGCGGCGCGGTCAGGCAGGGCCCGGGGGGATGTTCTGGTTGCGGCGGAACAGGTTGCCCGGGTCCCAGCGGCGCTTGACCTCGACCAGCCGGTCCCAGGTCGGCCCCGGATAGGCCTCGCGGACCCGCGCCGGCCCCTCGTCGCTGAGGAAGTTGACGTAGACGCCGGGGTCGCTCTGGCGCAGGGCGGCGGCGAACTCGTCGGCCCAGGCGTCGTGGACCGGCCGGTCGGCGGCCTGCTCGTAGACGCAGCCGACCCCGGCCATCATGCGGCGGTGGCGGTGGGCGTAGGCGGTCGCCTCGACCGGGACCCGGGCCATGGCCCCGCCGAGGACACGCAGCTGGGCCACGGCCATGGGGGCGGTGGAGGCCCCGAGGTGCTCGACCACCGCCTTGGCGGCGGTGGCGTCGACGGTGTCGCAGAACAGCGAGCGGGCCGACTCCTCGACCACCTCGATCTCGTCGCCGCCCTGGAACAGGCCCGCGTAGGGCATCGGCTGGACCATGTCGGCCAGCGGCTCGGCCAGGGCACGGAATGGGGCCAGGGCCCGCTGTCCGGCCTCGGCGTCGCCGGCGTAGGCCAGCAGGGCCATGACGACCAGCTGGCCGTGGGCGCTGGCCGGCAAGAACGGCATCGGCGGGGCGACCATGATGTTGGCGATCATTGACAGCTCCTCGGGCGCGGCGGCGGCGGCGGCCACCAGTCCCTCGATCACCTCGGGGCTGCCCGGCAGCAGCAGCATGCCGCCCACGATCGAGGGCAGCTCGTGCAGCCGGAACTTGAACCGGGTGGCGACCCCGAAGTTGCCGTCGCCGCCGCGGATGGCCCAGAACAGGTCGGGGTGGCGCTCGTCGTCCACCTCCAGAATCTGGCCGTCGGCGGTGACCAGCTCGGCGGCGAGCAGGCTGTCGATGGTCAGCCCGTGCTTGCGGACCAGGAACCCGACCCCGCCGCCCAGAGTGATCCCGCCGATCCCGACCGACCCGGTGTCCCCGAACCCAGTGGCCA
>Ga0207675_100004744_pt1 | contig 13090 bp, 9 predicted proteins | sample KBSSwiS42_FD_184305 | JGI IMG/M metagenome (GOLD analysis project Ga0207675, IMG submission 184305) | Switchgrass rhizosphere microbial communities from Kellogg Biological Station, Michigan, USA - KBS Switchgrass S4-2 (SPAdes) (version 2) | ecosystem: Host-associated > Plants > Roots >... | reverse complement strand
AGGCGTAGCCGCCGCGGCTGAACGGCGAGACGACGAGGCACGGCACGCGGAAGCCGAGGCCGATCGGCATGCCGCCGACGAACTCTCCGGGCGTCCCAGGCGGCGGGGTCGGCGGCGCTACGTGATCGAAGAGTCCGTCGTTCTCGTCGTAATTGAGAATGAGGGCCGTCTTCGCCCAGAGTTGCGGATTCGCCCACAACGCTTCCAGGATGCGATGCGTGTGATGTTCTCCCGCGGCGGGCATGTTGTCGGGATGCTCGTTGGCAACGCCCGGCGGCAGAATCCACGTAACCTGCGGAATGTTGCCGGAACGAAGGTCCGACAGCAGCTGGTGGAAGGATGTCTCCCTCATCGCGTGCTCGAACAGCGCCGACTTCTCCGCTGCCGCCTGAAACTGCATGAAGTTGCGCGGCATGTTGAGACTGCCGCCGGCCCAGTCGTGATAGATGCGCCAGGTGATGCCTGCGCGCTCCAGGCGCTCCGGGTAGGTCTCCCAGGAATACGAGTTGCCCTTGTTGTTGATGGCGGGGCCTCCGTTCTTCCCGAGCGCATCGATGCTTCCGGTCATGAGAAAGTAGCGGTTTGGATGCGTGGGGCCCATGACCGACGCGTGGTAGCCGTCGCAGATCGTGAACGCGTCGGCAAGCGCGTAATAGAACGGCAAGTCGTGGCGGGTGAGATAGCCCATCGTGAGCGGCGCGCTTTCCTTGTTGGGCGCACGGTGCGCCGCTATCCAGTTGTCCATCTTGCCGCCGTTCCACGACGAGTGCAGGACGCTCCAGTGATGGCTCAGCGCCCTCATGCGCTGCGCGCTCGTTCGGGTCGTGTCGAGCCGAAACGGCAGCACGTATCCGTCGGCATGCATCGCGTCGGGCTGGTGGAACACCGGCCTGCCGTTTGCGAGCGTCAGCACTTCGACGTCGTCGAAGCCGCGCACGCCCGCCAACGTGCCGAAGTAGTGATCGAAGGAGCGGTTCTCCTTCATGAGGACAATGACGTGGTCGATGTCCGTGAGCTTCGCAGGCAGCAGCCGCGAGGGCGGAAGCAGCTCCGCGAGCGCCGCGCCCGGCGAGCCGAGCGCCGCGAGGGCCGCACCCGCGGCGGATCCCCGAAGCAGGCGACGCCGGACAAGATCAACCACGCCCGTCCACCTCCGTGCGGGGATCGTGGATCGCGTCGCCGATCCTATTCAAAAGCCGTACGTTCCGGATCACGCGGTTGTGCATGCGGTATAAACGAGGGACGATGACGAGATGACTCGCTGCAGCCCGAACTTGTTCCCTGCGTTCGATCCCGCAGCCACCCTGGCGGAAACACTGCACCCGATCCCGCGCGGGGCGCTCGCGGATTATCTCCGTGCGCACGTCGAGCCGTTCCGCGGCGAGATCGCGGTCGAGCAGTTCCAGGGCGGACAGTCCAATCCCACGTACAGGGTGACCACTGGAGCGGACCAGCATACCCGGCGCTACGTGCTGCGGCGAAAGCCCCCCGGGCACCTGCTCCCGTCCGCTCACGCCGTCGAGCGCGAGTACCGCATTCTGTCCGCCCTCGCCGGCTCGCAGGTGCCCGTGCCGCGCACGTTCGCATTGTGCGAAGACCCGTCGGTCATCGGCACGGCCTTCTTCGTGATGGAGTACGTGGAGGGACGGATCCTGTGGGACCCGACGCTGCCGGGAATGACGCGCGGCGAGCGCGCCGCGCACTACGCGGAGTTGAACCGCGTAATTGCGGCGTTGCACTGCTTCGATTACGAAGCCGCGGGCCTTTCCGGCTTCGGTCGTCCCGGCAACTATATCGAGCGGCAAATCGCCCGCTGGACGAAGCAGTATCAGGCCGCCGCCGCGGACCGGATTCCCGCGATGGACCGGCTGATCGAGTGGCTCCCGCATCACGTGCCCCCGGGCGATGAAACGCGCGTGGTGCACGGCGACTACCGGATCGACAATGTCATCTTCCACCCCGCCGAGCCTCGCGTGCTCGCGGTGCTCGACTGGGAGCTCTCGACGCTCGGACATCCGCTCTCGGATTTCGCGTACCAGGTGATGGCGTGGCGGCTGGGCCAGCACGAGTTTCGCGGCCTTCGGGGCAGCGACCTCGAATCGCTGGGCATTCCGACCGAGGATGAGTACGTGGCCGCCTATTGCCGGCGCACCGGTCGCGACGCGATCGCGAATTGGGACGTCTATCTCATCTTCAATATGTTCCGCATCGCGGCAATCCTCCACGGCGTGCTGGCGCGTGCGCTGCAAGGCAATGCCGCAAGCCGCAATGCGGTGGAGACGGGCAGTCGCGCGCGCCTCGTCGCCGATGTCGCCTGGCAGATGGCGAAGGGCATCGACGGCTGATCCAGCGCGCCGCTGGCGTTCGGCCGCGTCTTCCCGGCGGTTCAGTTGCCGGTCCGCACGGCTTGTCCATTTTGCCGAAAATGAGCGCAACATATAAGCTGAAACGTGTCCGCCCCTATGCCTGCTCCCCGACCTCCACCCCGAGAAATCAAGCTGCACCAGAAATCGCGCGTGCTCGAGGTTTCGTTCGCCGACGGCAAGACCTTCCGGCTGCCGTGCGAATTCCTGCGCGTTTACTCGCCGTCCGCCGAAGTGCGCGGTCACGGCCCTGGCCAGGAAGTGCTTCAGACCGGGAAGAAAGACGTCGACATCACGAAGCTCGAGCCGGTGGGCCGTTATGCCGTCCAACCCACGTTCTCGGACGGCCACAGCACAGGGATCTACTCGTGGGAGCTGCTTTACGATTACGGCGAGAACCAGGACGAAATGTGGCGCGAGTATCTGCAACGACTCGACGCCGCGGGGGCCAGCCGCGAGGGGAAGTCTTGAACCACGGCCGCTCGCCGCGCTAGCTTGGCCTACCCCTGCCGCCACGGCAGGCCGTGCAGCCGCCAGCCACCTTTGTTCCCGCGTTGCGCCTTCTCGTCCGGATCGCCCTCGAAGCCTTCCAGGACGTTGTACGCCTCGATGCCGAGCTCGGTCGCCCGCCTCGCGGCAGCGATCGACCGCACGCCGCTGCGGCAAAGCATCAGCGCCTTTTTGCCTTGCGGTACCGCAGCACGCAGCTTGTCGTCGAACGAGGCGTTCATCGCCATTCCCGGCCATTGCTTCCACGCGAGCGGAACGGCATCCGGAATGAACCCCACCCACTCGCGCTCGGCATCGGTCCGAACGTCGACGAGCACCGCGTCGCCGGACTTCCACCACTTGTAGGCGAGTTGCGGAGACACGTCGCCCGCGTACCCTGCCGCCGGACGCGCGTCGAGCAACGGTCCTCCGCCCGCGTCGTGACGCATGCCGGAAGATAGATTCGCAGGCACGGCCTCGTCCATGCGCTTCGGGCGCGGCAGGTCGAGCGAAGCCATGATGGCCACGAAATCGGCCTCTGTCTTGCCGGCGAGCCGGGGGTTGTTCGCTTTCTCGGTGCCGATGGTCGTGTTCGTGCGGCCCTGGTAGTCGTGCGCCGGCCACACGGTCGTGTCGTCGGGCAGCGCGAACAGCACCTTGGTGATGCTGCGGTACAACGCCTCGGCGCTCCCCGATTGGAAATCGGTGCGCCCGCAGCCGTTGATGAGCAGCGTATCCCCGGTAAAGACGTGATCGCGCCAGACGTAGCTCATGCTTCCCGCGGTGTGCCCCGGCGTGTGCAACGCCTTGATGCGCTCGCCGCCGAAGGCGAGCGTGTCGCCATCCTGCAACTGCACCGCCGCGGTCGTGATGCCGCAGCCGACGGGCGCCGCGGTCCGCGCGCCGGCGTGCTCCGCCAGCAAGCCTGCACTCGTGATGTGATCGGCGTGCGCATGCGTCTCCACCGTCCACACGAGCCGCAGGCCCCGCGCCCGAAGCTCCGAAAGATCGCGCTCGATCTGGTCGTCGACGGGATCGATGATCAGCGCCTCGCGCGTGATCGTGTCGAACAACACGTATGTGTACGTGCTGGATGCGGGATCGAAGAGCTGGATAGGCGTCACGTGGGGCTCCCGGAACTGTCGATGTGTTCGGAGTAGCCGACGGCGTTCATCGGATTGAACATCCTGTCGATGGCGAAGGCCACGACCATCGCGAGCACGTCGACCGCCGCCGTACATCGGGGCCATCACACTCGGGACAGACGTGGCTCATCCGTGGCTCATGTTCGCAACATCGAGTTTAGCACCGCGCGCCGTTCACGCCCCGCGAGGCGATCACCCGCTGGCGGTGCATAATCGCGGGGATGCGCACCCCTTCCCCTTTCGCTGACGGCCGCGTCATCGCGCGCCGCGCCTTGCTCGCCATTGCCATTGCCTTCGCCGCCGCCACGCTTCCCGCGCCCGCCTTCGCCGCGACGCTCGAAGAGGCGTACGTCGCGTACACGCGCGGTGACTACTCGGAGGCCCTCAAGATATTCGTTCCGCTGGCCGAGGAGGGAAACCGGGATGCCCAGTACAGCGTCGGGGTGATTTATTCGAACGGCCGCGGCCTGCCGCAATCGTATGCCGACGCGGCGAAGTGGTTCCGTCGCGCGGCGGACAAGGGTCAACCGGGCGCGCAGTACGACTTGGGCGTGCTCTATGCCAAAGGCCAGGGGGTCCCGCAAAGCTGGTCGGAAGCGGCGAAGTGGTTTCGCATGGCGGCAGACCAGGGCAAGGCGAGCGCCCAATACAACATGGGATTCCTCTACAGCCAGGGACAGGGCGTTGGCCAGGATTACGCGCAGGCGGCCAAGTGGTATCGGATGGCGGCGGAGCAGGGAGACGTGGATTCGCAGAATCGCCTCGCGGCGTTGTATCTCGCGGGCGACGGCGTGCGGCAGGACTACGCCGAGGCCGCCCGGTGGTATCGCAAGGCCGCCGAGCAGGGGGACAACGACGCACAGAACGAGCTGGGCTCGCTCTACGGCAACGGCCACGGCGTGGAGAAAGACTACGTCGAGGCCTATCGTTGGTTCGAGCTCGCCGCAACGCGCAATCCTGGAACCGATTTTGAAACGCGCGAAAACGCAGCGCGCAACCGCGACATGGTCGCGACGCGAATGACCCCTGCCGAGATCGCCGAGGCCCAAAAGCGCGCCAAGGCGTGGAAGCCACAATAGCAATTCACGCGCCCGGCCGGGCTTGACACAGGGTTTCTTTCGCAAGCATGCCGGGCGATATCTCTTCTTCCGAAGGCGCCCGCTGGACCCGCGTCATCGAGCGCACGCGCGTGACGCCATCGCAGCCCGCGGCGGTCAAGCTTCGCGGCAAGCACATCGCGCTGTTCGTCCACGATGGCGAAGTCCTGGCCTGCAACAATCGTTGTCCGCACGAAGGTTATCCGCTGGTCGAGGGTGCGCTCGACGCGAATTGCGTGCTGACGTGCCACTGGCACAACTGGAAATTCGATCTCCGGAGCGGTGCGACGCTCTACGGCGGCGACAACCTGCGCGTTTATCCCGTCAAAGTCGAAGCGGGCGACGTGTACGTGGATCTGCGGGAACCGCCGGCCGCCGCCCGGATCGAGAAAGCCCTCGCGGATCTCGGCCACGCAATCGGGGAATTCGACACCGCCCGCATCGCCCGCGAGCTCGCGCGTCTCGGTAAGGCCGGCGCCGGGCCGGAAGTCGCCCTCGCGCGGGCGATCGAGGCAACGCATGACCGTCTTGAAGATGGAATGACCCATGCGTACGCGGCCGCCGACGCGTGGCTCGCGCTGGCCGACTCGTTTGCCACGTCCGCGACGCGCTCCCCGGGCTTCGTCGCCAACGACGCGAAGCGGCTCACGTGCGCCACGGAAGCGCTGGTCTACATCGCCTACGATACGTTGCGCGAGCCGAAACACCCATATTCGGACGGCACGGCGCCGTTCAGTGCGGCGAGCTTCGCGGCGGCGGTCGAAGCGCAGGACGAGGACGCTGCGATTACGCTCGTCAACGGAGCATTGGCGGGCGGGCTGCATTACGACGACCTCGAAGCGGCGCTGGTTCGCGCCGCCCTCGCGCACTACAACGATTTCGGCCACTCGCTCATCTACGTTACGCACGTGCGGCAACTGGTCGCGCGTCTCGGCGCAGCGGTCGAAGCGCCGCTGTTGAAGGCGTGGGCCCGCTCGCTGGTCTACGCCACGCGCGAGGACCTGCTCCCGGATTTTCGGGCCTACGGCGATGCACTTGCGGCATGGCCCGCCGGCGCGTCCGTCACGGGACCCGTTTCGCGATCCGCGCCTGCCGCGGCGGACTTCGAAGGCCGATCCGTGCGCGAAGCGCTGAACGCCGCAGTGATGGCTGGCGGGCAGCCGCCGCTGGATCTCTATTTCGCGCTCATGGAAGCGGCGGCACGCCACCTCCTACGCTTCGACGAGCGCCTCGGCGATGCCACGACCAACGGCGTGGCCGACAACGTCGGGTGGCTCGATTTCACGCACGCGCTGACGTTCGGGCACGCGCTGCGCGAGCAATGCGCGCGCTACCCCGAGTTTTGGCCGCAAGGACTGCTGCAGCTCGCGATGTTTGTCGGCCGCAACAAGAGCTGCCTCGATCCGGATCTGACCGCGATCGGCGCGCTCCGCCGATGGGGGGTCGACGACGAGCACGCGTTTCACGCGCATGCCGCCGATAGGATCGTCGACCACGGTCTGGGCTTGCCGATATTCCCCGCGCACTTGCTCAAGACGTGGACCGCCGTTCGCGCCGAGGTGGCCGCCGGAGTGCCGCCGGACGTGCGCTCGACACTGCTCGCCGCAGCGAATCGGCTGCTCGCCGCGCGGTTCAAGGAGCGGCACCCGTTGCGCACCGCCCACCAGGCGCTGGCCTTCGTCGCGAAAGAGGACTAGTGCCGCGAGCCGGAAATTCGCTCGCAAGGCCGCGGCGAAATCGGGCAGCTGGATTTCATAGGATGGACTCGCGCGCGCTCGCGGTGCGCCGTCGCCGAAAAGAGCAGCGGCCAGGATGAGTAGATACGAGCGGTGGGCCGGAGCCTACCCGGCGCCGTTTTTTGCGCGCCCTTTGCTCGGTCGCGCGAGCGTCGACTCGATCTTCGCGCAGCGCTCCGCGAGCCGGGGGGCCCCGATCCGCTCGATCCATTTTGCGAACGCTGCGGTCGTACCGCGCCACTCGAGCGCGTCGACGTTCTCAAAGAGCAGCGCGTCGGTCTTGAGCGTCGCCAGAGTCTTGAACAGCAGCGCCGCTGCGCGTTTTTCGCCGAGGGCCTCCGGCGGAAACGCTTCGATCGGGCCATAGCGGTTGAGAAGCCGAGCCGCGCCGATTGAGCCGATGCCCGGAATGCCCGGGTAGCCGTCAGCCGCATCGCCGACGAGCGCTAGCAGATCGGGTATGAGACAAGGCGCGACGCCGAACTTGCGCTGTACGGCATCGGCGTCCAGGATCGCCTTGGCGACACGATGCGCCTGCACGACGCGGTCGGCGCGCACGCACTGCGCCAAGTCCTTGTCGACGGTCCAGATGCAGACCTTCTCGACGCGTTCGTCTTCCGCGGCGATGCGCGCGGCGGATGCGAGCGCGTCGTCCGCCTCGAGCTCCACCATTGGCCAGACGGCGACTCCCATCGCAGCGAGCGCTTCTTCGAGCGGATGGAACTGAGCCCACAGCGCGGGGTCGATGCCCGCGCCCGTTTTGTAGCCCGCCCACAGGCCGTTGCGGAACGATTCGATGACGTGATCGGTCGCGACGCCGACGTGGGTCGCCCCCTGCTCCAGCATCTGCACAACGGTCTGCAGCACCCCTGTCAGCGCACCGAAAGGAGCGTCCTTTCCCTTGTTGAAGCGCCGCAGCCCGTAGAAGTGCCGGAAAAGCTCGTAAGTCCCGTCGATGAGGTGCACGATCATCCCGCATTATTGCCCGTCGGAGGATTTCCACCGGAACTGGTTGACATTCCGGCCGCACGCGCGCAAATTTCCATCGTGTCGGGACCCACAAGGAGGCAGAAATGACGAAACTGTCGGTAGTGGCAGGATTTGCGGTGTTGAGCCTTGCCCCGGCGTTCGGCTCGGCGTGCGAATACGACGCCGCGACGTCGGCGTCCGCGGCAACGCCCGCACAGCTCGCTTCGGCCCCGGCGCCGGAGGCGTCCCGCATCCCGACCACCGCGAGCGGCCTCAAGGCGCCCGCTGCGAAGAAGGTCGCGAAGGAGTCCGCGGACAAGAGCAAAGAGGCGTCCCGCAGCGATTCGAAAGTCGCCGTGGTGAAGGCGAGCTAGGCTCCGCAGAATTCAAAAAAGGCCCGCCCCGCGCGGGCTTTTTTGTGGGTCGGACGACGATAGCTCGCAACGCCCGTAACACCGCAACCCGTAGCACCGCAACCCGCAGCGCCCCCAGGCACTACGCCCTTGCGCCGACCCGCGAGCCGCGTGGACAACGAGAGGTGTTTGTTGATGAACGAGTTCGACTCCGTCGAGATATTGTTGGCCGAAGACAGTGAAGCCGACGCAGAAATGACGATACGCGCGCTTTCGGGAAAGAATCTCGCCAACCGGCTGATGCGGGTGAAGGACGGCGCGGAAGCGCTCGACTTCATCTTCCGCCGCGGCGCGTACGCCCAGCGTGCGGCCAGTCTTCCCAAGCTGCTGCTGCTCGACATCAAGATGCCGAAAGTCGACGGCATCGAGGTATTGCGCGAAGTGAAGGCGTCCGAGGAGACGAAGTCGATGCCGGTGGTGATGCTGACCTCGAGCGCGGAGGAGAAGGACATCGTCGCTAGCTACTCGCTTGGCGTGAACAGCTACATCGTGAAGCCGGTCGATTTCGTGAAATTCGTCGAGGAGGTCGCGAAGGCAGGCTGCTACTGGGTGCTTCTCAACCGCATACCGGGCGAGGCGCAGAGGGCCGCTTAGGCCTCGCGACCAAATGCCGATGGAGTCGCATCGAATCCTGCTGATCGAGGACAACGTCGCCGACACGGAGCTGACGGTACGCGAGATGAAGCGCGGCGGCCTCGTGTTTGAGTGGCGGCGCGTCGAGACCGAGGCTGACGTCCGCCGGGCGTGCGAGGAGTTCGAGCCCACCGTGGTCCTCTCCGATTTCGCCATGCCGCTGTTTGACGGACTGTCGGCGCTGCGGACCGTGCGCGAACTGCGCCCCAAGGTGCCGTTCATCTTCGTGTCGGGGACGATCGGCGAAGAGACGGCGATCCAGTCCCTACGCAGCGGCGCGAACGATTACATCCTGAAGTCGAATCTGTCGCGGCTGCCGACGGCGGTGAAGCGCGCGCTGCGCGATGCCGCCGAGGACGCGCTCAAGCTCGAAACCGAGGAAGCGCTGCGATTGCGCGATCGCGCCGTGGAGGCGAGCGTCAACCCCGTGCTCATCGTCAGCGCCACCGATCCGCAGATGCCGATCGTCTACGTCAACCACGCGTTCGAGCAGGTGACGGGCTACAGCCGCGACGAGATGATGGGGCAGAATTGCCGGATCCTACAGGGCAGCGACCGCCACCAGCCCGAGCTCGACAAGGTACGCCGCGCCATCGCCGAACAGACCGACGGCCGCGCGCTCCTGCGCAACTACCGCAAGGACGGCAGCCTGTTCTGGAACATGCTGTACGTCACGCCCGTCCGCGATCCGCGGTCGAACCAGGTCACGCACTTCGTTGGCGTCCAGCACGACATCACCGAGATCAAGCGCTACCAGGAAGAGCTCGAGCACCAGGCCAATCACGACGCGCTGACCGGGCTGGCCAACCGCAACCTGCTGCGCGACCGGCTCGAGCAGAGCCTGCGCGTCGCGCACCGGTACGGACGGGTATGCAGCGTGGCGTTCGTGGATCTCGACAACTTCAAGCTCATCAACGACAGCCTGGGGCACGACGTCGGCGACCAGGTGCTGAAGATCGTCAGCGAGCGGCTCGCTGCGTGCATCCGCGATGGCGACACCGTCGCACGGCTGGGCGGCGACGAATTCGTGCTGCTCGTCACCGAGCACGGGCGCGACAGCGGCCGGCTGCGCGTCGCGCAGCGCGTGATCGCGGCGATCGCCCAGCCGTTCGCGATCGACCAGCGCGAATTCAAGGTGACCTGCTCGATCGGCATCGCGAGCTTCCCGCACGACGGCACGGATGCCGACACCCTACTCCGCAACGCCGACACTGCGATGTACAGGGCGAAGGACCTCGGCCGCAACACGTTCCAGCTCTATTCGGCCGAGATGAATGCGAACCTCGACGAGCGCCTGACCCTCGAGACGGATCTTTGGAATGCGCTCGAGCGCAACGAGTTCGTCTTGTATTACCAGCCCAAGGTCGACCTCGCGTCGGGGCGGATCATCGGGCTGGAGGCGCTCCTGCGCTGGCATCATCCGACGAAGGGCATGATTTTGCCGGACCGGTTCATTCCGATTGCGGAGGAGTCGAGCCTCATCGTCGAGATCGGCAACTGGGTATTGCACGAGGCGTGCGCCCAGGGCCGTGCGTGGCAGCAGGCGGAAGGGCGCGACCTGCCGATCGCGATCAACGTCTCGGGACGGCAGATCCATAACGGTCTCGCCGACACAGTGCGCGCTGCGCTCGAAAGCACGAAGCTCCCGCCGCGCTGCCTCGAGATCGAGCTCACCGAGAGCGCGGTGATGTCGAACACCAACGCCGCGATCGAGGCGCTCACCAGCCTGCGCGACCTGGGCGTCGGAATCTCGCTCGACGATTTCGGCACCGGCTACTCGAGTCTCAGCTATTTGAAGCGCTTGCCCGTCACCGGCCTCAAGATCGACCAGTCGTTCGTGCGCGATGTTGTCTCCGATCCCGACGATTCGGCGATCGTGCGCGCCATCATCGTCGTCGGCCAGGAGCTCTCGCTCGACGTGACGGCCGAGGGCGTCGAGACGATGGAGCAGGTCAAATTCCTGAAGACCCACGGTTGCGCCCGGGCGCAGGGATTCGTCTTCGCGCGCCCGTTGCCGGCAAACGAGGTGCGTGCGCTGTTTTCACCAGGCGTCTTGCCGGCGGGCCCGGCACCGGCTGAGCGAGAGGAATGGCGCGCGACCTGACGGACGAGCGCGCGTTTTTCCTCCCGACGCTGCCGGCAGGACCGAAGGATCGCTGGCTCGCGGCCGCCGCGCTGGCTCTGTCCGCGGTGGTGTTCCTGGCCGCCGCGCCGTTCGCGAAGCTACCGCTCGCACCGCTCAACGCGTTCATCCCCGCGTATCAGACCGCGGTCGTCATCAATGATCTCATCACGGCGGGACTTCTGTTCGGGCAGTACAGCATCCTGCAATCGAGAGGACTCCTCGCGCTGGCAACGGCGTACCTCTTCACGGCGTTCATCGCCACCGCGTACACGCTGAGCTTCCCCGGCCTGTTCTCCGCCACCGGCCTGCTGGGCGCCGGACCCCAGAGCACCGCATGGCTCTACATGTTCTGGCACACGGGATTTCCGCTTCTCGTTGCGCTGTACGCGGCCGTCGACCGCAAGGCAACGTCGCTCGCGCTACAGCCGCGACCGTCGGTGTGGCTCGTCGTTTGCTGGATAGTGGCGACGCTGCTCGTCGCGGCAAACCTTACGTTCCTGGCAACAGCGGGTCACGAGCTGCTGCCCCCCCTCATGCAGGGCAGCCGCTACACGCCGACCATGATCGGCGTCGTCTCGGTGGTGTGGGCGACGACGCTCCTCGCGCTGTTCCTCCTGTGGCGGCGGCGGCCATACACCGTCCTCGACCTGTGGCTCACCGTCGTGATCGTCGTGTGGGGACTCGATGTCGCGCTGTCCGCCGTGCTCAACGCCGCACGCTTCGACCTCGGCTTCTACGTAGGGCGCACCTACGGTCTGCTGGCCTCGACCTTCGTGCTGCTCGTGCTGTTGATGGAAGCGAATGCGTTGTACGCGCGGCTCGTCGAAGCGCACGAGAAGCGGATGCGGCGTCTCGACATTCTGCGCGGAATCGATCGGGCGATCGCCGCCGAGGAATCCCCCGACGCGATCGCGGCCGCGGCGATCCAGCCGCTGCGTGAGCTCCTGGGCGTGCCTCGCGCCGTCATCAATGTCTTCGACTTCGCCGCGGGCGAGGTCGAGTGGCTGGCCGCTGCCGGCCGGAAGCGTATCCGCACGGGCCCCGGCGTTCGTTACTCGCTCAAGCTGATGGGCGACATCGACGCGCTGCGCCGAGGCGAATCGCAGGTGGTCGAAACGCATTCGCTCCCGCCAGGACCCGAGGCTGACGCATTGCTCAGGTCCGGCGTGCGGTTCTACATGGCGATTCCCATGATCGCCGGCGGCGATCTGATCGGGGCCGTGAGCTTCGGCGGCGAGCTCCGCCACTTTCCCGGCGACCAGGTCGATCTCGCCCGCGAGGTCGCGACCCAGCTCGCGATCGCGATCAGCCAGGCGCGGCTCTACACCCGGGTCAAGCAGTATTCGGAGGAGCTCGAGCTGCGCGTCTACCTGCGCACGTCCGCGCTCGAGGCCGCGAACAAGGAGCTCGAGGCCTTCTCCTATTCCGTGTCGCACGACCTGCGCGCGCCTCTGCGCGCGGTCGACGGCTATGCCCGCATGCTCGAGGAGGACTACGGCGCCAAGCTCGATGCGGAAGGCACTCGGATACTCCGCGCCGTCCGCACCAACGGCCAGCGAATGGCGCAACTGATCGACGACCTGCTCGCATTCTCGCGCCTCGGCCGCGCCGCCGTGCGCGCGCAGTCGGTCGATATGAACGCGCTCGTCGAGCACGTGCTGAACGAGCTCTACTCCGAAACCGACGGGCGGCGGATCGAGTTCGTCGTCGGACGTCTGGGCACGGCCGAGGTGGACCCCGCGCTCTTCAAGCAGGCGTTGACGAATCTGCTGAGCAATGCCATCAAGTTCACGCGCGATTGCAATCCTGCCGTGATCGAGATCGGCTGCGAGCAGGAGAGCGGTGCCGGCACGTCGATGGTCTACTTCGTGAAGGACAACGGCGCGGGGTTCGACATGAAGTATTACGAGAAGCTGTTCGGCGTATTCCAGCGGCTGCACAGCGCCGCGGAGTTCCCGGGCACGGGTGTCGGGCTCGCCATCGTGCAGCGTGTCGTCAATCGGCATGGCGGCAGAGTATGGGCGCAAGCGAAGCCCGGCGAGGGCGCGACGTTTTTCTTCACAGTTCGTCGCGGACACGAGATGACGCGCGCGCACGCGGCGAAAGTAATCGGAGGAGCC
>Ga0207675_100004743_pt1 | contig 13091 bp, 7 predicted proteins | sample KBSSwiS42_FD_184305 | JGI IMG/M metagenome (GOLD analysis project Ga0207675, IMG submission 184305) | Switchgrass rhizosphere microbial communities from Kellogg Biological Station, Michigan, USA - KBS Switchgrass S4-2 (SPAdes) (version 2) | ecosystem: Host-associated > Plants > Roots >... | reverse complement strand
ACCGCGTCGTCCCAGTTCCCGCCTCGCGCGGCATCGAACACGTCGGTCAGAGAAATTCGCGCGGCAGCGACCGCCTCGTCGGCGGGACCCGCCGGCAGACCGGGCGGAAGTTCCTGGCCGTGCTCGCGCGCATCGAGTCGGGCGAGCGCGCGCGCGGCATCCGCCGCGAAGCGCCCACCCTCCAGCGCTTGAAACGACGCCCGCGCGCGCGCATCGTCCGCCGCCACAGCCAGCGCTTCGGCGACGAGCAGCGACAGCCCCGCGTCGGCGTCGTCGCCAATGGCCACTTTAGCCGCCGCGGCGCCCGAGGTCGATCCGGCGATCGCGTGCGCCCGCGGTTCGGCCGCGAGGCGGCCCGCGGCCCGCACCACCGCCCGCTTCGCCAGCCGATCGACCGGCAGCGCCGCGAGCAGATCCGTCGCGCGGCTGACCGCCGCGCCGTCGTCCGCGCCCAGCGCCGCGATCTCGTTCGCCGCCAGCCGATACAGCCGCGCGATCGGCGCGGCCGATGCGCCTGCCGCCGCATCGCCGGCGCGCCACAACGCCTCGCCCGCCGCGTCCGGCGGAACTGCCTCGTCCAGCAGCAACAACGGCAGCACGGCCGCATCGCCCGGCACATCCGCGAGCGCGCGCCCCAAAATCCGGACGCGTCCATTGCTGTCGGACGCGACGTCGACGAGATCGGCCCGGCGCGACGCCAGCGACGCCGCACGGCCCGGATCGGCCGCGCCCGCCGCGGCGGCCAGCATCGATACCAGCGCGCCCGCATCGCCCGCGCGCTCGGCGAGGCGCGCGCGCGCCTCCAGCTCGAACGGGTGCGTCACCGGTTCGTCGGGCGACGCGGCCAGCCGGGTCTGCAGATTCTCGAACGCGCGCTCCGGTTCGCCGAGCGCGAGGTGCGACATCGCGCAGACGCGCAGTCCAGGCGCCAGCGCGCTCGGTCCCCACATCTCGGCGCCATACGCGAGCGTCGCCGCCGCATCCGCCTGCCGCCCCGCCCGCGCGTCCGACGCGGCGACCGACCAGAACAGCGCCGACCCCGGCGCCGCCTCGATGGCGGTCTGGAAAGCGCCCCGCGCGGCCAGCGGATCCCCGCCCTCGCCGCCCTCGGCCGCCTGCCGTGCGCCCGCGAGCGCGAGCGCCGCCTCCGCGCGCCGGCCCGGATCGCCGCGCAGCCACAGATCGAACGCCGACGCCTGATCGCCGGGATCGTTCGAATCGGCGGCGATCTGCTGAGCCAGCAGGCCGAGCGGGATCGCGTCGGCTTGCTCGGCGATCACGCGCCCCATGAGCGCGAGAGCGCCCGTCGTCTCGCCCCGCCGCGCGAGATTGCCCGCCTCGATCCAGGTCAGCACCACGGCGCCTGCCGCTCCGGTCATGCTGGAACGCAGCCGCTCGAGGCTGGCGGGATCCAGCGGCGCGCCCGCCGCCGCTTCCTGATCGATGCGATCGCGCGCCGCGGCCGCCGTCACCGGCGCCAGTCCCTCGCGCAGCGCAGCCGCCCGCTTCTTGTCGCCGATCCGGGTCGCCAGCGAGGCGGTCCAGCGCGCGAGCGCGTTCGACAGCACGCCCTCCGGTCCCGACGCCAGCTCCTCGACCAGCGCGACCGCCTTGCGATCGTCGACGCGCGCGGCGTCGCGCAGGCGCGCCGGCAGCGACGGCGGCGCGTACGGATCCAGCTTGGCCGCCTCCGCGCGCTCGGCGGTGGCCCCGACCCGATCGCGCGCGGCCTCGCGGCAGCGGGCCGCGTGGTCCAGCAGCGCGGCGCCGAGCGCGCCGCCCATCCCGCGTCCCGCCTCGGCGAGCGCGTTCGCCACGTCGGCCGGCGCCCCCGCCCGCAGCGCCTCCTCGGCTTGCGCCAGCGCGCGCGCCGGTCCCGCGGGGATCGCCTGGCGCGCCACCGGCGGCAGCTTGCCGCCGCGGGCCAGCGTCCACTCGGCCGACAGCGCCCCGTACGACGCGCGCTCGTCCGCGGCCTGCACCGCCGTCGCCATGCGCGCCCACAGCGCGTGCGCGTCGTCGTACTCGCCGCGGCTCTCGGCAAAGCGCGCGCGCACCCGCAACACCTCGGCCGCGTTCGGATCGTGCGACAGCGCCTCGTCGCACACCCGTTCGGCTTGCTCGAGATCGCCCGCCTGCTCGAACGCGCGCGCTGCCGCCAGCAGCAAGCGCGCGGCCTCCGCCGTATCGTCGACCAGCGCGCTCTCCGTGCGGTAGCGCCGCGCCTCGGCGGCCCATTCCTCGGCCGCCGGCCAGACCGGCGCCACCTGATCGGGCACCTCGATGACCGCCTGGATGCCCGCCTGCCACATCTCCGCGTACATCTCCGGCAGCGGCTCGGCGATCATCGGGATGCCCATGTCGATCCCGGGCTGGGTGTTCTCGTCCTGGAAAACGTCGTCGAGACCGACGCTGTCGTCGGTCGCGGCATCGTCGCTCTCGGGCAACGGACCGACACCGGACGGCGCTGTCGGCGCCTCGATGAAGATCTCGGCGTCGTCCAGGGTCGGATCCCAGTCCGAGCCGGGCGGCTTGCGCGGTCCGGCCATCAGCCCGCCCCCTTCCGCAGGTGCGCGTACTGTTCGCTGAGCGCGAAGCGCAGCAAGTCGAGCGCTGCCGGATTCGTCGCGACCTCGGTCGCCGATGCGGCGCGACCGGCCGCGCCGCTGACCAGCGCGAGGGCTGACGCGGCGACGTCACCGGCCAGCATCAGCCCCAACCGATCGGCGGTGCGCAGGACGCCCTCGTGCCACGCGGCAAAATCGTACTTCTCGAAGTTGAACCGCGACGCCTGCAGCGTGATCGCTTTCCTTTGCTTCCGGCCGACGGCGCGCGTGACCGCGCGCATCAGCTCGGCCGACGGTTCCGGCAGTCCGGGGGGCAGCGCGACGCCGGCCATCAACGCCGCGCAGCTGAACATCGGCGCCAGATCCTCCGGCCCCACGCGCTCCAGCACCGTCGCGCGCTGCGCGAGCAGGCCCAGCGCCCGGCCGACCTGAAAACGCGTGGCGAGCGAATTCGCGCCCTCGCCCAGCAGCAACACCGGGCCGGGCTCCTCCAGCGCGGTCACCGCAGGGCTGCCGGCCTCGCGCGCGATCTGGATGTGAAGGTTGGTGAGCCCCAGCGCGGTCGCGCTGGTCTCGATCCAGGCGAGGCGCTGATCCGATCCGGCGGCGAACGGCTGTCGCTTGCCGCGCACGGCGGGCGCGGGAAACAGCTCCAGCGCCGCCTCGACGAGGTTCGGCCACAGCTCGCCCATGAACCCGCCCGACGTCGGATGCGCCACCTCGGCCCAGAAGGCGCGCGCGGCCTTGGGGACGAACGGGCGCGCGCGGCCGGCCGGCGCCGCGGGCGCGGCCGTGCCCGTCACCAGCTCCAGGACGCTGCCGACGGCCGCCTCCGCCTCGTCGATCGACGCCGTCGAACCATGCTTGCGCGCCATGTCCAGCAGCTCGCGCAGTCGCTCCAGCCGCCGCTGGTCCAGCGGATCCGCGGCCAGCGCGCGCCGGACATCCGCCAGCTCGTTATCGACGGTGACCAGCGCGCCGTGCGCATCGCCCGCCGAATCGTGGAGCGCCACGAGCGACCGGGTGCCTTCACCCAGCGGATCCAGCTCGGCCGCGCGGCGGAACGCCGCCGCCGCGCTCTGCGCGTCGCGCCCGAGATCGCGCAGGATGGAACCGATACGCAGGTGCAGCGCCGCGCGGTCGCCGATGTCGGCCAGCCGCGACTCGCTCGCCCGCAGCGCCTCGACCGCCGCCTTCCATTCGCCCTGGCGCAGGTGCAGCTCGGACAGGCGTTGCAGCGGCTTCGCATCGCCGGGGCGGAGGCCGGCCGCGCGACGCAGCGTCTCCACGGCGCGCGCCCGGTCCTTCAGCGCCTCGTAGCTGCCGGCCAGGTCCAGGCGCGCGTCCGCGGCGCGCGGGTCGTCGGACGCGACCGCCAGGAACTGGACCAGCCAGTGCGCCGCCGATTCCGGATCGCGGTCCTCGCCCGCCCCGCGCGCCAGTTGAAACAACGCCTCGCGGTGTTCCGGTTGAATCTTCAAGATTTCCTTGAAGTCTGCGAACGCCGCCTCCCGGTCGTCCACCCGCTGCAGGCGGTGCTGGCCACGCTCGAACAGCAGCGCGACGCGCGCCGCCGGCGTCAGCGCGGCCGCGGCCAGTCGGTGCGACAGCAAGGCGTCGAACAGGACCGCCCGGCCCGGCGCATCGAGATCGCTGCGCAGCAACCGGTACGCGCGCATGTACGCGGTCGAATCGTTGGGGCGCAGCTCGACGCATTTCGCGAGCGCAGTGACCGCGTCGTCCAGGCGGCCGGCCCGCTCGTAGACCTCGGCGGCCTCCGCCAGCAGCGCGCCGGCCTCGTCGGGATCGCGCACCACCGCGCCCAGGCGCGCCAGCGCGCGTGCCTCGCCTATCGCGTCGCCGCCGGCGCGCGCGACGCGCCGGATCCCGGTCCACGCCTCCAGCCGCTCGGGATCGGCGGCGATCACGCTGCCGTAGATCGCCAGCGCCGTCCCCAGCGCGCCCCGCCGTTCCGCGTCCAGCGCCGCCTCCAGATCCAGGGCCATGCCGAACGAACCGCCCAGGCGGCGCGAGCGCGCGCGCCGCGTGTCGGGGCGCCCTTCGGGCCACGCGCCGGCCGCCGTGAGCGGAATGTCCGACAGCGCCGACGCCACCGCCGGCACGTGCGCGGCCTGCCACGCGCGGCGCGCGACCGCGTCCGCGGTGTCGCCGCCACCCAGCCGGGCGCGTGCCGCCGCGCGCGCGAGCAGGTCCGCTTTCCACGGCGCCTCGGTGTCTGTCAGCGAGGCGGCGGAGTCGTGCCCGGCGAGCAGCGCCATCTCCAGAAGCGCCTCGCCCGCCGCCCCGTGATCATCCAGGCGCGCCGCGGCCAGCAACTTCAGCACCGCCATGTCGGCGCGCTCGCGCGGCGGCGCCTCGGGCGACGGTGACGCGGCGGCGTCCTCCGCGTCGGGCTCACCCGCGGCGGCACGCAGCAAGGCGGCTTCCCGGGCCGCTGCCGCCGCCAGCGCTGCGTCCTCGGGACACGCCACGGCCAGCGCACCGAGCGCCTCCGCCAGCGCCTGCGGTCCCGTGCGGGTGTCAGCCGCGGCGATGCGCACCAGCGACAGCGCCGCGTCGACCGCGGTCGGTCCGCTGCCCTCGGCGGCGAGCACGCGCCGGAAATCCGCCGACGCGCCGGTCGAATCGCCGGCGCGCTCCAGCGCCTCGCCGTGCGCGAAGCGAACGAACGCCTCGTCGCCCAGCACGTCGTCCGACGCGCGCGTCTCCTCCGACAGGATCGCGACCTCCAGGATCGCCTCGCCGGAACGCCGCGCCAGCTCGTAGCTCCACGCGCGCGCGAGCGGATCACCTTCCGAACGCAGCGGTGTCAGCGCGGCCAGCGCTTCGGCAAAACGGCCGTCGGCCTCGTAATGGTGCGCCAGCCGGAAGCGCAGCGCGCGCACCGCCTCGGCGGGCGCGTCGGCCTCGGCGGCCGACAGCTCGCGTGACACCAGATCGGCGCGGGCCGCTGCCGTGGGCAGGACCTCCTCCAGCGCCGACGCGGCCAGTCCGCTCGCGTCCTCGGTCACGAGATCGCCGAGCAACGCCTCGCCGCGCTTGCGCTGCTCGGGGTTCGTCGCGCCGAGCAACGTACGGCCCACCTCGACCTTCAGCGCGATCGTCACCGCCGGATCGCCCGCCAGCTCGGAAAGCACCATCAGGTTGTCGACGCGCTTCGGAATGTCGACGCTGGGCGAGCGGGACATCTCGATGTCGGCGAGGCGCACGCGCCGCGTGACGTCCTTGGGGGTCAGCTCGACGAGGCGAAGCTGGTGCTCGGCTGCCTTGTCCGGCTGGCCGAGCTCGTCCGCATAGATCGATACGATCTTCTCGCGGGCCCAGACCTCGAACATCGTCGAGACGTCGGCCGCCCAGGTCAGCGTCCGCTCCAGCAGCGCCGCCGCCTCGCCGCCGCTGCCGTCCGACACCAGCAGATCGACCAGCGCGTGCGCGGCAGGCGCATGCGTCGGAACGCGATCGAGCGCGCGCCTGTACAGCGCCTCCGCGCCGGAGGGATCGGCGAGCCGCCACTGCTTGATCGCGGCGGCCGCGACCAGCGCGTCAGCGGCGGACGCCGCCTCGCCCGGGCCCTTCCCCGCCGAATACTCGGCCTCGGCCAGCAGCGCGTCGTGCAAGGCCGTCGCATTCCGCGCCCGGATCGCGAGCACCAGCTCCAGCGCGCGCAGGTCGGCGCGCGCGCCGCGCCGCTCGCGCACGCGGGGCAGCGCCAGGGTCGCGGCCGCGGCGCTGTCCCGTCCGGCGCGAATCGCGGTCTCCGCGTGAAGCAACGCGAGATCGACGGCGTCATCGTCGCCCGCCATCCGCGTGATCAGATCGGGCGCCAGCGCGTCGGCGTCCGCGCCGCCCGAGAGCGATTCCACCAGCCGCAACCGATCCATCGCGACGACCGGGTGTGTCGCGTCCAGGCGCGCGGCCTCCTCCAGCGACGCGAGCGCGTCCACGGGCGCGTCGAGCCGCGCGATCTGCACGCGGGCACGCTCGCGCCACAGCGCGACCGCCAGCGCGGGGTCGACCGGCGCCGCGCGCCCCGCGATCTCGGCCAGCGCGCGCACGGCGACGTCCGGAGGCGCGTCGGCGCCCGTCAGCGCCTCCAGCTCGCCCAGCAAGGTGGGCAGCGGCAGCGCGGGATCGGCGCGCTCCAGCTCGGCGGTGAGCACCGCGAGCGATCGCGCCGCGCCGTCGGCGTCCATCGCCTGGCGCCAGGCCCGCGCTTCCTCTATCGCCAGCGCGGCGTGCCGCCCGCCGTCCGCCCGGCGCGCCAGCCCGCCCAGCGCCCGCGCCACCGCGGCCGTCTCCTGGCGCCGCGCACCGGCCAGCAACAGCGCCAGCAGCGCGCCCACGTGATCGGGATCGGCCGCCAGCGCGGCGTCATAGCTCGCGACCGCATCGTCGTCGCGCTGAAGGTGATCCTCCAGCAAGCGCCCGCGCTCGACCAGCAGATCGGCGCGCGTGCGGGCGGCGCGCGTGTCTCCGGACGCCGGCACAGCGGCGGCGTCGGCAGCGGACTGGTACGCGTCCGCCAGCTCCTGCCACTGACCGGCGCGCGCCAGCAGGCGGCGCAACCCCCACAGCGCCAGCGGCAGCGCCGGATCGGCGGCGAACGCGTCACGCGCGGCGGCGAGCGCGCGCTCACCGTCCCCCTCGACCTCCAGGAAGCGCGCGACCTCCAGCAGCAGCGCCGCGCGCCGGCGCGGCTCGTTCGCGGCGGCCGCCTCGCTTTCGAACGAGGTTCGATCGGCGCGCGGATCTTCCTCCGCCGCCTCGACCATCGGCTGGCGCGCCTCGAGGAGGTCCAGCTCCAGCTCGCTCTCCGGTGGCGGCTCGGGCTCGGGCTCGGGTGCGGGCGTATCGGCGCGCCGGGGCGGTGGCGCAGGCGGCGGGCTTGGAGGGGGCGGCGCGCGCGGGGGAACCAACGCCTCCCCTGGCAGCTCCTCGAGCTCGATATCGACAAGCTCGTCGTCGTCGCCGTCGCCGTCGGGTCCGGATGCCATGCCGTGCTGGCCGTCGGGCATTATCGCTACCCGTGGATCATCGTGTCAATCGCGTAACCACCTGCCGCCGAGAAGCCGCCTGATCCCCACGCGTGAATGGACATGAGCCAGTGGGCGCAGGCATGATTCCGGCTCGCGAGGCTATCTCTGCCGAATCTTCTCGTTCCCATCGATCTCCACGACGGCGCACCGACCGGTCCGTCGCTGTTCGCGCTCTCCGAGGGACGACGGGCGGCGCGCGGCGCCGGCGTGACCGTGTACGCGATCGTGATGACCGAGCGCCACGTCGACGAGAACGTCGCGGTCCAGCTGGGGCGCGCCGGCGCCGACAAGGTCCTGGCGTGCGAGGGCCCGGGGCTGAGCGCGCCTGCCCTCGACGTCACGCACGGCTCCGCCCTGTACGCCGCCGTCGAACGCATCCCGCCGTTGCTGGTCCTGTTTCCGGCGGGCGGGACGGGCGCGCAGCTGGGGCCTGGTCTGGCCGCGCGCCTGGGCGGCGCGTTCGCCGCCAGCGCTGATCTGGAGGTCGGGGAAGCCGCGACGCCCCTCGCGGACGGCGTGGGCCGCATCTTCGTCCGTCGCTGGCGCGGCGATCGCTCGTCGTACCGGCGGCTCGATCCGGTCGAGCTCGAGCGCCCGGTCGTCGCGGTCCTGCCCTCCGGGGGCGCGTTCGTCGAACACGGGACCGCGGACGTCGAGGTCGAGGTCATCACCTGCGTCGCCCCCGCGAAGGTCGGCGTGACCGAGCTGTCCTCCGAGGCCGACGAGTTTGCGGCCGCGGCGCTGGCGTCGACGCTGATCATCGTCGATCCGTCGCTGGGCGAGGCGGCGTTCGCGAAGCTCGCCGCGGCGGCGCCCGCGGGCGTCGTCGTCGTGGACGCAGCAGCCGCGGCGCCCTCCATCGCGATGTCCGTTCCGCGCGTCGTCGTCGCCGTCGGCGGCCGCGCCCCGGCGATTTCCGGAACGCCGCGCAGCCGCGTCGGCGCCGTCCTGGGCTCGTCGGCTCCGCGCCCACCGCGTGCGCCGGCGGACGTGATGTTGAAGACCGCGAAGGGCGCCTCGACCGACACGGTGATCAACGAGCTGGCGGCGAGCCTGCCGGCGCTCGCGGGCGCCACGACGGAGAAGCCGTGAACATCGTCGTCTGCCTGCACGCGCCGCCTCCCGATCCCGACGGGTCGGGGCTGGGCCGCGACGACACCGTCGCGCTGGCGCAGGCCCTCACGCTCGCGGATCCGGACCAGCACAAGGTGACCGCGGTGCTGGCCGGGACCTCGCACGAATCCGGTCCTCTGCAACGCGCGCTGGCCGCCGGCGCGGCCCGTGCCGTGCGGCTGGGCGGCGAAGACTACGCGAGCGTCGACTTTCACACGCTGGGGCAGGCGCTGGCGTCGGGCATCAAGCGCATCGGCGCCGACCTGGTCCTGACGGGCGCGCGTTCGGACGATGAAGGTCTGGGCGCGGTCCCGGCTGCAACGGCGCGCAACCTGGGCTTCCCGTTCATCTCCGGCGTGGAGGAGCTGGCGGCCGCGGGCCCGCGCGCCCTCGAGATCGTCGTGCGCGGCGGTGGCCGGAAACGGCGGCTGCGCGTCGAGCTGCCCGCCGTGCTGGCGATCGTCGCTGGCCCGCGAGGCGCGTCGCTGCCGGCGGGCAGTACCGCGAACCCGACTGAGGTCGAGCTGATGACGCTGGCCGATCCGGAGACGACGGTCGTTCGCCGGCGAACCGAGCTGCTCGGGAAGCCCGAGCCGGCGTCGCGCGGCACCGAAGAAGTGAAGACCGCCGCCGCCCTCGCCGCCGCGCTCACGCGGCGCTGAGCGTACTCTCGCAAACTGGCCCTCACCCCGACCCTCTCCCGCAAGCGGGAGAGGGAGATCAGATCAGGTCCCCTCTCCCGCTTGCGGGAGAGGGAGATGAGATCAGGTCCCCTCTCCCGCTTGCGGGAGGGAGATCAGATCAGGTCCCCTCTCCCGCTTGCGGGAGAGGGTTAGGGTGAGGGGTCCGGCTTCTTGAGCTCGTCCGCGATCTCGGGCACCAGCGCCGCCAGTTTCTCCTTCTCGTTCAGCGACGGATCGTCGATCACGCGATCGAGCAGCTTTTCCAGGATCTCGCCGACGATGCGGCTGGGCGGCACGCCGAGAATGCGCATGACGTCGCCGCCGTTGATCGCCAGATCCTTCACCTTCAGGGCCGCGTCCGCGGCCGCGACCGACGCGACCCGATCGCGCAGCTCGCCCAGCTCCGTCTCCGGATCCTCGCCGAAGCCCCGCCCGGTGACGTCGCCGGCGCGCAGCGCGAACAGATCGTCCAGCGCCTCGTGCCCGCCCACGCGTCGGACGAAGCGGCGGACGGTCCCGTCCGTCCAGTCGGACGAATAGAAGAACATGTGGTTCTTGACGACGCCGACGACGCGCTCGCGGTCGGCGTTCGCCAGCTTCAACCGCCGGCAGATGTCGTCGGCCATCTGCGCGCCGACGTACTCGTGCTGGAAGAAGCTGTACTCGCCGGGCGCACCCTCGCGCGGCTGGCGCGCGCGCGGCTTGCCCACGTCGTGCAACAGCGCGCCCAGCCGCCTGATCGGATCGCCCTGCGTGTCGTCGACGACGTGCATCGTGTGATCGAAGACGTCGTGCTTGTGAAACCGGTTCTGCGTGCAGCCGACGCCCTCCAGCAGCTCGGGGATCACCTCGCCCATCAGGCCGGTCTCCCGCATCAGCGTCAGCCCCCGCGACGGCTGCGGCGCACCCAGCATCTTCAGCAGCTCGTCGCGAACCCGCTCCGTCGACACCTTGCGGAACACGTCCAGCGTCGGCTCGATCGCCGCCTTCGTGGGCGGATCGATATCGAACGCCAGCTGCGCGGCCTGGCGCACGGCGCGCATCGGCCGCAAGCCGTCCTCGCGAAAGCGCGCGATCGGATCGCCCACGGCGCGGATCAATCCCTGCGACAGATCACCCTGCCCGTTGAACGGATCCGTGACCGTCTCCGCCAGCGGATCGTACGCGACGGCGTTCATCGTGAAGTCGCGTCGCGCGAGATCGTCGGCCAGCGACTTCACGTACGTCACCGTCGACGGCCGCCGCCCGTCCAGGTATTCGCCCTCGCCCCGGAACGTCGTCACCTCCACGTGGCGCGGCGGCGCGGTGTCCGTCAGCACCGTGACCGTCCCGTGCTTGAGGCCTGTGGGGATCGCGAACGTCTTCCCGAACAGCTCGACGACCACTTCGGGAACCGCGTCGGTGGCGACGTCGAAGTCGGCCGGCACGCGGCCCAGCAGCATGTCGCGCACGCCGCCACCGACGAGGTGCGCCTCGTGTCCGGCGCCGCGCAGCTTCCGGCACACGGCCAGCACGTCGGGTGGAACCTTCCCGCTCAGCGGCGCGCTCACGGCTTCACCTCGCGTTCGATCGCGTCCAGCGCCGCGGCGGCCGCGCCCTGCTCCGCTTCCTTCTTCGACCGGCCGATCGCGCGGCCGTAGGGACGGCCCGCGAGCGACAGCGCCACCTCGAACCGCTTGTCGTGATCCGGCCCTTCCTCGGCGACGACCTCGTACACGGGCGCGGTCTGCCACAGCGCCTGGGCGCGCTCCTGCAGGCGCGACTTGTAGTCCAGGCGCGCGTGCTGATCGACCTCCTCGATCCGACTTTCGAACAACCGCGAGGCGACCGCCGCGGCGGCGTCGAAGCCGGCGTCGATATAGATGGCGCCCATCAGCGCCTCCAGCGCGTTCGCGAGGATCGACGGCCGCCCGCGACCACCCGTGCGCTCTTCACCCTTGCCGAGCAGGATGAACCGCCCGAGCTCGAGGGCCACCGCGACCTGCGCCAGGCCGGGCTCGCTGACCAGCGCGGCGCGCGCGCGTGAAAGATCCCCCTCGCGCCGGTCGGGAAAGCGGCGCATGAGCAGGTCGCTCACCACCAGGTCCAGCACCGCGTCGCCCAGGAATTCCAGTCGCTCGTTGTCGCTGCGTTCCGGCTGTCCCGCCTCGTTGACCCAGGACGTGTGCGTCAAGGCGGTCTCGCACAGCGCGGCGTTGCGGAACGAGTGCCCCAGCCGGGCCTCCAGCTCCGCGCAGCGCGCTTTGGTTTCGTCGGGACGCATCGTGACCGGGGATCTTAGCCTCACATGCTGGTACTATCGGGGCCATGTCCGAAGCAACCAATCTTTGCTGCGTGAAATGCAATTCGATCCTCGACCGGGCGACCTTCCAGGGCCTCGAGGTGGACCTGTGCCCGAAGTGCGGCGGCCTCTGGCTGGATCGCGGCGAGATCACGCGCGCGGCGAAGTTACCGGAAGCGGAGCTGACCCGGCTGCGCGGTCTGCTGACGGGCGCGAAGGGACCGCCGCCGGTTCCGACGGAAAACGTTGCGCACTGCCCCTCCTGCCCGGGCAACCTGGCCGAGATGCTGCTGGGCCAGGTCCACGTCGACTACTGCAACAAGTGCCACGGCATCTTCCTCGACCGCGGCGAGCTGGCAGCCGCCATCGAGGCGGTGCGCGCCAAGGCGCGCGACACGGCCGCGCACAACATCGTCATCGCGATCTCGACCGCGGCCGACTAGCCGGCGCCGGAACCTGACGCGGGCGGCGTTGTCCGTCCCGCGTGCTCTCCGCCGCCGTCGCGTTCCGCATCGTCATGGGTGCCGCGGCGGCGCGGCCCGTATCGCTTGCTGTCGAGATGGTCCCGGTCGCGGATGCAGCCTGCCGTCCCGTCGCCCAGGCGTGCTTCGCGATGGCCCGGATGACGGTGCACAACACGTCGGCACGTCCGGTGCTGCTGGACTGGTATTTCGTGGAGCTTTCGCGCGAGGGGAAATCCGGTTACCACGGAATCTTTCCTTCCGCGTCGCTCGATCCGGGCACGACGATCGAGATCCGCGATGTCGAGTTCGAGCTGCACACGGAGGCCGTTCATACCCTGCGCGTCGCGTATCACCTCGACGGCGAGCGCCCCGGATCGCGCGGGCATGTCAGCTCGGGACGGTGGCTCTGGTTGCAGGACGCGGCGCTGGCGGCGTGCAAGCGCTGCAACGGCGGCAAGGAGGAGCAGTGCGCGTGCGAGACGGGCGACCGCTGCCCGGACGTCTGTGTTGTGTGCGAGTGCATCCGCGATCAGCCCGTCGAGGACGGGGTCATCGTACAGCCGCCACCAATTGTCGGGCACCGGAGCGAGCGGCTGCAGCGCCGGCGAGTTGGCGGCGACGAATGGACCTGCGGCAGCCGGTGCCGTCGCCGGCCTGGCATATTCAGGACCGGTGCTGCACGCCGCGAGGGCGAGCGCCAGTGCAATGCTCGAAAGGTGCTTCATCTTGATTTTCCTCATTCCGCCGGAAGCAGCGTGAGCTGCTCGTCTGCCGGCCGGCCGCCGCGACGCTTCAGCCTTTCGCCGAGCGTGCGGGTGGCCACGTAGAAGACGGGGGTGAAGATCAGGCCGAAGGCCGTGACTCCGATCATCCCGAAGAAGACGGCGGTGCCCAGCGCCTGTCGAAGCTCCCACCCTGGACCGCTC
>Ga0207675_100004742_pt1 | contig 13093 bp, 11 predicted proteins | sample KBSSwiS42_FD_184305 | JGI IMG/M metagenome (GOLD analysis project Ga0207675, IMG submission 184305) | Switchgrass rhizosphere microbial communities from Kellogg Biological Station, Michigan, USA - KBS Switchgrass S4-2 (SPAdes) (version 2) | ecosystem: Host-associated > Plants > Roots >... | reverse complement strand
TCAATGATGACACCCTGCCCAAAATTTTGAAGCAATGGAAAGTCATTTACAGCCCCCCGATGGAAAACACTGACCGCTACGATCCTGAGTACTTATCCATGTGCATTGGAAGTGACTGGATCGACATGAATTCATTTAGCATCAGTCCAAATTTGGTCGTAGTCGATCGTAATCAACCAACTTTAATAAAGCTTTTAGAGCGGGAAGGTCTGGATGTGATTCCGCTTAAACTGCGGCACTCCAAGCTGCTTGGTGGTGGCCCCCATTGCGTCACGCTGGATGTTCGCCGAAAAGGGACGTTGGAACGGTATTTCGACTGAACCCATTCCACTTGAAATGAAACTCGGCAGCGGGAGAAGAGGGATATCGCATGCTCGATCGCGACCCCGAAAAGAATTTCGAAGAGTTTTGGCAGACCTTTAACAACAGGTATCCATTTTTCGAAGTGAGGAATGTCGACTGGGAGAAGCAGTATGAAACTTACAGGGCTAGAGTCACCAGCGAGACCGGTGATGATCAGCTGTTCGATATTTTTTGCCAGATGCTCGCGCCGTTGAATGATGGGCATGTGAGTCTAATTGCCAAAACAAGTGAGGATCGCAAAAGACACTTCACGCCAGAGAAGAAGCCCAGATTCTGGCAGGAATTCACCAGCCAGCAGCAGATCAAGCAGTTATTCCAAACGACCGAGAAGACTTTAGTCGCCAATGGTTTTAGTCAACCGAAAGCTTCTGAGGCGTGGATTCTTCACTACGGCAAGTCCCGAGACTTTGGGTATTTGCGGATACTCGAACTGGAAGGCATTAGCAGGCGGACACTAACTGCCGCTCTGGACGAGGTTGGGCGTGATTTCAAAGATTTGGACGGCGTGATCATTGACATCCGTGACTGCCCGGGCGGACACGATGATACCGCAATCACGATCATCAATCGGTTTTGCGACCGTAGGCGAGTTGCCTTTCACCGCCAGACAAAATTTGGCCCCGGCGAAGATGACCTTACCCCATTAAAGACCTGGCACATCGAACCGGAAGGTGATGCTCGATTTACGGGACCGATCGTGCTGTTGACCTGTGATTCCGTTTTTAGTGGTGGTGAGGCCTTTGCGCTGGCAATCAAGCAACTGCCTCAGGTCACGATCGTTGGCGATCATACGAACGGCATATTCTCGTATGAACTGGAGAGGAGACTTCCGAACGGCTGGCGCTACTGTTTGTCGTATCAGAAGTACTTTTCGGCGGACATGGTCTGCTACGAAGGCCAAGGTGTACCGGCGGATATCGAGCTCTTCAACACAAAGTCGGACATTGAAGCCGGTACCGATCCTTTGATTACGCGCGCAATCGAAGTGTTGCGGATCAAAAAACGCCGAAGCGCGGACGAGAGATAATAGTGACCCGCCTGTGAGGAAAAGTATTGGCAGCAATCATTGTCACAACGGCCGTCGCGGTTTTTTTGGTGCTGACGTTTGTCGCCTGGAGACGGTACCTTTGGGCGGCGGAGCAGGAGCCACTCGCGAAGGCCGATACCTCTCAATACAGCTTGACGGATGTCTTCAGCGAGCACCATCTGGCAAACGTTCCGCACCAGAAAGGGATCAAATGGCTCACCGAAGTCTTCAGTCGTTCCGCTGAGAAATTTCCGGATCTACCTGCCTTACAGATTCCCCACACTGGAGAGTCGCTGACCTTCGCGGAGCTCGACGCGCGCGCCGAAGATGTCGCCACGGCTCTTTCTGCTTTCCTCACCGGACCGGATCAAGTGGTGGCGGTGGCCATGTCACAGGACAACTGGCAAATCGTCGCTTCTCATCTTGGCATTCTCAAGGCGGGCGGTACCCTGATGTTTCTCGACACAACCCTGCCCGACGCGCTGATCACTCACATGCTCAACGACGCACAGCCGGTCGTCGTCTTAACGCGGGGACAAGACAAGTTTCGTGACCTGCCCACGCTCGATGTTTTGCATTTGCCTGCTGCAGTGTCCCGTAGAGAACAGCCCACGTGGCTGGACGATCCGACACAGCGCCTGGCAACAATCTTCTACACCAGTGGCACCACGGGAATGCCAAGGGGTGTGGAGTGCCCACACGCAGGTTACGTGAACCTGGCCCTCAGCTACGCCGATTACTTTGATCTGATCCCGGGCATGGATGCGACCTCGCTGACCTCGTCGCTGGGATATGACGGCAGCATTTCCGAAATGTACAGCGCATGGGTTTCGGGCTGTGCGGTAGTGATGCTGACCAAGGAACAAATTCGATCCGGGCCCGATTTGGTTCCGGTCCTGCGTGAAGCTGAAGTCACAGTGCTTTTCTGTCCGCCGGTGCTGCTTACGACTCTGACCGCAACTCCCGAAGTGGATCTGCCCTATCCGTTGTGTCGCTACATAGTGCCCGCTGGTGAAGCTTTCCCCAGCGCGCTGGTCGAGCCATGGACCAGGGGCCGCAGACAAATCATCAACACCTACGGTCCCACGGAGGCGAGCACCGACACGAGTCGCCAGAGTTTGCGTCCCGGCGAGCCCATCACCATCGGTTCACCGTTCGCCAATGTCACTTACGTCATCCTGGAGATCGATAAGCTGCGTCCAATGCCCCACGGGGAAGTTGGAGAACTTTGCATCGGAGGCGTCCATGTTGCGCGTGGGTACCGCAACTTGCCGGAACAGACCGCGCAGAAATTCATTACCCACCCGCAGTTCGGTCGTCTGTATCGCACTGGTGACAAATGCCGGATCGACATCAAAACTCAGCGCGTCTACTTCCTCGGCCGAATTGACGCTCAGCTCAAGGTGCGTGGACACCGCGTTGAGGCACAACCTGTTGAGGATATCCTGCAAACGCAGTTCAGCGAGATCGAAGCCGCAGTTCTCGACTACCAGAACGAGTCGCTGGTAGCTTTTGTCGCCGCACCTTCGATCCGCGAAGGAGAAATCTCCTCGGTCGCTCCAGCGCCGGCGGCGTGGGCCGAACGGGTGACGTCGACGCTGGCAACGCAACTTCCCGCACCTTCAGTTCCGTCAAAAATTTTTCTGGTAGAAAAGTTTGTAATGAAGCCGGTGTCCGGAAAGATTGATCGCAAGCGCCTGCCGAATCTGGCCCACCTGCTGAGAAGCGGCGAATCCCCTGCTGCCCCGGCGAGCGCGCCCGGTCACCTGAGTCCGGAAGACAAGTCTAATGGTGACGCGATCATCGATTCCGACTGTGAGCAAGTGTTGGCAATTTGCAGGTCCGTATTCGAAGCGCCGCTTCAGCTGGACGATGAATTCTCAGACGCCGGCGGACACTCGATCGTCATCGCGCGTTTGGCGCAGCAGCTACAAGCTGCCGGATGGATAGTGCCGGTTCGGGCATTGCTGACGGACTGCAATACTGCACGAAAGATTGCGCACCGTCCGCGGTTACTAAAGGAAGCTCCGGACGCGGCGGTGGACCAGGTCGTGGTAAACAGCGCGACGCGTGATGAGGCTGCGGCAGAGGTGCTCTCGATCCGCTACTTCACTTTCCTGCAGCTCCTCCTGGCAGCGTTACTGTATTCACCAGGCTTAGTGGCAATCCTAATCTTGTTTTCTGTGGCTGAAGACGCGACGCCTTTCAGGACTGCGAGCGTGCGCGAGTACATCGCCGTCAGCTTCTTCCTTTACTTGCTGGTCCTGCTCGTGCCTTTTATCAATCTGCTTTGGGTGGTAACCATCAAGCTTCTCCTGAGTGGTAGTGTCTACCGAACCAAGGTAACCCCGGGCATCTACCCTAAGTGGAGCAGAATGCATCTGCGAATCTGGTTCAGCGGCCAGATGCAGAAGTTCAGCCTCGTCCCACTGGATACTGTGTATCGCAGCGCGCCGCTTAGAGCTTTCGCGTTGAAGCGGCTCGGCGCAAAAGTGGGAAAGAACCTTCAGTGCGCTCATGATGCTTACTTTACCGGGCCGTTTGATTTGATCACTATCGAGAACGACGTCGCTATCCAATCCGGCGCCTACATTCAAACAATTAGTTGGTCGGGCCAGCATCTGCGGGTTGGCCCGATCCACCTCCAGCGCGGTTGCAAGATCGGCATGCGTGCCGCCGTGGCGAACAGTGTGACCGTGGGCCACGGCTCCTGGATCACCCCCTTCACTGCGATACTCAGCGACGTCGGTTCGCAGGAGATTTGGGAAGGAGCTCCGGCACGCCTTAGTGGCCGCTGCATTGAGTTGAAGCGCACGGCAAACACGTGCCATTACACGTATCCGATATGGGTACTTGAAACTGTCAACATCCTGATGCAGCAATTCGTCTTCTTCTGGATCAGCGCGGTTCCCATCGCAGTGATCCTGTGGTTCGCCAGCAGCTTCATCTTTAAAGGCGGGACGTTGACTGCCGATACGGATTTGGGAGTGAAGTCGTTGTTTCAGATTGCCTGGCCGCTGACCCTCGACGCGTTCATTACCACCTGGGTCACCCTGGTAGTCACCTCTTTGCTGGCCTGTCTCTTCATCCGCTTCACTGCCTCATCGCCGGGGCTATACCCCTCGCGCGGGTTTAAGGGCGCTCTGCTCATGTACCGGGTGAACAGGATGAACTCCGTCCAGAGACTGTGGACCTGGACCATCACGGGACAGTACCTGAGGGCCCTCGCCGGCTTGCGTTTTCCGCACGTCGGCGCGTCGGAGTGCGACGTAATGTACAACCTGGTGCCTGAGGTGGCTACGGCTGACACTCAGGTGTTTTGGTCCAACGGATCATTTACCAACATGCTCGACTGTGGCGCCGAGCACTTCAAGCTGCGCCGGCTGGATATGCCTCGGAATTTCTTCAGCGGTAACAATTGCGTAGCCGAGTATGGGCAATTTCCGTCCAACTTCCTCCTCGGCGTCTCCTCGCCGGGAAGTGAAATACAGTTTCGTCGACAGATGCGGTCGCGTTTGGGCGAGTCAATTACTGTGGCGGGAAACCCACCCGTGAAATTCTCCAGCGCGTCATTTGAAGAAGAGCATGAGAGCCAGGGACGGCCGAGTTTTCTTCTCTTTCTGACTCGGGTCTTGCTGAACGATCTATTCAGTATCGGAATGCTACCGGTCGCTGAAGGGCTCGTCTTCATGATGCTCTACCTTTCTCTCGTGCGATTGGACGTAAACTCGATCGCCAGCGCATTGATAGCTTTGATCTTCACGGAAGTCACTCTGGTTTTAGTGTGCGGCGCCATCAAGAAACTGCTGATCGGGCGGAAATGGGGAATCGATCACGCGACGCCGTTCTGGTCCTGGAAGCACTTCGCCTACTTCTTCGCACAGGACTGCTTCTTTGTCTGGTGCCGAACGCCGCTGGCATTCTGCGCCGGAACGATCCTCGCGAATCCAATTCTACGGTTGATGGGATGCCGTATCGGCAAGCGAACCATTGTGGCCCAACCAATGCAGTGCTTCGACTGGAACGCGGTGAGCTTCGGCAATGATTGTTATGTCGACGGTTTCCTGCAGCTCCACACCCTCGAGAACATGATGCTCAAGGTGAAAAGAACTCACCTTGAGGATGGTTGCGCGGTGAACACCGGCGCGACGTTGATGGGCGGCGCGGTGATTGAGCGGGACACCAACCTCTACCCGTTGTCGCTGGTTCTCAAGGAGATGAACCTGACAACCGGAACATACGAAGGAAGCCCGGCGCAGCCTGCTCTAAGCGTCGACAAAGGATTTAAGCCGGAAGAGTACGTAGCTGCCTCTGCCCGAAGCCCACACTGCGTTGACACCACTGACTGGCTGAAGACCGTCGCAATCATCCTGGTCCTGGTTGACCACTTTGGCTATTTCTTCGTTGACAACGATGACTGGTGGGCCGTCTTCGGGCGATTAGCGGCTCCAACGTTCTTTTTCCTTCTCGGCTATGCACAAACCCGGCGTTTCCCACTCAAGTGGATCGGGCTCGGTCTGATCCTTACCCTGCTCGACAGTTGGAACCACGACTGGGATTGGGTGGCGCCGAACATTCTTTTGAGCTTCGTACTTATCCGCCTCGGGCGTCCCTATGCACAAATCTTTTTGCGCCGTTATGGCTGGGTTGGCTTCGCTCTACTCGCCGCCGGGCTTTTCGCATTGCTTCCGGTAACGGCGCAAATTGTTGATTACGGCGCCGAGGGTTGGCTGTGGGCGCTCTTCGGCTTGTCACAACGCATCTATGTAGATCACAAGTCCAATTTAAACGGGAGCGTTCAAATCTCGGCGCCGTTCCCGCATCCGACGAGAAAAACCTGGGGCCTGATGCGAGTGCTGGCCTGCCTTATCGCCACGGCGGCTTACGTCTGGCGGGAGCAAGTAGAATTCTCGTTTTCTCGGCCCCAGTTCGTCGTCTTCATTGTCATCCTGGGCACTTTGTCCCTGCAACTATGTCTTTTCCTGCGTGGTCCGACACGCATTCAACCGCCAAGAAAGATAGCGGGTGCGCTGGGCTTCATCGGCCGGCACACTCTGGAGATTTACGCCGTCGAGCTTATCGGTTTCGAACTGATCGCAAGGGCGTTGGACCTCGACTTCTGATGCTGGTTTCTTTTTCAAGTCACGGTACATATAACGCGAAACGATAGTACCTGGGTTAAGGCGAATTTCTCCGAACGAGGGCGCGAGATAACACCGTCAGCCGCTCGCGGTGCCGCCTGCGTGTTCTATGCCCCCGCCTCTTCCGATCCTGAGGCGAAACTGAGAATGGACGCCCGTACCTTCGCGATCAGTCGGATCTATGGTTTAGCTTTTCCTCTTGCCGGTCAGGGTTCATCGGCGCATGGTCTGCGACCCACGGACTCGGGGTCGATCTTGAAAACGAGCCAACAGAGCCGGAAGTGTCAGACCTCGCGCAAATGTACTTCACAGAATCTGAGTCATGTACTGTCAGGGACGCAGGGCCCGCGCGGCTTCAAACATTCCTAAAGCTTTGGAGCCTCAAGGAGGCCGCGCTGAAATCGATCGGTCAGGGATTACCGTTTGGCCTTGACGCGTTCAAGTTCGAACTGAACGAAAGTCCGCGCGTCGTCGAAGCTCCGGGGGATCACGGTGGGCCGGAGCGGTTCAGGGCGCATCTGTTTGATCAAGCGGACGGCTGTGCTGCTGTGGTCCTGCGGATTCTGTAATCGTTTTCATCAATTGCCTCCTTACCGACTCCTGTAACTTTTGCCAGTTACGGCGGTCTTTGCTTTCCGGTCAAATTGGGCGGTAACCGATCAAATAGACGGAGGATTGTCCCCAAATGCTGCGGCCCAGGAAATATTCATATCTCGGGAACGTCCTTCTCGTTATCGCCGTTTTCTCAATCCACGCCGCGGCACAAGACAAGAACATCTGGCAGGAATACCGGCCGAGCATCATCCTTGCGATGCCTGTTAACCAGAAAGTGATCCTATTTCAATACAACGTTGTCATCTACGCCCCGGAAAAGAAACTAACTACGCTCGGCGCAACACTGCCGGGCATTACCTACAGGCCGTTGGCCAAAAACGGCAAGGGCACCTGGTTAGAACTGTGGGCCGGGGCGCTCTTTGCATGGACCGACAACTACCACTCGACAAACAGCTTTGAGACTCGTCCCGTTGTGGGCGTCAGGACGTACGTGCCGAACCTAAAGAAAGTGAACGTCATCAACTTTGGGCGGTACGAGTACAGGGCTTTTAAAGAGGGCGACAAAAAGACATCCCAGCCGCGATTTCGCAACCGCGTCTCACTGGAGGTCCCGCTGGCAAAGGGTGACAAGAGGTGGGCGGCTAAAACGTACTATACGGCCGTTGACGTAGAACCGTTCTGGCGGCTCGATGACAGTTTCATGGAAAAGGTCAGGTTGCGTGGCACGTTGGGTTACATAGTCAAAAAAAGATTGGCCGTTGAGTTCATTTACCACGCCGAGTGGGCGGGCTCAAAAGGCGCGCCTAAACAATTCGTCGGCAACATCTGGCGTGTGAGTATCAAGTTCCTGTTCCCGAGAGGGAAAGGCATTTTCCCCAGGATCGATATTGACGATTAGGGACTCCCCCGGACGTAATGCCGATCCTATCGCAGACACTCGACATAGGACGTGACATTCAACGAGCTGCGGGCAGCGGTCAGAATTAACATTGGTGCCACGGCCGAGGGCCGCTGTGGGCCGTGCGGGCAGCAAATGTCTAAAAGAAAACCGTGGTTGGAGGTGCAGAAATCGCAGACAACGTAGAACTAAAGCTGGCCGATAGGCTCGCGGTTGAACGAACAGTGCTGGCCGCGGACCGAAGTATGCTGGCCGGGGTGCGAACCTCTTTGAATTTTATTGGCTTTGGATTCGCAATTTACCAGGTGCTGCGGTACTTGCAGGAGAATTCTTCGGTGACATTCATGCGACCTCAGACACCGAGGAATTTCGGTATGTTCATGTTACTGGCGGGAACCGCTCCGTTGTTTGTCATGATGATTCAGTACTACCGAACACTGAAGCGAATAGGCACGAAATTAAATGTAGTTAGTAACCCTTATTTCCAAATGGCCTTCGCAGCTGCTTTGCTTGGAACCGTTCTCCTGGCCACGTTCACGGTGAATATTCTTCTGCGTTGAAGAAAAGGCAGCTCTTGAAGGTGTAGGCAAACTTGAACAGCCACAGAGTATTGAGACACAGAGAATGCGAATAATCTTATCGAACTCTTACTTTTTTCTTAATCATGCTCTCTGTCTCTGCGCCTCTGTGCTGGAGCACGTGCCCGGGATTCCCCGCCCCGTGAATTTCTTTTCGGCGGCCCTGGCTATCGTGCCAATTGCCGCGCTGATTGTGCCGCGACTGAACAACTCGCAATAGGCACCGGCGATGCCGTTGGAGGTTTGCTCAATGCGACCTTAACGTTTTTCAGTATACGGCCAAGCAGACCGTCAGAATGCCGGCCGCACTTTTTCAGGTTTTTGCCGCTACATGGGCCACTTTAGCAGCTTCGTTTTGTAACCCTGCCGGATCCGATTCTGGACTCTCGGTGACCCACGCCATGAAGATTTGATGCCCCAGCGCGAACAACGTCGCGCCGACAAACATTCCTACGATCCCGCCGCTCGCCATGCCGCCTAACGCGCCAAGCAACATCACCGGCATTGGTACGTCGACGCCGCGACCCAGCATTAGCGGCTTCAAAACGTTGTCCGCGAGGCCAACCACCAGCAGGATGATGGTATGTGTGATCGCCGCCGCGGTGCTGTACTGACCGCTCGACCAGATGTAAATGATGGCCGGAAGCGTGACAATCACGGCGGGCAATTGTGCAATAGCCAGCACGAGAACAATGACCGCCAAAACGCCCGCCGCCGGTACGCCGGCGAGCAGCAGCGCCAAGCCGACGAGTACCGCCTGCATGAAAGCGACACCGATAACCCCTAACGCGACCGCGCGGATGGTTGAGGTGGTGAGTTTGAAGAAGGCCTCGCCTCTTGTGGGGCCGGCAACACGAATAAAGATCCCTCGACTGGTGCCCGCAGCTGGTTCGCCGTATGCCATCAGAATGCCGGCGACGATAAATGAGGCCAGGAACAGCAACAGGCCCTTGCCAATGCTTGCGACCATAGCGAGTGCTTTCCCGGCCAGGTCGCCAATCTTCGGCTGCATGCTCTGCACAAATCCGGGCAGGTCGCTATGAGCTTTCGACCAGCCCCCGTAGATCTTCTTGCCGACCAGCGGCCATTTCTGAACGCTTTCTCGCGGCGGGGGAATTTGCAGTGTGTTTTGCTGCACCGACTCGATGAAATTACGAGTGGTGTCGGCAAATGAATTCAGCAGCCACGCCACCGGAATGACGATCAACAACAGGCCGATGATTATTACAAATGTCGAGGCGAGCCATTGCTTCCTGCCGAGCCTCCCGGCGAGCCGTTGATGCAGCGGATACAACGTGACCGCCAGGATGATTGACCAGACCGCCAGCGACAGGAATGGTGAAAAGATCTGGAAACACAGCACCGCCAGTGCGCCAATCAACGTAATTCGAATCAACACATCCATCAGAGGGGTGGATGCTCTCGCCTCAGGGGGTTCCGTCGCGGCCGATGTTACAGACGCCACTCTTCGCACAGCTTCCATTTTGGTTCACCCTTCCGCAAGCATAAATTAGACGCGGGCACGGCCTCAGGAGGTCGTCGTGCCAGTGCTTACGATGGCATTCTGAATGATATCGCCGTGCGGGCGGGGATAACCTGTCAGAAATGACAGGGTGAACTTACTTCTATCCCGAGCAAACAAACTTTGCCGGGAGGCGCAAAAAGAATTACCGATTCTGTAAAAAAATAGACTGTCTGCTGCTGTTCCACGGCAACTCTCAACCGACCCGCTTGAATCACGCTGTAGAAACCATGCTAGAACTTGAAGCCCACGCCCATGATCGGCCCGCGTTGGTTCGTGTCGTAAAGAAAATTGTTCTTGTCATAGTTGACGTCCAGGGCGCGATAACCACCGATCAGGGCAATCTTTTCAGTGATGCTGTAGCCAAGGCCCCCGAACAACTGGTAAGTGAACTTCGACCCGCCTCCGCCCACATCAAATCTGCCGAGGAAGAAAACTTTCTCTGACAGAGCCACTTTGCCGCGCAGTCCGACAACCCCATCCACCCAGCTTCGGCTATCCTTAATCTGGACTGCCGGCAGGACTCCGGCGTTAAAGGCGAGGTCGGTACTGATGTGCCAGATGCGCGTGCCGCCCAACACTTGTACAAACGAGCCTTTATCCGGGTCGTTGTAAATCTTGTATCCCGCTTCGGGAGTAAAAACGAACGTCTTGATTTTTGCGTTGGCGCTTGAGAACAGTGGACCCGGCGTGGCTCGATCATCCTCGAGACTTACGAATTCCAAGTCTGTTTGCATCGCCCATTTGCCTTTGTGAGCCTCAAACACTCCCATGAAGGCGAACTTCAATGAATGAAAGATGTCGCCGAAACTCTCATCAACATGGATCGTGCGGTTTGGACCTCCAGTGGTGCCGTGCAGGCCGGCCATCCAGAAATACGGACTAAACACAAAGTGCCACTTGTCGTCGGCGGTTGGTTGGGTGCGCGGCGCGCTTCCGGTTTCGGACCGCGCCTCCGTAGTGGTGCTCGGCGCACTCGCGCCGCGCGTAACATTTGGGTTCGTCTCAATGTTAGCCTCTGCAGTCTTGTCCGGCAGCGCGGTGGTCTCAGCTGAAGCAGTGGATGATTTCACTGCTTCCACTTTCTTCGGCTCATTTGTCGATTCGGCTCTTGGAATCGTACTGGTTGGATAGCTGCCGGTAGCAGTTTGCATCTGCCCCGAGACGTGAATAGCGCCGGACGTGCTTAGGATAAAGAGCACGCCGAGCGCGGTCTGCAATTTTGGAAGGAATGACATTAGCTTCGTTTTTCCTTTCGGTAAGAGCTGTCTGCCGCCAACTTCTTCGGCTCGAAGCAGCATGAATCAAATCTCAGTTAGGGATGAGCGATGACATACACCGTGCTGCCACCGTATATTTGCGGCTTGTAATAAACGCCGCCGACCGTGTAGTAGCGCACACCGGAAACGGTGACGGCCCGATAACCACCGGGCAGCGTGGCTACCATTAACCGACACCCACATCCTCGGGCGCAGCGTGTAAATCAAATCACCCTGGAGCGACATGATTGGTTTCTGTTCACGCCTTGAGCCGCCGAAAAAATTCCGGTTGGGGGTGAACATCCACAACCCACCAGCCACTTCCATTGTCCAACGTCCCTTCGGTTTCGATAATCCGAGTTCCGGCTTAAAGGCCCAACGGTTCGAGCCCAGCGCAACCAGGCGGCGAGGATCGGCGATGTGTGCAGAGCTGGTCATCAACTGATAAATTTCACTCGACCAGATTCGATTTCGTAGATCGCGCCGACGATTTTGACTCGGCCTTCAGCCCGGCGTCTCTGACCTTCGGGCGTTTCGGAAATCTGTTTCACAGTCCAACGGACATTGCTTTCGACCGCCTCTGTCAGTCGCGTTGCTCGCGAAAGGCTTCGATCAACCCGTGGCAGGGCAGGCAGGATCTTCTCGACCAGCAATTGAATCCGCGAGAGCTGTAATTCGCCATCGTCTCTCGTTTTCAGCGCCGCACTGACCGCGCCGCATCCCTCATGGCCGAGCACGACGAACAGCAGCGTGTTGAGATGTGCGCCCGCGTACTGCAAACTGCCGGCGATTTCCGGAGAAAAGACATTGCCCGCGACGCGGATCACAAACAAGTTGCCAAGTCCCGCATCAAAAATCAGTTCCGGCGGCACGCGTGAATCGCTGCAACCGAGAATCGTTGCGAACGGACGCTGACCCACCGCCATTTCGCGCAGCGACTCTTTTTCCAGGCCGGCAAAGCTCATTTCGCCGGAGACAAACCTTTCATTTCCAGCAATCAATCGGCGCAGCGCTTCGTCTGCCGGGATATTTGACAGGTCAACCATCGTTGTCGGTTTACTCAGTCCGACTGCTTCGTTCTATTTCCGCGCGGTGGCTGTGATTTCAATACGTCCCGGTCCCAGCAGCCCGGCGACTACCACAGTTGTCCGAGTCGGCCGTGGGTCCTGAAAATAAGATCGATTCAGAAATCCCGCTAACGGCATCGAGGCTATCGTCCGGCAACTTGATTGCTACCTAGTAGTTCTTACAGGAAGGCGAGATTAGAAAAACGCCTGGACATCGTCGGTGTCGGCACGGAGCTACTCAGCTTTGCTTAAGACGACGTGCCGCACACTGGAACAATCAGTCAAACACACGTGCAAACCGCCCCTAGCCGAGCATGGCTCATCCTCAGGCCCCGATCAGAAACAAACTAGCGCGATTTTTCATGGCAAGAGAGTTGGTGCAAAGATGGTGCGGGTAGGTGTTGATATGTAGCCAGATGGATTGATCTTTTACGACCGCTAAGCGCAGTAAATACTGGCTAATATCGTTTCATCAGGTTACGTGGTGGCGCTCCCAACTTGCTCAAAATTCGTTTTGGGCGTGATTTCAACATAACCGCGAACCCTAGAACTCGAGGAGTGCCCATACCGCTGGTGCAAGCGGGCACGATAGTTTAAGATGCAACTTCAACGGCGAGATTTGACCGCTATCGCGCGATTAAGTTCGCTTGTAACACGCCGATTCTAAAGGATTTACGCCCGCT
>Ga0207675_100004737_pt1 | contig 13097 bp, 12 predicted proteins | sample KBSSwiS42_FD_184305 | JGI IMG/M metagenome (GOLD analysis project Ga0207675, IMG submission 184305) | Switchgrass rhizosphere microbial communities from Kellogg Biological Station, Michigan, USA - KBS Switchgrass S4-2 (SPAdes) (version 2) | ecosystem: Host-associated > Plants > Roots >... | reverse complement strand
CACATCGAGCGTGTGGGCATCGAGGAAGGGCAGGTCGCAGGCCAGCACCAGCCATGCCGCGTCCGGGAATTCATGCAACGCCGCGGTAATGCCGGCGATGGGGCCTTCGACGCCGCCACGGTCGACGATCTGCGGCCACGCCGAGCGCGCGGCATCGCCGCGTTGCTCGTCCCGCACCGAGACGAAAGCTCGCGCCACGCGCGGCGCGAGCAACTTCATCGCGGCGCCGAGCTGGCTCTCGCCCGGGCGGTATTCGATGGCGGCCTTGTCGCGCTGCATGCGCGTGCTGCGGCCGCCCGCGAGCACCAGGCCGTGGAGCGGGGCGTTCATTTCCTCTTGCGCCGGGAATCGGGGCGGACGAAGTCGCGCTTGCCGCCGGTCTTGCGCAGCAGCCGCACCGGGCCGATTTCGATGTCGTGCGACAGCGCCTTGCACATGTCGTAGACGGTGAGCGCGGCGGCCGTCGCCCCGACCAGCGCCTCCATCTCCACGCCCGTCCTGTGGTGCACGGCCACGCTGCAGACGATGCGGATCCTGCCGCGCGCCGTATCCGCGATGTCCACGCTGCAGCGTTCGAGCGCGAGCGGATGGCAGAACGGGATGATCTCGTGCGTCTTCTTCGCCGCCATCACGCCCGCGACGATGGCGGTGTCGAACACCGGGCCCTTCTTGGTGCGGTGGCCGGTACGCGCGAGCTCGCGCGCCACCGCCGGCGGTAGTTTGACAATGGCTTCGGCGCTGGCTTCGCGCGAGGTCGCGGTCTTGCCGCCGACGTCGACCATGGTGGGACGGTTGGCAGCATCGAGGTGTGTGAGTTTATTAGCCACCGATGTAGTTCATCTCGACCTTGTGCAGTTCCGATGCGTCGCGCAGCGACGCGCGCAGCTCGCTGTAGCGGTCGCGGCGGCCGCTCCACACGCCGCGGATGAGCTCGTACAACTCGTCGTCGCTGGCGCCGGCGCGCAGCGGCGCGCGCAGGTCGGTGCCCTGAGTCGCGAACAGGCAGGTATAGAACGAGCCGTCGGACGAGATCCGCGCCCGCGAGCAATCGCCGCAGAACGGCTGCGACACCGAGGAGATGAAGCCGAGCTCGCCACTGCCGTCCTCGAAGGCGTAACGCTCGGCCACTTCACCGCGGTAATTACGCTCGCGCGGCGCGATCGGCCAGCGCGCGTGAACCAGTTCGCGCAACTCGCGCGACGGCACGACCAGCTGCTGATTCCAGTGGTTGCGCGTGCCCACGTCCATGTACTCGATGAAACGCACGACGACGCCGCTGCCGCGGAAATGCGCCAGCAGGTCCATCAGCGTGTGATCGTTGACGCCGCGCTGCACGACGGTGTTGATCTTGATGGGCGCGAGACCGGCGCGCCGCGCCTGCTCGATGCCCTCGAGCACTTCGCTGACGCCGCCGAAGCCGCCGCTCATCTTCGCAAAAATCTCGGGATCGAGCGTGTCGAGGCTGACGGTAATACGTTGCAGCCCCGCGGCCTTGAGCTCGGTCGCATACTTGGCGAGCAGCATGCCATTGGTGGTGAGCGCGATGTCCTCGATGTCCGGCAGCTGCGTGAGATCGCCGATGAGATCCGCGAGGTTCGGGCGCAGCAACGGTTCGCCGCCGGTGATGCGGATCTTCTTCACGCCGGCGCGCACGAACACGCGCGCCAGGCGCAGGATCTCGGCGAAGTCGAGCCGCTCACTGCTCTTCAGGAACCGGTACGCCTCGTGGAAGGTCTCGCGCGGCATGCAATACGGGCAGCGAAAATTGCAACGGTCCATCACCGAGATGCGCAGATCGTGGATGGGCCGTCGCAAGGCGTCGAGCGGCGGTCGGCCGACGGTCGCAAGCGGAATGACTGTTTCGCGCGGATTCATCCTTCAGCCTTACCAACGATAGAAACGCGCGACGAATCCTTTCGGATACGTGTTCGGCCCGGGCGGCAGCTCGACGAAGCCCTGTGTGCCGGCCAGCGAGGTGAAGTCGCCCGAGCCATTGGTGGGGCAGGGCTCGGCCGAGGTGCGGCCCCAGTCATCGGTCCTGAGTTTCACCGGCAGGTAGTAAGCCATTGAGACCTTCACTTCCATGGGCGCGGTGAGTGCGATGCGCGGCACTTCGCCCGGGCTCTCGCCCATCGCCGCGCGCAACGCCGGCAGCACGTAGCGCGACAGGCACACCAGCGTCGACACCGGGTTGCCGGGCAGGGCGAACACCGCCGGGCCGGTGTGCGACACGCCGAACCACATCGGTTTGCCCGGCCGCTGCGCCACGTGGTGGAACACCAGGTTGACGCCTAACTTCTCGAGGACCTTCGGCACCAGGTCCATGCGGCCCATGGACACACCGCCGGACAGGATCAGCACGTCGTGCGTGCGCAGGTGGAAACCGAGGCGCTCGGTGAGCTCGGACTCGTCGTCGCGCAGGTGATCGTCGGCGACGCGCGCGAAGCCGTGCTCTCTCAGGCTCGCGGTGATTCCGTAGGCGTTCGAACGACGTACCTGGTGTGGCGCGATGAGCTCGCCCGGTTCGACCAGTTCATTGCCGGTGGAGATCACGACGATCATGGGTTGGGCACTGACGCGCACACGCGCCATGCCGGCGCCGGCCGCGATCGCGACTTCCGGCGCCGAAAGTCTCGTGCCCGCGGCGAGCAACAGCGATCCCTGGCGGCAGTCCGAGCCGCGCCGATGCACGTTCTGCCAGGGTTGCACGGGCTTGCGGCCCATCTCGGCGAATTCGCCGTTACGTTGCACCTGTTCCACCGGGACCACGGCGTCGCAGCCGCCGGGGAGCATGGCGCCCGTCATGATCTCGATGCAGTTTCCGGGATCGTCGAGCGTGTGAGGCGGATCGCCGGCCGCCTGTGAGCCGGCGATCCTCAGCCGTCCGGCGTTGCCCGCGGCGCCGGCTGCGGTGAGCGCGAAGCCATCCATGGCGACGCGGTCGAACGGCGGTTGGTCACGCTCCGCGTAGATGTTCTCGCGCAGCACCGCGCCCGCTGCCTGCGTGAGCGGCAGCGATTCGATCGGCAGGCACGTGAGGTGCTGCTCGATCAGGGTTTCGGCTTGTGCGGGCGTAAGCATGCGTGTCACGCCTCACGCTGGGCGCGTCTCAGGAAGTCTTGGGCGGATTCTTCGCTTTCCAGGCGCGCAGCTGCTCGTTGAAGCCGTCGGTGACGCCCATCATCTCGGTGACGGCGGCGTCGTGCTTCTGGTCTGCCTTTTTCTGCACGTCGGCCTTTTCCTTGTCGGTCGCCTTCTCCATGCCCGCGAGCTTGTCAGCCGCTTCCTTGTCGAGGCAGTCGAGATACACCTTCATGTCTTCGGTGTACTGCGTGACAACCTTCTTGGTGGCAATCATCTCGTCCTTGGAGGCCGAGTTGCCGTCCGGAAACTTGCCGGGCTTCGACGGGTAGTTACAGCCGGCGTTGGCTTGGGCGGCGGCAAGTCCGCCAACCAGGACGAGGGCGGTCAGGTAGTGCTTCATGATCTTCAAATCCCCAAGGGTGGTGTTTTGAGTGGGCGGCTATCTTAGAGGCGGTCGCGCCACGGGGCCATAAGATCGGCGCACCGGCGATCAACGCTCCGCGTAGTACTTTGGGTAGTCCGGCGTCAAACCCTTGAATCGCCGGTGAATCCACAGGTATTGCCCCGGCATCCGGCGCACCTCCGCCTCGACGATGTGGTTGAACCGCTCGGTGTCGGCAACCGGGTCATCCGTGGGGAAATTCTCCAGCGGCGCGTGGATCGCGCCGCGATAGCCACCGCCGGGCAGGCGCTCGAAGAAATAGGGCAATACCAGGGCGTCGGTCATGCGGGCGATGCGCGAGGTGGCGGTGTTGGTGGCCGCGGGGATGCCGAAGAGCTTGACCATCTCGGCGCCTTTCTTGCGGAAGCTCTGGTCCGGCGCGTACCACACCACGTCGCCCTCCTTGAGCGCCCGGATCAGCGTGCGCGCGTCGTCGCGCGGAATCGCGCGCTTGGTCTGTACCGCGCGCCGCGAATGCACGAACTCGCCGATCAGCAGGTTCTTGGTGGGACGGTACATCACGTTGAGCGGCATGCGTGCGGCCAGCGCGCGGCAGCCGATCTCGATGGAATTGAAATGCGCCGAGAGCAGCAACACGCCACGACCCGTGGCCTGCGCCGCCTTCAGATGTTCGAGACCTTCCATCTGCGTGATGCGCCGGATGCGTTCGTCCGATGACCACCAGCTGATCGCGGTTTCGAACAGCGCGCAGCCGAGCCCCGCGAAGTGTTCGCGCAGGATGTGGTTGCGCGTCTTCAGGTCGAGTTCGGGCAGCGCCAGCTCCAGGTTGCGCCGCGCGACGCGTTTGAAGTCTGTCGGGAACAGCCAGACGAGCAGGCCCAGGCCACGGCCCAGTAGATAGAGCAGGCGATGCGGCAGCGGCTCGAAGACGCGCAGGAAGCCCAGGCCCAGCCAGGTGGGCCAGTACTTCGGATGCAGGTACGCGGTTTTCACGCGCGCGAATCATACCCGGTATCGAGTGAGCTTCAGGCGCTGAAGCTGAAGCTCATGTACGAGCGGTGGGTCTCGCCGGGCCGGAGGATGCTGCTCGGGAAATTCGCGTGGTTGGGCGCGTCCGGAAAATTCTCCGGTTCGAAACAGATCGCGTGCCAGCCTGGATAGATATTCTTGAGGTGATACGCGCCGTACATCTGCAGGCCCGGCAGGTTGGTTCGGATCGCCATGCGCACGCCGTTCGACGGTGACCGCAACTCGCCGGCCACCGCTGCCTTCCGGTCGAGCACCCAGCAATGATCGAAGCCGCCGGTGAGCGCGATCTGCGGATGCGAGGCCGGCGGCGGTACCTGCACACTCCTGAACTTGCGGAAGTCGAACGGGGTCCCCGCGACGGGCGCGATTTCGCCAGTGGGCACGCGTGCCGCGTTGACCGGCAGGTAGTGGCTGGCACTCATCTTCACCAGCAGGTCGTCGATGGACCTTTCGGGATCGCCCGACGGCGTGAAATAGGGATGCCACGTCAGGTTGATAGGCGTGGGCGCGTCGGTGGTCGCCTCGTAGGCCAGCGTCAGCGTGTTGTCATGGACACTGATCTGCGCGCTGACTTCGAGATTGCCGGGAAAGCCGTTGATGCCGGCCGGCGAGCGGTGACCGAGCTTGACGAAGCTGGTCTTGCCGCTGCCGCTGCCGAGCACCGTCCACACGTACTTGCCGAAACCGACTTCTCCGCCGTGCAGCGTGTTGGGACCGTTGTTCCGGCTGAGCTCGTACCGTTTGCCATCGAGCTCGAAGGCCGCGCCGCCGATGCGGTTGCCGTAGCGGCCGACCAGCTGGCCAATATAAGAGGTGTCCTTCAGGTAGCCCGAAAGGTCGGGAAACGACAGCACCAGCGGGATGCGCCTGCCGCCGACAGGCAAGGTGAGGCTGCGCAGCGTGCCGCCGAGCGTCAGGATCTCCGCCTGCAGGCCCTGTTCGCTACCCAGGGTGAAAACTTCGACTTCTTTGCCATCGACGGTGCGGCCGAACGGGCGCTTCATGCTGTCCTGCGCGAACGACTTTCGAACAGCCGCTGCAACAGGCAGAAGAGCAACAGCAAAACTCCGACGACGATTTTTGTCCACCATGAGCTCAGGGTCCCGTCGAACGCGATGAGGGTCTGGATGATGCCGAGAATCAGCACGCCGAACAACGTTCCCGCCACGTAGCCCACGCCGCCCGCCAGCAGGGTCCCGCCGATGACCACCGCGGCGATGGCGTCGAGCTCGAGCCCCACGGCGTGCAGGCTGTAGCCGGACAACATGTAGAAGGTCATGACGATGCCGGCCAGCGCCGCCGTGAATCCGCTGAGTAGATAGACCGCGATGCGCGTGCGGCCGACCGCCAGGCCCATGAGGCGCGCCGAGTTCTCGTCGCCGCCGAGGGCGTACACGGCGCGGCCGAACGCGGTGGCATGCGCAAGGCGCATGGCGGCCAGCACTGTGGCGATCGCGACCAGCGCGCCGAGCGTGAGCGAGGCATCGAAACCCACGGGGATGCGCGCCTGTGCGATGGCGACATAGGTGGGGTCGGAGATCGGCACGGACTCGGTGCTGATGAGATAGCTGCAGCCGCGCGCCATGAACATGCCCGCCAGCGTCACGATGAACGGGGCGAGCCGGAAGCGCTGGATCAGGAAGCCCTGGGCCGCGCCGAACGCGGCGCCCAGCGCGAGCACCACCGCCATCGTGGCGTAGGGATTCCAGCCGATACCAAGCAAAGCGGCAGAAAGCGTGGTCGTGAACGCCATCACCGCGCCCACCGACAGATCGATGCCACCCGACAGGATGACGAAGGTCATGCCGACCGCCGCCACGCACAGGAAGGCGTTGTCGATGAGCAGGTTCAGGAACACTTGCAGCGACAGGAAACCGTCGTAGCGCAGCGCGCCGAAGGCGGCCATGCCGATGAACAACAGGATGGTGACCGACAGCGGCAACAGGCGGCGGCTCATCGCGGCGCCCCGGGATCCGCGGCGGCGCGGCGCGTGAACAGCGAGCGGAACTCCGCCGACTGCAGCAGCATCACGGCGAATACCAGCGCGGCCTTGACGACCAGGTTGACCTCGGGCGGCACGCCGAGCGAGTAGATAGTCGACGTCAGCGTCTGGATGATTAGCGCACCGACCACCGTGCCCGCCAGCGTGAAACGCCCGCCGGTGAGCGCGGTGCCGCCGAGTGTCACGGCGAGGATGGCGTCGAGCTCGAACAACTGGCCGGCATTGTTGGCGTCGGCGCTCTTGACGTTGGAGCTGACGATGAGCCCGGCGACGCCGGCCGCCAGGCCGCAGAAGGTGTACACGCACAGCGTGATCGCCGCGGAGCGCACGCCGGCGACGCGCGCGGCCTCGGGATTGCCGCCGATGGCGCGAATGAACAGGCCGAGCGCGCTGCGCGACAACGCGAGATGCAGCACGCCCCACAGGCCGGCGGCGATCCACAAGGCGATCGGCAGGCCCGCGAGGAAGCCGCTGCCGATGGCGAAGAACGGCGGGTAGTACACCGTGATGATCTGACCGCCGGTCAGCAGCTGCGCGATGCCGCGGCCCGCCACCATGAGAATGAGCGTGGCCACGATGGGCTGCATGCCGGCCTTGACCACCAGCACTCCGTTCCACAGGCCGCAGGCAGCAGCCACCAGCAATGCGGCGCCGAGCGCCAGCCACAACGGGTGTTCGCTCGCCACCTCGCCGCCGGCATTGAAACTGCCGCCGGTCAGCAACGTGGCCACCGCCGCCGCTATCGCCACGACCGCGCCCACCGAAATGTCCAGTCCGCGGACGGCGATCACCAGCGTCATGCCAAGCGCCACCACCATCAGCGGCGCGGCGTTCTTGAGGATGTCGATCAGGTGTCCGTAGAGGTGCCCGTCGCGCCAGCTGAGCGCGAGAAACGCCGGGTTGAAGCAGGAGTTCAGGACCAGCAGCAACGCCAGCGTGGCCAGCGGCCAGAACAGCGCGTGTCGCGACAGGCGCCTCATGACGCGACGATCAACGAGTACACGGCGTCTTCGCCGGCGCCGCCCGGCAGCTCGCCGGCTTTCGCGCGGTCGCGCAACACCAGGATGCGATCGGAAACCCGCACCACCTCGTCGATCTCGGCCGAGATGAACAACACCGCGGTGCCGCCGTTGGCGAGCGCGCGGATCTCGTTCATCAGCTCCTGTTTTGCCGCGACGTCGATGCCGCGGGTGGGTTCATCGAGGATGAGCACGCGGGGATGGGTCGCCAGCCAGCGCGCGATGATGGCCTTCTGCTGGTTGCCGCCGGAAAGCTGTCCGATGGGTGCCTCGATGCCGGGCGTGCGGATGCCGAGCGCCGCCACCAGCTTCTCGGCAAGCGCGCGTTGCGCGGCCGGGTCGAGGAATTTCCGCAGCCCCATGCGCGCCTGCAGCGCCAGCGCGATGTTCTCGCGCACCGAGAGCTCGGCGACGATGCCGCTGTGTTTGCGATCCTCGGGACAGAAGCCGAGTCCCAGGAGCACGGCGTCCGCCGGCTGCTCGAGCCGCACGGTCTTGCCGTCGATTTCGATGTCGCCCGAGTCGCGCGGATCGAGGCCAAACAGCAAGCGCGCGAGCTCGGTGCGGCCCGAGCCCAACAACCCCGCCACACCGAGAATCTCGCCGGGACGGATTTCGACGTCCATCGCCCGCAGCTGGCCGCGTCGCGCAACATTCCGCGCCGACAAGGCCGGAGTCGCAGCACCCTCCGGCCGGGCGTGCGCCACCGCGCCGGAAGTCCCGGCGAGCTCGCGCCCGACCATGGCCGCGACCAGGCCGGGAGCGTCCAGTTTCGCGCAGGCGTATTCGCCGACGAACCTGCCGTTGCGCAACACCGTGATGCGGTCGCAGATCTCGTATACCTGGTCGAGGAAATGGGTGACGAACAGGATCGCGACGCCCTGGTCGCGCAGCTTGCGGATGAGCGCGAACAGCGCGCGCACCTCGTCGGCGTCGAGACTCGAAGTGGGCTCGTCGAGGATGAGCACGCGCGCATCGCCCGCCACGGCGCGGGCCACGGCCGCGAGCTGTTGCAGCGCCGCCGGCAGTCCACCGGCGAGCTGATCGACGTCGATGTCGATGCCGAGGCGTGCGAGCAGCTCGTGCGCACGGCGCCGGGTTTCGCGCCAGTCGATTCCGCCGCCGCGTGTCCACGGTTTTCGCGGGTAGCGGCCGGCGCAGATGTTTTCGGCCACCGAGAGGTTCGGCAGCAGGTGGCTTTCCTGGTGAACCGCGCTGATGCCGAGCTGCTGCGCGTGCAGCGGCGAGCGCGGCGCGACGGCGCGATCCAGCAGTTCGATGTTGCCGGCGTCCGGCTGGTACACCCCGGTGAGGAGGCGGATCAGCGTCGACTTGCCGGCGCCGTTCTGGCCCATGAGCGCGTGCACCTCGCCCGCGCGCAACGTGAGCTGCACGCCGTCGAGGGCCTGTACGCCGGGAAACGCGCGGCAGATGTCGCGCGCCCGGAGCACGATCGCGGCGTCAGTCATGGAAGAGTCCGTCGTCAGTACTTGCGCGTCTGAATGTACTGCTTCGCCGTTTCCATGGTGAAGACCTGTTCTTCGACCACGATGCGCTTCGGGATCGGCTTGCCGGCGTACACCTCGACGACCGAAGTCATCAGCTGCGGTCCGAGCAGCGGATTGCACTCGATGGTGGCGTTGAGCTTGCCGGCGATCATGGCTTCGAACGCGCCCTTCACGGCGTCGACCGACACGATCTGGATGTCGCGGCCCGGCTTCATGCCGGCTTCCTCGATGGCCTGGATCGCACCGATCGCCATGTCGTCGTTGTGCGCGTACAGCACGTGGATCTTGCGCGTTTCGGCCTTGAGGAAGGCCTCCATGACTTCTTTGCCCTTGGCGCGCGTGAACTCGCCCGACTGCGAGCGGATGATCTTGAGGTGCGGATTCGCCGCGATGATCTCCTCGAATCCCTTCTTGCGGTCGAGCGCTGGACCCGAGCCCACCGTGCCCTGGATCTCGACGATGTTCACGTCCTCGGTCGCGTCCTTGAATTTTTCCGAAACCCAGCGGCCCGCCTTGCGGCCTTCCTCGACGAAATCCGAACCGATGAAGCCGACGTACAGCGACGAGTCGGCCGTGATCGAGCGGTCGGTGAGGATCACGGGAATCTTCGCCGCCTTGGCTTCCATCAGCACCGTGTCCCAGCCGGTCTCGACCACCGGTGAGAACGCGATCACGTCGACCTTCTGCGCGATGAAGGAGCGCAGCGCCTTGATCTGGTTTTCCTGCTTCTGCTGCGCGTCGGCGAAGCGCAGGTCGATGTTCATGGTGGCCGCCGCCGACTTGATGGACTCGGTGTTGGCGGTGCGCCACTCGCTCTCGGCGCCGATCTGGCTGAAGCCGAGCACGATGCGGTCGTCTTTCTTGCCGCCGCCGCAGCCCGCAATACTGGCCAGCACGAGGCTCGCCGCCAGGACTCCGAATACGCGTCGTGAATGCTTCATCCGATTCTCCCTGTGCGCGTCATAGCGCGCGAGTCCCGCCGAAAGTGTGTCCGCCCGGCTCGACCGCGAGCCGGTTGACCAGCGGCGCGCCGAGCGCCGGCAGGTCGATCTCGAATTCGTCGCCCGGTTGCACCTTGATGCCGTCGACGAAGCTGAGCGTCGCGGTGCCGAAGAAATGCAGGTGCACGTCGCCGGGCACGCGGTGCTGCGCGTACTTGAAGTGGTGGTATTCCAGGTTGGCGAAGCTGTGGCTCATGTTGTCTTCGCCGGTGAGGAAGGGTTTTTCCCAGAGCACGCGGCCGTCGCGCCGGATGCGGCTCATGCCCTGCATGTGGCCCGGGACGGCGCCGCAATTGAGCATCGGCCCGACGCCGCAGCGGCGCAGCTTGGAGTGCGCCAGCAGTAGATAGTTACGGCGCTCGGTGACGTGGTCGGAGAACTCGTTGCCGATGGCGAAGCCGAGGCGGTGCGGACGGCCGGCGTCGTCGATGACGTAGCAGCCCACGATCTCGGGCTCCTCGCCGAAGTCCTCGGCGAAGTCGGGCGCCACGATGGGGCTGCCGCAGGCCGTCAGGTTGGCGCCGCTGCCCTTGTAGAACCATTCGGGCTGCATGCCGGGTTCGTCACCCTGCGGCTTGCCCCCTTCGATTCCCCACTTGAACATCTTCATCGAGTCGGTCAGCTCGGCGTCCCGTTTGTCGAGTTTCTGGTGCATCGAATCGCGCGCCGCGGCGCTGCCGAGGTGTGTGAGCCCGGTGCCCGACACCAGGCAATGCGCCGGGTCCGGATGCGTCAGCGGCGGCAGCAGTCTGCCGTCACGCAACAGGTCGGCGTAGGCCACGGGCGCGTCCGAAGGTTCGGCACTAACAATCTCCGCGAGCGTGCAGCCTGATTCGATCGCCCGGCGGGCGAGCTGGTACATCGTCGCAAATCGCCGCAGGGGCGTCACGACGCCCTGCTCATCGACGCGTGCGACCCGCGTCAGAAGGTTATCGACGTATTGCAAAAACCGCATGGTGCCGCGCCCGGCCGTTTCTCAGAGCCAGCCTGCGTCGACGATGTACTCCTGCGCGGAGCAGGCGCGCGAGTCATCGGCGGCGAGGAACAGCGCCATCGGTACCACGTCTTCCGGGCGCACCTTGTCGGGCAGCACCTGGTTGCGCTTGATCTCTTCCTCGCCCTTGGCGTCGAGCCATTTCGTCATCTGCCGCTCGGTCATGATCCAGCCCGGCGTGATCACGTTGACACGGATGCGATGCTCGCCGAGTTCGCGCGCGATGCCGCGAGTGAAGCCGATGACCGAGGATTTCGCCGTGGTGTACACGGACATATTGCGGCCCTTTGCGCCGTAGCTGTTCGAACCGAAGTTGATGATGGAGCCGCCGCCGTTCTTCTTCATGCCGGGTACCACCGCCTGGGTGGCGAAAAACATGGGCTTTTGGTTCACGGCGATGCGGTCGTCGTAGTAGTCGGAGGTCACGTCCTGGAAATTGTGGCGCTCGTCGTTGGCCACGTTGTTCACCAGTACGTGGAAATCTCCGAGCGCCGTCGCTGCGTCGCGGATGGCTGCCTGCAGGGTCCCGACGTCGGTGACGTCCACCTTGCGGAACCACGGTCGCGGATGGCCGGCCTTCTCGATCTTCTGCACCAGCGTCTGTGACAGCTGCTCATTGATATCAACAAAGGCAACGAGTGATCCTTGTGCTGCAAAGGCTTCGGTCATGACTCCGCCAATCCCCGAGCCGCCCCCGGTGATGAACACGCTGCGACCGCGCAGGGAGGGGTAGCTGGCCCCGCCGGTGAGAGCGGCGGATGAATCTCGACGGTCGACGGACATGCGTTCCTCGCGGTAAATCGGGGTGAAAAAAAAGTCGGTGCAGTATAGTGCGGCGATGGATTCGAAAGTGAAACGACGTCTGCGCAGCCGGGAGTGGTTCGGAAAGCAGGACAAGGACGGCTTCCTCCATCGCAGCTGGCTCAAGAACCAGGGCTATCCGGACGACATGTTCGATGGCCGGCCGGTCATCGGCATCTGCAACACCTGGAGCGAGCTCACTCCGTGCAACGGGCATTTCCGCGAGCTCGCCGAGTTCGTGAAACGTGGCGTGTACGAAGCCGGCGGTTTTCCGCTGGAATTCCCCGTGATGTCGCTGGGCGAGACGCAGCTCAAGCCGACAGCCATGTTGTTCCGCAATCTCGCCAGCATGGACGTCGAGGAATCGATCCGCGGCAATCCCATGGACGGCGTCGTGTTGCTCATGGGCTGCGACAAGACCACGCCCTCGCTGCTGATGGGCGCGGCGAGCTGCGACCTGCCGACCATCGGTGTCTCGGGTGGGCCAATGTTGTCCGGTCATTTTCGCGGCAAGACAGTGGGCTCGGGCACCGGCGTGTGGCAGATGTCCGAGGACGTGCGCGCCGGCAAGATGGCACTCGAGGAATTCACCGCCGCCGAGTCCTGCATGCATCGCTCGAAGGGGCACTGCATGACCATGGGCACGGCGTCGACCATGGCGAGCATGGTGGAGGCGCTCGGCGTCTCACTACCCGGCAACGCGGCGATCCCGGCGGTTGATTCGCGGCGCTACCGGCTGGCGCAACTCTCCGGGCGGCGCATCGTCGAGATGGTGCACGAGGACCTGGTGCTGTCGAAGATCCTCACGCGCCAGGCGTTCGAGAACGCCATCAAGGCCAATGCCGCTATCGGTGGTTCGACCAATTCCGTGGTGCACCTGCTGGCGATCGCCGGGCGTCTCGGCGTCAAGCTCGCGCTCGAGGACTGGGACAAGCTGGGCTCGCAGCTGCCTTGTCTCGTGAACCTGCAGCCGTCGGGCCAGTACCTCATGGAGGATTTCTACTACGCCGGCGGCTTGCCCGCGGTGCTGCGCGAGATCCAGCAGGTGCTCAACAAGGAAGCGTTGACGGTCAACGGCAAGACCATGGGCGAGAACATCGCCAGCGCACCGTGCTGGAACCGCGATGTCATCAAGGCATTCAACGATCCATTCAAGGACAAGGCGGGTATTGCCATCCTGCGCGGCAACCTCGCGCCCGACGGTGCCGTCATCAAGCCCTCGGCCGCCACGCCCAAACTACTCCAGCATCGGGGTC
>Ga0207675_100004735_pt1 | contig 13103 bp, 14 predicted proteins | sample KBSSwiS42_FD_184305 | JGI IMG/M metagenome (GOLD analysis project Ga0207675, IMG submission 184305) | Switchgrass rhizosphere microbial communities from Kellogg Biological Station, Michigan, USA - KBS Switchgrass S4-2 (SPAdes) (version 2) | ecosystem: Host-associated > Plants > Roots >... | reverse complement strand
CGCCATCGCACAGAGCATGGCCATCCAGTTTTCGGGCTCGGTCATCGCGGTGCATCTCACGGACATCGGCTGGCACGCCGCCGCCGCAGACGAGGCGCTCAGCGACATCGAGCGCAAGTACGTGGAAGCCGTCAAAAGGCGCTTCATGGCGGACGGTGCGTATGCGGCGGTTCACGCCTCGCAACCGCGAGCTCTCGCGGCGGCTCTCAACGACTCGCCGGCCGGCCTCGCTTCCTGGATCGTCGATCGCTTCCATTCCTGGGCCGATTCGCCACGGCATCTCGAAGCCAGCTTCAGCAAGGACGAGCTGCTGACCAACATCACGCTCTACTGGGTGACGCAGACGATCCAGTCATCGATCTACGGCTATCTTGCCGAGACGCGGCGGCCTTCGCTGAAACCCGGGGATTTTGTCGACCGCCCAGTCGGCCTGGCCTTTTTCCCCCGGGATGCCGCCGGTTTGCCGCCCCGCCGGCTCGCCGAACGGACCCTGAACGTGGTGCACTGGACCGAGATGCCCGCGGGCGGTCACTTCGGCGCGTGGGAGCGGCCGCAGGAATTCGCCGACGACCTCAGGAACTTCCACGCCACTCTCCACGGATTGCAGTTCACGCAGGCTCATCATGAACGCGAACGTCCGTCGCTTTGAAATCCGCGTCGACGATGCAGTTCTCGGCGATCTCGCGAACCGTCTCGCCGCCACCCGGCTGCCGCCGCAACAGGGTCCACCCGGCTGGGACGCAGGCTCGAGCCCGGACTATCTACGTGACCTTCTCGGCCATTGGCAAACGGCGTACGACTGGCGCGCCGAGGAGGCGGGCCTCAACCGCTTCTCTCACTACACCACGGACGTCGACGGTGCGGACATTCACTTCGTCCACGAGCGCGGGCGCGGCCCGCGCCCCTTGCCGCTGATACTCACGCACGGATTCCCGGATTCTTTCACGCGTTTCCTCAAGATCATCCCGATGCTCACCGATCCGGTTGCGCATGGGGGTGAGGCGGAAGACGCATTCGATGTCGTCGTTCCCAGCCTGCCGTGGTGCGCGTTCTCGCGGGAGCACCGCCATTCGGGCGGCATCTTCAAGGTGAACCACACCTGGCACGAGTTGATGACACGCCTGGGTTACCCGCGTTATGCCGCGCATGGCGGTGACTGGGGCAGCACGATCACCGAGCACATCGCGCGTTCCCACGGCAAGTCGCTGGTCGGCATTCACCTCACCGACGTGCCGTTCTGGCACGCGCTCAAGCCGCCGCACGACCTGGATCCGTCCGAACAGGATTACCTCGAGCAGATCGGGCACTTCCAGGAGCGCGAGGGCGCGTACGCACTGATCCAGGGCACGAAGCCGCAGACATTGGCCGATGCGCTCAACGATTCACCCATCGGCCTCGCCGCGTGGCTCACGGAAAAATTCCAGCGCTGGAGCGATTGTGATGGCGACATCGACAACTGCTTCACGAAGGACGAGATGTTGACGAACGCCATGATCTATTGGGTCACGTCCAGCATCGGCGGCTCCTTCGCGCCGTATTACGACGTGATGAACGCCGGTCCGCCGCGGTGGATAGCCGAAAGCGTCAAGCAGGCGCTGGGATCCGATGAGGTGCCGGCGGGGTTTGCGCTGTTCCCCAAGGACCTGTCGCATCCGCCGCGGGCCTGGGCGCAGCGCTTTTTCAACGTGCAGCGCTGGAGCGAATTCCCGAAAGGCGGGCATTTTGCGGCGCTGGAGCAGCCCGAAGCGCTGGTGAGCGACATCCGCGCCTTCTTCAGGCCGTTGCGAAGCCGCGCTTCGTAACGCCGCTTTGTGTAAGTCGATACTGACAGGGCGGCCGGCGGCCCGGTTCGCTCATCCCATGTTCAATTGCCACGAAACGCCGAAGCGGTCGGCGACCCAGGCGAATAGTTTGCTGAACCCGTAGTTGTCGAGTGGCATGAGCACCTTGCCGCCCTCCGCAAGGCGTTCCACGAGGTTGCGCATCCGTTCGATCGACCGGCAATCCACGAACAGCGAGATGGCGGGGGTGAACGTGAAGGCGTGGGCGACCGTGCTGTCCGTACACATGAATGTCTGGCCGCCGATGCTGAAGAGGGCGCGGCTCACGGTGCCTTCGGCACCCGCTGCGCCCTTGCCGTAGCGGGCGATTTCGACCACCTCCGCGCCGGGGAACAGCGACACGTAGAAACGCAGCGCCTCCTCGGCGCGCCCTTCGAACATCAGATAGGGAACCACTTTGTCACTCACTGCAACTCACTCCTGTGCGTAAGCAGGTTACCGCGCGCCGCACGAACGCCGTCCGCCGCAAGCCGGGGGACGTCGGAGGTTCCGTACACGGAAATATGTTCCGTGCGGACAGGGGGAACAATTCCAGACCAGGGAGCATTCTTAAGCCATGAGCACCGAACTCCATCCGATCAAAGAACGCCGTCCAGGCGGCTGGCGCAGCCTGAGCGACCTGCCCGACGAGCGGCTGGTCGAACGCGCCCGCGAACACGACCTGATGGCTTTTGAGGCGCTGATGCGCCGGCACAATCGCCGTCTGTTCCGCGTCGCGCGCGGCATATTGCGCGACGCCGATGCGGCCGAAGATGCAGTCCAGGAAGCCTACCTGCGGGCCTTCACGCGCCTCGACACCTACAAGCCGACGGGCAGGTTCAGCGCCTGGCTGACACGGGTGGCGCTCAACGAAGCCCTGATGATGCGCCGGCGCGATCGCACGGACACCGTGTCGCTCGACGACATCGGCGATGAGGCCGTGACGCCGGCCGAGCCCAGCGGCTCCGAGCCGACCGGCGAACAGTTTGTCGAGGCCGCGCATGCCCGTGCCCTGCTGGAGCACGCCATCGACGCATTGCCGGAGAATTTCCGCATGGTGTTCGTGCTGCGCGTCGTCGAGGGACTCGACGTACGTGAAACCGCCGAATGCCTGGAGCTCAACTCCAACACCGTCCGCACGCGCCTGTTCCGTGCGCAGCGCCAGCTGCGCACCGACCTGTCGCGCCGCCTGCAGGGTGAAAGCTCGGAAATCTTCGATTTCGGCGCCGAGCGTTGCGACCGGGTGGTGGAGTACGTGTTCGAGCACTTGCCGGCCTGATGGGGATGCGCAGCCTCAACGGCCGCCTCTCGCGGCTGGCGCGCGCGGGCGGCCTGCATCCGGCACAGATGTGGGGCTTCGTCGTCGACTCGAGGCCGCGAACGCGGCGGCGTCACGCGGGCGCCAGGTCCTCGAGCGGAATGACCAGCGAACGTTTCACCGTCTCCAGCACGATCGACGAGGTGACGTCGCGCACGCCGGCTACGCGCAGGAGCCGGCGCATGGTGAAGTCCGACAGCGCCTCGATGTCGCGCACGATCACGTGCAAGAGGAAATCCATTTCGCCGGTCATGGTGTAGCAGGCCAGCACTTCCGGACGATCGATCAGCGTACGGCGGAATCGCTCGACGATTTCATCCGAGTGCTGCTCCAGCTTGATTTGCACGATGGCCTGGATCGCCTGTCCCGCGCGCTTGGGGTCGACGATCGCCGCGTAACCCTGGATGAGGCCCGAGGATTCAAGCTGCCGGATACGCCGCGCGCACGGGGTGGGTGACAGCCCGACCTGCTCAGCCAGGTCGGTGACGCTGATTCGCCCATCTCGCTGCAGGACATCCAGGATTCGTCGATCCGTCTTGTCGAGCTTCATAAGTGGCGGATTTAACCACAAATCGCCCATAAATTAGCCGAAGTCGTCACTTTTTGCGGCTATCCCTGACAAAAATGGCTATTTTCCATCGAGCTACGCGGCGGAAGATGTCGCATGGCTCGATTACCCGTCGCTCCCACGCAGGCGGCCGTGAAATTGCGTGGCGATTACGCCAGCGCCGCGGCCGATTTCCGTGTCGATCAGAACTACGACAGTTACACCGCCGATGAGCACGCCATCTGGCGCACGCTCTACGAACGGCAACTCACCTTGATGCCGGGGCATGCGGCGCCCGAATTCCTCGAAGGCCTGCGCCTGCTGGGTGCGGATGCGCACAGCATCCCGGTGCTCGAGGAAGCGAGCCAGCGCCTCCAGCGTCTCACCGGCTTCGAGGTCATTGGTGTGCCGGGCCTGATCCCGGAGCAGGATTTCTTCGCGCATCTGGCGGAGCGGCGCTTTCCGGTGACGGTCTGGATGCGCCGTCGTGACGAGCTCGACTACCTGGTCGAGCCCGACCTGTTCCACGATTTCTTCGGACACCTGCCGATGCTGGCGCACACGGTGTTCGCCAACTTCATCCAGGCCTATGGGGCGATCGGTGCGCATGCGCGCGAACCGGCCGCACTGAAGATGCTGGCACGCCTGTACTGGTACACCGTGGAATTCGGGCTGGTCGCGACTTCGCGTGGATTGCGTGCCTATGGCGCCGGGATCCTGTCTTCGAGCGGCGAGACCATCTATGCCACCAAGGCGGATGGCCCGGCGCGCATCGCGTTCGATCTGCAGCGCGTCCTGCGCACCAACTACCTGATCGATTCGTACCAGAAGACCTATTTCGTGCTCGATGACATCGAGCAGCTGTTCGACAGCGTGCTGGCGGCGGACTTCGAGAGCATCTTCGCGCAACCGGCCCAGCCCGGGTACGCGCCGGACGCGCGCCTGCCGTCGGATCAGCCCATCGCATCGCTGGTCGCATCCTGAAGTAAACTCGCGCGCTCGCATGCCGAGCGCCCGCGCCGCCCCCGCACCCCTCACGGTCACACTGCACCGCATCGACCTCGATCGCGGTGGCCGGGCCGTGCTGCGCGACGTGTCGTGGCGCATCCGGCCGGGCCAACGCTGGCTGTTGGTCGGCGGCAATGGCGCCGGCAAGACGCAGCTGCTCAAGCTGATTTCGGGAGCTGTGTGGCCGAAGCCGACGGAGCGCGGCAGCCGCCACTATCATTTGAAAGAGGGGCTCCGCAACGAAGTCTTCGACACGCCCGCGGGCGTCGCCGATGAAATTGCCTACGTGGGTGCGGAACGCCAGGACCGCTACGAGCACTACGAGTGGAATTTCCGCGCCCGCGAAGTGGTCGGCACGGGCCTGCATCGTACCGACATCCCCATGCAACCGCTGAGTGACGCCGAGAACCGCCGCGCGCTCGGCTTGTTAGGCCGCCTCGGCGTCGACGCGCTCGCCGAGCGCCGATTCCTCACACTCTCCTATGGCGAACGCCGCCTGGTACTGATCGCGCGCGCACTCGCGAGCCGGCCGCGGCTGCTGCTGCTGGACGAGGTCGCGAACGGGCTGGATGCGCGTAATCACGCGCGTTTCCTCGCCTGGCTCACGACCACCGCGCGTTCGCCCATGCCCTGGGTCTTCGCCACCCACCGGCACGGCGATGTCCCCGACGTGATGACGCACCTGCTGGAGCTCGAACGGGGGCGCGTCAGGCGCTCGGGCGCCCTGAGCGCGCCACGCGCACGCGGGCTGCTGACGCAGGAGGCGCCGGCGTTCTTCGCTCCCGCGGCTCGCCGCAGAGTACGGCGTCCCGAGCCCCGGCGCGTGCTGGTCGCGCTGCGCCGCGCGAATGTGTTCGTCGACGACGTGCACATCCTGCGCGAGGTCGAATTCGAAGTTGGCGCCGGCGATTGCTGGGTGGTGCACGGCTCGAACGGCTCCGGCAAGACCACGCTGCTGCGGACTATCTATGGCGATCACGCGGTCGCGGCTGGCGGTTCCATCTCGCGGCGCGGTATCGTGCCGGGCGTGCCGCTCGAGAAATTCAAACTGCGAACCGCGTACGTCGCCCCGCACCTGCAGACCTGGCATGCACCGCGTATGCCCGTGATGGAGGTGGTCGCCTCCGGCAGGCATGCCAGCATCGGTCTCAACGAGCCCATCACCGCTGCGGATCGACGCCACGCGGAGCGGGCGTTGCGGCGATTCGGCATCTTCGGCTTGCGCAAGCGCACGCTTGCCGAGCTGTCATACGGGCAGGCACGGCGCGTGTTGTTCGCACGCGCGTGGGCGCGCGAACCCGGGCTGGCGATCCTCGACGAGCCGTTCGCGGGGCTGGACCGTGCAACGCGCGCGGACCTCGCCCATCGGCTGAATCGCTGGCTGGAAAAGGGCGGCAGCTGCGTGATCGCCACGCATCATCGCGACGAATGGCCGGCGCGCACCACGCACGTACTCGAGCTCGAGCGGGGCAGGGCCGTCGCCTGCCACGCCCTGGGGGATGCATGAGCAGGCACGCACACATCGCATTGGCCATCGGACTCGCCATGGTCGGACTGCTGGCCATTTTCCTGAACGTCGACCGCAAGCCCGAGCCCGTGGTGGTCAAGCTCAACGCCGGCCCGGCGCAACCGCGCTTGCCGGTGGGCGAGGCGGGGCTGGATCCCGCGGCGCTCGCCAACGCGGTCGAATACGCGGACCAGCGGCGCACCTCGGCGCTGGTGGTGGGCCGCGGCGGCCATATCGTGTTCGAGAAGTACTGGAACGGCACCACCTTCGACACGCCGGTCGCGCCCGGCTTCGATCCGGCGCTGGTGGCCCTGCTGGTCGGAACCGCGCTCGACGACCGCATCGTTCACAGCCTGGACGAGCCGCTTTCTAACTACCTACCGGAGCTGGACGCCGCCGAGGGGGCGGTGTCGATACGCGAAGCGCTGGCAGGCGATCGCGTCGAGCTGCCGACCGGACGCGCGACCGACCTGGTGGCGCTGATGCTGGAACACGTCACCCGGCAACCCTACGAGAAACTGGTGGCCGAACGGCTGTGGAGGCGCGTGGAAGGAGGCGACCTGGAGTTCCAGCGGCAGACGGGCAAGTTGCGCCCGCAGGGCGTGAATACCTCGTGTTGCGTGCGCGCCCGCCTCGGCGACTGGATGCGCGTCGGTGAAATCCTGGCCACCGGCGGCAACTTCGAAGGAGCCCAGGTCGTGCCGCCCCACTTCGTCGGCATGATGGTGAAGCCCGCGCACAAGGAATCGCCGCGAGGTTATTTCATGCGGGTCGACGGGACTTTCGCCGCGCCTGACGTGGCGAGGCTCGAGGGTCCGGACGAGCAGCGCATGTGGATCGTGCCGTCGCTGCAGCTGGTGATCCTGCGGCTCGGCGATGCGCCGGGGAAATCGGCAGGCTGGGACGAGGCGATGATTCCCGACAGCATCATCCGGGGTACGAGCGGCTGGCAGCCGCATGCGGCGGGTGAGGGCGTGGATCCGAACCGATACGCGCCGCACTAGTTGTCGTTATCTTGGATCGGGATCTTGGATCGGCCGGCGCAGCGGCTCAGCCGAGCGCGCGGCGAATCTTCTCCATCAACGCCTTCTCGGCGGCATCGGCGCCGTCGGCATCCATGAGATCCCCGGCGGTGGCGACCAGGGTCTTGCGCAGCTCCGGACTCAGGGCGTCTTTCGCGGCGGCGAGCAGCTGGTCGATTCCCGCGGGGGAAATCGCGCCGTCGTCCAGCGGAAGCTGCGCGTAGACGGTGTCCGTGACCTTGCCGAGGAGTCTGGAGAAATCCTGCTGGCCCGGATTCCCGAAGATCGGTATGGCCTTGACCTTGTTGAAGAGAAAGTCGCGCTCTTCGAGGCTGCCGGCATTGTCCGCGCCGATCACGACCGTCAGAACCGCGAGGAAGGCTTCGGTGTTCTTTTCGAATTTCAACGGCATTTGGAGTCCCGGATTGGCGAATCAGCGAGCGCGCTGCGGGCGCGGAATCTACGTGATTTGGGGGGTTCTCGCAACGGACCTTCAGAGGACCAGGGTTGTCTCGAAGATCTCGACGGCCTGGCCGATGATCCACACGCCATCCAGCTTGCCGTCGGTGAATTCGAGCTCGACGTCGACCCGGCCGGCGCGATGCAGGTGATGGCCCTGCGCGCCGGTGAAGCGCGCGGTGGCGCCGGAATGCGGCAGCAGGCCCTGCTCCGCAAGGTACGCACCTAACAAGCCGTGGGCGTTGCCGCTGACCGGATCCTCGGGAATGCCGAGCGCCGGGCAGAACATGCGCGACTCGGTCAGGCACCCCGGCATGGAGTGCGACAGCGTGAAGACGAAGAACCCGGCCGCGCCGAGCTGTGCGGAGAGCGTGGTGAGCCGCGAGAAATCCGGCTTGAGCTGTTTCAGCTGCTCGGTGCTGCGCACGCCGATCAGCAGGCGTGTGCCCGCGCCGCCGACGATACGCAGCGCGCAGCGGGTGTCGATGTCGCCGGTAGATAGCGCGAGTGCGTCGAGCACGGCGAGCCGCTCGCGATCGTTGAGCTGGCGGCCGAGCGGCGGCGCCGGCTGGCGCACCGCGATGTGGCGCGTAGCGCCTTCGCCGCGGACTTCGATGTCGACGATGCCCGACTTCTGCCGCTGGCGTACGCGTCCCTTGTCGCTGCCGTTGCCGGCGCCGTCGCGCGACAACACGAAGTGGGTCGCGACCGTCGCGTGGCCGACGAAGCTCGCCTCGGTGCGCGGCGTGAAGAAACGCACGCGCAGTTCGTGGTCGGAACCGTCGGGTTTGAGCACGAACGCCGTGTCGGCATTGTTGAGCTCGCGGGCGATCGCGAGCATCTCGGAGTCGGTGAGCGAATCCGCGTCGAGCACCACGCCGGCGGGGTTGCCCGTGAAGCGTTCCGTGGTGAAGGCGTCGACCTGGAATATGCGGATGCGGCGGCTCATGTCGGGCTCTTGGCGGGCCGCGAATTCTACCCGCAAACCACCGGCACTCAAGGAGCAAATTTTCCGTTAAGATCCAGTCCACCTCGGGGTGGCCAGTGCACGTGCACCGGCCTGAGATGCGGATAGGCCGCGAACCCGTCGAACCTGATCCGGCTAGTACCGGCGGAGGGATAGGAATGCTGCACTCTGCGCGCGCGCTCTGCGCATGTTCACTTTTCTTGTTTGTCAGTCTTGCGGCCGCGGAACCGTCGACCAACCGGGACGCTGCGCTCGAAGAGGTCGTGGTGACCGCGCAGCTGCGCGACCACAGCCTGCGCACGCTGCCCGCGAGCGCCACCGTGCTCGATGCCCGCACACTCGAGGACGCCGGCGTACAGCACTTCCAGGACGTGCTCGGCCTGGTGCCGAATCTCAACTGGTCGGCGGGCACATCGCGGCCTCGCTACTTCCAGCTGCGCGGCATCGGCGAGCTCGAACAATGGCAGGGCGCGCCAAATCCTTCGGTGGGATTCCTCATCGACGGCATCGACTTCTCCGGGGTCGGCATGCCGGCGACTCTCGCCGACGTGGAACGCATCGAAGTGCTGCGCGGTCCGCAGGGTACGGCCTACGGCGCCAATGCACTCGGCGGGCTGATCGCGATCAACACGCGCGCGCCGCAACGCGAGGCGGACGCCAACGCGAAGCTGCTGTTCGGCGATCACGGGTCGCTGGGTGCCAGCGGCGCGTTGGGCGGACCGATCGGCGATGGCGAGGCGGCATGGCGCTTGTCGGCAGGCAACTACCAGAGCGACGGTTTCCGGCGCAATGATTTCCTGCGGCGCGACGACACCAATGGTTACGACGAGAGCAATGCGCGCCTGCGGCTGACCGCGCGCCCGTTCGATTCGCTGCACGCCGATTTCACCGTCATGTGGGTGGACCTGGACAACGGTTACGACGCCTTCTCCATCGACAATTCGCGTACCACGTTGTCCGACAAACCCGGCCAGGATGCGCAGCAGGTGTTGGCCGGCGCACTGCGGCTCGATTACGGCGCGCATTCATTCGACCTGGTCAGCCGTACCGCATTCGGCGATTCGGCCAGCGTCTATTCGTTCGACGGCGACTGGGGTAACGACCAGAGCTGGGGTGCGAATTCGCCATACGATTATTTCGAACGCTTCGATCGCGACCGGCGCACGCTGAGCGAGGACCTGCGGCTGGTGTCGCACGCTTCGGTGGATCGCGGCGCGGATCATTCGTGGCTCGCCGGGATCTACGCCCTGCGCACCGACGAGGCGGTCACGCAACGCGACGTATGGCGGGACCTGCTGTTCGGTGATGGCGAAAGCCGGCTCGACAGCGACTACCGCGCCACGAACCTGGCGCTGTATGGCGAGATGGAATGGCGCATCGCCACGGCGACGGTGTTGTCCGCGGGCGTGCGCGGCGAGAATCGCAGTGCCGGTTACCGCGATACCGACGGCGCGGCATTTTCCCCCGACGAGACGATGTTCGGCGGCTCGCTGAACCTGCGTCACGATTTCGGGCCGCGCACCAGCGGTTATCTGACGCTCGCGCAGGGTTACAAGGCCGGCGGCTTCAACATCGGCGCCGACGTGCCGGACGACAAGCGCAGCTTCGATGCCGAGACGCTGCGCAACCTCGAAGTCGGGTTGCGCCTGTCCGGTGGTGAGACTTTTTCCGGTGACGTGACACTCTTCTACATGCGGAGACAGGACCAGCAGGTGCAGAGCGGCGAGCAGCTCGATCCGGGGAATCCCCTGAGTTTCGTCCTGTACACCGACAACGCCGCGCGCGGCGAAAACTATGGCCTCGAGTCGACGCTGCGCTGGCGTCCGGTTCCGCAACTGCTCGTCGACCTGCGTGCCGCCATCCTCGAGACGCGTTACATCGGTTATGAATTCGGCGCTCGCGATCTCGACGGCCGGGAACAGGCGCACGCGCCGCAATACCAGTACGACGTCGGGCTGGAATACCGCCAGGCGCAAGGCCTGTATGCGCGCGTGGATTTCGCCGGTGTCGACGACTTCTACTTCGACACCTCGAACGACGAGAAGGCCCCGGCACGCATGCTCACCAACCTCAAGGCCGGCTACTCGGGGGAACGCTGGCGCGCAGAAGTTTGGGTACAGAATCTCTTCGACAGGTACTATTCGCAGCGCGGATTCTTCTTTGCCCTGGAGCCACCGGATTTCTTGCCGAAGCGTTACGTGCAGGCGGGTGACCCGCGCCACGCGGGAATCACGCTGACGTACACGTTTCGTTGACGGAGGAGTAGATGGACATCGGCGTCGAGATCAGCCTCTATCCACTGCGCAACGACTTCATTCCGCCCATCCGGGGCTTCATCGATCGTCTCAATGCCGACGGGCGTTTTCGGGTGATGACCAACGACATGAGCACGCAGGTATTCGGCCGCTACGAGGACGTCATGGAAGCGCTGACGCGCGAGCTGCGTCCCACCTTCGAGCGCGACGGCAAATCGATATTCGTCATGAAGGTATTGGGCCCGCTGGGCTGAAAAATCCGGGCCCGGCACAGTGATCCTGTCTCCAGAAGTGCTCAAGGCACTCGAGTACGTCGCTACCGTCACGGGGCTCGGTTATGCCGTGCTGGCGGCGCGCCGCAATCGCCTGTGCTGGGCGGCGGGCGCGGTGAGTGCGGCCTGCGCGGCGCTGCTCGCGGGACTGCGCGGCCTGCCGATGCAATCCGGCCTGCAGGTGTTCTACGTGGCCATGGCGCTGTACGGCTGGCTCAGCTGGACGCGCAGCGCCACGCAGGGCGAACTACCCGTGGGCAAATGGCCCGCGGCGTGGCACCTCGGAGCGGCGGTGTTGCTGGTGTTGCTGTCGCTGGGCAGCGCCCGCGTGCTCGCGAGCGAAACGGGTGCGGCATGGCCGTTGCTCGATTCGCTGACCACCTGGTTCAGCCTGCTGGCAACCTGGCTCACGGCGCGGGCGCGACTCGAGAACTGGCTCTACTGGGTGGCGATCGACACCGTGCTCGCCTATCTCTTCTACGCGCAACAGCTGCCCTGGCTCGCGTTGCTCAGCGTGTTGTACATCGGCATTTCGATCGGCGGTTTCCTCGCCTGGCGCCGCCGCTTCCGTACGCAGATGGTGCCGGCATGATCGATGGCGGCATGCTGCAACACGTGCCGGGCTGCGAGAACGGCGACGCGCCGTACTCCCAGGAACTGCTCGGCGGCGGCAAGGTGAACCGCAGCTTCCTGGTGCGCACGCGCCGCGGCCGCTTCGTCGTCCGGCTCAACGAGAACGCCTGCAACGATCCCGGCCTCGACCGCGATCGCGAGCGGCTGCTGCATGGCGCGGCGGCCGGAGCGGGCATCGCACCGGCCATCATCTACGCCGCCCCGGATCATTCCTGCCTGATCACCGACTACATGGAGGGCCGGGTCTGGACGCCGCACTACTTCACGCGCATGCGCGACCTGCGTGCGCTGGGCCAGCGGCTGCGCGCGCTGCATGCGCTGCCCGTGCCGGCAGCTCCGCGCTTCGATCCGATGGCGGCCGCGCGCCGCTACGCCGACATCATCGTGGGGCACGATCCCGAAGACCTCGGACGCATGCAGGACTTGTTAGGCCGCGGCGCCGAAGCGCTGCAGCGCTCGCATTCGTCGCAGCGCGTCGCATGCATCGTGCACAGCGACCTGCACCACGGCAACGTGCTCACCGCGGATCGCATCTACTTCATCGACTGGGAATTCGCCCAGGTCGCCGATCCCATGCAGGACCTGGCCTGCATCGTCGCGTATTACCCGCGCGCCGCGGCGCATGGCGACTTGCTGCTCGAGGCCTCCGGCCTGGCCGAAACCGGCGCGACACCGCAGATGCTGTCCGAGCTCACGCGTGTATTCAATCTGCTGACATATCTGTGGTATCGCGCCCGCCGGGTGGCGCGCAGCGTGCCGGCCACCGACCTGCAGCTCGAGTCCTCCGCCCTGAGACGCCTGCTCACGCTGGCGCCGGACGCCTGACCTCGGCACACTAGCCGCCCTGCGCCGCGACCTGGCGTTTACGATTTGGTTGGGTGGAATGACGACTTTGCAGGTGATCGATCGGGACGGTGTTTCTCACGAGGTGGAGGCGAAGCCGGGGCTCAAGGTGATGGAGGTGTTGCGCGAGCTGGACTACGGCGTCGCGGCCATCTGCGGGGGCATGTGTTCCTGCGCCACCTGCCACATCTACGTCGATCCGGCCTGGCTCGGCAAACTTCCGCCGCCGATGTCCGACGAGCGCGACCTGCTCGGCGAGTTAGCCCATTACAAGGACAACTCGCGTTTGTCCTGTCAGGTGGAGATCACGGCGGCGCTGTCGGGACTCAAACTGACGATTGCAGAGGACGAATGAGCCTGGGCATCGAATGGCTGTGGGTATTCGCGATCATCGGCGGGTTGATCGCAGCGTACCGTATCTGGCAGAACCTGCAGAAGCTGCGCCAGCGGCA
>Ga0207675_100004731_pt1 | contig 13107 bp, 13 predicted proteins | sample KBSSwiS42_FD_184305 | JGI IMG/M metagenome (GOLD analysis project Ga0207675, IMG submission 184305) | Switchgrass rhizosphere microbial communities from Kellogg Biological Station, Michigan, USA - KBS Switchgrass S4-2 (SPAdes) (version 2) | ecosystem: Host-associated > Plants > Roots >... | reverse complement strand
AAGGTGATGCACATGGCGCTGCGCATCGGCGATACGACCGTGCTGGCGTCCGACGGGAGCTGCAAGGGCAAGCCCAATTTCCAGGGAATTTCGCTTTCGCTGACGGTGAAGGACGCCGCCGAGGCTGCCAAGGTGTTCGCGGCGCTCTCCGATGGCGGGCAAGTGCAGATGCCACTCGGGAAGACGTTCTTTTCGCCGAGCTTCGGCATGGTCGCCGATAAGTTCGGCGTGGGCTGGATGGTCTACGTCGCGCAATAATCCGCGAGAAACCGCTGCAGGCGGCTTACCCCGTCGGCAAGCCGCGATTCGCTGGACGCGAAGCACCAGCGGACGAAGCCCTCGCCTTCCGGCCCGAACGCAATGCCGGGGGCGAGGCCCACGCCCGCATCGGCGACGAGCCGCTTGCAGAACTCGAGGCTGTCGGTGACGTTCGCGATGCGGAAGAACGCGTACATGGCGCCGGGCGGCGCGATCGCCTCGATTCCCGGCGTGCGCCCGAGATGGGCATGCAGGAAATCTCGCGCGCCGCGAAGCCGGCGTACCGTGTGCGCGACGACCGGCTCACCCTCCTTCACTGCAACGACGCCGGCGCGTTGGACAAAGGGCGGCGCGCACGAAGTGTTGTATTCGAGCAGCTTCGCGATATCGGGGATGAGCGTGGGCGGCGCCACGATCCAGCCAAGGCGCCATCCCGTCATCAGCCAGGACTTCGAGAACGTGTTCGTGCTGATGAGGCGATCGTCAGGCTGCGCCAGATCGAGGAACGACGGCGCGACGCTCCCCGCCCTGCCCTCGTCGAAGTAGAGCCTCTCGTAGGCGTCGTCGGCGATGATCCACGTGCCGTGGCGGCGGCAATGCGCGAGGATTGCGCGTTGCGCCTCAGCGTCGAGCGTCCAGCCGGTCGGGTTGTTGGGCGAATTGAGGTAGACGGCGCGCGTGGCCGGCGTGAGCGCGGCGAGCAGACGATCCAGGTCGAGCGTCCATCCTTTGGGGCCGAATTGCAACTCCACGCACTCCACTTCCGCACCCAGGATCTTCGGTATCTCCACCAGGTTGGGCCAGAGCGGCGTGACGGCGACGACGCGATCCCCTGCTCCGATCAGTGCCTGCGTGGCGAGCATCAGCGCCGACATGCCTGAATTCGTGACCGCAATGGCGTCGACGCCGGTGGGGCGATGCAAGCGGGTCACATAGGAAGCGATCACCTCCCGCAACTCGGGAATGCCGAGGTTGTGCGTGTAGAACGTCTCGCCGGCTATGAGCGCGTCGATGCCGGCCTGCCGGATGAACGCCGGAGTGACCTCGTCGGGCTCGCCGAACCAGAAGGCCAGCACGTCCTCGCGCCCCATGCCGGCGTTGGCGACTTCGCGGATTTTGGAGGCGCGAAGGGCGCGAACGGCTTCGCGCGCGTCCAATGGGTGATGGGCCACGGAGAGTCCGGCTGAAGGCGCCTGCCCGAACCGTCTATTGCGCTCGGACTGATGACCTCGCTTCAAACGCGGCGCGAAGTCGACTGCCTGTCCGGCCGCTACTGCTTCAAGTCGGCCGACTTTCTCACAATCGAGGAGACGCTGGCAAGCGGCTGCCTGCCGGCCGACGCATCCCGCTCGCCCGCGAGGCGCCGTTCGCGTTCGATCCGCGCGAACGTCTTCCGCAGGTCCGTCTCGAAGCTCGGCGTGTAACGAAACGAACGATCCAGGATCGATTTCATAAGATCCTCACTCGATTGCACCTACGACTGTGTCCCCGGCTCTGGCTGCCGGTGTGCGGATCGTTGCAAATGCGCCGCCACGCGTCGGTGCGATGACGAACATACAGTCGCTCCCGCCCGGGAGACCATCGCCGGCACATGCTTTGCAGTGGAGGTCGTACGAAGATCCGGCGCGCATATGTCGCGGCAATTGCGGTCGGTCTCACGACCGCCGCGGGCCTCGTCGCCCTCAACTTCAAGGCAGGCGAAAAGCAGGTCGATCGGCCGCCCGCTCGCCTGTACGACACTGCCGATCCCCAGTTTGCCCGCGCGATGGGGGTGCTGCTCGGTCCCCCGATCCTCGAGGGGAATCGGCTCGAAGTGCTGCTGAACGGCGACCAGATCTTCCCGTCGATGCTTTCCGCCATTCGCGGGGCGCGGAAGACGATCACTTTCGAGAGCTACATCTACTGGTCCGGGACGATAGGCCGGGAATTCGCCGAGGCCCTCTCGGAACGCTCGCGGGCGGGCGTAAAGGTCCATGTCCTGCTCGATTGGCTCGGCAGCAGCAAGCTCGACCCCGACCAGCTCGCAATGATGGTCGACGCCGGCGTCAGCGTCCGCAAATTCCACGAGCCCGTCTGGTACCACCTCGACCGGATGAACAATCGCACGCACCGGAAGGTGCTCGTCGTCGACGGCACGGTGGGGTTCACCGGAGGCGTCGGCATCGCCGACGTCTGGAGCGGCAATGCCCAGGATCCCGACCACTGGCGGGACACGCACTTCCGTGCCGAGGGGCCGGTGGTCGCGCAAATGCAGGCCGTGTTCATGGACAACTGGATCAAGGTCACCGGCGAGGTGCTGCACGGCGCCGAGTACTTTCCGCCGCTCGAAAGGCGCGGCTCGGGCGCGGCCCAGATGTTCAGCAGCTCGCCGGAAGGCGGCAGCGAGAGCATGCATCTCATGTACCTGCTGGCGATCAACGCGGCGGCGAAATCGATCCATCTGTCGAGCGCCTATTTCGTGCCGGACGAGCTTACGCGGGAGGCATTGATTGCCGCGGCCAGGCGCGGCGTCCGCGTCCAGATCATCACGCCCGGCAAGCACATGGATGCCGAAACGGTGCGCAAGGCCTCGCGTGCCCGGTGGGGAGACCTCCTGCAGTCGGGCATCGAGATCTCGGAATACCAGCCCACGATGTACCACTGCAAGGTCCTCGTCGTCGACGGCCTCTGGATCTCGGTGGGATCGACCAATTTCGACAACCGCTCGTTCGCGCTCAACGACGAAGCAAATCTCAACATCCTCGACCCGGCGTTCGCGGCGCGCCAGATCGCCATCTTCGAGCAGGATCGCGCCCACGCGACGCCGATCACTTTCGCGCAATGGCAGCAACGCCCCCTCACCGAAAAAGTGGTCGAGCACACCGCGGCGCTGTTGAGCCTGCAGCTGTAGGGGACCGGGTGCGCTGACGCACAGACTAAGTCGGTGGTTCGAACCTACGCTTCGTTCATTGCGGATGAGCGTGGCCGCTGAGGGCCTTCGAGTTCGGATATTGGATCGACCAACCCGCAAGGAATCGCGCAGTACTCTTTCACTGGAGAAACCTATGGAAACCACCGGATACGGAACGTCCCCTTCGACGCCCAAGGCGCCGGGAACCCTCGACAGCGCGCTGTCCAAAGCGTCCACCGGCGCGCATTCCGCCGTCAACACGATGGCCGACGCTGCCGACGGCGCAATTCGCAAGACCAAGCCCGCGATCGACAAGGTCGCATCGATGGCGCACCAGGCAGTCGACAAGGCGGCAGCTTCTGCCGCGCCGGCCGCGGACTGGATCGGCGAAAAGGGCGAACAGCTCGACGCTACCCAGAAACGACTGGTCAACGACACTTGCTCATACATCTCCGCCAATCCGCTGACGTCGATCGGGCTCGCGGTCCTCGCGGGCGTCGTGCTGAGCCGCCTGACCCGGTCGTCGTCATGAGCGTCGTCGAAAAGGTCAAGTCGTACGCCGGCGTCTACGCCGACGAGGACATCCGTTCGCTCCTGCACGACGATCACGAAAAGCTGAAGGAGCTGGTCAAGCTCCTGGCGAGCGACGAGCCGACGAAGAAACGCACGGCTGCGTTCGAGCAGCTGAAGCCCTTCCTCACCGCTCACGCCCGTGCCGAAGAGCAGGCCGTTTACAACGCGCTGATCGCTGTTCGCGGCTCGAAGGATTCCCGCGCGGCTGCCAACGAGGGCTTCGTCGAGCACAGTCTCGTCGACGTGCTTCTCGAGCGCCTCGGCAAGACCGAGCTCGCCGGCACCGACGCGTGGAAGGCGCACGCCAAAGTGCTGAAGGAAATGCTCGAGCACCACATCAAGGAAGAGGAGCGTGGAGTGTTCGAGGAACTGGGCGAGCACTTCAGCGACGACCAACGGGCCGCCATGGGGGCCCAGTTCGCCACGAAGAAAGCGCAAGTCGCGGGCCAATAGCAGCGCAAGCCGCAGCGCCTGCGGCTTGCGTCAACCCTTCCGCGCGGAAACTGCGGAACTACGACTGGCGGTCGCGCGGTCCGAGAAAGAACCAGAGGATGAGCCCGAGCACCGGCAGGAGGAGCACGACGAGCGTCCAGAGCAGCTTCTTTTCGTTCGAAACGGAGCTCTGAAAGATATTGATGATCGCCCAGATGTCTCCGGCAAGGATCAGCAGGCCCCAAAGGCCGTTGTAACCAAAAAACATTCTTGTCTCCCTAGAGTTTCTGGACGACCACGCGGCCTTCGGCATTGAGGAACACACGATACCGATTGCCGTCCTTGCACGTTGCGACGTGATCGTTTTCGGCGCGCGACGCGACGCTGACGACCTCGCCGCACGGCATGCCATTCAACGTGATGACGGTAAAGAGGTCCTTCTTCGTCGCCGCGTCGTCGGCCGCGAGCGCCGACGCGACCAAGCCGGCGGCCAACAGCGTTGCAAAATTCCAGCCCTTAACCCTCACCCTCATTTTTCGCCCCTCCTTGCGCCCCTTCGCCGAATCAGATCGTCGCGAACTTTGCCGGATCGGCAAGAATGCCCCAGATCTCCTCGCGCGAGGCGACGATCGCCGTCGCCAGCGCCTTGTCGTTGTCCTGCAGCAGCGAGACGAACTTGAGCACCAGGAGATCGTACGATCGCCGCAGTTGCGCGAGGTCGGTCTTGAGCTTCCCCTGGTAGAAGTTGCGGAACTGCTCGAGCAGGTCGTCGACCTGGTTCTTGAGGGTTATCTTGGTGAGGGTACCGATGGCACTCGTTGCCCGCAACCTTTGCTCGAGCGACGTGAAATCGAGCACCGGCGCTTTCGGTGCTGCCGCAGGCGGTGAAGCGCTCGGCCGGGTGCTGGGTTGCGCCGCAGTGGACGGCACCGCCTTCGTCGCGGGTTGCGCAGTGGGCGGAGGACTTGATTTGGCCGCAGTCGAGGGAGGCGGCGACGTCGAGGGCTGCACAGTGGGCGGAGGGCCCGATGTGGCTGCAGCCGGGGAAGCAGGCGGAGTCGACGGCTGCGGCGGCGCGGTGGATTCGGCCGCGGGCGTAGGCAAGCTCGGCTGCTGCGCGGGTGCAGCAACTGTGGGTGGTGGCGTTGCCGTTTTCGTCCCCGGGGATGGGCCGCTCGTTGCCGTATCGCGACCCGCCGATCCAGGATCTGCACACCCGGCGAGCAGGAGCGCAGCGACGAGCGGGGCGAGCCATGCGCCGGTGACACGCGGCGCCGTCGATGCCGCAGCCCACGCGGGTTTTGCAAAGCGACGATCAGAAAAGCCGCGGCTCATGCGCGATCCCAAAGACAATCGAATGCCCGATTCTACTCATGTGTGCCGATGCGCCGCACCGGCGGCCTGCGGAGCACAATAGCGACCCTCGACCCCAACGGACACTTAGTGGACATGGCGACCCGGCACAAGTTCGACAAGGACGATCTCCGCCGCATTGCGCACGACGCAATGCAGGAGCGTGGGCTGCTGCCCGACTTTTCGGCAGCCGTCGTCGCCGAGACCAACCGGATCACCGGTGCGGCTACCGCGTCGGACTCCGGGATTCGCGATTTGCGGAACCTCGATTGGGTGTCGATCGACAACGACGATTCGCGCGATCTCGACCAGCTCTCGGTCGCGCAGGCACTGGACGCGGGGACGGTGAGAATCCTGGTCGCCATTGCCGATGTCGACGCGCTGGTGAAAAAGGACTCGGCCATCGACAGTCACGCGTGGACCAACACGACGTCCGTCTACACGCCGGCGGGAATTTTCCCGATGCTGCCGGAAAAGCTTTCGACCGATCTCACCTCCCTCGGGGAAGGCGAAGAGCGGCTTGCGGTCGTGATCGAGATGACGATCGCACCCGACGGGACGCTCGAAGGTTCCGAGATCTACCGGGCGCTCGTACTCAATCACGCGAAGCTCGCCTACAACGGGGTCGGCGCATGGTTGGAAGAGACCGGACCGGTCCCGCCGAAGCTCGCCGCCCTTCCCGCGCTGGAGGGACAGCTCAAGCTCCAGGACAAGGTCGCGCAGGCCCTGCGGCGCCTGCGCTCCGCTCGCGGCGCGCTGCGTCTGGAGACGCTCGAGGTCCGGCCCGTGTTCGACGACGGCGGACTCTCCGACCTGCAGCCCGACCGGAAGAATCGCGCGAAGGAGCTGATCGAGGACTTCATGATCGCGGCCAATGGCGTCACCGCGAGATATCTCGAACAGAAGGGAATGCCGTCGCTGCGCCGTGTGCTGCCGATTCCGAAGCGCTGGGACCGCATCGTCGCGCTGGCGGCAGAATCCGGGGAGCGGCTGCCGTCAAAACCTGATGCCGCGGCGCTCGATGCATTCCTCGAGGAACGCCGCCGGGTGGATCCGACCCGCTTCCCGGACGTCTCGCTCTCCGTCGTCAAGCTCCTGGGTTCGGGCGAGTACGCGCTCGAGATTCCGGGACAGCGAGCCGAAGGGCACTTCGGGCTTGCCGTTCGGGACTACGCGCACTCGACGGCGCCGAATCGCCGATTTCCTGACCTTGTCGCGCAACGCCTGCTGAAGGCGGCGCTCACCGGCGAGGCGTCACCCTATTCGAACGATGAGCTCGCGACGCTGGCGCGTCACTGCACCGAGCAGGAGGACAATGCCGACAAGGTGGAACGCCAGGTCGCGAAGTCCGCCGCCGCGATGCTGCTCGCTTCCAGGATCGGCGCAAGGTTCGATGCGATCGTCACCGGCGCGTCGGAGAAGGGAACGTGGGCGCGCATTTCCGGCCCGACCACCGAAGGCCGGGTCGTGCGCGGAGCCGAGGGCCTCGACGTCGGCGATCGCGTGCGCGTGCAGTTGATTCGCACCGACGTCGCGCGCGGCTTCATCGATTTCGCAGCAGTGGCCCCGAGACCATGAAAACCAACGACCTGTCCCGCAATCCGGTCGCCTACAAGGACGCGGATTTCCTCGACAGCGACGACGCGCGGCCGTTGCGCATCCTCGCCGAATACCTGGAGCCGATGCACGCGTTCAATCGCGAGCGGATCTGCGACACCATCGTGTTCTTCGGCTCCGCGCGACTCGTGTCCGGGAGCCCGCTCGGGCGGTACTACGACGATGCGCGCGAGCTCGCCCGGAGGGTCGCCGCGTGGTCGGAAAGCCTGCCGTCGCACGCGCATCGCTACGTCGTCTGCACCGGGGGTGGCCCGGGCATCATGGAAGCCGCAAACCGTGGCGCCTCCGAAGCCGGGGGCAAGACGATCGGCCTCAACATCGGGCTCCCGATGGAGCAGCGCCCGAATCCCTACCTCACGCGGGAGCTCACGTTCGAGTTCCACTACTTCTTCATGCGCAAGCTCTGGTTTGCCCTGCCGGCGCGCGCGCTCGTCGTGTTTCCCGGCGGATTCGGAACCCTCGATGAGCTGATGGAAATTCTCACGCTGATGCAGACGCGCAAGATCGAGCGGCACATCCCGGTCGTGCTCTACGGATCGGGCTACTGGAAAGAGATCATCAACTTCGACGCGCTCGTTCGGCACGGAATGATCGCCCGCGAGGATCTCGACCTGTTCGCCTTCGCCGACGATCCGTCGACGGCGCTGCGGATACTGCAAGAGGGGATCCAGGCCGACCTCGGGGAGACGACGCCCACCATCGCCCATTCGCGGGCGCCGGAGGCATGATGCGCGCCGGCGAGGCAGGCACCCTCATGGATTCTCGCGCGCACCGTCCGGTCAACGATCCGCCGAAGGAACAGCCCCCGCGCCCGCAGAAGGAGCCTCCCGACCGGGATCCCCCGGTCGAGGAGCCTCCCGACGAGACTCCCGAAAGCTCCTAAACCCGCATCAGCGGCGGGTCAGCAGGAATGCCGCTATCGCACCCAGCAGAATCCCGCCGGCGAGCGTGGGCCACGGGTTTTCGCGCAAATACTGGTCCGCCTGACGCCCGTATTTCCGACCGTATTTCGCGCTACGCTTCACGCCGTCGCGAGCGGCACTCAGGGCGTACGACTGCAAATCCGCCACCTTTTCGCTTACCTGGTCCAGCGTGTCCTGAGTCGTCTTGCGCACCGGCTTGCCCACCATTTCCTGGAGCAAGGCTCGGCCCTCGTCGATCAATTGCGCAAAGTCGTTGGCCATTTCGTCTTCGCGGCGGGCTGCAGTTCTCAGAAGTTTCATCGTGATCCTCCGTTGGCGGGTCTGTCAAAGATAGCGATCCGAAGAGGATGGTGATGTAGGCCGAAACCGGATTGGCGCGTCGGACGTCGGCCGACATCAGTTGACACAGCAGTGGCGGGACGCCGAGTGCAGTTCTATACTTTGACGTTTCCCCAGACCGCAATCGTGACCAAGCCCCTCTACATTCTCAACGGCCCGAACTTGAACCGTCTCGGCCGCAGGGAGCCCGAAATCTACGGCAAGGCAACGCTCACCGAGATCGAGGGCGAATGCCGGCGCGCCGCAGGCGAGCAGCCTATCGTCTTTCGCCAAAGCAACAGCGAGCAGCAGCTGATCGACTGGATCCACGAGGCGAGCGACGAAGGCGGCGGAATCATCATCAATCCGGCGGGCTATTCCTTCACGTCGATTGCCATCCTCGACGCCCTCAAGATGTTCAAGGGCCCGATCATCGAGCTCCACATCACGAACATCCATCGGCGCGAAGACCACTACCACCACTCATACATCTCGAAGATCGCGACCGCCGTCATCGCCGGGCTCGGCCCCGGCGGGTACGTCGTCGCCGTCCAGGCGATGATGGGAATGCTGAGGGATGGCACGCTGCAACTGGGTCACGACTGGGCGTAAGACGCGGCCGGTGCGGCAAGGCTTTGCAACATCTCGAGCCGTCATGGCTCGGGTGGATCGCGTCTTCCCCGTTCCCCTTTGACGGCGCCTCTCGAAACTGGCAGATTGCACTCGCCTTCTTCGCAAGGAAATCGTGCCAATGCCGCCGCCTGGATGGGCAGTCGCACCGGTCGCGGTCAGTCCGCAACCGGACCGTGCGCCGGATAGTCTTGCGAGCGGCACACCCGAAGCGCTGCGAAGCGATCTGACCGCACTGCTGGGGCGCGACAAGGTTCTTGCACGAGCCATCGACCTCGTTCGCTATGCCACCGACGCGAGCCCGTACCGCCTCTTTCCCAAAGTTGTCGTGGTCGCGCAGGATGCGGAAGACGTGCGCAAGGTCCTCGCCTATGCGGGTGCGCGACACGAAAGCGTGACATTTCGTGCCGCGGGAACGAGCCTGTCGGGCCAAGCGCAGGGCGACGGCATTCTGATCGATGTGCGGCGCCACTGGTCGGGCGTGAAAGTCGAATCCGGGGGCCGCCGTCTGCGCGCGCGCCCCGGCACGATCCTGTCGCGCGGCAATGCGGCTCTTGTTCCGCACGGATATCGGATCGGCCCGGATCCGGCCAGCGCATCCGCGTGCACGATAGGCGGCGTCATCGCCAACAACTCGAGCGGAATGTGTTGTGGGACGACGCAGAATTCCTACAAGACGCTGTCGTCGCTAACTTTCATGCTGCCTTCCGGCACGACGATCGACACGAGCCTTCCGGACGCCGACCAGCAGTTCGCCGCAGCCGAACCGGCGCTCGCCGCCGGACTGGTCGAAATCAAGCGGACGATTGAATCGGACCCGGACCTCGTTGCCCGCCTTCGGCGAAAGTTCAGCATCAAGAACACGACCGGCTATCACATGGAGGCATTCCTCGACGGTGCGACGCCGTGCGAGATCTTCCGCCGCTTGATCGTGGGATCCGAAGGAACGCTGGCCTTCATCGTCGAGGCGGTCTTCGACACGATCCCCGACGATCAGTTTCGGCTCACCTCGTTCATGATCTTTCCCGACATGTACGAAGCATGTGCAGCGGTGAAGCCCTTCGTCGACAGCGGCGCGGCCGCCGTGGAACTGCTCGATCGCGCATCGCTGCGCGCCGTCGAAGGCAAGCCTGGCGTGCCCGATCGATGGAAGGCGCTGCCCGACACCGCGACGGCCCTGCTCGTCGAATACCGGGCCGCGACCGATGCCGCTCGAACGGAGGCTTTGCGCATCGGCACGGAAACGCTGTCCGGGCTCTCAGTGCTGGAGCCGGCCGCGTTCACGAAAGATCCGCTCACCGCCGCGCAGTTCTGGAACGTGCGCAGCGGACTGCTGCCGTCGGTCGGTGGCGCGCGCCCACCGGGATCGTCCTTCATCCTCGAGGACGTTTGCTTTCCGCCGGAGCGGCTCGCCGACGGCGCGCTCGACCTGGCCGCGCTCTTTGCCAAGCACGACTATGCGGGCGTCGTTTTCGGCCACGCTTCGGCGGGCAACCTTCATTTTCTGATTACCCCGTTCCTGAACGACGCGAAAGACATCGCGCATTTCGGCCGCTTCATGCAGGACGTCGTCGAGCTCGTTGTCGGAAAGTACGATGGCTCGCTCAAGGCCGAGCACGGAACGGGCCGCAACGTCGCACCCTTCGTCGAGCGGGAATGGGGCTCGAAGCTCACCGGTCTGATGCGAAAACTGAAGCGACTCGCAGATCCGCAGAACACTCTATCCCCCGGGGTCATCCTCACCGACGATCCCGAAAGTCACTTGAAGCACCTGCAAACGGCGCCCGTCGTCGAAGCGACCATCGATCGCTGCATCCAGTGCGGGTTCTGCGAGCCCGTCTGCCCGAGCCGCAATCTCACGACAACGCCGCGACAGCGAATTGCGCTGCGGCGCGAAATGGCTCGCCAACCCGCATCGTCTCCGCTGCTGGCGGCGATTCTGGCGGACTACGACTACGACGCGATACAGACGTGCGCGGGCGACGGCAGTTGCGAGATCGCGTGCCCGGTCGACATCAACACAGGAGCCTTCGTCAAGCACCTGCGGCATCTGCAGCACGGTTCCCGGTCCGAAGCCGTTGCGGCGAGCGCAGCGCGCAACTTTGTCAAGATGGAGGGCCGCGCACGGCTCGCCCTTGCCATGGGAGGCAGGGCCGCGCGCGTGCTCGGCCACGGTGCCCTCACGACGCTCACCCGCGTTGCTCGCGGGGTGGCCGGCAAGGACCTGATACCCGATTGGTCGCCCAACGTGCCGCCGGCAGCGACGAGCTTGCCGGCAACCGGACGCGCCGGCGCTGCCGCTGTCTACTTCACGGCGTGCGTCAACCGTGTCTTCGGCCGGGCCGGGAATCTGCGAACACCGTCGCTGCAGGAGGCGATGGTGCAAGTGTCGGCGCGTGCGGGCCTGCCGTTGTGGATTCCGGACGACATCGGCGGTCATTGCTGCGCGACGATCTGGCACTCGAAAGGATACGAAGAAGGCAACATAATCATGGCGAACCGTACCGCGGAAAGCCTCTGGCGCTGGTCGGACGGTGGGAAGCTGCCCATCGTCTGCGACGCGAGCTCGTGCTCTTTCGGAATTGCCAGCGAGATCGGACCTTACCTCACCCCGGAGAATCGCGAGCGTCATGCATCGCTCACGATTTTCGATTCGATCGCGTGGGCGCACGATCGGCTGCTGCCAAGGCTCTCCGTGCGGCGGAAAGCAGGCGCGGCAGTCGTTCATCCCAGCTGCTCCGCCATTCACCTCGGTCTCGGCGGAAAACTGAACGCGATCGCTGCGGCCCTCGCCACCAGGGCGATCACACCGGCGTCCGCCGGGTGCTGTGCCTTTGCCGGTGATCGGGGCTTCCTGCACCCGGAGCTGACACGATCGGCAACCGCGGCGGAAGCGGAGGAAGTTGGCGCGGAGGCGTTCGATGCCTATCTCGGCAGCAACCGCACCTGCGAGATCGGCCTCAATACGGCCACTGGGAAGAACTACGAATCGTTCGTCTTTCTGCTTGAAGAACTGACCCGCTAGCACTACCGCAGCTGGGCGGGCGCAGGGCCGCACCCACGCAACATGTGGAGGGAATATGGAAACCTGGATTCAGGTCTATAACCCGCTCGGCGCACTCTGGTTGTCTGCCCTCGTCGCAGCGATTCCGATCGCTTTCTTCTTCGTCACACTCGCGGTGTTCCGCTGGGAGGCTTATCTCGCCGGCCTGGGGACGGTCGCGGTTACGCTGGTCATCGCGATCGTCGTCTATGGCATGCCTGTCAAACTCGCCGCGCTCGCTACCGCCCTGGGGATGGCGTACGGCCTATGGCCGATCTCGTGGATCATCCTGAGCGCGGTCTTCCTCTACAAGCTGTCCGTCAAATCGGGACAGTTCGAAGTGATTCGCGCCTCGGTGGTGACGGTCACCGAAGATCAACGGTTGCAGGTGATCCTGATCGGCTTCGCATTCGGTGCCTTCCTGGAGGGCGCGGCAGGGTTCGGCGCGCCGGTTGCCATTACTGCCGCGATCCTCGCGTCCCTTGGGCTCAATCCGTTGTACGCGGCCGGCTTGTGCCTGATCGCGAATACCGCCCCCGTCGCGTTCGGCGCCCTCGGCATCCCGATTCTCGTGGCTGGAAAGACCGCCGGGATCGATCCGTTCCTGGTGGGCCAGATGGCTGGTCGTCAGTTGCCGCTGTTGTCGCTGTTCGTCCCGTTCTTCATTGTCTGGCTCATGGACGGCTTCAACGGAGTCCGCCAGACGTGGCCTGCCTTGCTCGTGGCGGGCGGCAGCTTCGCGGTGACGCAGTACATCACCTCCAACTTCATCGGCCCGGAACTCCCCGACATCACCTCCGCGCTGGTCTGCCTGGCGGCGACGACGGTCTTTCTCAAGCTCTGGCATCCAAAGCTAGCCTACGCATCCGGTTCGGGCAATGGTGCCGCCGCACCAGCGGCTGCGACGCCGGCGAAGCGATCGACCTACACCACCGGACAGATCCTCAAGGCGTGGTCGCCGTTCATCATCCTGACGGTGGTCGTGGTGATCTGGACGCTTCCCGGGTTCCGGGCGCTGTTCGACGCGGGCGGTCCCTTGAACGCCACGACCTTGAGCTTCAAGGTTCCGG
>Ga0207675_100004730_pt1 | contig 13109 bp, 10 predicted proteins | sample KBSSwiS42_FD_184305 | JGI IMG/M metagenome (GOLD analysis project Ga0207675, IMG submission 184305) | Switchgrass rhizosphere microbial communities from Kellogg Biological Station, Michigan, USA - KBS Switchgrass S4-2 (SPAdes) (version 2) | ecosystem: Host-associated > Plants > Roots >... | reverse complement strand
GCATGAGGCGAGCTTCGTTCACGGCGAGGCAGCGAGAAGCGTCACGCCGTCGGGCACGTAGCGGTGGTCGAACCCCTAGCGCTCCGGCGCGTCTTTGCGGAGGCTTTCGCCCACCCAGAGAGCGGGCGCCTCCAGGACGTTCCAGGCTGCCCCCGGGGCACTAGGATGCGCGTGCGCTAGCCAGGCGCGACGCAGTGCTCGCGACCTCTGAAATGTTCCACGTCTTGCTCGTTCGCAGTGCTTCCGTGAAGCCATTGGTGTAGCTGTCTCCGGCCTGGGCAAGAATCGCCTCAAAAGCAGCAACAACGCTCGTGTCGAACTGGCTCTCGACGGCTTGGGCTAGACGAAGCCGCGCTACCCGTGGCGGCATCGGCTCGCGATACGGCCTAGCCGAGGTCATCGCATCGTACGCGTCCGCGACGGCAATGATGCGCGAAAGGAGTGGGATTTCAACTCCAACAAGGCCATCGGGGTAGCCGGCCCCGTCTACTCGCTCGTGGTGATACCGAACGATCTTCGCGATCTCCGAATAGTCGTCAACTTTCGTGAGGATCCGCTCGCCAATAACCGGGTGCTGCTCCATTTGCCGCCTTTCCTCAAGGGTAAGCGGTCCTGGCTTTTCAAGTAGGCCCGGCGGAAGACCGATCTTGCCGACGTCGTGCACAAGTCCGCACAGGTGAGCCAGTCTTTGCTCATCGTCCGTAAGGCCAAGGCGGCGTGCAATGTCTCGAGCGTAGTGAGCAACTGACGCTGAGTGTCCTGCTGTGTACTGGTCACGCGCATCAAGAGTGGTAACGAGAGCAGTGGCGAACGAGATGTTTGCAGCCTCCAATCGCGCGTTGACATCGACGAGCTTCTGCGAAACATCACGCTGCCGCTGATATAGGTGGACAACCCGTTGGAGAGCAAGGGTCGGTGCGAGAAACATCGCGGCAGTCCAGAAGGAGTAGTGCTGATACCCATAGACCATCAGACTTACTAAGGGCACGTATAGGGGGAGCGACAAGAGCGTGAGCGGACCTACCGAGCGGATGTAAACGCTAACCGGAGCCGATCGCCTGATGATTAGCGTCGCGATGTTAAAGAGGCTGTCGTAGAAGACATTCGCCACGGCGGCGACCACGGTGGCAAGGACAGCCGTGCCGAAATTTGCATGATCCGTAATGACCTCGGCGGCAAAAAGACCGGCAAACGCGCCGGTTAGGCCTCTTGCTGGAATGTAGATAGCCCATCGGAGATAGGGCCGCCGAAAATCGAGAGCATTGGCAAAGATGCCCACGGCCATGGCGCTGAGCGGACCGAACGCGACGGCCGTAAAGACAAACGGCAAGAACGCAACCGACGACTCCACGTTTCGGGTTATTCGCACACTCTGTCGTTCTGTCCCAGCTGTCACAGCCGCCAAGGCAGCAAACTGCCACCACGGCGGAAGCCCGTATCCGGAGAGGACAAGCAAGACCGCCAAACACAGGCACCCGGCCGACAGTGCGAGAATCCACATCAGAGTAGGCCGTTCTTTTCTCCCGAAAGAACGAAGTGCCTCGAAGCTGGCGGACACCATGTCGCGCCAGTTGATAGTCACCCAAAAGGGGTATACACTCGGGCCGTCGTCAGTCCCCCCCGAATGGAGGTTTCCCGGCATGACGGGATTCCGTATTCGCGCAGCAGGCCTCATCGGCACCCTCGTAGCCATCGCGGCTGTCGTGGGAAATACAAAGTCGTTCTAGCGCGCCAAAGCATCTGTTTTCCACAGCACCCTCACATCACCCTGTTGAGGGATTTCCACAGGACTGGGGAAAACTGAAGTTCCGGGCCACCGGCCCGGGTTAAGCGCTAGGCGATCAGGTTACGCCTGAAGCCCACTGCAACCGCGTGGGCGCGTGACCTTGCCTGCAACTTTGCAAGCAGGTGTCGGACGTGCGATTTGACGGTCTCCTCGGAGAGGAAGAGTCGCACGCCGATCTCGCGATTCACGAGACCATCCGAGATCAATTGGAGAACCTCGATTTCGCGCGCAGTCGGCTCCTGCTCCAGCTCCTGAAGGGGGCCGGAAAACGGGATGACCTCAGCGCCGCCGCCACGTCGCTTCGCCACCGCGTCGAATCGGCGGCTGTGGTCGACATAACGGGACAGGATCTCCTTGCGCTCGGCAGCGTCCACGGTAATGGCCCTATCGGCCTCGATCCGCGGCCGCTTTAGCCGGCCGGCTTACCCCGTTTCAGGGATGCGGCGTCTCCGACGAATCGCGCCGCGGGACGGGCTGAGACTTTTCCCTACCGGGATCTTCGGGTAGCGCGCCTTCGTCCGCGGCCTCCGGCGTGTACTTCTGCGAGGCCTCCACGCGGGCCAGGGTCGCCTTGTCCACGTTGAGCGGATGGTGGCACGCTGCGAAATGCTCGTTGCCGTAGTCCACGAGGGGTGGCTCGACCTCGGAGCAGATGTCGGTCGCATAGCGGCAGCGCGGGTGGAAGCGGCAGCCGGACGGGGGGTTGATCGGGCTCGGGACGTCGCCCTCGAGCACGATTCGCTCGCGTGCCTCCGCAAGGTCCGGATCGGGGATTGGCACTGCCGAGAGCAGCGCCTCGGTGTAGGGCATGATCGGTCGGGTGTAGAGCTCTTCCGCCGGCGAGAGCTCGACGAGCTTCCCGAGGTACATCACAGCGATCCGGTCGGAGACGTGGCGGACGACCCCGAGGTCGTGCGCGATGAAGACGTAGGTCAGGCGGAACTCGTCCTGGAGCTCCTCTAGCAAGTTGACCATCTGCGCCTGGATCGACACGTCGAGAGCGGAGACCGGCTCATCGGCCACAATCAGCTTCGGCCGCAGCGCGAGCGCGCGCGCGACCCCGATGCGCTGTCGCTGGCCGCCCGAGAACTCGTGCGGGAAGCGGTTGTAGTGCTCCGGCGAGAGACCGACCTTCTCGAGCAGCTCCTCGACGGCCTCCTTGCGCTCCTTGCGGTCGCCGATCCCGTGGATGCGCATCGGATCGCCGATGATCGTGCCGACGCGCTTACGCGGGTTCAGGCTCGCGTAGGGATCCTGGAAGATCATCTGCATCTGGCGGCGAAGGGGCCGTAGGGAGCGGGCGCCCAGCTTGCCGATCTGACGGCCCTCGAAGACGACCTCGCCGGCGGTCGGCTCGAGCAGCCGCACGATGCAGCGGCCGAGCGTGGACTTTCCACACCCGGACTCTCCCACGAGGCCCAGGGTCTCGCCCTCGGCGACTCCGACCGTGACGTCGTCGACGGCATGCACGCGAGCAACCTCGCGCGACAGGACGCCCTTCCGGATCGGGAAGTACTTCTTCAGGTGCTGGACTTCGACGAGCGGCCCGCCGTTCAGGTTCTCGCTCACGCGACGTCCCGTGCCTCGCCTGAAATCGTCCGATCGCGCACGCCTCGCTTTTCGTCGACGGAGAGCCAGCAGCGGTCGAGGTGGCCCGCCGACTCGACCCGGTTCTTCAGCTCCGGCTCCTCCTGGCACTTGTCGAAGGCGTGCGGGCAGCGCGGCCGGAACTTGCAGCCGCGCGGGAGGTTGATCAGCGAAGGCGGCGTGCCCTCGATCGAGTGCAGCTTCTTCGGCTTGGGCCGGTCGAGCCGTGGGATCGAGCCGAGCAGGCCCCAGGTGTACGGGTGCTGCGGGTCGTAGAAGACGTCGCGCTTCGAGCCGCGCTCCACCACCCGGCCGGCGTACATGACGATGATCTCGTCGGCGACCTCGGCGACGACACCCAGGTCGTGCGTGATCAGGATCACGGAAGAGTCGAAGTCGGCGCGAAGATTGTCCAGCAGCTCGAGGATCTGCGCCTGGATAGTCACGTCGAGCGCCGTCGTCGGCTCGTCGGCGATCAGGACGTCCGGATTGCAAGAGAGCGCCATCGCGATCATCGCGCGCTGGCGCATGCCGCCCGAGAACTGATGGGGATAGTCGCTTGCCCGCTGCTGGGCGTTCGGGATGCCGACCTGGCGCAGGAGCTCGACGGCCCGCCGCCTCGCATCCTTCTTCGTCGTCCCCTCGTGGGTCATGATCGCCTCGACGATCTGGTCGCCGACGTTGTACACGGGGTTCAGGGACGTCATCGGGTCCTGGAAGATCATCGCGATCTCGTTGCCCCGGACATCCCGCAGGCGGGACTCGGACATCTGGAGCAGGTTCTGGCCCTTGTAGTCGACCTCGCCTTCGAAGCGGGTGTTGCGGTCGCGCGTAAGCCCGAGGATGGTCAGCGCCGTCACGCTCTTGCCCGAGCCGGACTCCCCGACGATCCCGAGGACCTTGCCGCGATCGAGCTCGAAGTCGACGCCGTCGACGGCGTGCACAGTCCCGTCCTCGGTCGCGAACCGAACCTTGAGGCCCTTCACGTCGAGAAGGCGCTCCGCCATTAGGTCGGTCTGATCCTCGGGTCGAGGAACGCGTACAGGAAATCGACAAGCGCACTGAACACCACGATGAAGAATGCACCGTAGAGCGTGACGCCCATGATCGGCGGCAGGTCGAGGTCACCGACCGATTGCGCGGCGTACCAGCCCACCCCCTTTAGGCTGAAGACAGTCTCCGTGAGGATCGCGCCGCCGCCGAGAACCGCTGCGAAGTCGAGGCCGAATAGACTGACGATCGGAATCAGGGAGTTGCGCAGGACGTGCTTGAGGATGACGCGGCGGGGCGCGATTCCCTTCGCGCGCGCCGTACGAACGTAGTCCTCGTTCATCACGTCGAGCATGTTCGAGCGCAGGACGCGCCCGTAGAAGCCGATGAAGAGAATCGAGAGGCAGAACCACGGCAGGATCAGGTGATAGGCCCACTGCACCGGGTCCACGGTTAACGGCACGTACTCGCCGTCCGGGAACGGCGGGTTGTTCGGCTTCTCGGCGAGGAAGTACCGCAGGACGATGCCGAGCCAGAAGACCGGCATCGAGATGCCGATCAGCGCGAGCGTCGTGATTAACCGGTCGGAGACCTTCCCGGCGGTCACCGCCGAGAATACGCCCACGACCGTGCCGAAGAAGAGCCAGATGATCGCGGCGCCGATGCAGAGGGAGAACGTCGCCGGGATTCCCTTCTTGATCTCCGCGGCGACGTTCTGGCGGTTCTGGAATGAGCTGAGGATGTCGTACTCGCCGTGCTTCCCGGGCAGGAAGCCATTCGCGGCCTTTTGCATCATGCGCACGTACTGGACGTAGATGGGCTTGTCGAAGCCCCACTTCTCGCGGATGTTGACGATGTTCTCCGGGGTGGGATTCTTGCCGGCCATCCGCTCCGCGGGGTCGCCTCCCGGGATCAGCACGAAGACGATGAAGACCATGACGCTGACCGCGAACAGCACCGCGATCATCCCGATGAAGCGGCGAATGATGAACGCCAGCACTAGTGCTCGATCCTCACCTTGGCGCGTGGGTCGAGCGCGTCGCGCAGACCGTCGCCGAAGATGTTGAGCGAGAGCACCGTCAGAACGATCGCGATCCCCGGTATGAGCGCGATCCACGGCGCGGTCACGATCTGGTCCTGTCCGGTCGCGATCAGGTTCCCCCAGGAAGGATCGGGCAGGCGCACGCCCGCACCGAGGAACGAGAGGCCGGCCTCGGTGAGGATGTTGGTAGCGATGATGAGGGTGAAGAAGACGAGGATCGTCGAGATCACGTTCGGCAACAGATCGGAGAACATGATCCTGATCGGCCCCGCCCCCTGGCCTACGGCGGCCTCGATGAACTCCTTCTCGCGCAACGACAGGATCTGACCGCGCAGTGGCCTGCCCACGTAAGGGATCAGCACGTAGGAGATCACGAGCGTCGGGATCCACAAACTGCCCGGCTCGATAGCGATTCCGAAGTGGTGGAAGCCGTTGATCGAGAGCGCGCTCCCGAGAGCGATCGCGAGCAGCAGCACGGGAAAGGCCCAGATCAAGTCGAAGAAACGCGTCACGATCCAGTCCACCCAGCCGCCGAAGAAGCCGGCCAGCAACGCGAGCAGGACGGCGATGGACGTGCAGATGAGAGCTGAGCCGATGCCGATCTTGAGCGAGTTCAGCCCGCCGTAGAGCAGCCGCACCGCCACGTCGCGGCCGAGGTTGTCGGCGCCGAGGACGAAACGGCCGTTCGCGTGCCACAAGGTCGGGCCGAGAATGATGAGCGACTGGCTCGTGTCGAACGTGTTGGTCTTCGGGTCATAGGTTGCGCCACCGCTGATCACCGGCTTCGGGTGACCGCTGACGATGACCGTCTCGTCCACGTGCGTCTCGTTCGGCCCTGTGTGCGCGACGTAGTGCGCGTACACGGGCGCGAGCATGCATGCCAAGACGATCAGGAAGAAGACTGCGAGGGCGACGAGGGCGATGTAGTTGCGGCGGAGGCGCCGCCAGGCCAGATACCAGGGGCTGCGCCCGACGATTGCCACCTCGTGCTCTTCGGCGGCGAGAAGTGCTGCACTGTCGAGAGAGAGTTCGGTTGCAGGCTCAGCCATTTTGCCCTCGGTTTGCAGCGAGTCTAGTGAAGTGAGGGCGCCCGCAGGCGCCCTCACTTCCGTGTCTTGGTTCCTACCTCACTACTTCTTGCACAAGCGAGCGAGGTCGATGCCGTAGAGGCGCTGCACGTGGATGCAGCCCATCTTCTTGCTGAAGAACTCCGGGAAGACGCGGTTCGACCACGGCGCCCACGGAGCCGCCTGCATGATCTGCTTCTCGACCTTCGCCCACCGGGCGTTGACTGCGGGCGTGAGGACCTGAGCCTTCTTGAGGCTCTCGATCTCCTTGTCGGTCTTGGCGTTCTTGTACCAGGCGTAGTTGTTGTTGTCCTGGTTCGTGATGCGGTTGCCGTTCAGTAGCACGTCGAACCAGTCGAGCGGGTGCGGGTAGTCCTCCAACCACCGCGCCCAGCCGGTCTGCGCGTGCGTGCTCACGTTCCCGACGGTCGTGTAGTACGTCGTCCGCGGGAGGATGTTCAACTTGGCGTCGAGCCCGATCGCGTTGAGGACGCTCGTGTAGTACTGAGCGGCCGTCACCGCGTCGGAAACGTCGCGCGTCCAGACGGTGACCTTCGCGTTCTTGGCCCCTGCCTGGTTGATCAGCTGCTTCGCCTTGCTGACGTTGTGGCTGTACAGCTTCAGCTTCTGGTACGACGGGTACGTCGGCGGCAGAACGTTCTGCGTCGGCGTTCCGAGGCCGCCCCACACGAGTCGCTGCATGGAGGCGCGGTCGATCGCGTAGTTGACGGCCTGACGCACGCCGAGCTTGTTGAACGGAGCTTCCTTGATGTTCATCCAGAAGTAGTACGTGTTCGCCGTTTGGCGGAGCTTGAGCTGTCCCTTGCCCCGCACACTCGCGATCCGGTCGGGCGGAATCGACGCGTTCGTGTAGTCCGCCTGGCCTCCGATCACGCGCTGGACGGCGGTGTTCGCGTCACCGATCAGGCTGACGTCGATCCGGTTGGGGTTCCCGCGCGGAATGTTCTTGGTCGGCTTGAAGTACTTGTTCCGCACCATCGTGAACCCTCGGTTCGGGTCATATGACGAGATGCGGTACGGGCCGGTCGCGGGGATGTTCCCGTTGTGAATCGCGGGGGTCGTCCCTTGCGGGACCGGAGCGGCAAAGAGCAGCGCCACGATCGTCAGGAAGTCGCCTCGCGGCTTGGCCATCCGGATCGTGATCGTCCTCTTGGCGTTGTTCGCCGAGATGCCGGAGATGTCACCGCCGGCCGTCGGGTGAGCCGCGAAGGCGGCCGCACCTGCGATGTCGGTGTAGAAACCGACGCCCTGGCCGGTCGCCAGGAAGCCTCGCTTGATCGCGTACTCGAAGTCGGACGCTCTCACGGGCGAGCCGTTCGAGTATTTCAAGCCGCTGCGCAGCTTGAACTTGTAGACCTTGCCGTTCGCCGAGATGGACGGCAGCGATTGTGCGAGACCCGGCACGAGCTTGTAACCCGCTGGGCCGTCCACATGCTGGTAGGTGAGCAGCGTCTCCCAGACGTTCCACATCGCCCACCAGCTCTGGCCCGTGTATGCCTGCTGCGGATCCAGATAGTCGATCGTGTCGAGCACCGCCTTCAGCGTGCCGAATGCCTGCGAATGCTTCGGCGCCGCTTTCGTGCGGTTCGCCGCGACTCCGTACGCCGCGACCATCAGCGAGAACCCGGCCGCCAGAGCAAGAGCGCTCAAAAGCCAGGTCCACCTGCGCTTACTAGTCATTGCACCTCCCCGTAGCTAAACCCCGGTCGATTGCTGGGGCCAATCTTCGCAAACAGGAGACGTCCTGACCAGGATTCGGTTAGGCCGCGCGCGGAATCCGGCGGCGCTAGGTCGGCCGGATCCGCGGGTCGAGCCGCGCGTAGAGGATGTCCACGACGGCGCTCAGGATCGAGATGAAGAAGGCGCCGTAGATCACCGTCGCCATGATCACCGGCAGATCGAGCGCGGTTAGCGCGTTGTAGGTGAGCCGACCCACGCCGGGCAGGTTGAAAACGACCTCGGTCAGGAGCGCGCCGCCGCCGATGAGGACGCCCAAGTCGAGCCCGAACAGTGAGACAAAGGTGATCATCGAGTTGCGCAGGACGTGGCGAACCAGCACCTGCTGGGGCGGCAGGCCCTTGGCCTTGGCGGTGCGGACGTAGTCCTCGTTCTGGATGTCGAGCATGTTCGCCCGCAGGACGCGGGCGTAGAACCCGATGTAGAGGATCGACAGCGTGATCCAGGGGATGATCAGGTGCAGGAACCATTGCCACGGGTCCTGAGTGAACGGCACGTAGCCAAGCGGAGGCACCCACCTGAAGAAGAAGGTGTCGTGGAGCCGGTCCTGCGTGATCAGGTTCAGGACCTCGCCCAGCCAGAAGACGGGCATCGAGATCCCGATCAGCGCCAGGATCATTAATAACGGGTCCACGAAGCTGCCCTTGAAGGTGACCGCCAGGATGCCCATCGCAATGGCGCCTATCACCCAGAGCACGGCCGCGCCGATGACGAGCGAGAACGTCACCGGTGCGGCGGACAGGATCGCCGGAACGACCTCAAGGGCCTGGTTTCCGTAGGAGACGAGGTCGCGCGAGATGAAGAGCCGCTTCATCATCAACGCGTAGCGGACGGGGAGCGGGCGGTCGAGACCGAACTCGTGCTTGACCGCGGCGACCGTCTCGGGTGACGGGTTGCGGCCGGCGAGGCGCGAGCTCGGGTCGACGCCCGGTGTGGCGAAGAAGAGGACGAAGACGACCACCGTGATCGTGAACAACACGACCACGAGCCCGAGCAGGCGCCTGATGATGAAGGCCACCATCTACTCGCGGACGCGTACCTTCGCGCGCGGGTCGAGTGCGTCACGAACGCCGTCGCCGAAGACGTTCAGCGACAGGACCGTGAGCACGATCATGATCCCGGGTGCGATTGCCACCCACGGCCGGGAGTAGAGCAGCCCCTGACCGTCCTGGATGATCGTCCCCCAGCTCGCGTTCGGCGGCTGCACGCCGATCGACAGGAACGAGAGCGCCGCCTCGGTGAGGACGGTCGTCGCGATCATCAGCGGGAACATCACGATGACCGTCGAGACGACGTTGGGCAGGATCTCGCCGAACATAAGACGGAGGCTCGATGCGCCCTGCGAGATCGAAGCCTCGACGTATTCCTTCTCGCGCGTCGCGAGCACCTGGCCGCGCACCGGCCGGTAGACGTAGGGCACGTAGATGAGCGCGATGATCAGGGTGGGGATCCAGAGGCTGGTCGCCTGGATGTGGATGAACCAGAGCTTCACTCCGCCGGGCGTCGTCAGCAGCACTGTCGCGATCGTGATCGCGAGCAGGTAGACCGGGAACGCCCAGATGAGATCCATCACGCGCGAGACGATCGTGTCGAGCCAGCCTCGGAAGAAGCCGGCGAGCAGCGCGAAAGCCAGCGCAAGGAGGCAGCAGATCAGCGCCGAGCCAACCCCGATCAAGAGCGAGGCGCGGCCGCCGTAGAGCACGCGTGCCGCCACGTCGCGACCCTGGTTGTCGGCACCCAGGAAGTAGTTCGAGTGCCAGGTCGGGCCGATCGGCGTTTCGCCGAGCCCGAGCCCGCCGCCGCCCTGCTGGACGACATCGACTGTCTTGCCGTCGACGACCGTCGTCCCGGAGATGTTGGAGACGAACGGGTCGGTATTGGCGATGTGGCTCGAGTAGAAGGGCGCGAGGAAGCTGATGACGACGATCACCAGGAACAGGATCAGCCCGCCCATCGCGATCCGGTCCCGAACGAGGCGGCGCCCGGCGATGCGCCAGGGACTCCGACCGGAGATCTCCTTGACGCTCTCGCCGGGCGCCAGCCGTACTTCTGGTTCCGGCTCAAATGCGAATTCAGCCACGCGCCGTCCCTTATCTGCTCCTTACTTCACCACCGAGGCCTGATCCAAGAGGAAGTACCACTGCGGGCTGAACTGGTAACCCGTGACGCGGTTCGAGAGCACGTCGATGTACTTCGGGTTGAACATCGCGACCCACGGCGCCTGGTCGACGACCTCCTTGTCGACCGTGGCCCAGAGGTTGTTGGCCCCGGCCGGGTCGGTGATGCCCATCTTTCCGGCCTGATCCATCTTCGCCTGGATTCCCTTGTTGCAGAACTCGGCGATGTTCGGGCTCGAGTTGCTGCCCGGGTGGAACGAGCCGCACCCGAGGAGGATGTTGAGGAAGTCGGATGCGGCCGGGTAGTCCTGGTACCAGCTCGAGAATGCGAACTGCGGCTTGTTGTTCGAGTTCTGCGCGTACGGGTACTGGATGTCCGGCGAGAGCGCCTGCAGCGTGGCCTTGTAGCCGAGCTTGTTCAGCAGCCCGACGAAGTAGAGACCAAGGTCGCGGTCGACCGTGTTCGTGGTCGTGTTGACCTTGACCGCGGCGCCCTTGGTGCCCGAGGCGTTGATCAGCTGCTGGGCCTTGGCCATGTTGGGGCCCGTCCACTTGTCGGTCGCGCTGCCCGAGGTGTAGGGGCAGTACGGCTTGTAGCCCGGGAAGTTGGGCGGCAGGATCTGGCAGGTCGCGACGGCGAGCTTCGGGCCACCGTAGATCTTGACCAGCGCGTTGCGATCGGTCGCGTAGTTGACGCCCTGCCGCGCCTTGAGGTTGTTGAACGGCGGGATCCGCGTGTTGAACGCGAAGTACCAGACCGCCGTCAGCGGGTTGACGTGCACGCGGTCGGCGTACTTCGTGCTCAACTCGGAAAGGCGGTCCGCCGGCGGCTGGTCGAACATCCAGTCCGCGGTGTTGTTCTCGACCGCCGTCACCTGCGACTCGGGCGTGAAGCCAAACTTCTGGACGATCACGTCCGGGTTGCCTTCCGGCTGGGCATCCTTCGACCACTCCTTGAAGAAGGTGTTGCGGACGAGCTTCAACTGCTTATTGGGGGAGTACTGGACCCACTTGTAGGCGCCGGTGCCAGGCGGCGGGATGTTCACGTTCGTCGCCGGCGTGCTCGAAGGCAGGATGAACGCGAACGGAACCGCGAGCTTGTCCAGGAACTCCGGATCGGCCGTTGTCAGGTGGAACGTGACCTTGTCGCCGTTGACGACGACCCCTTTCGAGAGGTCGCACGTCTTGGGCGTCTTGATGCACGCATCAGCACCCTGGATGACGTTGTACCAGGTGCCCGCGTTCGGGCTGTTGCCGATCTTGAAGAGGCGCTCGAAGGTCGACTTCACGTCGGCGCCGTCGAGCGTCGAGCCGTCGGAGAACTTGATCCCCTTCCGCAGCGTGAACGTCCAGGTCTTGCCGCCGTTCGTCGGCTTCGGGATCGACTCGGCCAGGTCGGGCACCTTCTCGGTCCCCGGCTTGCCGCCCAGTCGCTTGAAGGCGATGAGGCCGTCGTGCGACATGATCAGCAGCTGCCACTCCTGCAATGTGTAGTTCACCTGCGGATCTGGCGAGCCAGACGGCGCGGCGTTCGCGACGGTCACGAGCGTGCCGCCCTTCCCGCCTGCGCTCGAACTGCTCGTGGTGGTGCTGCTGCTCGACTTCGAGCTGCCACCGCAACCCGAGGCGACCAGCGCCAGCGTGACAACTACTCCAAAGAAACCGACCAACCAGCGCTTCACCCGGACCATCTCCTTCCGGTCGACACAGGGGGCTCCGTACTACTACGGACGCCGAGCGAGGGCCGGATGTTAGCGGCCTTTGTTAGCGCAGTGTTTAGTTGTCGCTATGCGTTTAGGCAGCGACGGTCTGGAGCTCGCGTAGAGCGGCGAGCCGAGCGAGGGCCTGGCCCTCGAGCTGCCGCACCCGCTCGCGGGTGAGATCGAGCTCGTGTCCGATCGCCTCGAGCGTCCACGGCTCGCCCTCGAAACCGAAGCGAAGCTCGAGAATCCGCCGCTCACGCTCGGGGAGCGCGTCGAGCGCACGCCGCACGCCTTGCCGGCGGAGCGACTCCTCGGCCTCGTCGAAGGGGTCGGCCGCCTCGCGGTCGGCGAACAGGTCGCCGAGCTCACCCTCGTCGTCCGCGCCGACGGTCTGGTTCAGCGAGACCGAGGCCTGCGCGGCGCCGAGTGCCTCGTCGACGTGCTGGATGGGAAGACCGGTCGCCTCGGCGAGCTCTTCCTTAGTCGCCTCGCGCCCGAGCTCGACCTCGAGCCGGCGGGCCGCCCGACCGAGCTTCTGCTGCCGCTCGACCACGTGGACGGGCACGCGGATGGTGCGGGCGTGGTTGGCGACGGCGCGCTGCACCGACTGCCGGATCCACCAGGTCGCGTAAGTCGAGAACTTGTAGCCGCGGCGCCAGTCGAACTTCTCGACGGCGCGGTTGAGCCCGAGCGTGCCCTCCTGAATCAAGTCCAGGAACGGGACGCCGAGGCCGCGGTAGCCCTTGGCGATGGAGACGACGAGGCGCAGGTTCGACTCGATCATCCGCCGCTTGGCGGTGACGTCGCCGCGCTCGATCGCCTTCGCGAGCATGACCTCTTCGGCTGCGGTCAGCAGCTTGTGTCGGCCGATGTCTGCCAGGAAGAGCTGGAGACTGTCGGCAGCACCGACCAGCGCCTGCGGCTGGGGCTGTTCGACGGCGGGCTCTGCTTGCTTCTCGGGCACGTCCGCCTCTGCCTCCGGCCCGGTCTCGCGCACCTCGAGACCAGTCGTCTCGAGCTCGCGGGTCAGCTCCTCGACCTCGTCGTCGGCGAGGTCGT
>Ga0207675_100004728_pt1 | contig 13112 bp, 10 predicted proteins | sample KBSSwiS42_FD_184305 | JGI IMG/M metagenome (GOLD analysis project Ga0207675, IMG submission 184305) | Switchgrass rhizosphere microbial communities from Kellogg Biological Station, Michigan, USA - KBS Switchgrass S4-2 (SPAdes) (version 2) | ecosystem: Host-associated > Plants > Roots >... | reverse complement strand
GTTCGTACCAGGTTGGTGCCGGGCACGAGCGTGGCCTCGGTGCTGGCGATCGGTGCGGAGCCTGCCAGACCGACCTCCAGGCGGGCGGGCGCGGCCAGCGTCGCCTCCACGGTCGCTTCCAGCGAGAGCTCGGCACGCTCGTCGCTCAGCGCCGTGGTGAGCACATGCAGATCCGTGATGCGCGCTGCGTCCCAGGCCTCGACGCGCACGGGGCGCCAGATCCCGCTGGTCACGAAGCGTGGGCCCCAGTCCCAGCCGAAGTGATACGGTGCCTTGCGCGTGAACATGCTCAGCGGCGGGTCGCCCCGATCGTTGGCCGCGGGCAGCGCGTAGCCGAGCCGCTGCAAGGCGGCCTGGCCTTCGCGCAGCGGCGAGCGGAAGCGGATCGAGAGGGTGTTCTGCCCGGGCTGCAGCCACGGCTTCAGCGAGACACGCCACTGCCGATACATGTTGTCGGCTGCGAGGATGGCAGTGCCGTTCAGGCTCACGCTCGCGTACGTGTCGAGCCCGTCGAACACGAGCTCGACGCGTTCGCGCGACAACCCGACGGCCTCGCCCGTGAAGTGGGTCTGATACTCCCAGTCCCGTTCCGCAATCCATTGCAGGGCCTGCTCGTTCTGGCCGAAGAAGGGATCGGGGATCTGCCCGTCGGCGAGCAGATCGGTGTGCACGCAGCCGGGGACGTGCGCCGGCGACCAGTCGCCGGGCGCTGCTGCGGGCCTTCCCGGCGCGGCTGGCTCGGGGACTTGCCGGAACTGCCACGGACCGCGGAGCGCGAAGCCAGCCGGGGAGGCCTCGGCGCTGGGTGGCTGCGGGGCAGGGGTCAGCTCGCTCGGCGCGGCGGGCTTGCTGCGGCTACAGGCAGTGCCGAGTCCGACGCAGCCGATCAGCAGCGCCAATGCAAACGTCGGCCGGGGCACGGCGGCAGCATGCCAAACCTGGGCGCCGCTCGCCTGGGCTAGCGCACGGTCGGGATCGACGCCCGGCCCGAGAGGAACGTCCCTTCGGCCTCGTCCCCCAGGCAGATGCCGATGTCGCGAGCCGTCTGCACCTCATCCGAATCGGGCTCCACTCCGCGCGTGCCGCCGATCACGTCCGCAAACGGAACGAGCCGGATCGAGTCGGAGAGCTGGGCCACCATGCCGCTCTCCTGACAGCTCGCGAGGTAACGAACCGCCGCGCAGCCGAGGCGCTGGGCCAGCAGGCGGTCGAACGCGACCGGGGAGCCGCCGCGCTGCAGGTGGCCGAGCACCACCGAGCGCGACTCACAGCCGGTGGCGGCTTCGATCTGCCGGGCCAGCTGCTCGCCGATGCCGCCCAGCACGGCGTGCTCCTTGAACACATCTTTGCCCAGCTTGTACAGCGCGTGGCCACCTAGCGCCTTGGCGCCCTCGGAGACCACGACAATGGCGAAGTTGCTGCGGGTCTGGTAGCGGGCGCGGATCTTCTCGCACACGCGCTCGAAGTCGTACGGGATCTCCGGGATCAGAATCACGTCGGCGCCGCCGGCGATGCCGGCGTGCAGCGCGATCCAACCGGCCTGGCGCCCCATGACCTCTACTACCATCACGCGGCTGTGCGCTTGGGCCGTGGAGTGCAGCTTGTCGAGCGCGTCCGTGGTCGTGACCACGGCGGTGGAGAAGCCGAAGGTGATCTGGGTGCCCTTCAGGTCGTTGTCGATCGTCTTCGGCACTCCGATCACGCGCGGCAGCCCGCACTCGATCAGCCGTGCGGCAATGGACAGCGAGCCGTCGCCTCCGAGGGCAACCAGCGCGTCGATGCCGAGCTCCCGAAAGCGTTCGATGATGCGGCCAGAGACGTCTTTCGGCACGTAGCTGCCGTTCTCGAGCACGGGGCAGTGGAAGGGGTCGCCCCGGTTGGTCGTCCCCAGGATCGTCCCGCCCATGTGGGCAATACCGCGCACCGCTTCGCGCGTGAGCGGGATGATGCCGCTCGAGTCTCGCTCCAGGAGCCCTTCGTAGCCGCGGCGGATCCCCACCACCTCCCAGCCGCGCCGCAGGGCGCTGAGTGCCACCGCGTGAATCACCGCGTTGAGTCCGGGGGCGTCACCTCCGCCCGTGTTGATCGCAATGCGTCGAATCATGGTCCTGCTCGTGCTCGGGTGGGGCCCCCAGTGAGGCAGCCCCAGTTGAAATTGGTCGTGTCTACTGCGCTGACTACGGCCGGGTGACGCAGCCGTGTCAGGGGCGGCCCGTTTCCGCTAGGATCTGCAGCATGCGTTATACCGTTCTACCTGGAACCGAAATCCGTGTCTCCGTCATTGCCATGGGCTGCTGGGCGCTTGCGGGCGACGCGACCTGGGGGGAGCAGTCCGAGGCGGACTCGGTCGCGGCCACGCGCGCCGCGCTGGATGTAGGCATCAACTTCTTCGACACCGCCCCGGGCTACGGTGACGGCCTGTCCGAGCGGCGGCTCGGCAAGGGCTTGCAAGGCCTCCGGGAGCGGGCAGTCGTGGCGACCAAGGTCGGGCCCGACGCCATGCGCCCCGAGCAGCTGGTCGCCAGCGTCGAGCGTTCGCTCGGCCATCTCGGCATGGATCACGTGGATCTGCTGCAAATCCACTGGCCGAGCCGCGAGGTGCCCTTCGCGGACAGCTGGGGTGCGCTGGAGCGGCTGCGCGAGCAGGGCAAGGCGCGCGCGCTCGGGGTCTCCAACTTCGGACCGCTCGATCTCGCCGAGCTCACCCGGCTGGGAGTACCCGCGACGAACCAGGTACCGTATTCGCTGCTGTCGCGCGCCATCGAGTATGAGCTGCGCCCGGCGTGCTTGCGCCAGCAGGTGGGCATTCTGTGCTACAGCCCGCTGCTGTGGGGTCTGCTCGCAGGCAAGTACGCGAGCGCGGACGAGGTGCCGCCCGGGCGAGCGCGCTCGCGCCACTTCTCGTCCAGCCGTCCGCAGACGCGGCACACCGAGGCCGGCTGTGAACGCGAGACGTTCGAGGCGCTGGCGCGCATCCGCGCGCTAGCGGCGCGCCTCGAGCTGCCCATGTCGGACCTGGCGGTGGCGTGGCTGCTGCATCAGCCCGGCGTGACCGGTGTGCTCGCAGGCATTCGGCAACCCGAGCAGGCGCTCGCGAACGCGCAGGCGGCGGACGTGCGGCTCGATGCTGCCACGCTCGCGGAGCTCGACGCGGCGACAGCTGCCGTCAAGGCAGCGCTGGGGAGCAACCCGGATCTCTGGCAGAGCGGCGGCGCCTCGCGCTATCGCTAGGCAGCGCAGCAACGACCAGCTGACAGCCTCGTCGGAAGGGGGAAATCGGCCGCGCGCGAGCCGCTCCTATCGGATCTGCCGCGCAGCCTCGAGAAGAACTGCGGGCAGAGCACGGTGTACACCTTCGAGCCATGCAGCGTCGCTGCGCTGGCGCGAATGCTGGCTCTTTCCCGGTCGTTTTCGGCGCGCTCGACGCGCTGCCCGGCAGCGGCGCGACAGGGCGAGTGCCGGTCTGGAGAATGATGAGAGCGCTGAGCTGGGTCGGTCTCGTCGTGTGTTCCAGCAGTGCTTGCAGCGGCGCGGGAGGTGGAGGCTCCAGCGTGTCGGAAGGCGGCAACTTGCCAGCTCCATTCCCGGGCAATCAACAGTCGAGCAATCAACAGCAAACGGGCGGCCCGGCGGCTCCCCGGGCGTCTGGGAGCAATCAGGGCTTTTTCGTGGATCAGGGCCTGGAGACGGTCGAGCCGGGCCCCGCCGAGGGCTGTGGCCCGAACCTCACGGGCGTGCTGCGTGACTTTCATGATAGCCACCCCGACTTTGGCGACGCGGTGGCAGACGATCGCGGCTTGTTGCAAGCGCGCCTGGGTGCCGACCACAAGCCCGTGTACGCGCCGGCGGGCAAGACCGTGACCACGAGCGGTGCCGCGAACTTCAACCAGTGGTACCGCGACACGCCCGGCGTGAACGAGAGCACGCCCTTCACGCTGATGTTCAGGAACAACGGTGACGGCGTGTGGACCTACGACAACCAGGAGTTCTTCCCGCTCGACGACCAGCTGTTCGGCAACGAGTTCCAGTCTCACAACTACCTGTTCACGTTCGAGCTGCACACGGAGTTTGCCTATCGCGGCGGCGAGGTCTTCACCTTCGCGGGGGACGACGATCTGTGGGTGTTCATCAACGGGCAGCTGGCCATCGACCTCGGGGGCGTGCACAGCGCGCAGACGGACCAGATCGATCTGGACGCCGAAGCCAAGACGCTCGGGCTGCTGCTCGGTGGCACGTACCCGCTCGAGCTCTTTCAGGCCGAGCGCCACCCGAGCGGTTCCACCTTCCGCGTGGATACCAGCCTGCGCTTCACTTCCTGCGGTACGCTGATCCTGCGCTGAAGGCGGCGGCAAGAGCCAGCCGCGCGCAGCGCCCGGCCGCCAGAGTTCGGCGGGGACAGAGCACGGAACGGCGTAGGGGACAGAGTACGGAACAGCGTCGGGAACCGCGGTCTCAGCGCCGGGCGCAGGGGCGCTCGATGAAGGCCGTCAGCGCCGCGATTTCGTCGCTGGTTGGCCGCTCGGCGCTCGAGCCCGGTGGGGGCATACTGTTGTCGGTCAGGCGCTGCACCAGTAACGAGCCCCCTGGATTGCAGGGCACGATCACGCCCTCTGCGACCAGCTCCGAGAGGTCGACCAGCGGTAGGCGCGAGGCCGTTCCGGCGTCGGCAGCAGGGGTGTTGCCGTGACAGCTGCCGCAATCTTCGGCCAGCCACGACTCGATCGCCGTTCGCCCGCTGGTGACGGGGCCCCCGGAGGTGAGGTCGTCACACAGGCCGTTCACGGTGTCGCTCACGACGCGCAGATCCGAGGCGGTCGGCGGCGCGACGCCGGAGGTCGTGGGCGGCATCTCGCCCCGGGCGATGCGCTGGTAGATGCGCGACTCCGTCCAGCGGCAGGGCGCGATCCTGCCGACCTCGATCATCTTGCCGAGATCATCGATATCGTGCAGGCCATCGCAGACGCCGCAATTGATGGCCGGCCCATGGCAGCCGCCGCAGCGGGCGCCGAGGACGGCCTCCGCCCGCTCGACGGGTGTGAGGCCCGGCTCGAGCACGACCGACGGGTTGTCGGGCGTTGCTGGTTGGCTCGGAGCAGCGAACCTCGGCTGCGCCGGGGAGCTCGTGGCGCACTTGGCAAGGAGCGGATTGTCCGCGCACGTCTCCTCGGGCAGCGAGCTCGGCGGCAGGAGGCCGACCTCGGGCCGGCTGGGGGCTGCCGGCGACGGGCGAGCCGAGCTCCTCGGCTCCTGGAAGGCAGGGCCCGACGTGGACGAGGACTCTGCCAGCCCCCCGCAGCTCAGCGCGGCCAGGCCGAGCACGAGCCAGCCCTGGGAGGCGCTCCTGCCCGAAGCGCCGCGATCGCAATGCCGGGAGTCAGCCGTTCGAGAGGATGCCACCACCCAGTGCTGCCACGCGCCGGAACGACAGGCAAGGCGCCGCCGGGCCCCCGCAGCAACCCAGGGGCGCGGGTTGTAACCGCAGCATGCCGAGGTGGGCGGCGCGTTCGAGTGGGGTTCGAGCTCAGCGTGCGCCGACTTCGGAAAAGAAGGGCGCGTGCTTCGTGTTTTCGCCGCGGCGCTTGACGGCTTCGGGATTCGACAGGATGACGTTGAGCTCGAGCACTTCACACGAGCCCTGGCTCTCCACGTTGACCGTGACCTGATCGAGATCGATCTTCTCGTACTTGGCGAGCACCTGGAGCAGCTCCTGGCGGAGCTGGGGCAGGTAGTTGTGCTGACCGTGTGCGCGGCCTTCGCGGGCCACGATGATCGAAAGGCGATTTTTCGCCAGGTTGGCGGAAGCGGGTTCAGCGCTCGACCGCCGAAAATAGTCTAGCCACTTCAGCTTCATCATCTCATCCTACCGCCGCGAGAGGAGCCTCGCCGTTGCCACCGAACATGCGCTTGAAGAAGCCCTTCTTTGGTGCCTCCAGGAAGCGCTGCGGGCGGGCTTCGCCGAGGAAGCGTGCGATCACGTCTTGGTACGCCTGAGCGGCTTCATTGGTGGGGTCGAAGATCACGGGTACGCCCGCGTTGGACGATTGCAGCACCATCGGCGACTCGGGGATGGCGCCGATGAAGTCGATGCCGAGCAGGTCGATCACGTCCTTGTGGCCCAGCATCTCGCCCTTGGCTACGCGAGCCGGCGAGTAGCGGGTGAGCAGCAGGTGGGTCTTGACCGGATCCATGCCCTTTTCGGCGCGCTGGGTCTTGGCGTCGAGCAACCCCAGGATGCGATCGGAGTCCCGCACCGACGAGACCTCTGCGTTGGTGACGACGATGGCATGGTCGGCGAAGTACATGGCCATGTGGGCACCGTGCTCGATGCCGGCGGGGGAGTCACAGATGATGTATTCGAAGCCGGCCTTCTTCAGGCCGTCGATCACCGACTCCACGCCGGGGCGGGTGAGGGCGTCTTTGTCGCGCGTCTGCGACGCGGGCAGGATGAACAGGTTCTCGAGCCGCTTGTCCTTGATGGCAGCCTGGCGCAGGGTGGCCTCCCCGCGGATCACGTTGATCAGGTCGTACACGACTCGGCGTTCGCAGCCCATCACCAGGTCGAGGTTGCGGAGCCCGACGTCGAAGTCGATGGCAATGGTGCGATAGCCCATCGCTGCCAGACCTGCCGCCATGTTTGCCGACGTCGTGGTCTTACCCACGCCGCCCTTGCCTGAAGTGACTACGACTACCTTTGCCAAAATGGTTCCCTCGTGAGGAGTTTGGGCCGCTCGAACTATCCGGTAACCACAGAGCTACCAGCGCCTGGCGCTCACCAGCTTGGCCGATGAGCCATGGTTAAGCCTGTATAGAATCGAGCAGCGCGGGGCCAAATTTTGCACAGCGAAATTTCGCGTCGCGGCAGGCGGAGGCGTCACGGATCGGAGAGCACCGTATAGTATTCGAATTGCTTGGCCGAGAAGGCGCGCCGCCCGAACTCGCCCCGTTCGCCCCGGGGCACGACGAATACCCGCGCCGAGTCCGGACAGTTTTGCCGTCCAAATCGATAGCGGTCGAAGGACGCGACGCGCTGGAACTCCGCGCCGGGATTCTCGTAGGCGACGCTGCGGTAGAACGTGCCCGGGTGGGGAGCATTGGCGAAGAGCACGAAGATGTACGGCATGTTGACACGACCCGTGACGCAGACTTCGCCGGCGGTCTGCGCGGATGCATAGCGGATGGCCTCGACCAAGGAGGGGAAAAAGGCCGGCGACGCCCGCCACGGGTAGGAGCCAAAATAGCTTGCCGCGAACCCGAGCGAGCACACGCCGAACAGCAGCGAGAGGGCGATCGCGATGGAGCGATATTGCCAGAGCAGGGCGCCCGCGAGGGCGACACACGCCACGTAGGGCAAGAGCGCGACGTTGGCTCGGTTGATGTTGAGCGGCAAGAAAGGGGTGAGCAGCAGGGCCGCGGCACACCAGGCGAGGAGAAAGGCGGAGCGCTGAAATTGCCGACGGACAGCCTTGCCGATCAGCAGCGCCAGCCCCAGGCAGCCCAGGCTGGGACTGAACCAGTAGAGCACGCCGTATTCGGGCAAGACATTGCTGATCAGGTCATCATTCTGCGTTCGCAGCAGGTGCCCTGCCTGCGCCAGGTTGTCAGCGGCTCGGCGCAGGAAGTCGAGCGATAGAACGTTGACATTGCCGACCGTCTGGTAGCGCGGAACCCCCGACAACCGCGGAATGCTGAGCAGCGGAGTCTCCAGCGATTCCCAGCCGAAGTTGTTGATCAGCACATACAGCACGATGGGCGTCGCAACCAGCGCACCCGCTGCCCCGGCGACGAGCAGCGTGCGGCGTGGCCAGCGACGGTGGACGACGCCGTAGCTCACGGCCAGGACCAGAAAAGCGGGCACTGTCACGTAGGCCGTTCCGTAGCTGTAGAGAGCCAGCGCGTAAGCGCCGGCGGCAGGGACGAGCAGCCAGGGCCGCTCCAGAGACCGCAGCAACAGGACCGTGGCGACCAGAAATACGAAGGGCAGCAAGTTCGAGTCGAGCCCCCAGCGCGACATCATGATGTGCCAGGGGCAAAACGCGAGAAGCACCGCCCCGAGGCGTGCGACGCGTCGCTCGAAGCTGTCGGCCAGAAGCCGGTAGAGCAGCGGGATGCTCGCGACGCCCGACAACAGGAAAGGCAGCCGCACCGCCACGACATTCAAGCCGAAAATTCCGACGAAAGGCGCCGCGAGGTAGGAGGCCAGGGCGTACATACCCGAGCCCCACGACACCAGCATGACCGGAAAACGGAAGCCGTTTCGATCGATCCCGTAGTGAATGAGCGAGTAGGCGTCATACGCCATCGACGCTTCGTCCTGGTGGAGGCCGAAGGGAATGTCCCCGAATCGCCAGACGCGCAGGACGATCCCGGCGCACAGCGCGGCCAGCAGCACGGGATCGGCCGCCAGGAGCCGGCTCATGGCTGAGCCCCCGCACCGGCTCAGCCACGCGCCGACGGGCCTCACAGTGCCGTGATCATCAGGCTGTCGCCCTCGAGAAAGGCACGCGCCGGTTTGCCGCGCACCTCGTCGGGGATCTGATCTGCCATCAAGTAGCGACCGGCAATCGACAGGAACTCCGCCTCGAGTCCCAGGCAAAAGATACTGGCCTCGGAGTTGCCCTGCGCCCCGGCGAGCGCCTTGCCTCGCAGCGGCGCGTACACGTGGATGCTGCCGTCCGCGATGATCTCGGCGCCGACGCTGACGGGAGCCAGCACCACGAGGTCGCCGCCCACGGCGTGGATCACCTGGCCGCTGCGCACCGGAGCCTTGATCGTGAGCCCGGGCAGTGGCTGCTCCGAGAGATCACCGCTGGACGCCGAAGGTTGCGCCGGCTCGGGCGCGCTCGGGCCGCTCTCTTCCGCCTCGCTGGTGTAGGCCGCGGCCGCGGCGCGCGCCTCGACCCCGCGGCGCTGGCGGGGCGAAGCGAGCCCGCTCTGCAGCACGGCCCAGCCAGCCTGGACGGCCTGGACCTGCTGGGCGTCGGTGGGATTGCGCACCGCCACCGGCACCAGCTTGTGCCGGCGCAACAGGTTGGCGAGGCCCGCGAGATCGATGCGCCGCTCGCCCAGCTCGGTCAGATCGACCAGCATCGGCGCGTACAGGAAGAACTGCGGCATCAAGCGCAGGTGGTCGGACAGCTGCTTTTCGACGGCGTCGAGATCTTCGGTCAGCATGTACAGCAGAGTCAGCGCGGGGGCAGTGCCCTTGAGCCGAAATGCTTGCTGGCCGTGGCTGACGACGGTGTCTTTCATGACAGTTCCTCGCGGTTGAGCGGAGCGCCCGAGTGCGCCGCACGGTACCCCAAAGCTGGTGCGGATGGAAAGGCCGCCGGAATGCCTGGTTTCACCTCGCAGTGAGGCGGTCATGCTTCGGGGGGCTGCCTACGCGCGCCTACACGGGCAAGGATTCCGCGATCAAGGTGCTCAGATACAGGCCCTCGGGGAATGCGGCTGGGACCGGATGGTCCGGCCCCTGCGAGAGCCGCTCCCAGACCAGGGCCCGTCGCCCCGCAGCGCGCGCACCGAGCGCCGATGCCCGCCCGAGCTCGGCAGGCCCGAGCGCGGCCGAGCAAGAGCACAGGACCACCAGGCCGCCGGCGCGCGTGGCGCGATGGGCCGCGGCGGCGATCCGGCGCATCGCGTCTGACGCGCGCCCGCGCGCGCCGCGCCCCGGCGCGAGCTTGGGCGGATCGCAGATCACGAGATCGAAGCCCGAAAGCCGCGCGAGCTCGGCGGGCGCATCTGCCTCGACCCAACGCACGCGCTCGGCAAGGCCGTTTTCGGCGGCGCTGCGCGCCGCTGCCGCCAGGGCCGGGCCGCTCGAATCGATGGCAACGACCTCGCTCGCTCCGCCTCGTGCGGCCGCCAGCGCCAGGCTGCCCGTGTAGCAATAGGCGTCCAGCACGCGCTGGCCGGCGCTCAGCTGTTCGACGCGCGCGCGCAGTGGCCGCTGGTCGAAGTAAAAGCCGGTCTTTTGCCCGAGCTGGAGCGGGATGCGAAAGCGCAGGCCGCGCTCGAGAAACTCGAACTCGCGCAGGTCGGTCGCGCCCCGCAGCACGCCTGCGCGTGGCGTGAAGCCCTCTTGCTGGGCGCTGCGCGCCGAGCTGCGGTCGACGATCGCGCGCGGCGCGAGCAGGCGCTCGAGCAGATCCAAGATCTCCGCTGCGCGCCGCCAGAGACCGATGCTGCCCCATTGCACGCTGAGCGCGTCGCCCATGCGATCGACGATCAGGCCGGGCAGATCGTCGCCCTCGGCGTGCACCAGGCGCAGGCCCGTGGTCTCGGCACTGGGCAGGCCCAGGCGCTGGCGGCGCTCGATGGCGAGCCGTAGCCGCTCTTCGAACAGTGAGGTGTCGATCGGGCGCGCGGGGTCGCGCGTGAAGAGACGTGCCACGATCGCCGAGCCCGGTGAGTGCAGGGCACGGCCAATGGGCTCTCCGCGCGCGTCGCACACGAGCACCTCATCCCCGGCCTCGGCGCTGCCCTCCCAGCGCGCCACCGCCTGCGCGAACACCCAGGGGTGGCCGGCCCAGATGGGCTGCACGTGGCCATGGGCCAGGATCAGCCGCGGCAGGGCCGACATTTCAGCCGACTTCGACATGACGCGCGGAGCCGCGGGTGCCCACGATCAGGGCGACGGCGCAGAACGCTGCAGCCACCCAGCCCCAGGCGGTCAACCAGCGCTGCTCGATGAGCCAGCCGGAGAGCGTGCCGGCCACGATGCTGGCGAGCGAGGCCAGCGTCTGCGTCAGCCCGAGCACGACGCCCTGTTCGTGCTTGTCGATGACCTGGGTGGCGATGCTGGTGAGACACGGCCGCAACACGCCGCTGCCGATGGTCGAGAAGGTGATCGCGATCAAGAGCGGGGCCACGGGCTCGACGTAGCCGAGCAGCGCGTAGCCCACGCCCAGGCAGAGCATGCCGACGCGGATCACGCGCGGCTCCTTGAACAGCTTCACCAGGCGCCCGAGCAACCCGCCCTGGATCACGATGCCGAGCACACCGGAGAACACATACAGCCAGCCGATCTCGCGCGGGCCGAAGGCCTGACCGTGCCAGCTGAAGCGGCGCTCGGCAAACAGCGCGAAGCCGCTGATGAACATGTAGAACGCGAGCTGGTAGAGCAGAAACTCGACCAGCACGCCGCCGAGCACGGGTCGGCGAAAAAACGCGGGGTAGCGATGCCAGGAGAGCAGACCGAGCCGCTGCCCTCCGGGCAGGCCGCTGCGATCGGTGTCGAGCGCGGGCCGAGTCACGCTGTCTGGCGGCAGCAAGGTCGCCGTGCACAGAATGCTGGTCGCGGAGAGCCCCGCCGCCACGTACAGCGGTGCGCTCATGCCGTGCCGGGAGAGCGCGACGGTGATGCCCGGACCGAGCGCGAAGCCGACGCCGAAGGCCACGCCGATCAGCGCCAGCGAGCGCGCGCGATTCTTGGGCTCGGTGTTGTCGGCGATGTAGGCCTGCGCGACGCCCAGGTTGCCGGCCGTCAACCCGTCGAGGATGCGCCCGAGAAAGATCATCCAGAGCGAGTGTGCGCCCGCGATGCACAGAAAGCCGATCAGGGTGCCCGTCTGACTGAGCAGCAGCACACGCCTCCGGCCTACGCGGTCGGAGAGCGCGCCCAGCATGGGACCGGCCACCGCCTGGCAGGCCGAGTACACCGGCACCAGGAGCGCCGCGACCTGCGCGGAAGCCCCGAACGTCTCCGCGTACACGGCCAGCAGCGGCAGCACGATGCTCAGGCCCAGCACATCCACCAGCACGATCAGGAAGATGGGCAAGAGCGAGGCTCGCTGTTGCACCGGAGCGGAAGCGGGGGAGGCGGCGGTCACGGGCGCCATTCATGCTCATTTTCGCGGGGGTGACGCAACCCCATCCGATTCGGCTTGCAGATTTGGTGGCGGCTTTGTCGGCATCTCCCCTTGACAGCGCGCTGGGCAGGAAGTTTGACTGCGCCCGGGCGAGGGCGCGAGGGATGTTCAGCCGAGCGCGCGAGGAATGTTCAGCACGTCAAGGCCGGCCATGCGATGATCGAGAGCAGCGACGCTGACCCCACACCGGCCGGCGTGGGCCACTGGCTGCGGCAGCATGGCGTGGTGCTCGGCGTCTCGTTGCTGGTGACGGCGGGCTTCGTCTGGCTCTTGAACGCCGGGGCCTTGCCCGTCGTGCCGCCGCGCAGCGCCTGGGATACGCTGCGCCCGTGGAGCGTGGTGGCCTTCGCCGTGGGCTTCCTCGCCGTGCACGTGCTGCGTTGCTCGCGCTGGAGCTTGCTGGTCCAGGAGCAGTACCGGCCGCGGCTTTCGCTCACGCTCGTGATCGCCTTCATCAGCTATGGCGGGCAGCTACTGTTGCCCTTCCGCCTGGGTGAGGCGGTGCGCCCCGCGCTGATTCACTCCCACACCAAACTGCCGCTCGGCACGGCCGCGGGCGTGTCGGCCGCCGAACGCATCGTGGATGGCCTCGTGCTCAGCCTGCTGCTGATGGTGTCGTTGCTCTTCACCACGCGCGTCAGTCCGCTCCCCGATCACATCGGAGCGCTGCCCATCCCTGCGGTCGTGATCCCCGCGCTGGCGTGGGGTGGAGTGACCGCCTTCGGTGTGCTCTCGATCGTGATGGTGCTGCTGTACGTGTACCAGGCGGCAGTGCAGCGCTTGCTCTCGCGGCACCTGGCGCGCGTGTCGCCCCAGCTCGCGCTCTGGGCAGAGCGCACGACGGGCAGCGTGGTCGGCGGCTTTGCCTTCCTGCGCGAGCTGGACACCACGCCGAGATTCGCGCTCTTGACGCTCTCGTATTGGATCGGCAACGTCGCTACGCTCTGGCTCTTGCTCTGGGGTGCGGGCGTGCCGTCGCCGACGCTGCTCGAAGCTGGCGTCGTGCTCGGCGTGCTGGGGCTCGGCATGGCCGTGCCGAACGCTCCTGGTTACTTTGGTACGTTCCAGATCGCCGGCTACGCAGCGCTGGTTTTATTTTATCCGCTCGCGGTGGTGACGAGTGCCGGTGCGGCGTTTCTGTTTCTGCTCTATGTGCTCCAGCTCGGTCTGACCTTTGCGATCGCGGCGCTGGCGCTGTTCTGGGGTTTGCGACCCGCACTGGCGACGAACTCCACAGCACTGCAG
>Ga0207675_100004725_pt1 | contig 13113 bp, 7 predicted proteins | sample KBSSwiS42_FD_184305 | JGI IMG/M metagenome (GOLD analysis project Ga0207675, IMG submission 184305) | Switchgrass rhizosphere microbial communities from Kellogg Biological Station, Michigan, USA - KBS Switchgrass S4-2 (SPAdes) (version 2) | ecosystem: Host-associated > Plants > Roots >... | reverse complement strand
CGTCGCGCACGCACGCGCCGACGTACGCGTAGCGGATCGGCTTTTCCTTGCGCGCGCGCTCGACGGTCGCCGCAAACTCGGCGTTCTTCTTCGACTTGAATTCGGCGATCGAGGCGCGGCGTCGCTCGGCGGCCGCTTTCTTGACGGGGTGCGCCTTCAGCGCTTCGTCTAGAAGCTCGAGGCCGACGCGCGAGTTGCCCGTGATCGCGAGATGCGCGGTGAACGCGCGGTGCGGATAGCGCTCGAAGAGCGGATCGACGCCGAGGTGCACGACTTTGGCGTCGGCTCGCGGCGAGGCATAGCGCGGGTACCAGGGCACCTCGCAATCGACGACGAGCAGCAGATCGGCCTTCGTCAGCAGCTCCGTGCCCGCGTGACCGAGCTTGAACGGATGGCTCGCCGGCAAGTTCACGCAGCTCCCGTGCGGTTCCGCGACGGGAATCGCGTGGCGCTCGGCGAGCGCGGCGAGCACGCCGACGGCCGCGCGATCGCGGCCGAGATTCGAAGTCACGATCAGCGGAGACTCGGCGGCCGCGATCCAATCGGCGAGCGTGTCGATGTGCTGCGCGCTCGGCTGCGGGGCAGAGAGCTCGGTCGGCGGTAACGGCGTGACGCTGTCCTTGTGCGGATTGGCGAGCACCTCACGCGGCAGCGTGATGTACACGGGCCCTCGCGGCTCCGACATGGCGATGTCGAGCGCGCGGCTGACGACCTCCTCGACGGGCTGGCCCGTCCGCAGCTCGAAATCCCATTTCGTGTACTCGCGCACGATGCCGGCTTGGTCGAAGTTCTCCTGCCCCCAGTGAATCGGCGCGGACCGCGACGCGATATGTCCGTCCTGCGTCAGCGGCGTGCGGCCCGCCATCAACAGCAGCGGCACGTTGTCGCGCGCGGCATTCATCAGCGCGCAAATCGTGTTGCCGGTGCCGACCGTCACGTGGACCATCACGGCGGCCGGCTTCCCGGCGACTTGGTAGTAGCCGTGCGCCATGGCCATGGCGAGATTCTCGTGCGGCACGGTGATGAAGCGCGGAACCGCATCCTTGCGGCCGGCGGCGCGGACGAGCCCTTCGATGACGGGCGCGAAGTCGGTGCCGGCATTCGCGAGCACGTGGTCGATGCCGCGCCGCTTCAGCGCCCTGAGCAGTCCTTCGGCTGCAGAGATTGTCGTATTGCTCGCTCCGTCCATCGCATTGGCTCCCTTGGCGTAGCGCGCAGTTTAGCCCGATGAGAACCTGGGGGCAGCCCGAGGTGGCCTAGTGCGTCATCGCGTAGATGACGTAGTTGACGGCGAAGCGAGTGGCGAGACCGGTGAACGGCTCGGGATAGCGCGGGTCGTTCGCGTGCTCCCACGCGTCGCCCAAGTCCATGTTGAAGTTGATGGCGACCATGAGACGGCCGTCGTCGTCGTAGATGCCGCGCCAGTGCGGATCGTAGCCGTCCTGCTCGTAAGTGACGCCGCCCATCCACGGATAGATGCCGGGGATCTGGATGTGGGCTTCGAGGTCGTACAGCACGTGCTTGACCTCGTCGTCGTCGGGGATCTCGACGATCGGCCGGTCGGGGAACACGCGCTGCATCGACTCGACGAAGATCGCCCACTGCTGCGTTCCGTGGAAGTCGTCGACCATGAAGAACCCGCCGCGCAGCAAGTACTCGCGGAGGCGCGCGGCTTCGTTGTCGTCCAGTTGCCAGCGGCCGACCTCGACCGCGTAGAGCCACGGGTAGTCGAAGATCGCGTCGTCCGTGATCTCGAGCATGCGCGCCCGCTTGCCGATGTCGACGCGCGTGAGCCTTCCGACGCCGAGCGTGAAGTGCTCTTCGGCCTCCGGAAAATCGGTGCGGAAGGAGCCGCCGCCGCGACGCCAGCCGCCGCCGTAATCGCTGTAGTACATGCGCGTGAAATGAAACTCGTCGGTCGGCCAGGTTGGCGCGCCCATCAGATCGTCGCCGAGCGCGACGGCGGCGCAGACCGCGATGCCGGCGGCGAGCAAGATGGTCGAGCCGAGTCGTTTCACCGAAGCAAGCGTCCTGCACAGTACGGCCGGATCGAAAGCGATGGTAGCGTGCCGAGAACAACCCGTGAAAGCGGACGGCTCTTGGGTCTAGTCGCGAGCGGAGCCCTTTCGGTAAGCTCCCGATAGACCCTGACAGCTCTTGCGCTTGCGCCGGTTACTACCGGTTTCTGGAGTTTTGTCCAGTGCAGGGCCTAGCCTAGAGCGTCAGCGTAAGGTGAGCCCGATGTTCGAGTTTTTCTTCAAATATTCCCGCGCCACCTATGAACGTGCCGAGCTCGTTTTCGCGAGCGGTTGGCCCGTCTGGCTGCTCGTCGCGCTGATCGCGGCCGCGGCGGTCGTCGTCGGCATCGCGATCTGGTATCGGCGAGCCGGCTTAGGTCTGGTGCGCGCGACCGTGCTCGGCGCGCTGCAGACGGCGCTCGTGGCCGGCGTGCTCGTGCTGCTGTGGCGGCCGGCGCTCGTCACGCAGACGTTGCGGCCGCAGGAGAACTCCGTCGCCGTCTTGCTCGACACCTCGGGCAGCATGCTGTACGGCAACGAGGACAGCTCGCGCCTTCAGCAGGCGGTCGACGCGCTATCGCGCAACGCGCTTCCCGCGCTCGAGAGTCAGTTCACGGTCAACCTGTTCTCGTTCGCCAACGACGTCCTCGAGCTGTCTTCGCTGGACAAGGTCCCGCCGCCGGGCCCCGTCACTCACATCGGCGACGCGCTGCTGAACGTGCTGCGCGGCGCGCAGTCGGGCGCCATCGCCGCCGTCGTGCTCGTCTCGGACGGCGCGGACAATTCCGTCGACTACGACGCGGCGAAGATCGCCGAGATCGCGAGCTTCGGCGTTCCGATCCACACAGTCGGCGTCGGCGAAGAGACGATGCCGAACGACCTCGAGCTCGAGGACGTGCAGCTTCCGAGCGTGGGCCTGGCGGGCTCGACCGTCAGCGCGCAAGTCAGCATTCGGCACAGCGGCGCGTCGCTGGCTCAGCTCAAGGTCTACGACGGCGACGCGATCCTCACCTCGGAGTCGATCCAGCTGCCGGGCTCGACCGGTGTCACGACGCGCTGGGTAGACATCGACGTCGGCGCGGCCGGCGTCAGGGATCTGAAGTTCGCGCTCGACGCGTTGCCGAACGAGACCAACGTCATCAACAACTCGCGCCTGCGCCCGATGGAGGTCCCCGAGCAGCGGCGACACATCTTATATATCGAGGGCGAGCCGCGCTGGGAGTACAAGTTCATTCGCCGCGCGATCGACGAGAACCCGGCCGTGCGCGTCGCGAGCTTGCTGAAGACGACGCCGAACAAGTTCTACCGCCAGGGCATCGAGTCGCCCGACGAGCTCGTCAACGGCTTCCCGACCGAGGAGCTCGCGCTGTTCCGCTACGACGGCATCATGATCGGCAGCTTCGAGGCCGCCGCGCTGACGCCGCCACAGCACGACATGATTCGCGAGTTCGTGAGCCGGCGCGGCGGGACACTGTTGATGCTCGGCGGCCGACGCGGTCTCACCGACGGCGGCTGGGGACCGACGAGCGTCGCCGAAGTATTGCCCGTGCGGCTGCCCGAGCTCGAAGGCCCGAGCTTCATCCGCGAGCCGGCGAAGGCCATGCTCGCGCCGCTCGGCCTGACCTCGGCGATGACGCGCCTAGAGGCCGACGACGAGGCCAACAAAGCCGCGTGGGAAGGGTTGCCCGATCTCGCCGACTTCCAAACGGTCGGCGAGCTGAAGCCCGGCGCCGAAACGCTGCTCGAAGCGCGGTTCATGGGCAAGACCGAGCCGCTGCTCGTGCATCAGCGCTACGGCCTCGGCAACGTCTACGTTCTGGCGACGGGCGGCACCTGGCGCTGGCAGATGCAGCTGCCGCACGAAGACCAGCGGCACGAGACGTTCTGGCGCCAGTTCCTGCAAGCGGCGGCCACGACGGCGCCGCAGCCCGTGACATTGACGTCCGACCGCGTGTTCTACGGCGACGAGAGCACGGTTGTCCTGCGCGCCGAGGTCCGCGACAAGTCCTACAAGCCCGCGTCGGACGCCGCCGTGTCGCTCGAGGTCAGCGACGGCATGGGCCCGCCGACGACGGTCCCGATGACGCCCGTGGCCGGCGAGCGCGGCCTCTACGAGGCGGTCTACGACACGGCGCATACGGGCGTCTTCCGGTTCCAGGCTATCGCGAAGACGGGCGACGAAGAGCTCGGCCGCGCGCAGTTCGCCGTGCGGCGCGAGGACGGCGTCATCGAGCACTATCACGTGCAGCAGAACCGGGCGTTGCTCGAGCGGCTCTCGGCCGCGACCGGCGGCACGTACTTCGCCGTCGACGACGTGAGCCGTCTGCCGGAAGCCGTGAGCTTTTCGGAGGCCGGCAGTGTCGAACGCCAGGTGCTCGATCTGTGGAACATACCGCTGGCGTTCATGTTGTTGCTGCTCCTGAAGTCCGCCGAGTGGCTGCTGCGTCTCTACTGGGGCCGGCTGTGAGAGCCCGGCTTCCCGCGGTCCTGCTGGTCGCGCTCGGCGCCGCCGCGCCGGCGCACGCCGAGATCTACTACCTCATCGTGGGCGGTCTCGGCGGCGAATCCGCGTACGAGGCGCAATTCGCGAAGGACACGGACGCCCTGGCGGCCGTTGCGCGGCGCACGACGGCGCAGGGCCGCGTCATGGTGCTCAAGGGCGAGGCGGCGACGCGCGAGGCGGTCGTCAACAGCTTCGAATCGTTGCGGACGCGCACCAAGGCCGCCGACAGCGTCGTCGTGATGCTCGTCGGGCACGGCAGCTACGACGGCGAGCTGTACAAGCTGAACCTGCCCGGTCCCGACATCGACGGCGACGAGATGGCCAAGCTGCTGGCCGCCGTGCCGGCGCGTTCTCAGCTCGTCGTCAACGCGACGAGCGCGAGCGGATCCGTTCTCGAGAAATGGAAGGCCGACGGCCGGACGGTGATCACGGCGACGCGCAGCGGTTTCGAGCGCAACGCGACGCGCTTCGCGCAGCACTTCGCCGCCGCGCTCGCCGCCGGCTCCGCCGACATCAACAAGAACGGTGCGATCACGGCGCAGGAGGCGTTCGACTACGCCTCGCGCAGCGTAGCCGACAGCTTCGCGAAAGACGGCACGCTCGCGACCGAGCACCCGCAGATCGCAGGCGGCGCCGCGACGCGCTTCACCGTCGCGCGGCTCGCCTCGGCGGGCCCGGCAGAGCCTGTCAGCACGGATCCCGCCGTCGCGGCCCTCGTCGCCGAGCGCGAGAAGCTCGACGGCGAGATCGAGGCATTGCGCGGGCGGCGCGAGTCGATGGCGAACGACGCCTATCTCGCCGAGCTGCAGCGGCTGCTCGTTCAGCTCGCCGAAGTGCAAAGCAAGATCGACGCCGCGCAACCGAGGCCGGCGCAATGACGATTCGGGCCTCGGCCTACGCGCTCGCGGCGCTCGCCGGCGCGTCGGCGGCCCAGGCGTTGACCATCGAGTACGCGCTCGACCGTCCGAAAGCACTGGTCGCTTGCGACGAGCAGGCGTATCGCGGCGCGCGCACCGAGGCGCTCGCCTGTTATGCCAACCTCATCACGCAGAGCACCGATACGCGCATCAAAGCCGACGCCGCGCGGGCGAGCGGCGACGTTCGTGCCGCGAATACTTTTTTCCAGACGGCGATCAAGGAGTACCCGCAGGATGCCGCGCTGCGCGCGCGCTGGGGCGAGCTGTTCGCCGCGACGCACCAGAACAACGAGGCAGTGAGGCTCTTCGAGGAAGCGCTCGAGCTCGACGCCAAATATGCTCCGGCGAAAATCGGCCTCGCGAAAATCGCGGCCGGGCAGTACGAAGAGAAGACCCGCGAGTGGGCGGCGCAAGTCATCGACGAGACTCCGGACCAGGCGCTCGAGGCGCACCTCATGGTTGCGCGCGCCGCGCTCGAGGACGGCGCCATCGAAGCCGGCGTCGTCGCGCTCGACATGGCGCAGGAGCTCGCCGAGAAGAACAAACGCTCGCCGCTCGAGATCTATGCGTTGAAGGCGTCCGTCGACTTGCTGCGCGGCACGACGGCAAGCCCCTGGACGCAGCGAGCGCTCGCGCTGAATGCGCGGTATGGCGACGCCTACGCGATCCCCGCGCACTTCTACGTGATCACGCGGCGTTACCGCGAGGCAATCGCGCTGCTGCAGAAGGCCGTCGAGATCGAGCCCGATCTGTACACCGCGCACGCCGAGCTCGGCGTCAATCTGCTGCGCGAGAACGAGCTCGAAGAGGCGCAGCGGCACCTTCAGATCGCGTATCGCGGCGATCCGTTCAGCGCGCCGATCGTCAACACGCTGCGGCTCATCGATAGCTTCGACAATTTCGTCGTCACCGAGCACGCGGCGAAGCCGGCGGCGCCAGGCTCGAACGCTGCGCCCAATCCCGGCGTCACGCTGCGGCTGCACAAGGACGAGACGAAGGTCCTCGAGCCGTACGTGCTCGATCTCGTGAACCGAACGATCGAAACTTACAGCAAGCGCTACGGCTTCACGCTCAAGGAGCCCGTCATCGTCGAGCTCTATCCCGACCACGACGATTTCGCCGTGCGCATCGCCGGCTTGCCGGGCATCGGCCTCCTCGGCGTCACGTTCGGCTACCTCGTCGCGATGGACAGCCCGACCGGCAGGGCCGATGACCAGTTCCACTGGGGCACGACGCTGTGGCACGAAATGGCGCACGTGTTCACGCTCGAGGCGACGAACCATCTCGTGCCGCGTTGGTTCAGCGAGGGCGTCTCGGTCTACGAGGAGTGGAGCACCGGGCCGTTGCCGGGGCGGCACATCCCGCTGCCGGTGCTCGCCGCGATCAAGGAGGGCAAGTTCCTGCCTGTCGCGGAGCTCGACCGCGGCTTCATCCGCCCGACCTACGAAGAGCAGGTCATCGTCTCGTACATGCAGGCCGGCTTGATCTGCGAGTACATCGCGGGTCGCTTCGGCCAAGAGGCGCTCGAGCGAATGCTCGATCAGTTCAAGAACGGCAAGGACACGGCGCAGGCGATCCAAGGCGCGCTCGGCATCTCGCCGGGACAGTTCGACGAGAATTTCGACGCTTACGTCGACATGCAGCTCGGCGGCGTCCTCGCGCAGCTCGATGCCTGGAGAGAGAAGCAAGGCGAGCTCCAGGAAACCGTGCAGAGCGGCGAGTGGCGGCTCGTGGCCGCCAAGGCGGCCGAAGCGATCGAGCTCTTCCCGGACTACGTCGACGACGGCAGCCCGTACATCGCGAAGGCTCGCGCGCATCGCGAGCTCGGCGAGACGGCGCTCGGCACGACCACGTTGCTCGAGTACCGCAAGCGCGGCGGCTACGATCCCGATGCTCTGATCGCGCTCGCGCGCATGCTCGGCGACGCGGGCCGCACGGACGAGTCGATCGCCGTGTTCAAGGACGTGCTCATGGTCGCGCCGCTGCGGCCCGAGGTGCATCGCGATTTCGGCGACCGGTTGGCGGCCGCGAATCGGCAGCGCGAGGCGCTCGTCGAGTACCAGGCCTTTCTCGCCATGAACCCGCAAGATCTTGCCGACGCCCACTATCGGCTCGCCAAGACCTACGTGGCGCTCGACGACCGAGCCAAGGGTCGCGAGCATTTACTGTATGCTCTGGAAATCGCCCCGCATTATCGGGAAGCCCAACAACTGCTACTGGAGGTCGTACGTTGAGCGACGCTGCTAACCCGCTCGAGACGCAAGAGACGCGAGCGTTGATCGAGAATTTCCATTCGGCCTCCGAGCAGATCCGCACGGAAGTCCGCAAGATCATCGTCGGCCAGGACGAGGTCGTCGACCATTTGTTGATGACCCTGCTCGTCGGCGGCCACTGTCTGATCACCGGCATGCCGGGCACCGCCAAGACGCTGCTCGTGCGCACGCTCGCGAGCGCGCTCGGGCTCACGTTCAAGCGCATCCAGTTCACGCCGGACCTGATGCCGACCGACGTCACGGGCACCGACATCCTCGAGGAGGACGTCGCGTCGGGCAGGCGCACCTGGACGTTCGTGCCGGGCCCGCTGTTCACGAACGTGCTGCTCGCCGACGAGATCAACCGCACGCCGCCGAAGACGCAATCCGCGTTGCTCGAGGCGATGCAGGAATTCTCGGTCACGGTGCGCGGCCATCATCACAAGATCGAGCGGCCGTTCTTCGTGCTCGCGACGCAGAACCCGATCGAGCTCGAGGGCACGTACCCGCTGCCCGAAGCCCAGCTCGACCGCTTCCTGTTCAACGTGCTGCTCGACTATTTGAGCGCCGAGCACGAGGTCGACGTCGTGACGCGCACCACGACGCGCATGGACCTGCCGGATATCACGGCGTGCACGACGCCCGAGCAGATCCTGAAATTCCAATGGCTCGTACGGCAGGTGCCCGTCTCGCAGACGGTCGCCCGTTATGCCGTGGATCTCGTGCGCGCGACGCGCCCGCACGATCCGAACGCGCCCGAGATGGTCAAGAAATACGTGCAGTACGGCGCGAGCGTCCGCGCGACGCAGTTCATCACGCTCGCGGCGAAGGCACGCGCGCTGATGCAGGGCCGTTACCACGTCACGCACGAGGACGTCGCGTCGCTGGCGCTGCCCGTCATGCGGCACCGCGTGCTGACGAACTACTTCGCGGAGTCGGATGGCATCGACACCGACAAGGTGCTGACGGACCTCGTCAAGCAGCTCGGCGCCGGCGAGCGTAAGAACGCCCGCGTAGGCTGATCGCCATGCCCGCAGGGAGCGCGATACCGCAGCATCTGCTCGAGCCGGAGACGCTCGCGGGGCTCGCGAACCTCGATCTCGTCGCGCGCGCCGTCGTCAACGGCTTCCTGACGGGCATGCACCGCTCACCGTTCTTCGGCTTCAGCCAGGAGTTCGCCGAGTATCGCGCGTACGCCGAAGGCGACGACCCACGTTTCGTCGACTGGAATGTATACGCGCGCACCGATCGCACCTACATCAAGCGCTACATCGGCGAGACCAATACGCGGCTCGTGATCCTGCTCGACGCGAGCGCGTCGATGGGATTCGGCACCGGCAAGGTCAGCAAGCTTTTGTACGGAAAGTTTCTGGCCGCGACGCTCGCGTATCTTGCGGCGCGCCAGCACGACGCCGTGGGCCTGATCGTGTTCGACGACAAGATTCGCGAGCATCGCCGCGCCTCGACGCGCGGCGGCCGCTTGAGCGGCGTGCTGCACGCGATCGATCGCGCGCAGCCGGGCACCGGCACGGACATGAAGATCCCGTTCGAGCGGTTCCACGAGGTCGAGCATGGCCGCGGACTCGTCGCCGTCATTTCGGATTTCTACTGCGATCCGGACGCGCTCTTGAAGAGCGTGCAGCCGCTCGCGTATCAAGGGCAGGACGTGATCCTGTTCCAGCTGCTCGATCCGCAGGAGCTGAAGCCGGTCATGAAGGAATCGGCGCTCATCGAGGACATGGAGAGCGGGCAGACGATGGAGGTCTCGCCGATCTACATGAGCTCGAAGTACCGCGACCGCATCGCCGAGCACATCGAGGCGCTGCACAAATCCGCGTTGCGCGCCGGTGCCGACCACCGCCTCGTCAACATCACGGAGCCGCTCGATAGCGTGCTGCGAAGCTACTTGCTCTTCCGACAGAGGCGTGGGTGATGAGCCTTCTCGCCCCCGCATTTCTGCTCGGTTTGCTGGCGGTCGGGTTGCCGTGGTGGTTGCACAGGCTCTCGTCGGATAACCCGAACAAGCAGAAGTTCAGCTCGCTGATGTTCCTCGAGCCCGGCGAGCCGCGGCGCGTGCTCGCGAAGAAGGTGCAGTATTTGTTGCTGCTCGCGCTGCGGATCGGCGTGCTGGTGTTGCTGGCGCTCGCGTTCACGGAGCCCGCGATTTGGCGCACGCCCGATCCGGCCGGCGACTCCGACGGCGCGCGGCTGCACTTGATCGTGCTCGACGGCTCGGCCTCGATGAGCTACGGCGATCGGTGGGACCGAGCGCGCGCGGCTGCGAACGACGTGCTCGACGACCTCGGCGCCGACGACCGCGCGCAGGTCGTGCTCGCCGGCCGGCTATTCGAGGTGCTCGGCCCCGCGACGGCCGACATTGCCGCCGTACGCCAGACGCTGAACACGGCCGAGCCCGGCGTGTTCCGGCTCGAGTACGGCCAGCTGATGCGCTCGATCGACGGGCTGATCCGCACGGCGGAATTGCCGGTCGTCCTCGATCTCGTGACCGACGTGCAAGCGCCCGGCTTGCCGACGCGGTTCGGCGAGCTCGCCCCGCGGCGGCCCGCAGAGATCGTCATCCACGACGTCACGGACGGCGCGGCCGAGAACTGGACCGTGGACAGCTTCGGCGCCTCGGCGGTCTCGGGCGAGCTCACGGCCAGCGTGCGCAGCTACGCGCCCGATTCCGTGACGAGAACCGTGACGCTGACGCAGAACGGCCGCACGGTCGGCGAGGAGACCGTCGAAGTGGCGGCCCGGGGCCGCGCGGACGTCACGTTCCCGGCCCTCGAGCTCGCGAGCGGGTCGAATCGTGTCGAGGTCGCGCTCTCGCCGGGCGACGATCTCGCCCGCGACGACCGCCGTTACCTGGCGATCAAGCGGCCGGAGCCGCGCAAGGTTCTGATCGTCTCGCCGGACGCCGAAGGCCGCGCGCCGTTGTACGTGAGCGCCGCGCTCGAGACTCTGACGACGCTCGCGCTGACGGCCGACGTCCGCACGACGCCGCTTGGCGATCCGCCGCTGCTCGACTACAGCTTCGTCGTCGTGACCGACGTGGGATTGCTCGATGCCGCGCAGGCGACCGCCGTTCAGGATTACGTCCAAAACGGCGGCCGCGCTCTGCTGGCGACGGGTCCCCGGTCGAGCAGCCTGACGGCGCTACCCGTGACCGGCCAGGCGCTGCGCACGAATCCGCAAATGGGCGCGCAAGGCAACGTCGCCATCGGCGAAGTGGACACGACCCACCCGGCGCTGCGAGGTGTCGAGGAGCTGCGCGCCGCGAACTTCTACCGTTCCGTGAACGTCGAACCCAGTGAAGCCGACCGTGTGCTGATGCGTCTTGCCGACGGGACCCCGCTGCTGCTCGAGCGCGCGCTCGGCTCGGGCCGCGTGCTGCTGTTCACATCGTCGCTCGACAAGGAGTGGAATGATCTGCCGCTGCAGCCTGCGTTTGTCCCGCTGATGGCGGGCATCGCCAACGAGCTGCTCGGCGGCGCGGGCTTCACGAGCGAGGCCGATCTCGGCAGCGCGTTGGCGGTGCGGGCGCTCGGGTTCGCGGGTGGGCAGATTTTCGACCCGAGCGGCGACAAGGCGCTCGGTCTCGGGGCCGGCAGCGACGACGTGTTGCTCGACCAAGTCGGGTTTTACGAGGTCGTCGGCGGTGGCACGTCCGAGCTCGTCGCCGTGAACTTCGACGCGCGCGAGTCGGATCTCGCGCCCGTCGATGCCGCCACGCTCGAGCGCTGGAAGGGGCTCGGTGTGCGGCCCGGCGAGACCGCGGCACCGGTGCCGGCGACGGCGTCGGCGGATCGGGTGCCGAGCTCGCTCGGCCCATTGCTCGTAATGTTGCTGCTTATGCTCGTTGTCATGGAATCCCTGGTAGGAAACTGGCATCTTAGGATTCGTAGAGGAGTGGCCGCATGACCGCCCAGTCACAGCTAGAAGCCTACCTCGGCGAATTTCGCCAGCGCCTGAAAGCGCTCATCGTCGCGCGTGGCGCAGCCCTGCTCGCCGTCGCGGCTCTCGTCGTCACGCTGGTCGCGGTCTACTTCGGCATTCGGCGCGCGTTCGATCCGCAAATCATCATCAGCGCGCGCATCGTGTTGCTGCTGTCGCTGGCCGGCATCGTCATCGGTCTCGTCGCGCTGCCGTTGCGCGCGCTGCAGCGCAGCCGCGGCATCAAGGACATCGAACGCAGAGCCCCGGATTTCAACGGCCGTCTCGAGACCTACGACGGCATCGTTCACGGCCCACCCGAGCGCGCCACGCCATTCTTGGGTCTGCTCGCCGAGGACGCGCTGAAGTTTGCTCGCAAGATCCCCGTCGCCCTGAAAGTGCCGGCGCTGCAGGTGCGCGCGCCCGCGGTGCTCGCCGCCGTCGCCCTCGCGCTGCTCGTCGGAACCGCGCTGTTCGGGCCCGACAACTGGCGCTACGGCGTCCGCAATCTCTGGGCGGGCTGGCTCGTCAAAGACACGTTGCCGCCACAGTACCTGGCGGTGCAGCCGGGCGACGGCACGGTGCGCCGCGGCGGCGATCTGCGCGTCGAGGCGACGGCCGAGGGCTTCGAGCCTTCGCGCATGCAAGTGTTCGCGCAGTTCCAGGCCGGCGGGAACTGGGAAAGCGCGCAAATGGACCGCTCGGCCGACGGCGCTTTCAATTTCACGTTCTTCGCGCTGCGCGAGCCGATGCGGTACTACGTCGCCGCCGCGGGCCTGCGTAGCCCCGAGTACGCGGTCGACGTCGTCGATCTGCCGCGCATCACGAGCCTGAAGCTCACGTACAACTATCCGAACTGGACGAAGCTCGAGCCGCAGGTCGTCGAGCCCGGCGACGACATCCGCGCCGTCGAAGGCACGCAGGTTACGGTCGAGCTCGCGACGGACCAGCCGCTCGAGGCGTCGGAGCTCGTCGTCGACGGCCAGCGCGTCGCGATGACGACCGTCGACGGCGTCAACAGCGCGACGCTCGAGGTCGCGAAAGACGGCGAGTACTACGTCTCGACGTTGTTCAACGGCGATGCCGTGAAGCTCACGGACGACTATCTCATCGAGGTCATTCCCGACAACAAGCCGGTCGTCAAGGTCGTGAAGCCCGGCCGCGACTGGCGCGCGAGCAACATCGAGGAAGTCACGGTCCGCGTCGAGGCGAACGACGACTTCGGCCTCGATCGCGTCGAGGTTCGCTACTCGGTCAACGGCGGCGAATGGCAGACCGCGCCGCTCGACGTCAACGGCAACAGCGTCGTCGGGCAGCAGATCCTCTATCTCGAGGAGATGACGCAAGCGGTGACTCCGCCGAGCCAGCAATCGCTGAGCGCGATCCGCGACCGCACGCGCAGCACGATCCAGGAGAGCATCCGGCCGCGCTTGCCGCGCATCGACGAGCCGGCCGCCGACGACGCCGAGAAGCCCGCGCCCGAGCCG
>Ga0207675_100004724_pt1 | contig 13114 bp, 7 predicted proteins | sample KBSSwiS42_FD_184305 | JGI IMG/M metagenome (GOLD analysis project Ga0207675, IMG submission 184305) | Switchgrass rhizosphere microbial communities from Kellogg Biological Station, Michigan, USA - KBS Switchgrass S4-2 (SPAdes) (version 2) | ecosystem: Host-associated > Plants > Roots >... | reverse complement strand
GGGGCTGTGCGTAAAATGTCGGTTGCATTTTCCGACGATGGCTCTAAAGTTTCCGCAGCTTCAATTGGCTCAAGATCGGTAACAGCTATCCAATCAGATCTTAAAGATCCGGGTAAAGAGTACTCCCAACAATTTTCTCTTGGGACAAAATCAATTGCTTTTTCACCAGATGGAAAAAAGGTTTTGATCTCAATTGGGGATAGTATCGCTCAATTATTGACAATAAATGGAGACTTGCTATGGGAAGATAACATTCATAAAGCAACAATGGATGCAGTCGATTTTTCACCAGATGGAACAAAATTTATTACTGGTTCGATATTATGGAATCTCAATGGCACAAAACAAAAAGAATTCAAACATCCGGGAGCTATCAAGTTTGTTTCATTTTCACAGGATGGAACAAAAATTCTTATAATTTCCTCAGATAAAATTGCAAGACTATGGAATTCCGATGGTATACTTCTTTGGGAGTTTAAAGTAAGTGCAGCAAACCTTCGGGCTGCAACATTATCTCCTGACGGTACCAAGATTGTAACAGTTTCTGGTAGGAAGGCTACACTATGGAATATACCTGCATCGCTTGAAAAATTCTTGCAAAATGATAGATTAGATAAACTCACTGCTCAACAAAAGAAAGAGTATGGTATCAACGAAAGATGAAATATGTTATTACCACTTCAACAACGCACTTGCCCATGTAAAGCCACTGCCAAATGCAGCTAAACAAACAAGATCACCTTCCTTTACTTTCCCCATTTCATAAGCCTCACATAAAGCGATAGGAATAGATGCAGCAGTTGTGTTACCATATTTCTGAATGTTATTATAAACCTGGTCGTCAGTTAATCTTAATTTCTTTTGCACAAATTGTGATATGCGAAGATTTGCCTGGTGAGGGATCAATAATTTCAGATCAGAAGTTTGATAATTGTTTTTATTCAATGCTTCCATTATCACTTCGGGAAATTTTTCAACTGCAATTTTAAAAACTGTCGGCCCATCCATGTTAGGAAAGTTCTGCGCATTGTCTATCATTGCATGACTCATGAACATATCGCCGATCTCACCATCATTAAAATCAGCAAGCTTATATTCTTTTGACCAATAGTTAGCATGTGTACCGGGATTATACATCGCCAAAATTTCTGCATTGTTACCATCGCTATGTAAATGCGTGCTAAGTATTCCTCGATTGTCATCTTCTGTTGGTTGTAACACAACAGCGCCGGCGCCATCGCCAAAGATCACTGATATGTTCCGTCCTCTTGTACTAAAGTCAAGACCGAAAGAATGTTTCTCACTGGCAACAACAAGAATGTTTTTATACATACCTGTTCTTATAAACTGATCAGCTGTACTTAATGCATAAACAAAACCTGAACATTGATCTCTTATATCTAAAGCACCAATTTCTTTCATCTTCATTGCCCTTTGTACCAAAACACCGCAGCCAGGAAAATAATAATCAGGACAAATAGTTGCAAAGACGATGAAGTCGATATCCTGTGGAGTAATGCCTGCTCTTTCGATTGCGATCTTTGCAGCTTCTATTCCCATAGTTGCAGTCGTTTCTTTTGTCCGATCAGCATATCTTCTTTCTTTGATACCTGTTCGCTCCTGTATCCATTCATCACTTGTGTCCATGTATTTTAAAAGATCATTATTAGTAACAACATTTTTGGGGACATACATTCCAATACCGGCAATCTTTGAACGTGGCATAGCAAATAATTATAAAAAGGAAGATAGTAAATGTGCGGCAAACAGGGGTTGATCCTTAGCCTAATGTGATGTTCCGGCTATTAAATGGGCAAATTCTGCCACACTGAAAATTTATTTCTATTCAAAAAGAATATAGCATGATATTTTCTAATGTTCGAACAGGACTTAAAACAAAATCCGACACAAAGACTGCATGGAACAGGTCAAAAAGTTTACCTGGAGAAAACCGGCACGAATAGCAGCGAAAACTATTCTGTTCATCATTTTGTTTTTACTCATCATTCTTTTATTGTTACAGACTGGTCCTGTTCAAAATGTGCTTCGTAAAAATGCTGTTGCATGGTTACAAAAAAAATTAAAGACAAGAGTTGAAGTAGGAAGAGTGCATATAAGTTGGCCAAAAGATATCGTTTTGGAAAATGTTTATTTAGAAGACAGGCAAAAAGACACATTGCTTTCCGGCGGTAAGATCCTGGCAGATATTAGTCTTTATCAACTGATATTCAAAAATGAATTGATTATTAAAAGCATTGCCTTTGACAATATCACCGCAAAAGTGAAAAGGCAATTGCCGGATACCGTTTTTAATTTTCAATTTGTAGTGGATGCGTTTACAACTAAAGATACTATTAACAACAATGCAGATACTTCATCTTACTTCATTGCTATCCCTTCGGTTGAATTAAATAAAGTCCGGATCATTTATAAAGACACGATCACCGGTAGCAACATGGAAGCATGGGTGAACCATCTTGATGGCCGTATCGATAAGATGGATTATGAGCATTTATATTTCGATGTCCCCAAAACAAATGTTGATGGATTGACGGCAAATATCTATCAAACAAAACCTTTAGCGAAACCAGAACCGGAGATAAAAGATATCGTTGAAGCACAACAGCCCTTATTGATGAAGTTATTATTTAAGGAAGCCGATCTCAAAAATATTAAGATCGATTATCGAAATGATGTGTCTGCTTTTTATACAACACTCGACATAGGTGCATTGAATGTTAAACCCAACAATATTGATCTTGATAATCGTGTCATCGATCTGCAGAATATTGATCTGAGTAATACAACAGCATCGATCAAACTTGGCAAAAAAGAAACAGCTAAAGTTGTTGTAAAGGAAGTAAAAAAGGAAGCAAAAATTCAGGCAGAGACCGGATGGAGAATAACTTCTTCAAGTGTTAATATGGTTAATAACAATTTACAGTTTGATAATGATAATGAGCCCCGGTTAAAATATGGGATCGACTATGCTCATATGAAGGCTGATTCATTGACATTACAAGCAAACGATCTTGTGTTGACAAGGGATTCTATTGGTGGCAAGATCAGGAAAGCAAACTTTAAAGAACAAAGTGGTTTTGAATTAAAAGAATTAAGCGGTGATGTACTGTATGCAAATACACAAACCTATGTAAAAGATCTTTTTCTTAAAACACCGGGAACAGAACTGAAGCGATCTGCTTCACTTACTTACACTTCATATGAAGATCTTGTCAATAATTTTCCAAAAACAAAGATCGATGCAGATATTTCAGAAAGTCATGTACAGGTAAAAGATATTTTGGCTTTTGCTCCGCAATTGCATTCTCAACCAGCATTTGCTAATCCTAATGCAACATGGTATATTAACTTTCAAGGTAATGGTACTTTGGAATCGATGTATATCTCCAATCTTCAATTCCGGGGTTTGAAAAATACACAGATCGATGCAAGTGGAACTTTAGCTTCAGGCAACGATCCTAATAGAGCTGGCGGTTCATTAACTATTCGAAGATTACATACAACACAATCTGATATTGCATTATTTACTGGTCAGCGTTTATCAAATGACCAGGTCAATATACCTGAAGAATTCGATGCGCATGGAACTGTTGCCGGGTCAATAAAAAATCTTTCAACTAATCTTACTGTCAATTCTTCTGTTGGTATTGCGTATGTCAATGGAAGGTTTACAAATCTCGATGACCCGGATAAAACTACTTACAATGCCTTAGTAAAAACGAACTCTTTGAATCTTGGATATATTTTAAGGGATAAACAATTTGGCGGAGTCAGTGGAAGCATGAATTTTTCAGGACAAGGATTTTCGCAGGATAAGATCAATACAAATTTCAAGGGAGATATTTATTCAATTAACTATAACGATTATGTGTACCGAAATATAAATGTAAATGGTTCCCTACGTGGAACATCTTTGAAAATGATCACAGATGTTCACGATCCTAATATTGCAGTAAATGGAACGCTTACTGGTAGTCTTACTGCCAATCCTTCATTTCACTTTGAAGGAATGCTGGACAGTCTTAAAACACTTCCTTTAAACATGACGCCGCAATCATTAATAGTAAGAGGAAAGATAATTGCAGATATACCAGTAGTGAATGAAAATTATTTAGAAGCGAATGTATTAATGACAAAAGCTTTGTTTGTCTCTGCAGATCAAAGATTGCCGGTAGATACAATTCAATTTACTTCCGGCAGAAGTGATACTGCTCAGTTCATGACACTGAAAAGCGATGTTGCCAATGCAAGAATAAGCGGTCAATACCGATATACTGATTTTCCTTTGATCTTTCAAAAAAGTATAGAACCTTATTTTTCAGTCGCTCCTTCAAATGAACTTAGTAATGTTCAACCGTATAATTTTTCTTTTACCGCTGATATTGCAAATGCTCCGGCATTGATCGCTTTAGTGCCGGGATTAAAATCATTTGAGCCAATTCACATCGATGGAACCGTATCGACAGCCCAAGGATTGAATGCAAATGCAAACACTTCTTTCATTTCTTATAACGGAAGTGATATAAGCGGATTGAATTTAAAAATAAATACAACCGATAGAGGATTGCAGTTTATTGGTGATGTACAGCATGTAACTGGTATTGGACATAATTTATATCACACACAATTCAATGCAATTGCTAAAAATAACCAGATCGATTTCAATTTAAATATTGATGATAAAGCGGGAAGAGACAAATATATTTTGGCTGGATTGTTAACTCAGCCAACTCAAGGAAACTATACTGTCAGTCTTCGAGGTGATAGTTTGATGTTGAACTATGACAAATGGACCATCTCTCCGAATAACTCGATCACGATTACAAAGGATAATATTTTGGCAAACAATTTTGTTCTGCAAAAAGGCGATCAAAAACTTTCATTGCAAAGCAAGGGAGAAATATTGAATACAGGCTTTTCAAATTTTCAATTGTCAACGATCACAGGATTTTTGAAGTCTGATTCACTGTTGATAAATGGGTCAATGAATGGAACAGTTGCATTCAGAAACATTTTAAGACAACCGGTTTTCACCAGCGATCTTACTATTAATGACCTAAGCATGAAAGGTGATACGATAGGGAATGCAGTGATCAAGGTTGATAATATGCAAGGCAATCGTTACAACACAAACGCAACCATCACCGGCAGAGGAAATGATATTGCATTGACAGGAACATTTGCTCCGCAGGGTGAGAATGATATTGCACTCGATCTCAATCTTAATGTTAAGCAATTACAGCTTTCAACAATGGAAGGTGCATTTGGGGAAATGATCAAGAATGCTTCAGGCTCTGTAAATGGAAATATTGCTATAAGTGGAACTGCGAATCAACCAAAAATCAACGGTCCTTTGAATTTTGACAAAGCAAGTTTTGCCACAACGGTTTTGGGAAGTCAATTTAAAATTGATGGTGAAAAGATCGATGTAACGGAGAATGGTTTTCATTTTAATGATTTTGTGGTTCGTGATACAGCTAACAACGAACTTAAACTTAACGGAACTATTCAAACTCCAAACTTTATTAATTACAATTTCGACTTTGATCTGAATGCAAATAATTTCCAGGTATTGAATACTACCAAAAAGGAAAGTAAGATCTATTATGGTAAAATGGTGATCACTTCCAACCTGCATGTTGGTGGAACTGAAACGGCACCTGATATCAATGGCAACATTACTGTTAACGATGGAACTGACTTGTCAGTTGTAATTCCGCAAAGGGAGCCAAGTGTGGTGGCGAGAGAAGGTATAGTGGAATTTGTTGATATGGATGCCCCAGGAACTGATTCATTATTCCTTTCCTACGATTCTCTGAATGTTTCAAAGTTCAGAGGGATGAACATCCTGACGAATATTGAAATAAAAAAAGAGGCTAGCTTCAATGTTATTATTGACGAAGCAAATGGTGATTTCATCAATTTGCAAGGCGAGGCAATGCTATCAACAGGTATTGATCCAAGTGGTAAGATCACTCTTGTTGGAAATTACGAATTGGAAAAAGGCGCCTACGAGATCACATTCAATTTTATTCATCGCCGGTTTGATATAGTTAAAGGCAGCCGTATTACATGGTTCAATGAACCAACAAAGGCAGCTCTTGATATAAATGCTGTGTATATTGCGAATACATCGCCTATCGATCTTGTACAAGACCAGATTGCTGGAACAACACAGGAGATAAAGAATACTTATCTCCAAAAAATTCCTTTTGAGGTCCATTTAAATATGACTGGCGAATTAATGCAACCAAAGCTTGCATTTGATATTGTACTTCCTCCTAATAGGAGTTATGGTGTTTCAAATGATATTATTACACAAGTTGATAGCCGACTTGAGCAAATAAGACAAGACCCCGGAGAAACAAACCGACAGGTATTTGCATTGTTATTATTGGGTCGGTTTGTGGGTCAAAATCCATTAGCAAGCAATTCACCAATCTTCAGTGCTTCAGCATATGCTCGACAAAGTGTAAGTAAATTATTAACAGAACAATTGAACAAATTAGCAGCAGGTCTTTTTGATGGTGTTGATCTCACTTTTGATGTAACCTCAACAGATGATTATACAACAGGCGATAGAAGAAATAGAACCGATCTGAATATTGGTCTCAGTAAACGTTTACTAAATGAGCGGCTAACAGTTTCTGTAGGAAGCAACTTTGAATTGCAGGGAGCAAAGAATAGTACCCAGAAAGCAAGTAATGTGATCGGCAATGTTGAAGTGAAATATGCTATAAGCAGGGACGGACGTTATATGCTGCGCTTTTACCGCAGAAATGAAAACGAAGGAATTGTTGATGGATATGTAATAGAAACGGGATTGAGTTTTATTATTAGCGTAGATTATAATCGTTTCATTGAGATATTGAGAAAAAGAAGAAATCAAAGAGTACCAGGCATGAATTATCAAAGAACACAGCAGTGAAAGAACTCAAATATTATATCATTTTAGGTATTATCAGTTCTTTGTTTGCTGCATGCAGCAGTACGAGGCATTTGCCTGAAGGTGAAAAATTGTATACAGGTGCTGCAATTGATATAAGTGGAACTTCAACAGTTCGGGAAAAGAAAGTGATAAAGGAAGACCTGGAAGGATTGACCAGACCAAAGCCAAATACAAAATTTCTTGGACTTCGTATCAAGCTTAATATTTATAATTTATTTAGGAATAAAAAACCCAATTCTTTTTTTGGTAGAATTAGAGATAAAAATGGAGAGCCTCCGGTTTTATTGAGCCAGGTAGATGTTGAGCAAAATGTGAAAGTGTTGCAAAGCCACATGGAGAACAAAGGATATTTTTTGGCAAAAGTGACTGGTGATACAGTTGTAAGAGGAAAACATGGGCATGCACGATATAATATTGTAGCAGGTGATCAATATAAGATAGCTTCAGTAACTTTTCCAACAGACAGCAGTGAGTTAGCAAAAGCTATTGCTAAAACAAAGAATAAAACCTTATTGCTTCCTGGTAAGCCTTTTGATCTTGACGTTATAAAGGCAGAACGCATCCGTATTGATGCGCATTTAAAAGAAAATGGATTTTATTTTTTCAGCCCGGAATTTGTTTTATTAAGAACAGATACTACAGTTGGCAACCACCAGGTAAATATGTTTGTAACGGTTAAAAAGGATATCCCGTTTGAATCGAGGGCGATTTACCGAATTAAGGATGTACAGATATATGCAGGCTATAGTTTAAATATGGACAGGATCGATAGCAGCCGGGCAAACGCAAATTTTTATAAAGGCTATTATATCATCGATAGAAGAAAACGATTCAAGCCATCACTATTTGTAGAGACGATGAATTTTGAACCTGGTGATATTTATAACCGTACTGATCATAATATGACGTTGAGCAGGCTTGTCAATCTTGATCTTTTCAAATTTGTAAAGAATCGGTTTGAGGTCCATCCAACGGACGATCCGTTTACTCCATACCTCGATGCTTATTATTATTTGACACCATTAGCAAGAAAATCCTTACGGGCAGAGTTTACAACTATTACTCGTTCCAATAATTTAAATGGGTCATTGATCTCGTTTAGTTGGCGGGACAGAAATCTTTTCAAGGGTGGCGAACATTTAAGCATTAGTGCTTATTCAGGTTCTGATGTTCAGTTCAGTGGTGCACTAAGAGGATATAATGCGGTCCGTCTTGGAGGCGAGATAAATTTTGCAATTCCAAGAGTGTTGGTGCCATTTGGAGATTTCGGGATCAGGAGTGGTTATATGCCAAGAACAAATATTCAGTTGGGTTATGATATGCTTGATCGTGTAAAGCTATATACGTTAAATTCTTTCCGGGCTGGTGTTGGTTATTTATGGAAAGAAAGCTTACAAAAACAACATGAACTATATCCAATCAGTATAAATTATGTACAACCGGGAAGAGTTACCGAAAAATACAGGGATCTTATTCACCAGGATACTTTGCTCGCAAGAGCTATTCAAAAGCAATTTATACTTGGTTCAACCTATCAATTTAATTATAACCAACTGGCTACTGATGTAGTACCCGACAAAGCGTGGTATTTTAATGGCTTGCTTGATCTTTCGGGAAATATTGCAGGACTTGTTTCCGGTGCAAATTATAAATCAGGCAAAGAAGTTACGATCCGCAATGTGCCATTTGCACAGTATGTAAAGTTTGAATTGGATGGTCGTTATTATAAAAAGTATGGATTGCATTCAACATGGGCCAGTCGTGCAATCATTGGTGTTGGTATTCCCTATGGGAATTCTGTGCAACTTCCTTTTATTAAACAATTCTTTATTGGTGGCAATAATAGTTTGAGAGGATTCAGAAGTCGTTCAGTTGGTCCCGGTACTTATCGTTTTCCTGATTCACTTAATTTTTTACCAGATGAAACAGGCGATCTGAAACTTGAATTGAATACGGAGTTTCGATTTAGATTAACTGGTCCTTTATATGGAGCCTTCTTTATTGATGCCGGAAATATCTGGTTGATGAATGACAGCACTTACACACATAAACCAGGAGGAGAATTTACCAGTAAGTTCTTAAGTCAATTAGCAGTTGATGCCGGTTTTGGTTTTCGGTTTGATATAACACTCTTTGTTATTCGCCTTGATATTGCTTTCCCGCTACGGGAGCCATGGAAACAAAATCCATGGGTGATCAACCAGGTGAAACTCTTTAATAAGCCATGGAGGAGAGAGAATATTGTTTATAATCTTGGTATAGGTTATCCTTTCTAGATAGTTTTGCAGCATGAACAGTGAAACCGGCAAATGGATCATTGGCATCGGTGTGATAATTATTTTAGTCGGTGTTATCGTTTATTTTTTTCATGACAAATTGAATTGGATAGGTCGATTGCCTGGTGATATAAGAATGGAAAGAGAGAATTTCAAATTTTACTTTCCGATTGCTACAATGATCTTATTTAGTTTGTTGGGAACACTTATTCTTTGGGTGATCCGAAAATTCTTCTGAATTACGTCTAATTATTTTTACATTCGGATATTAAACACTGCTTATGCTGCAAGCTCCACGCTTCACCGCACTCGATGTTTTCCGCGGTATGACTATTTGTTTCATGATCATAGTAAATACTGCTGGTAATGGTGATACAACGTATGCGCCGCTTCTTCATGCCCGCTGGCACGGGTTCACACCTACAGATCTTGTTTTTCCTTCTTTTCTTTTTGCAGTAGGTAATGCCATGAGTTTTGTAATGAAGAAATGGACAGGCATGAGTGATGGAGCAGTATTGGGAAAGATCTTTAAAAGAACGATCATCATTTTTTTATTGGGTTATCTCATGTATTGGTTTCCCTTTGTTCATTGGAATGATGCCGGTGGCTTGTCATTTGATCCGATCGGTAATACAAGAATCATGGGAGTATTGCAACGGATCGCATTGGCCTATTGCTTCGCTGCTTTAATGGTTCGTTATCTAAAGACGAGCACAATTGTGACCCTGTCTCTGAGTTTTCTTTTTATTTACTGGTTGATCCTTTTGGTATTTGAGCCAACTACTGCTCATCAAATGGATCCACCGCATCCGGGTAATACAAACGATGCTTTTGATATTTTGACAAATGCAGGGTCAAGATTGGATATGTGGTTATTCGGGCCTAATCATTTGTATCATGGAGAAGGAGTTGCTTTCGATCCGGAAGGAGTGTTGAGTACATTGCCAGCTATTGCAAATGTTACTGGTGGTTATTTGGCTGGTAAATGGTTACAGGAAAAAGGAAATTCTTATGAAGGTTTGACAAAGCTTTTATTGGTCGGAGTTACATTGATCTTTCTTGCATTATGCTGGAATAATTTTTTCCCGATCAATAAAAAATTATGGACAGGAAGTTTTGTTTTTATAACTGTTGGTATTGACTGCGTATTACTAGCAACACTTGTATACCTGATCGATTTTCTGCAGATAAAACGATTCAATTATTTTTTTGAAGTATTTGGAAAGAATCCATTGTTCGTTTATCTCGTATCTGAATTGGGAGCAACTATATTGTGGTTTGTACCGATCGGTGATAAACCTCTTTATCGCTGGTTATTTGATAATGTATTCAGTCATGCCGGAATGTACTTCGGTTCGTTTCTATTTGCTGTAACATGGATGTTGTTTTGCTGGTTAGTTGGATATATTTTGGATAGAAAGAAGATCTATGTGAGGGTGTGATCATTTTATCTTTACAGCAACACATCTGAACCCAAGCCACATTTGCGGAGCATCGTAAAATTTGTCAACGTTTATTTTACAGCTATCAAGTTTGTCCACAAAACTGCCACCTTTAGCGATTCCTTTTTCTGAAACTATTTCAGATACGTTACCGATCATATTATATGAATGAAACGAATTTGGAAAAAATGTTTTTGTAGCTGCGGTATAAGTATCATAGTTTGAAGATGTATCTGAAATATCTCCAGGGAAAATGCAATTAAACATTCTTGACTGCTTCCCTTTCCAATGAAAATAAACGGCCTTAGTGCCAAATGGAAATTTATCAATTGGAAGATTTCCTGCCGCAATTATTTCCCATTCTTGTTTTGTTGGCAGGCGATAATAAAATTTTATTGGAAAATTATCTTTCAAATGCGCTTTTTGATCTTCAAGTTTATTTTCCCGTAGATATATTCCAAGGTTTGCGATATAAGTTCTCCATTTGCAAAATTCAACTGCTTGTTCATAGCTTATTCCAACAACCGGATAGCTATTATATGCTGGATGCCGAAAATAATATTGAATGATTGGCTCGCAATATCGAAGCAGGTTTCGCCATACTAAAGTATCAGGCAAAGCCATTTGGTATTTTTCTTCATTCCCTTCCACATCAGATAAATAATATAAGTACTCTCTCCAATAAATATTGGCCACTTCAGCCTGATCAATATAAAGTGTATCGTTGACCTGAAGAGTTCCCGGAGGATTACCCCTGGTAGGGTCTTTCTTGAAAACAGAACAAGCTGAAAAAAGAATTAAAAAAAAGGTGCAAACCCTAATGACCATAAAAAAGAAACGAGGAAAAAATAGATCTATTGTTTAATTGCCTCTAGTTTCAATACTTCACCTGCAAACTTGTCAATCTCTTTCCATACACTTTCCACATCTTTCGATTTGATCGGCGAGGCCAATACATGATTCCCCGCATTTGGAATGGCAACTTCTCTTTTTAAGCTGTCTGGGGTTCCGAGTTGCACAAACATTCTTTTCATTGCTGATACCTTTACAACCGGGTCCTGGTTCTCTTTGTCTTTAAAATAATAAAGTAATAAGGAAGGTTGTGTTACTTTCTTAAAGGTGGATTCTTTCATTGTTGACTCCAGTAATTCTTCCAGTTGAACCAATGAATTTGTTGAATAGCGGGTGTTCCAATATTGATTGTATAAATGGGATGTATCTTTTATTACTCTGTGTTCCCCAACAACGACATGGGCAATTTGTAACCCCCAATGATTATTCAGCAGCCAGGCATTTGCATCATTGATAGCAATGTTTGGTGACAACATGATGTTTGCTGCTATATCAGGAAACTCTGCACAAAGTTTTAAGGCCAATGTTCCACCAGTTGATGTTGACATTAAAATAACTTTCTTTCCCAATTGCTTTCCGATCTCATAAGCTTCGACCGCAGATCGCCAGCTTTTTTCTGCAGTGTAATTTGCTAATGCATCTGAAGTATCGATCCCATGTTCTGATAATCTTGCTAAATACAAGTTGCATCCAAACTTTTTTGCAAACTCACGATGTACAGGATCACCTTCTTCCTGCGAGGCGCTGAAGCCATGCAAGTAAACAACAGCATATTCTGTTTTTTCTTTTGTTGAATCATTATACCAAATGATCCTTGCTTCGTTATCAGGTTTTATTTTATGTTTTGCTTCATTGTCTGTAATGTATTTTTCTAATTGTGCAGCATTAGATGGAACAGCAGGCAGATCGGTCTTGTATTTTGGAGTTGATGGTTGAGGTCCAAGAAAATAAATAATGATGAGAAGAATGATGATAATACCGAGCCATCTAAGAAATCGCATGCTGGAGGTTTGATTAAAGATAAAAAGATTTAATACAGTTAAACGTCAAACATGAAGGATGAGACGATCACTTGGCGATTCAAGTTTCATTTTTTCACGATAAAAATGCTGAATAAAGAACAGAAAGTATAAGAGTGCGACGCAACGGAAGTCTAATCAAGGCTCAACTGTTGATAACAAAATAATCACTTTCATTTTCTTCGCTGCCCCGCTTAATTGGCGTACCTTCGCCGCTCGTTTAAAATTGAGTATGGAAATCAGGAATATAGCGATCATTGCCCACGTTGACCACGGTAAAACTACATTGGTAGACAAGATATTACATACTACCAAGGTGTTTCGTGATAACCAGGAAACGGGTGATCTGATCATGGATAGCAACGACCTTGAAAGAGAACGTGGCATTACAATTTTTTCAAAGAATGCAGCGGTTGTATATAAGGGTGTCAAAATAAATGTGATTGATACGCCGGGCCACTCCGATTTTGGCGGTGAAGTGGAAAGAGTGTTGAAAATGGCGGATGGTGTATTGCTGTTGGTGGATGCATTTGAAGGCCCGATGCCTCAAACGAG